>Ga0209137_1002277_pt1 | contig 17106 bp, 13 predicted proteins | sample SaaInl5LU_22_DNA_FD_184642 | JGI IMG/M metagenome (GOLD analysis project Ga0209137, IMG submission 184642) | Marine microbial communities from expanding oxygen minimum zones in the Saanich Inlet - ESP_105LU_22_DNA (SPAdes) (version 2) | ecosystem: Environmental > Aquatic > Marine > Intertidal... | reverse complement strand
ATAAAACCAATTCCTGTTATCCAGTTCCCCTTGCTCATCTCGTAACGGTGCTGTGCATCGTTCTGACGACCAGAGAAGTTCCACATGAAGTACCTCCAATACATTTTACCGACCTGGTATTCGAAGAAGAACTTGACGTTCTGAGCGAATGTGATCGGCTTTTTCTCATCGGTGATGCCGACAATTTTCAAATAGTTCTGCTTGTATTGCGGATCGTCGTTCCAAATACGTGGGAAGAATCCTTGGTATTTAGGGTCGTAATTCGGTTTGCTTGCCTTCTTATCATCGGTCATCAAATATTGTCCGTCGATCGTTAGGTTGCCGCCTTTTTCAGCCACATAGGCTTCCGCTTCATTTCTCAATTTAAAAGCAGTCACACGTTTAGGGCCTTTCATCACAGCATATCCACGCTGGTATACTGGCTTTCCATCGCTAAATGGATCATTGCGGTCGTACGGAGCATTGAAACTCTTACCGTATAAAATTGGCCAATCACCATATTGCTCACGGTTGTAGTAGGCCAAAAGCGACATCGCATCTTCGGGATTATTCTCATCAATAGGGGTGTTCGCGTTAGAACGGATCGCCAAGATGATGAAGGTAGAGTACCCTAAAACGATGAGCATTACAGCTAAAATCGACTGCTGCAATAGCGGCTTGTTTTGTTTTTGAGTCCACATCAAACCAAACACAACAGCGCCAATCAAAATGATCGAAGCTGCGATTGTACCAGAGTGGAAGGGTAGCCCGATGTTGTTTACGAAGACAATCTCTAGGGTGCTAAACAAGCGCAGTACCATCGGTATGATAAACGCGAAAACGATTGCTAGGATACCGATACTTGAGGCATTTGCAATAATAAATCCGTTGCGCGTCGTCGTTGGGAATTTCTTAAAGTAATAAATCATTGCAATCGCTGGGATCGTCAAGAACACCAAGATGTGTACCCCAACAGATAGACCCACTAAATAAGCGATTAATAGCAACCAGCGGTTTGCGTTTGGATCCTCATCCACAGCCTGCTCCCATTTGAGTACAGCCCAGAATGCGGCAGCGGTAAAGAAGGAACTCATCGCATATACCTCGCCTTCCACAGCAGAGAACCAAAAGCTATCACTAAAGGTGTAGGCTAAGGCACCAACCGCCCCCGCTCCTAAAACAGCAATGATGGATGCGTTGTCTAATTTTTCTTTCCCGCCTAAAATTTTCGTTGAAAGCGCAGTGATGGTCCAGAATAAAAATAAAATACTGAATGAACTACTCAGTGCGCTAAGCGCATTCACCATTAATGCCTGGTGTTCTGGCGCACTTGCGAGTTGACCAAACAAATTCCCCATCAACTGGAAGAACGGCGCACCTGGAGGGTGACCTACTTGTAATTTCACGGAAGTAGCGATGTATTCCCCACAGTCCCAGAAACTTGTAGTCGGTTCTATAGTCAAGAAATAGGTCGCTGTTGCGATGGCGAAAACCAACCATCCTACGATCGTATTGAGCTTCTTATAATTCACTGGTAAATTTTTTACGGGCCAATTTTAGCTACTGACCCTTTCTAAACGGCTCGAAAATAAGAAAATCCATCGCCACAGCTCCTCAAAACCATGTTAAACACGAAATTTTTGCTCAACTCTTTTTTGTGTTTTCCGAATTGCCGTATATTTGCCGTCCCAAAAGGGAGAATTGTCCGATGGTGTAATGGCAACACTACGGTTTTTGGTACCGTCATTCTAGGTTCGAGTCCTAGTCGGATAACTCAGAGAAAGCCTCGCACGAAAGTGCGGGGCTTTTTTCGTTCCCCACACCCCCAAGCTCGCTTGAAGGGGTGTGGGGAACGAAAAAAGCCCTGCGCGCTGCAAGCGCGCGTGGCTTGTCTGAGAGGACCATATCACCCGACGCCCAGGACCGCCAATCCCGCGGTAGCGGGTTGGCAATCCTAATTCTGAATCAGTCCGTATTCCCCCAAGCTCGCTTGAAAAGGGGAGTGGAACGAAAAAAGCCCTGCGCGCTGCAAGCGCGCGTGGCTTGTCTGAGAGGACTATATCTCCCGACGCCCAGGACCGCCAATCCCCGCGGTAGCGGGGTTGGCAATCCTAGTTCTGAATCAGTCCCTTTTCTCCCAAGCTCGCTTGAAGGGGTGTGGGGAACGAAAAAAGCCCTGCGCGCTGCAAGCGCGCGTGGCTTGTCTGAGAGGACCATATCTCCCGACGCCCAGGACCGCCAATCCCCGCGGTAGCGGGGTTGGCAATCCTAGTTCTGAATCAGTCCGTATTCCCCCAAGCTCGCTTGAAGGGGTGAGGGGAACGAAAAAAGCCCTGCGCGCTGCAAGCGCGCCTGGCTTGTCTGAGAGGACTATATCTCCCGACGCCCAGGACCGCCAATCCCCGCGGTAGCGGGGTTGGCAATCCTAGTTCTGAATCAGTACCCTTCCCCCAAGCTCGCTTGAAGGGGTACGGCCTTGAACACATATAGACAATGTTACACAATGCTATCAGCCCAATGATGGTTGAAGCCTAAAACCTTCATCTTTGGATGATCAGCTCAAAAATCGAAGCCTTATGCATGTACTTGTCTACAAATTCAAAGTAAATAGGGGCCTTAGTCGTCTAAGGCTGTATCTAACATCAATACCTTGTATGAGCCAGGCTGGAAACCAAAAAGCCAATTTTAAGCTCGACTTGATTACTAGAGAAAATTATCTCATAGCGTATTCCTTTTGGAGAGATGAGGATGCTATGTTGTCTTTTGAGAGAACGAATATTCATGTGAATACCCTTCGAGAATTGAACAGAATCTGTGCTTTTGAAGAATTTCATTTTGAGTTTGAGACTCCGCCAAGTAAATCTGACCTAGAGCTACTACTGAATAAGGATTTGGTCGAGGAGCAAGTAAAATTATAACGTTGCCATGACCGATATGCGTTTGAAGAAATTCATTAAAGCTGTTTCGAATTTAGAGGAGCCGTTAGTGAGTATAGTAGTGCCCGTTTACAATATGGAGATATGGTTACCGGGCTTCGTTAATGCTTGTGCCCAATTCAGAACACTCCTGCCCTATGAGCTTATTTTCGTGGACAACAACAGTACCGACGGGAGTCGCGAATTTCTTCAGGGCTTAGGCGCTCGTGTGGAAATTGAGACCAGGCAGGGCGTGAATTTTGCTCGCCAAAGAGGTTTAAATGTAGCCAAAGGAACGGTCGTGATTTCGATGGATGCCGACACCGCCTACCCGGAACATTTTCTAGACGACATGGCACTGCCGTTGTTTGAATCCGCGGACTGTGCACTGGTCTGGGCAACGTCGGTGGGTTGTCAGGACCCCTTTGCTCCGACGGTGGTGGACCGAATGAAATTGGTCGTGAAGAAAATCATGCACTTACGGCTGCGAGGTCAGATGGAGCAAGCTAAAAAGGTAGGTGCTTGTGCGATGGCCTTTCGGAAGGACTCGGACGTTTATTACCCTGCAGATGTTCAAAATATTGCCGGTTGTGACGACGGATTAGTGGCTATACAGCTACTGCGAATGGGTCGTGCACACCGTATCTCGACGGGTCTTTTCACCAAGCGTGGCGCTGAGGAGCGCATAGATGCGGACTCGCGCTGGCCGAAGTTTTAGACCTTTTTCTTAGCGAAGGGTGTGAGGGTGACTTGTGCCTTAGCAAAGAATTGACTTTGTGCGCCATCTCCATTAATTGCAGAAGAGGAACCGATGTAAAAGATGGTAAAGGCGCTCGGCTGATACTGCAGTAAAGGTTGCAGTTGTAGGCTATTATCGAACGCGTTGTACTGTGAGATTAACCGTGCTTGGACGAATCGGTTTGGATTGTAGCGAATGGTAGAGCGCCAAATCCAGCCACTGTAAATAGTACCCGATCCATCGGCTTCATAGAGCGAACTGTAGTTTCCGTCAAACCCGGCTTGAAGCTTCCCTGAGAATTGAAAGTTGAGGTTGATACCAGAGTTTAACCCACGACCGATGCGCGGAGTCCCCGTATTGTAGGCGACGAATTCTCCAGGGTTGATGTAAGCGTTGACTCTAAATGTTTGCACTGGGCTCCATCCGACCCAATTCCAAGCACGAGACATGTTGCGAAGGATGACCCCTTCAAACTCTTCCATGATCCCGTGGTTGATTCCCCCGCCAAGTGAGAAATTGCCAGCGAACTGGAAACTGTACTCGGTGTTCATTCCCGTGTTTTTCCAAACGCCTTGTGGAGTGATGGCGGCATCTCCACCTAAAAAGACGACATATTGTTTCAGGTATTTTTTATTCGGTCGCCCTATGTAGCGCTGCCCGCCGCCGATGCTGCTGCGGTTATTCAGGGGGACAAAGCCCATGTCGGCGCGAAAGGTTTGAGAGGTGTGGTTCCAGAAAAAATTGGTTCCCCAATTCATGGTAGAACGGTTGAGTTGATGATTAAATAGGTAGCCGTGAAACTGTTCGCCGTCCGTAGCAGCGGTGTATTTTCCGAAGCTCTCGTTTGAGGTGATCCAGTCCGTATCGGGTTCCGCAGTAAAACTCCATGCATATTCACCGGCATATCGCCAGCTTTCACCGAGGTTTTCGCGAACAGTGAACGCGTTTAGGTGGCCGCTTCCGCCTTCGAGATACATTCTGTTTGTGCTAAGAATGCCTATGTTTTCCCCGTTTTTTCGAGGCGCCGTGAAACGTGCAACACTCGCGAAACTTTGCCCAGCGGTACCCACTACATCGCGATTTTCCCCGGGCACGAGATACGGTGAATTCAGGTCATATCCTGCAAGGGCATAGGTGCGTAGCGATTTTCCTTGGCCGAGGTATTTCATCATGCCGGCAGGGTTGGCGATGGTTCGTGAGTAAAAGAGATTCATTGCCGTTGCGGTCAGATCGGCGCCTTCGTTGAAAAATGGGCGACGCTCTGGATAGAAAAGGCTGGTTGCAGAATTTACATCGACCTGAGCGGCATCACTTTCCACGGTGGAGAAGTCGGGGTTTACGGCAACTTCGATGGAGTTTTGGGAATTGATCCCATAAAAGGCGCTGAACCCGGCTTTGCCGGAGGGAGATCCGAATTGGCCACCGGAAAGAGGTACGCCACCCAAAATATAGGGTAGAATGTCACGTCTAGTAGAGCTGCGGATGCCGTCGATAAGCAGGAAGTCGTTGAACTGACAATCGAAACAAGGGTTGTCGAAGTTTCGATTCATACTCACCGCCCTGTGAATTTGTGGACCGACATAGTATTCCCTGAAGAACCCGACTCGCCAGCGTTGCACATCCTTATTTTCAAACTGAAGGGAACTGAACGGAATACGCATCTCCAAGGTCCATCCTTTGGAGCCAATTTTCGTCGCAGTCTGATAGGTCACATTGTATGCCATATCAAAGTCCTCGCTTTCTACAGTAGGGTTATTGTTACGAAGATCGAGCTGGACTCCATAGGCATTAGAAGCAATGAATACCGTGTTTCGCATGTCTCCGTACAGATCGAAATTTATCCCGATAAAGTCATCGCCCCAGGCCTCGTCTCGAGGCTGAACGTTTGCGCGAAGGTGGGTACTGTCTACAAGAGGGCAATCAAAACCTACAATGAGTTCGTCATCTGTACGCATCACCCATGCGCGACTCAGCACAGGTGGAGTCCCATTAGGCGCAGGGTCCATCTCGTTAAAGAGCTCAAAAGGAAGTGCGTTTTCATATTCACCCGGGCTAAGTACCCCATCTACTAGAGCGCTCTCCGGTGCATAGGGCACGTTTAATTCTCGTAATGGATTAAGCTCTTGGGCGAATCCTGTGAGTGAACAACAGGCCAGTAGAAAAAGGGTAGAACGCTTCATGTTAGGAGGTTGAGGAAAAACAAAGGTCTGAATAGCTAAGCTTTTCAGACCTTTTACTAGGCGTTAAAGTTTAGGCAAAAACAGGGTACGGGTTGTAACGCCAGTGCTGTTGGTGAGATTACAAGGCGATACCTAGGGTAACAGATCCGATGTAAACTTCTTCATTAAAAGCGTCTTGTTGGAACAGCGTTCGTGCGTCCAAACGACCCGTTACTTTCCACGCTTTGTAGCCGACTTGCGCCTGAAGACCGTAGCGGAAAAGGTGGGTGTTGTAGTTGTTGTTCGTACGGATTTGCATGCGTTCACCTTCGGAATCTGACCCTAAAAGAAGTGCTTCGCTGAGGATACGTACACCGCCGTAGCCTCCAACTCCGAGCGTGAAACTCTCATCTACTTTTCCTCTTTTGCTGAGGTCGATGTGGAGCATCATTGGGATTTCAAGGTAGAGTTGATCGAATCGGTTTCTACGCACATCCGTTAATTCGGTAACGGGAAGAATCTCCGTAGTTGCGTCAGCACCGTTTGAGACGGGAGCAACTTTCGCAATCATATGATCGTTGTTGAAGCTAAAAGCCGTGGCCTCCAGGCCTAATCCACTCTGGAACACAAATGGACTAGCCGCTCCACCGATCTTGCGTTTCGTACCGAAGGAGAAGCGTGTATTTACGCTTTCCCAGCTGCTGAGTAGACGTTCGGTGTTTGTTTCGTAACCGGATGCGTCTCTTAGGCTGTTTGCTCCGAAATGAAATTCGAAATAGTCGAACGAGGTCTTCGTAGATTTTTTAGGTGCAGGCGGAGGTGCTGGTGCCTCAGGCGCTTCGAAGTCGAGATCCATTTTCAGGTCGCGCTCAACTGCATCGCCGATGGCGTCATCCATCGCTTTATCGTTTGATTCCCACTTCTTACCGAAGTCTTCACCCCAAGCTTCCATGCGTTCTCCAAACTCTTCGCCCCATTCTTCCATGCTTTCGCCGACATTTTCCATGCGCGACTCAAAGTCTTCAGTAAGCGCCTCAGTGCGCGCTTCGCCTTCTTCCTCGGTAAGGGTTCCGGCCTCTACGAGCGCTTGGATTTCAGCGATCTGTACGCTGAGTTTTGTGGCTTCAGTCGTACTGATTTTTACAATCTCAGTGATGGCCTCAAGCAGCCCTGCTTCCGGGTCGATCCCGTCGATCTCCACACGTACTTCATTCGTGTCGGTAGGAGCGATCCATACGTCGTTCGCGCCACTCATACTCAGTCCTAACGCGAGGTATCCGAAGCCCAATAGGGCAGTAGTTGTCTTTTTCATATCAATTGTTTTTAGAGGTTCTTTTGGTAGATAATGTGGCTAATGTTTGATTCACAGAAACCTTTGCCGATTCCCAGTTGAGGTATCCTTTACCGATAATTTTCGCCACGTTTTGTCCCAAAGCTTTCGCGCCCCCGCCTAGCGTTTTCGAGAGGATGCCAGCAGGCGCTTCGGCATAAAATGCATTTTCAGTAGGCGTAAAATTCACTTCCACTTTTACGGGTTCCTGCACCAATTCTGACCGCACCACATCCAGCGCTAACAGCGTTTCATTCACTGCCATTTCCGCCTCATATTCTGCCAATCGTGCTTCCCAATGCGGAGCCATAACGCGTTTTTTTCGCTCATGCACCGCTACCGTTCCCGGCGCTTTTATTCCTGACTCCTCCGTTCCTGCTTTGAGAACTTCATCGAGCACAGTTTTCTGTATTTCCTGAGCTTCTAGCAGCGCTTCAACCGGCGACCATACGCCACCTTCCGTGCTGAGGTCCTCGCCGCTCTCAATGGTCTTCTGCAGCTCCCGAGGGTCATAACTTGTAGACGGCGCCAAACCGACGGTCCACACTAGGGCGATCACCGCAGCAACGCTCGCCACAGCCAGCAGGGTCTTGCGCCAAACCACCACGAGTCCACGCTTTTGCGCGGGTGCAGTAACACGGGCACGCTCGGCATCTACTGCGGCAGAAATCCCCTCCCAAAGCTCCGGATTCGGGAGCTCGGTGTAGCCTTCGAGGGCATTTTTAAAGGTGTCGTCTACGTTACTCACGTTGCGTTGTTTATTTCGTTTTAGCTCCCTGGGCACGGTGCGCAGGCAGCTGACTTTGCAATAGTTTTCGAGCCTTACTCAGCTGGCTCTTGCTGGTTCCCACGCTGATCTCAAGCATTTCTGCGATCTCGTGGTGTTGGTATCCTTCGATAGCGTATAGGTTGAAGACGGTGCGGTAGCCTACAGGTAATGTTTGGATCAGTAGGAGTAAATGTGCTGCGTCATCATTGTGTGTGATGGGCGCGGCAACCTCGCCTTCCCAGTCCAAGTCGAACGGGTTTTTTCCGCGTCTCAAATAAGAGAGGCATTCCCGCACAGCGATGCGCTTCATCCACCCTTCAAAATTTCCATCGCCGGAATAACTGTCCAAGCGAGTGAGAATTTTGATGAAGGCATTACTTAGCGCTTCCTCGGCTTCTTCTATACGTGTCAAATAACGTCTGCAGATCCCCATCAACACCGGCGACACGCGCTGGTACAACTCGTGTTGGGCTTTTTTATCGCCCGCTCTACAAGGTTCGAGCAAATGCTCCATGGTTGAGGTTTCTATCTTAAAGACGACACACGGGTGTCCAAAGGTTGCCTGTGGTTGGAAATAAATTTTCAATGAATTGATTTTCAGCCAGATAAAAACCAATTTTTCCAGAAGTAATATAGCGGGAAATTGATAATTGGTTCTAGAAAGGAGGAATTAATGTGGAGATTCCCCATAATTAACACCGTCAAAAGTCCACTCCATATCCAAACCCGTATCTTTACTATTAGATTATGGCAAGAAAGCACAATAAAAGAGCCGGAAAGCGCACACACAGTGTGGACGTGAAGGAATGGGCTCAGAAAGTGGAATCGGTATTCCGCCAATTCCCAACTCGAAAATTCAACTACAAACAGATCGCCGCCCATTTGGGCTACAAACCTCCCATGGTGAAAGCCAAAGTGGAGATGGCGCTCTCTGATCTTGAACGCGCTGGCAAAATTTCCAGCATCGACCGCGGCAAATACAAACTCAAATACGTCGCAGATTACGTCGAAGGCGTGGTAGACATGGCCAGCAATGGCAACGGATATGTTGTCAGCCCCGATACGGAAAGTGACATTATGGTTCGCGCACCGCACCTAAAACATGCCCTGCACGGTGACACGGTCAAAGTCAGTCTCTTCTCGCGCCGCGGGAAAAAACTCGAAGGCGAAGTCGTGGAGATCGTCAAGCGCAAACAAACCGATTTTGTCGGTACCGTCGAAATAGGCAAGAGCTACGGATTCTTAGTCCCCTCGAGCCGAAAGATGGTCGTGGACATCTACATTCCGAAAGACAAACTCGCAGGGGTGGAGCACGGACAAAAAGCCGTAGTGCGCATCACGAATTGGCCAGAAAAGGCAAGCTCGCCGTTTGGTGAAGTGATTAAAATTCTCGGAAACGCTGGGGAGCACAATACAGAGATTCATGCAGTGCTCGCGGAGTTTGGTTTACCGAATGAGTTTCCGGCTGAGGTGGAGGCTGCGGCAGACGAATTGGACACAGCGATCAAAGAAGAGGAAGTGGCGAAGCGTCGCGATTTCAGAGGTGTTCCAACCTTCACGATTGACCCTGCTGATGCGAAGGATTTTGATGATGCCTTGAGTATTCAACAGCTTGAAAATGGGCATTGGGAGATTGGTGTACACATCGCTGATGTGAGTCACTATGTACAGCCAGGTTCAATCTTAGACGACGAGGCTATAGAGCGCGCAACCAGCGTCTACCTTGTGGATCGTGTAGTTCCTATGCTTCCGGAAATACTATCAAATGGCGCCTGTTCGCTGCGTCCCAACGAGGATAAATACACCTTCAGTGCGGTCTTTGAGATGGACGAATCCGGAAAAGTGCACAAGGAATGGTTCGGCCGTACCGCCATTCATTCCGACCGCAGATTTGCATATGAAGAAGCGCAGGAGATCATAGAAGACAAACACCCCGAGGGTGCTAAGGCAGATTTCTATCAAGAAATACGCTTGATGGATAAGATGGCCAAAGTTTTGCGTGGAAAGCGCATGAGCAGTGGGGCTTTGAGCTTCGATAAAAAGGAAGTAAAGTTCCGTTTAGACGAGAACAACTCACCGTTAGGCGTTTACTTTAAGGTCGGTAAAGACGCCAACCATTTGATAGAGGAGTTTATGCTTCTTGCCAACCGCAGTGTTGCGGCCTACATCGGTCGAAAAAGCGATGGACAGCCAAGCGGAAAAACCTTCGTGTATAGAATTCACGACGATCCGGATCCGACCAAACTCATGGACTTGAGCAATTTCGTTCGACAGTTTGGACATGAGGTCAGAATGGGTTCGAAAAAAGCCGTTTCTGATAGTTTGAACGCCATGCTCGGCAAGGTGAAAAACACGCCGGAGGCGAACATGATTGAAACCCTCACCATTCGTACGATGAGCAAGGCAAAGTACACGACGGAAAACATCGGTCATTATGGACTCGCCTTTGATTATTACACGCACTTTACCTCACCAATCCGCCGCTATCCAGATGTGATGGTGCACCGCTTGTTGCAGCATTACCTCGAAGGTGGTAAATCTCCGTTTAACGGACCCTATGAAGACTTGTGTACACACAGCTCAGAACGCGAGAAGGCCGCCTCTGATGCAGAACGTACATCGATCAAATACATGCAGGCAGTCTTCTTAGAGAAGCATATCGGTGAGCATTTTGACGGGGTAGTTTCCGGTGTTACCGAATGGGGTGTTTACGTAGAACTCACGGATAATTACTGCGAGGGTATGGTGAAAATTCGTGATTTCCGCGACGACTACTACAACTTCGACAGTAAGAATTACTGCATCGAGGGAGAGCGTACGGGACGTGTTTTACAGCTGGGCGATGCCATCAAGATTACAGTAAAAGGAGTCGACCTCGAACGTAAACAGATTGATTTTGAGCCCTTTTATGGAACAGAATCGTAACTTAACCATTAAAAACTCGCACGAACTATGTCTACTACGGACCGATCAAAGACGCTAGAATATGCGGCAATCACTGTTGGAGCACTAGCAGTAGCTGCATCTGCATATTTCATTTTTATGACTGACGGCGACGCTTTTCGTATGACGAATTGGGTGATATCGTTCGCTTTTGTCGTTTTTGTGGCGTATAATTTTGTCAATGTCCGTAATCTTAGAGGGGCAATTGAAGAACTAAGGTCAGATAACGCAGCGCTGAACAAAGAGTTGGTTAGTACAAACGAAGCCTTGGGAAAGGCACAAGGCGATGTCACAAGTTTACAGAAAGACTTGGCCAAAGCGCATCAATTGAATGAGGAAAAAGACTTAAAAATCAAGAGTTTAGAAGAGAAGTCGGTATAGAGTCAAAATTTCTATGCATTTTTGATATAACCAAACTTTAACCAACATGTCTTACACTGTGAATCAGGATAAAAAGAATAGCGCTACTATTGAATGGGCTGCAATGTTCATCGGCGTTTTCATAATCGTTCTAAGTACCTACCTAATTTTCGGAACTAACTGGAATGCCTACATGGTTTTAAATGTGGTTCTCGGTCTAGGTTTCATCGTCTTTTTGACCTATTCCTTTGTCAATTCAAAAAACCTTAAAACAGATTTAGCGCTTCATAGGAGACGTTCGCAAACCTTACACGAAGAGCTTGAAAAGTCTCTAAAGAAGCTTTCAGAAACAGAACTAGAGGTAAAGGAAAAGGCATTGCAAATCGAAAAAATGAGGGTTGAGGTGATTGGTCTTGAAGAAAAACTTGCAGGCCTTGAATCTCGAATAGCTGAACTTCAGACAGAGCTAGGTACAGATTCTATCCAAGACTAACCCTCTACTTCTTCTCGAAAAACGCCTTAAGTTTCTCAAGGTCAGCGTCCGTAGCGTCTTTTTTAGCCGCTTCTGATTCCTCTTCTTTCGCCTTCGGTGAACCCACTTTTCGCACAGGTTTTGCGAGCTGTGCCTTCTGTTCTGGGGTCAATTCCTTCTTCTTCCCCACCGCTTTTTTCGGTGCCGGACTTTTCAAAGGCGCTGCTTCGGCTACCTGAGCTAGTTTTTCAGCAGTTGTTAATTCCTGTGTTTCCACTTTTGTCGCTTTTAGCGTTGCCTTCTTCTCGGCAGGACGTGCCGTCTTTGTCTTGCTTTTGCGTGAGCGCGATTTTTTCGACTTTGCAGGAATTTCTTCGCCTTTCTTTACCGCCTGTTTAGCGCGTTTTTTCTCGTTGCGCTGCTCTTGCGGTGACTTTGGCGCTTCCGCTACCTCAGGAGTTTCAACCACGGGCTGAGGTTCTCGAACACCACCGCGTGCCTTGCCTTTAACGGTCCCGCTATCGCCATGAAGACTTTCTGCAGGAATGAATTTATCACGGGTCACCCAAGTGCTGAGCGCTCCGATCGAGAGAAGGTACTGGTCCTTTTTAATCTCAACGATCTCACCCGGTTGTCTCGAACCGATCAATTTAACCCGATCCCCCACCTTTGCTGGCGTTGCGATAAGCTTCTTAATCTTGCGCTCCTTTTGTTTCTGGTATTTCGACTTCTTCACTTCACGCTCCTCAGAGGTTTGTGAAGCGCGTTCTCCCGCGTAAACTTTAAAGCGTCCGACGACTTCGTCTTTGCCTTGTTTACTGCGCTGTTCCGCGTATTCGTTGACGAGATTTTGGAATTTTTTACCCCAAGTAATCATCGCATTCTGCTGCTCATTCATCGCACTTTGACGACGTACTTTATCCTCAAGCTGCGAAATTTTTCGGTCCTGCTTGTCCTTAAGCTGTTCCAATTCTTCCAACCGCTGGGCCAATTTCTCGCGCTGACGTGTCAATTCATTTTTCTCCTTCTGAATCCCCACCAGCAATCGATCCACGGCCACGGTGCTTTCATCCAGCACATCCCGCGCTTGATCAATCAACGCTTTGCTTACACCTACCTTCTGCGCTACCTCATACGTGTACGAACTCCCAGGCACGCCTTGGTTTAGCACATACTCCGGGGTTAGATCCGTTGAGTTGAACTGCATCGAGCCATTTTCCACACGTACCAATTCCCCCGCCAACGCCTTGATGCTATTGTAGTGCGTGGTCATCACGCCAAAGGTCTTGCTGTTGTTCAGCTCTTTCAAAAACACTTGTGCCATGGACGAGCCTAAATCCGGATCGGAACCCGATCCAAACTCATCGATCAGTACGAGCGTCTTCCCATAGGCCGCGTTGAGAAAGTGATTCATTTTCGTCAGCTTCGAACTATAGGTCGAGAGCTCATTCTCGATACTTTGTGAATCGCCGATATCAGCCATCAGACCATTAAACCACCCCATCGTACTGTCTGGGTGCACCGTCACGAGCATCCCACTTTGCAACATCAGCTGCAAAAGTCCCACGGTTTTCAGCGTTATGGATTTTCCCCCTGCATTCGGACCAGAAATCACCAAAATACGGGTGTGTGTATCTAATCGAATATCAAGCGGCACCACGCCTTTTTCCTTCGGCGCATTGAACGCACGAAGCACAGGGTTGATGGCTTTGATCAGGTGTACGTGCGGTTTGTCGGTGAGCTGCGGCAGGCACGCCTCTTCAGCAAGCGCATACAACGCTTTTGCATTGACAAAGTCGATCTGGTAAAGTGCAGTGCTGTAATCACGCAATTCATCGCGGTATCCTGCCACAAAAGAAGTGAGTAGGCGTAAAATGCGGGTCACCTCGCGCTTTTCTTCGTCCTCTAAGACCGCTATTTCGTTATTGATCTCGAGGGTCTCAACAGGCTCTACATAAAAAATGGTCGCCTTGGAAGAAGAGCCATGGAAGACACCGTTCACTTGTCCCTTGAAAGCGCCTTCAATCGCGAGCACACGCTTGTTGTCGTGTACGCTCTCTTGAATATCGGCCAGCATACCTGACCCGGAGTATTTTTTTACGGCACGGTAGAAAATACGGTCTGCTGCGGCGCGCTTTTTAGCTAGTGCGCTTCGGATTTTTCCCAGTGCCGCAGAAGCAGAAGTTTTAACGACCCCGCGGCGATCTAACACGCGGTCGATCTCATCAGGAACGGTTTTGTTCTTGCTTAGATGGGCCAATTTGCTCTGCATTGAAGGCGTTCGGTCCGAATGCGTCTTGAAAAAGCTGTAGACACGATTGAAGCTCTCAATCATGTTTTTTAGAATCAAAAAGTCTTCACCTTCGAGCGTTGCGCCTTGAATTTTCAAGCGCAATAAAAACGGTTTGATGTCTTCTGAAGCTAGCGCGGGAACGGAAAAATCACTTTGGTACAGCCCCAAGACCTCATGGACTTCTTGCAAGTCACGCATGACCACAGCGTAGTCACTAGAAGGGCGAAGTCCTGCGATGCGCTCCCGTGCACGCTCAGTAACTGCGCGCTTTATGATGGCCTGTTTGACCAGGTCAAATTCAATACTTTCAAATAAGTCTTCCGGGTAGGTATTCAAAATGGGCTCGTACTGGGCGCGTTATCCGCGGTAGGTTTCTTCTTCAGAGGTAACGGCATCTGGCGAAGATTGTTTCTTAAAGCCACCACCGAGAAAGAATGCAAGGACACAAAATAGAACTACCAATAGAAGATCTAGGGCGGACCAAGTAATACTCATAGGTACAGTAACCAGATCGTTTGTCACGGTACCGAGCACATAGAGCAGTGCAACGATGGCAGGTGCGATAAGAGTACGGCGTTCAAATCCTTTGCGAAAAACACGACGAGGTTTACTTAAGAAGGTGGCGATATAGACGCCCACAAAAGCACCCAAGGCGTGTTCGAAGAAGATCCAATACACGGCGAACGGGTGTGCTTCAAGGTAGGTGCTTACCGCGGCAGCTCTTTCCGAATAAGGAGCTGTCGGATCAAAGCCGTCAAGGTCCCCAAAAAAGCTATGTCCGAGCTCTAAAAGCCCAATCATTGCTAGGTTGCCGACAAACATGGCCAGGATGACAATGCCGATGTTTTTAAAAATGTTCAGTACACGTTTCATGGGCGATTATTTGACTTTGCCGGGCTCGATAAGGCGAAGCCCACCGCCAAACTTAAAGGCAAATGCAGAGGCAACGGCCGTAAGCGCAAGGTCTACTGCGAGCCACTCCATCCCGGTTGGCACGGTTTGGGTATTGAGGTACACGGCAATCAAATAAAACCAACTTACGATCAGTGCGGGGTAGAACGACTTACGTGTAGGGCCCTCTTTCCATATGCCCACTTTCGTGAATTGTGTGGTGAGGAATACGGCTACAAAAGCGCCGAACGCGTGCGCGAAGATTGCCCACCATATTGCGGTTGGATGCTTTGCCATATACTCTGCTACGAATGCCGCAGGGTCAGCAGCGGTGCCAAGAACGGTAAAGTCGAGGCTTGGGACGAAAACCACCGAAAACCGGTGTACGGCCGTCACTGCGAAGGATCCTGTGATGAGAAAAAAGAACGTCAGCAAGATGCTTCGAAAGTGATGGGCGATACGTGGATTCATGGCGGTGAAGTTTAGTTGAACCAGCCTTCGACTGCATCGAGTGCGAGGGCTGCTACGTCTAATTTATTCTTTTTACGGAAACCGTTCAGCTTTTGGTGCAATGCTGCGGGTTTGTTATCGCGCAGGGCTTCGACCGTGTGGTATCCGGCTTGTGCGATATGTACGGCCCATTCTGCAGGCACGCCTATAGCTTCGAATTCTGCCGGGCTGGCCACGGTGTCAAATTTCTCTGGACGCATCTGTGGGAAGAACAGGACTTCTTGGATGCTGTCTTGGTTGGTGAGCATCATCGTTAAGCGGTCGATACCAATTCCCAAACCTGAGGTTGGTGGCATTCCGTACTCCAACGCGCGAACGAAGTCTTGGTCGATGAACATAGCCTCATCGTCGCCTTTTTCGCTAAGCGTTAATTGGTCCTCGAAACGCTCGAGCTGATCGATAGGATCGTTGAGCTCTGAATAGGCGTTTGCAACCTCTTTTCCATTCACCATAAGCTCGAAACGTTCGGTGAGCTCTGGGTTATCACGGTGTTTTTTACACAACGGAGACATCTCGACTGGGTAATCGGTAATGAAGGTTGGTTGGATGTAGTGCTTCTCACATTTCTCTCCGAAGATCTCATCGATAAGCTTTCCTTTACCCATGGTTTCGTCCACCTCAAGGCCGATAGATTTCGCTGCCTCACGTACCTGTTCTTCTGACTTTCCGTTCAAATCAAGGCCGGTGTGTATTTTGATCGCCTCAAGAATAGGTACACGTGCGTATGGCGCCTTGAAGCTTACGGTATTCTCGCCGATGGTTGCGTCAGTAGTCCCGTTTACCGCGGTCGCCACGTCTTCAAGCATATTTTCGACAAACTTCATCATCCAGTGGTAGTCTTTGTAGGCTACATAGATTTCCATCACAGTGAACTCTGGGTTGTGTGTTTTGTCCATTCCTTCGTTGCGGAAATCTTTGGCAAATTCATACACCCCTTCAAAACCACCTACGATCAGGCGCTTGAGGTAGAGCTCGTTAGCAATACGCAGGTACAACGGCACGTCGAGCGCGTTGTGGTGCGTCATAAAAGGACGTGCAGCTGCCCCACCTGGGATAGGCTGTAGGATCGGTGTTTCCACCTCCATGTAGCCGGCATCGTCAAAAATGCGGCGCATGGTCGACATGATGCGGTTGCGCTTGCGGAAGATTTCCTTCACGCCTGGGTTAACGACGAGGTCCACGTAACGCTGGCGGTAACGGATTTCCGGATCAGTAAGCTGATCGTAGATGTTACCATCGGCATCTTTTTTCACGACCGGAAGTGGACGCAATGATTTGGAGAGGACGACGAGCACTTTCACGTGGAGGCTCATCTCACCGGTTTGTGTGGTGAACATGTGTCCCTTTACGCCGATGAAATCACCGATGTCTAAGAGCTTTTTGAAGACATCATTGTACATGGTTTTGTCGTCTTCGGGACAGATTTCGTCGCGATTGACGTAGATCTGCATCTCGCCCGTAGAGTCAGCGAGGACTGCAAAAGAGGCCTTACCCATGATGCGTTTGGTCATCAAACGGCCCGCTATACAGACGTTTTCGAAGCCTTCTGCGCCGTCTTTGTAGTCGGCAGAAAGAGCTGACGCATAGTGCGTTACTGGGTATTCTGCTGCTGGATACGGATCGATGCCTAACCCTTTGAGTTTGTTCAACGATTCACGTCTAAGCAGTTCCTGTTCTGATAAAAGTCTTGCCATGATGCAATGATGTTTTAGAGGTGACAAAGATAATTGGCTTTTGTAGCTTAGC
>Ga0209137_1002274_pt1 | contig 17126 bp, 19 predicted proteins | sample SaaInl5LU_22_DNA_FD_184642 | JGI IMG/M metagenome (GOLD analysis project Ga0209137, IMG submission 184642) | Marine microbial communities from expanding oxygen minimum zones in the Saanich Inlet - ESP_105LU_22_DNA (SPAdes) (version 2) | ecosystem: Environmental > Aquatic > Marine > Intertidal... | reverse complement strand
CACACTGGAAAATGCTAGAAAATGGATGCTTATTGGGCTTTATATAGGCCAGAGGGTTTCTGACTTATTGGATCTCAAACCTAGCCAGCTAAGATTTATAGAAAACGGTGTATATATAGACATTAACCAACAAAAAACGGATAAGCATGTAACTGTTGGAGTGGTAGAAAAAGAGGTTATTCAAATATTAAAGCAGCGTTTTCCATATGCTATTTCTGCACAATTATTTAATAGACAAATTAAACAAATTTGCCAGATAGCTGGTATTAGTGATATGGTGAGTGGTTATAAATTATGTTCTAAAACTAGGAGGAAAAGATTGGGCACCCACCCAAAGTATAGCCTTATATCTTCTCACGATTTAAGAAGATCATTTGCAACAAATTACTTTGGTAAAATTGAAACGCCCATACTCATGCAAATTACGGGACATTCAAAGGAAAGTACTTTTCTAAGCTATATTGGCACCCAGGTGAACAAAGATACTTATGCAGATGCTTTTATGAAAGTAGCGGCTACTTTGTAGGGTCGGGTTCTTCAGTGAAATGATCTTTATTACGCTCCTTTATTTTTTCAAGAGTCACTTCATCTCTAATTGGTTTAGTCTTAGGAACAATATAGTTTGATATAATCTGAACAAGTTTAATTTTTTCAGAGTATGAAAGATTTTTCTGATTAATAATCAGATCATCCAACATATCATCATAGAGAATATTGAGCTTCTCTTTTGTAGAAGGTGGTAGAACTTTTGCAGGACCACGTTTGCTTAATTGGCCAGCAATCTTAGCTGTTTCTGGAGTAAATGACATACTACAAAATTACAACAAGGTGTACCTTTTTGAAAAATGAATTAAAGTAAAGTTTTTAACACATTTGGTTAATAACCTAGGTTATATTATAGGAGTTAATAAAGATGTTAAATGAATTGTTTTAGCTTTTTGAGCTTATAAAGAAAGAATAATATTGGATTAACATTGATTTTGTTAATCTTAAAAGCTCTTAATTCTTCCCTGTAAATAGTCCATTTGCTTTTTAATCCACTATTACTAATACCTCCTATTAGCATTTTGACTAACTTTTTGTTTAGATAAAAAGAAGGAACTTTATTGACTTCTAGAAACCTTAGGCATAACTCAAAATCCCCTCCGATCTTAAAACTATCATTATAGCCTCCTAACCTATTATACACTTCTTTTTTGCAATAAAATGTTGGGTGAGCTGGCATCCAAGCTTTTTTTACAAGTCCATTCTCATATTGCTTTGAAGTCCAATTTCTGATAACTTCACCCTCTTTATTTACATAATCTAAGTTTCCAAAAACAATATCGGTTTTATTATTTAAAAAGGCATCTACAATTTTTTGAACTGAATTAGTGTCATAGAAAACATCATCTGAATTAAGAAACCCAATTACAGCTCCAGATGCTAATTTCAATCCTTTATTAAATGCATCGTATACTCCTCGATCAGACTCTGATATTACTTTAGATACATGAGAAAATGAGTTACATATTTCAAGAGTACTATCCTTAGACCCACCATCAATAATTATATGCTCTATATTATTATATGACTGATTCTCTATAGATTTTAGTGTATTTTTTATAGTATTTTCAGCATTATAAGAAATAGTTATTATGGAGATCTTCATGAAATTTTAAGCTAAAATTCTTTTAATATTTTCTTTAAACTTTGAAAAACTATAGTTTTCTCGAGCATAATCAACATTTCCCTTTTGAATTGAAAACAAGCTTGGATTATCTATTAAACTTAATAGAGATTCTGCCAATTTAAGAACATTGGAAACAGGAACAATTACACCATTTTTATTACTTACTATGCTAGGCAAATAATTATGATTGGTTGTTATAATAGCATTGCCAAGTGCCATAGCTTCAATTATTGAAAGTGGAAAAGCTTCTGTTTTATAAAAAGTAGGCAAACAAAATATTGATGTCTTTTTTAATAATTTCATTTTTTCAACCCCTTCTACCACTCCAAGGTATTTTACTCTGTTATTAAATACCTTATTTAATTTTTTTAGTTTTGTAAAAAATATGGCTTCTGTTTCTTTTTTTGTTTTTAGGTAATCACCTACGATTTTGCCCGCTATATAAACTTCGGAATTACAGTTAATCAAAACAATATTTAAAGAATCTAAAAAATCCATAATCCCTTTAGAGTAAATTATATTAGACAAGTATAGTATTCCAGATTTTGCATTAAAATCAATTACTTCATTTTCGTAAATAGGGTCATAACAATTAGACACAACTTCTAAATTCATGTTTGGAAACTGTTTATATTGCTCTTTCATTCCATCTAACAAAACTATCGATGTTGAAATGTGGCTGTAAAGTGGTCTAAGGAATATTTTTAGTAACCAACTAGAATTATAAAAATCATAAAAGTCACTACCATGCAAATGATTTACTACTCTAATATTAAATATTTTTGCTAATAAAAGAATTAAAGCTTCTCTAAAAAAGCCAAAATAAGATCTAGAAGTTGTTATATAAATAGTATCAATTCTATTCAAAATACAAACCTGTAAAACTCTTAACTGAATATATATAAAGCTCAAAAACTTATTTGAATAGTATTGGGTGTCAATAACAACATAATTACTCTCAATTGAGCCTAAAGCATAAGAAAAAGCTATTGACTGTCCAGTGAAAATAGGGGGTAATGGCCCAAAAAATAATATTTTACTTTTCAATTATTATTATTTAATAATATTTTTTCTAAAATCTTAACTTGATTTGCTGGGTTATAATTCTCATCAATTACTTTTCTACAATCTGCTTTGAAATCAATTTTTAAATTGATCATGTTTTTTAAAGCTAACTCTAGAGAGCTTATATCATTTTCATTAAAAAAAAATCCTGTAACACCTTCTTTTATAACTTCAACCTCAGGCATTTGATTTTCAAAATTATTATGAGTTATTGCTGGAGTTCCATAGGATAAGCTATTAATAACAGTTAGTCCAATATTTCCTGGTGACACAGTACAAATTGAATTATGTATTAGACCTGATATTATACTTTCATCATAACAAGGCCCATAAAAGTGAATGGTTTTTGAAATTATTTCATCTTCACTCAATTTTTTTAGTTTCTCCTCCTCAGGTCCAGAACCTACAATTAATAAATTACAAATCTGATTATCTTTATTAATATTCTTAAACGCATTTATTAACTGATCTAATTTCTTAGACTCAATTAATCTTCCAATGTATGCTAAAACTGGTAAAGTGTTATTTCTAAAAAAAGTAAATGAATTATCTTTCGTTTTGTTTAATTTTTCAAATAACAATTTCTGTTTTTCATAGTCCAGTGAATTGTAAATTATATGAATATTTTGGCCTTTAAAACCGCTTTTAATCATTAAGCTTTTACCCCTATTTTCATAAACAATATGCTCATCAGCTATTTTATAAAAAAGCTTCCTAAAAAAATGTTTAAATGAGCTTTCATTTCCATAAAAACCATGACTCCAAAAGAAAACTCTTTTTTTTCTAATTCTACAAATTAAAGCTCCAACCCAATTAGACAAAATATTCATTTCCCCCAGAAATACTATTGAATTATATTGCTTGCTTAGACACACTTTTACAATATCAGATTGCCAAATCAAATACTTATTGAAAAGCCAGAACCCTTTGATATTATTAATTCTTGAATCAAACGAACAATTTTCAATCTTTCCTTCCTTAATTGAAAGTGGATTATATTTGGAATAGAAAAATTTAGCATTAAAACTTTTGCTTGAAAGTATTTCTCGCCACAATGCCTCTCTATAATGGGGGAATATATTAGTTATGAAGTAAACATTATTTAACTTCATTTATATAATTTTTATAAACTTGTGTAATACCAGTTTTTAAATCAATTTTATGACTCCATCCCATTTTCAAAAGTTTGCTTGAATCTAATAGTTTTCGAGGTGTACCGTTGGGCATATTATTATCCCAAATTATTTCGCCCTTATGCCCAATAATTTGTTGAATCATAATTGCTAATTCTTTTATAGAAATTTCATGACCACTCCCTACATTATATAGATCTGAATCAAGATCATTAACTAAAGAATATAGAATAGCTTCTGCTAAATCGTCTACATAAAGGAACTCTCTAAGTGGCTCTCCTGAACCCCACAAAACAACTTCTGAATGATTATTGATTTTTGCCTCATGAAACTTTCTGATTAAAGCAGGTAAAACATGTGAATTATTTAAATCGTAATTATCATTTTGGCCATATAAGTTGGTAGGCATTAAACTTACATAATTTTTATTTTTATATTTATTTAATGCTTCAATAGATTTTAATCCAGCTATTTTAGCAATAGCGTACCATTGATTTGTTTCCTCTAAAGAACCCGTCAAAAGATATTCTTCTTTTAATGGTTGTGGAGCCATTTTTGGATAAATACATGAACTGCCAAGAAAAATAACCTTTCCCACGTTATTTTTTTCAGATGCTGAAATAAGGTTATTTTGAATTTGTACGTTATCTATTAAAAAATCATAGCCATAAGTGTTATTTGCATGAATACCTCCAACTCTAGCAGCGGCAATAATAACTGCGTCTGGTTTTTGATCTTCAAAAAAAGAATTCACCTCCATTTGATTTCTTAAATCGAGCTCTTTGCTAGTCTTAAAGATTAGATTTTTATAGCCTCTCAACTGAAATAATCTAAGACAAGCAGATCCTACCATTCCTTTATGACCAGCAATATAAATTTTAGAATTTTGATCTATCATTATTCAAAATAATTTAGTGCTTTAAAACCGTTCTTAATCAAGAATTGTTCTTTGGTCATTAATTTTAAATCAGACTCCATCATATCATTTACAAGTTCATTTAAACTTGTTGTAGCTTTCCAACCTAACTTATTTTGAGCTTTTGATGCATCTCCAATTAACAAATCTACTTCAGTAGGTCTAAAATATCTAGAGTCTACTTTTATAATTTCTTTGCCAATCTCAATCATATAATCAGGATTAGTACATTGATCAACTATACCTACCTCATTAACTCCTTCTCCATTAAATTTGATTTTAACACCTAAGTAAGCGAAAGCCATAATTACAAAATCCCTTATTGAAGTAGTTTTTCCAGTCGCGATAACCCAATCTTCAGGTTTTTCTGCTTGCAGAATCATCCACATCACCTTAACGTAATCTTTTGCATGACCCCAGTCTCTTTTGGCATCTAAATTTCCTAAATATAATTTATCCTGCATCCCTAAAGCTATTCTTGATGCAGCTCTTGTAATCTTTCTAGTCACAAAAGTCTCACCTCTAACAGGAGATTCATGATTAAATAAGATTCCGTTACATGCAAACATATTATAAGCTTCTCTATAATTTACTGTAATCCAATAAGCATACATTTTAGCTACAGCATATGGCGAACGGGGATAAAACGGGGTTGTCTCTGATTGAGGTACTTCTTGAACTTCACCGTATAGTTCAGAAGTTGATGCCTGATAAATTTTAGTTTTATTTTCTAATCCTAATAATCTTACGGCATCTAAAATTCTTAGAGTTCCTATACCATCAGCATTAGCCGTATACTCTGGCATTTCAAAAGAAACATGCACGTGACTCATTGCCGCCAAATTATATATCTCATCTGGCTGTATTTCTTTAATTAACCTAATTAAATTACTGCTATCAGTCATGTCTCCATAGTGGAGAATGAAATTTTGATTATCCGTATGTGGATCTTGATATATATGATCTATTCTTTCAGTGTTTAAAGAGGAAGATCTTCTTTTTAGCCCATGAACAACATAACCCTTAGATAAAAGAAATTCTGACAAATATGCTCCATCTTGACCAGTTACTCCTGTTATGAATGCGGTTTTATTTATATCCATTTTAAAATTTTAAAAAGTTTATATGATGTATTTATTAACGGATTTAAATAATAAACAATCTTTTTATGATTAATAGGCCTTTTTTTCTCAAAGGAAAGAATTTTAATTTTTGTATTAGAGTCAATGTCTTTAAAATTAAGATTTGAGATTAAATTCTCTAACCCTTTAAAATTAGCTTTTAAATTAAAATTTTCTTCAGCCCAAGGGCGTAAGTTTGAAGATATTCCCTCTATGTGCCTCTTAATTAGATTGACTATTATTTTATTAAAATGCGTTTGTGAAACTTCAATTTGTGGCCAATAATAGCCGTCAGACCTTGAAAATTGCTTGTTTACATCAACTTTATATTGATAATTTGATGGAACAAATTCATTCATAGGAGGGTGATTTGGAATAACAGGCAATAAACCTGAACTAATAGATTCTAAAATTGTAAGGCCAATTCCCTCTAATTTTGTTGGATAAAGGTAAAAATCTGCAAGATGATATAAACCTGGTGCAGAGATAGTTTTTTCAACAATCTCTAATTTATTTTCTCTTATTAACCTTTCTATATTCAGGTTGTGATAATCTAGGAAATCATCTAATTTGATTTGAGTATGTATAATTAATTTAAATTCTAACTTCAAATTTATAAAGGATCTTAAAACAATCTCTGTTCCTTTTCTATCTGGACTGAAACCACAAGAATGTAAAAAAACTGGCGTCAGATTATTTTTTTTAACAGGTATAAATAAACTTAAATCCGTACCCCATTTATAATAAACAGCATTATGATGGTTTTTAAAAGCTTCCAGGTGTCTTTTCGTATTGCATAATAATAAATCATAGGCATTATGTAAATCAATAGTTTCCTCTGTATAATAATCAATATATGCAATAGTTTTTAAGCCCCATTCTTTACACCATAAAATTGGCTCCCAAGACTGTTGCTCGTTGAAAATTACTGTCTCAATATTATTTATTAATATCCATTTTTTAAACTCCACTTTGTCAATAGACATTGGCTTAATTGAAGAAACTCTTTTTGATACATAAATTTCTTTAGTGAGAGAAAAGTTATTTTTGGAAAAACCCCTGGCAAATACATGAACTTTAAAATGATACTTTAAATAATCAAAATAATTTTTCGACACATATCCAGCACCTCTTTCATCCCAAACTGTTACAATACCTATATTCACTATTGATTTTTCATTAGGTGTTCAAATTCGTTCTCAAGATTTTTATAAGACTTTGGTAATAAATCAAAGCTTGAATCTATAGAAATTTCATTTTTTAAGCTTAAATCCCAGAATAGTTCCTTTTTATTGATACATCTTTGGATATTTGAGGATGACCTAATATGGAGGAATTCATCTCTATGGGCATAATTATTCAACTTTAAAAGAATCTCCTCAGGAGTCAAATGCCAGTTAAAGTGGACCCCTGAAATAAAGTCTAGATTTTTTCCATGATATCTCCATTGCTTATATTTTTTAAACCTGCTATAAAACTTCATTTTTATGCTCTTATAAAAATCAAAGCGGCAAACAGTTGGGGCTATGAAATTTGAATTATGCCATAAATAATCTGGGCGATAGATAAAGTTTACCAATTTTAGCTGAAATGCAGAGTTTTTTTTATTAACCTTTTCTATTAATATTTTATAGGTATTTTTATATAAGACCTCATCAGCATCTAAAGAAAATATTATGTCAGAACTATCAAAATTTAAATAATCTACAAATTTGCCTCTAATAACTCTCTCATTATGGTGAAGCTGTTTAAATTTAATAGTATTAAAAAAAACTTCTTTTTCGATATCAATCTTAATATACTTAATTCTCTTTAATTCATTGGGTGTGAAATAATTTGATTTAATTAAGTCTTTAAACACATATTCTCTTTTAATTCCACTGTGTGTGTAATTAGCTTCAATTAAAATAATGAAATCTATAAACCCTTCAGATTCTAAAAGATCCATTTTTATATATTTCCCTTCAGTTATATTTGAAACTATTTTTTTTAAGTAATGCATATAAAAATCAAATCTTTTTTTCTAAAATATTATTAAAATAATGCCTCTATTATTTTATTTTATACTGAGATTTTTCGTTAATAGCTAGGATGAGATTATAATCTCGTACTAAATCACTTCTATAATCAACTAATCTTCTTTTATAAAAAAAGTCTAATTTTCTTATCAATAAACGTATTGCGATCAAAAAAATATTTTCTGAAATTATATAGCTATTTATTTTTTGATCAGATGGGACTAAAAATTTTGTATACCCCAAGCTTTTCAAAAAATTAATAACTTCAGAAGTTTTGCCGTGAATACCTTCAAATGCGATTATAGGTAGATTAGCTTTTAACCCATTCTCCATGCCTTTTAAAACGTTTAATTCAAAACCTTCAACATCAATTTTACAAAAACTAAACTCTAAGTCACTAAACAAATTATCAAAAATGTTTGTGTCACATATTTCTTTTTCTGTTCTAGTTGTCGATTGAAAAAACGAACCTGCTCCTCTATTTTCTATATCATAGTATATTTTAAGCTTTAATTCACTATCTGACAAACCAAAATTATACGTTTCTATATTTTTAATTTTTTTTGTATTAATTTTTAATAATTCAAATACTGTAGATTGTGGTTCAAAACTTTTCACAGATTTGAAAATATTTGAAAAATATACTGAATGATTTCCAATGTTGGCACCAATATCAAGACATGGTTGTTCAAATACTTTAGAGTCAAAATAAGAAAATATTAAATCTAAATCTTTTTTTTCATAGACTTCATGGCAAATAACATTAAGGCCAACACAATCGTTAACAAATACTGCCATGTTCGGATGATTCTTATTAGCTAAATACCTATAGATTATTTTGTCTATTATTTCCATTACTATTTATTAATTTAACCATTATAATTAAGCGTTGCCTACCTAGGATTAATTAATATTTAGACCTTATTTTAAAATCAACTCTTTATAATATTTCACGCCATTTAATTTTAAATCTATCCAAAATTTGTCACTATTTTTCGTGCTGTAATTAACCCACTTTTTTGAATGAAAAATAGTTTTCCCTTGTTTACCTAATACACTTGCCCAAATACAAAAAGTACTAGGTGAGCTTATTATACAGTCACACTCAGATATCTCTTTAAAATCATATATAAAATCTAATTCTAAATTTCCCTTATAAAAAGTATTTTTTTTAAACATTAAAAATTTAATTACATCATTATACGAATCTAATTTATAGTCATCTGTGTATAAATAAAAATTTAATTTTTTTTGAGACATTGATATTTCCTCTATGCATTCTATATAATACTTTGAATCTAGAATAGCATTTTTATTCCAACTGTGAAAATCAGTTCCTCGAAAATGAATAGCTACGTTGTAGTTGCTTTTATCTATTCTTATTGATGAAAATTTATCTTTTATGTTTAAATCTAAGTGATTTAATAAAGAGAAAAAGTTGTTTCCTAATAGTGGAGGTATTAAAATATAGTTATAATATATGGATAGTTCCTTATTAAGACCTTTATTAGTTATGAACCTTATTGGTTTAAAAATAGATTGCTTATCATTTTTTCCTTTGTCAAAATAAAAATACCTATTAAGGTAATTTGATTTTTTAATCCAAAAATTATGTCCATACTTTTTTGAAAGAGTTTGTAAATAATAGATGTTATAAATATGATTTCCAAATCTTCCTGGACCATTGTTAAATAGGAATATCATTTTCTCTAAGTATTTTAGCTATTCTCTCTGATGATTTCCCGTCACCATAAGGTGATGGAGAATTAATTTCAAAATTCTTAATTAATTGCATGAACTTAAACTCGAGCTCTTGTGGATTTTCACACATAAATATATGTCCTGAATCAATACCTTCTGGTCTCTCTGTTACTTGTCTACAAACAATTATTTTTTTATTAAAAAAAGATCCTTCTTCTTGTAAACCTCCTGAGTCTGTAATTAATAATTTGGTTTTAATCAATAATTTTAAAAAATCTGAATGATTTAAAGGCTCAATTTTTTCAAGATTTTTAATCTTTGGCAAATTAATTTTATTATTTGGGTGTTCAATAATTTTAAAATTTATGTGACTATTATTTAGAGCAATATTAAAAATTTGATCTAACCAATGATTAATAATCGGAAGATTTTCTCTTCGGTGCAGGGTAATTAAAACTAAATTTTCATAAACTGCATTTGCCTTTAACTCATTTAAATTATCTAAAACAGTATTTCCAACTATATAATTCTTCCCAGGCACATTTTCTTTTTCTAAATTATTTAAAGATAGGCCTGTTGGACATAGATTAATATCAGATAACCTGGAAATCATTTGTCTATAGCCTTCCTCTGGAAATGGATGCTTCAAGTCAAAACTTCTAAGGCCTGATTCCAAATAAATCACTTTACTGCCATGATTAAATCCTGCTAAAGCACAAGCAAAAGCCGATGCAGTATCTCCTTGGACCAAAACACTGTCAAAATTATCAGTTGGAAAAGAATCTAAAATTGAACTTATTATATTATTTAACCTACTTTTTCCCCTAACATGAATTTTTGATTCTAATATTCGGTCGCTATAGTTATTTAATTCAATTTTTAATAAATCATCGTGCTGACCGGTAAAAAAAATTGTGTAATCTTTTATATGTTTTAACAAAGGCTTTATCTTAAGCCATTCAGGTCTAGTGCCAAAGCAAATTAAATTTTTCATTATGAATTTAGTCTGTATACTCCGTTAACAACTGCCAAGGAGCTTTTAAATGGTTTTATTAATCCTATTTTAACAAAAGCTTTTAAAATAATATTATTTGATTTTTTAATTCTCCATGGAAGTTTATAATGATCATCAGTATCCTCTATTTTTAAAATATCATCATATAGAGATAGATCGAAATCATTAATAGAATCAAAACCATTATCTTTTAAATGCTTTGAGAACAAAGCCAACTCATCAAAATTCAAGCCACTGCCATTTCCTTCCAAATCAACGTCCATTGTAAAAACAAAAAGGCCTCCCTTTTTTAATGATGCTTTAATATTTCTAATTAACTGAACTTGTTTAGATTTTTCGGTATGTTCTATTACAGAAATTGAAATAGCAACATCGCATTTTTCATTTAAAATAAAATCTTTAGAGGTAATATCCATTTTTTTAAAAAGAATATTTTCCCTGACAGTATTCCAAAAGTTATTGTACTCTAGTATATCTGTTGCAACATATCTTTTTGCTAAATCAGAGAGAACATAAGGCATAAAAGAGAGTCCACACCCTATATCCAATATTGTTTTTTCTTCGATTTTTTCAATTGACGAAATTGTTTTATAGAAGAATGGATACTCATACCTTCTTGAAAAATGGTACATGTTTGTTAATGTAGTAAAATGCATGAATGGTTTTAATAATTCATCATTTTTAAATTTACCTACATACTCACTTTCAAAATTAGATAACTTTTTAAACAAATCCTCATCAAAATCACTTAACTTAATGTACTTCATAAATTTAAATTTAGGTATAAATAGTAGTTCGCAGAACTGCCATTTATAGGAATATTTGTTTTTTTGATCAAATTAAAATTTTTCGGAATTTGATTAGTCCATTTTCTATGTCTTACATGAAATTTTCTTTTAGAATCAAAATCAGAAGAGTATACTAATACATATTTTGACTTTGAGTTAAATAATTGACTCATATGATTTTTAAAAACTTCATCTTCTACCAAATGATAAATAACATCTAGACTCATCAAAAGATCGGTAGGTGGCAAAATAATGCTGTTCAAAACATGAAAAGAATATTTTTTATTATCAAACTCTTTATTGTTTTTTTCAATGATGATATTAGAAACATCAAATCCATAATATTTATTAAACCCTTTGAAATACTTTAAATTATTTCCGTCGCCGCAACCCAACTCACAAACGGTTTCAATTTTATATTTTGATATGATTTGATTAATAAAAGAAGCTTTGTATTCTGCAAATTCATTGTATGAGCCTGCCCCTGAGTCTTCACCAGACTTATACCTGTTTTCCCAATACTTTTCAGAGGATGTGAAAAATCTATTTTTTAGATATTTGAATATTTGCTTCATAAATGTATTACACTGTCACAAAATGACAGGACTTTTTCGTTATGTGAAATTATTATTATAGTCATATCTCCATGGTGAAGAATAAACTTTTGATTTTCAATATGAGGATCCTCATATAAATGATCTATTCTATCAGTATTAAATAATGAGGTTCTTCTCTTGAGTCCATGAACAGTGTATCCCTTTTTTAAAAGGAACTCCGATAAATATGCGCCATCTTGACCTGTAACTCCTGTAATAAATGCTTTTTTCACTTTTTTGTAATTTTTTTATAAATACCTGGTATAAAAATTATGAAGCTAATTGCGCACATAAAAATTATTGCTTTACCAAAGCCAAAATATTTTAAGTTAAAATATAAATACTCTTTTGGAGGTAACCCTTTTGGTGATATTAGTAATTTAAATCTCTCTTTAAGCCCGAAACGAGTAAAATCAATTTTATTATTTATAATACACTCTCCTACATATTTAGATGTAATATATAAATTTACATGGTGCTTTGTGGCTTTTAGTCCGTAGTCAATATCCCCTAAAGAATGAGAATAATGATTATCAAGTTCACCTATTTTATTAAAAACCTTCCTTGAAATAAGGACAAAATTTCCGTTTATATATTTAATTTTAGTAGGCTTGCCATTAGGCACTAATGGTCTCTCATCAAGTTTCGAAAACCTGCCGCCATAAGTACAAACACTATTAAAGTGAGTAGCTCCAACTATTATTGAATCCTTTGAAACAAGAAAATAATCTTTTATAATATTTCTTAATGCATCCCTATTTATAAATGTATCATCATTTAACCATAAATAAAAGTCCGGATCGCTCTTCTTTGCTTCATTCCAGCTTTGTATCATGCCTTGATTCCAATAAATATTATTTCCAACATTTTGGATAATAATTGATGGAAATTTTTTTTTTAATATCTCAAAAGTATTGTCTGGTGAATTTGAATCGGAGATAATGACATTTAGTGTATAATTTTCAGGTAAATCAGCTTTAAAAAGGGCGTCTAAACATTTAATAGTAGTTTCAACCCTATTGAAAGTTGTCATCAAGACTGATATAGATTTATTCATTTTTAAAATTAGTATTTACCAGTAACAACCATTTTCAACATCATTTGAATTTGATGGCTTATAATTTGGACTAGGTTTAATCCAATGCTCATTCATCAATTCTTGATAATTTTGCAATTTATCATTTTCCCATCGCTTTCCTTTTATTCCGAAAAGAATCTGTGTAACTCCACCTAGGTGTATAGCTTGCTTACCTAAATCTTTGACAAAACTTGCAATAGGAAAACCATAAGCTCCACAACCAATTATAGCTACATCAAAATTAATTTTTTTAATATTATTCTTCATGAAATTTAAAGCTTCAAACCAATTTGAAAATTCATTTGAACCCCCTAAACTCTGAACAGCTTCAAAGGTTATTAAATTAAAGTCTGGCAATAAATTGTTTTCGTGCACTAAATTTTTTATTAGATATTGAGCTTTTATATCCTCAGCAAAAGGATGGATTACTAAAACATTTTTATTTTCTAAAGCTGCTGTCCATGGATTCGTACTGAAAAAAGGCTCTATTTGGTAAAAAGAGAACTTAGTTGAAGAAATTAATTGGTTTTTCAAAAAATCTTCCATAGGAGAATGAGAAGCTAGTATATCAACATTTAAAGAGTCTTTGATCATCATTTCGGAAAACAAATTAGCCATTTCAGGGGTACTCGGATAAAACCCTGACCATTTTTTCATTTGTTGTAATATTTTAAAATCCCACCACGGCAAAAAACTTTTACCTTTGATGAAACTTAATACACTAACTTTCAATTTAATTGAGAGGTAATTAGAAATACATGTTAGTTCAGTGCCTCCTAGCCTTGCCAGCATAAATGGTTTATCAGAAAGAATAAGCTCTTTAATGATTCTATTGGAACTATCATAATCATCAGGTATTGTAAAATCACTTTTTATTAATTTATTGTTATTATGAAAAAGGCCATAAAACTTCTTTATTAATTTCAATAAAATTGTAAGATATCTTGACGTTAAATTCATAAAAATAATACTGTTTTATATGTTATTTAAATCAATCACAAAGTCGCAACCAGCAAGAGTTGATATTCGATGCGCTATCATTATTATAGTTTTATCGCTTTTTAAATTATTAATTGATTCCATAACTTCTTTTTCAGTTTCTGAATCTAAAGCAGATGTAGCCTCATCTAAAATAAGTAAATGTGGGTCATTATATAGTGCTCTTGCAATTCCTATTCTTTGCCTTTGGCCACCAGAGAGTTGGACACCCCTTTCTCCAACTTTAGTCTTAACCCCTAACTCCAAATTTTTTACAAATTCAAATAATTGAACTTGTTTTAAAACTTTTTCCATTTGATTATTGTTAATCTCCCTTTCAGAAACCCCAAATGCAATATTAGATTCAATTGTGTCGTCCGTTAAATATATTGATTGGGAAACGTAACCAATTTGATTTCTCCAAGATTGTTTAAATTGGATATTACTTACTCCATCTACAATAATTTCTCCAGAATTAGGCGTGTGAAGGCCTAGAATTAAATCTACTAAAGTACTTTTACCTGATCCAGATTCTCCTATAATACCTATAGTTTCACCTTTCCTAATTATTAAATCAACATCTTTTAATACGGAAACCCCGTGCTTAAAACTAAAGCTCACTTTTTTAAATTCAATTTGATTAAGAAAATTAAAGGTTTCAATGGAATTTTTATTGTTATTAATTTCGACACATGACTCAATTTCTTTGTAAATAATATCAACTGATGGCAAATAATATTTCATTGACTGAGCTGCGGCTATGATTCTATTTAAAGAAGGAATCATTCTAAATGTAGCTGCAACAAAAACTCCCAAAACAGTAAATAGACTTGTTGAATCTTTCCCTTGAAGTAGTAATAAAATAATAAAACTAACTAATCCGACTATTGATATAAACTCTAAATAAAATCTTGGGATTTGTGATACCGTTCCTAGGTTTGAATTCAACCTGGCTTTTAAGTAATTTTTTTTCGAATACTCTTTAATGAAAAACTCAGTTTTACCAAGAATTAGAGAATCTTTAATCCCTCCTAGTCCTTCTAATGCAATTTTAGATACTTGCTCATCTATCTCCTCTCTTAGAACTCCCCATATTTTTAATTTTTGTTTTGTAAACTGTAGAAAAATCATAGATAATGATCCATAGAATATCCCTATACATATTGCACCAAAAGGCTCAATATAGATAAGTGTTGCAAGTATAGAAAATATAAATCCCCCTTCAATTATAATTGTAATTAATGAAAGTAAAAAAACATATACATAATTTATTTCTACTTGAATATTCTTTATAAGTCCCGCTGCATTTCTATTTAAATGGAAACCATAAGACTGACTTAAATAACTTGAAAAAAGATTATTAGATATGTACGCAGTAATATTTGTTAAAAATCTATTTTGTTTGTGTGTAAGAAATACTATAAAAGTAGATTTAATAAAATAAACTAAAACAATAGCTCCAAGGAAAAGGAAAGTGAAAGTTTGATTTGAAAAATCCGAAAGAAAATCTCGAATGGGAGAAATAAAAGGTGATTTTTCAATAGTATCTGGATTTAAAATAATAGAAATTGCTGGAACTAAAACTCCCAAACCAAACACTTCTAAAACCATTCCTACAAAAAGTAATAGAATAAGAATTACTAGTCCTTTTCTCTGCCTTTTAGTGATTAAGAAATTTATTTTTTTAAGTGTCCTTATCATTTACAATTTCTTTAGTAGCCAACTAGATGACTGTATTTTATCTCCAAGCCCGTCTATGATCGCCACATTCATCTTTTCGCAAACTAATCTCTCTGGAATAGTATCATTATTTTGATCCCCCCCATTGGCAAATCCTAATTGAAACTCTTCTCCAAACTGCTCAGCGATCATTTTATGGTAGCACATACGGTTTCTATCGCTATCAATAGAGAGAATGGCCTTATCTACTGCTTTGATGTTAGAAACGATGATCATGCGCTCATTCTCATCCTGAAACTCCTTACTTCCTTTCAACTCTCTTTGAAAGTCGTTATTAACTATCACAAAAGGCATTTGCTTCTTAAATACTTTTGGATTTATCTGTTCTGAAACTATATTTATTAAATATTTCACTTTAGATTTAAGATTTTTTTTGTCCGATTAATTATAATTGCAAAAGCTCTTTTGATATTTAAATCTGCTTTTCTTTTAGCTAAAAATGGATAATCATTTCCCAATTTCCAATTTTTGAAATACGTTTCATCTGGTATTGATTTAACGTTTTTTAATTTTCTAATTACAGAAAATACTGATTGATCATGACGGTGATTAGATCTACAAAAAATAGTTTTGGAGTCATCAAAAAGATACGGTGCAAAAACAGCAGAATTATAAAAATCGTAAATTATACTAGCAGTAAATTCATTTTTAATAAATATTAAAACTCCACCCACTAGCTGATTCGAATTAATAATTTTTTCATCTTTTATTTTAAAATAATCAAAAACATCTTTTTTAGTAAAGTTACTTTCAATTTTATTATCTAAGCTAAAGGCAAATGTTCCATTATTAAGTTTAGCAATATTTATGTAATCCAAAAAACGCTTAAACCCTTCTTTATTAATTTCACATCCCGAATCTGCGTAAACCAATAAATCTCCATCTTTCATTAATTCAAAAGATTTTTTCAAAACCCAAGGTTTCCAAATCCAATAACCACCTCCCCTTTTCTCTTTTATTATCCTTGATGTTCTATTTAAAAAATATGAATCAATGTCAGTTGGGCTGTATCCAACACAATTATTAAATCCAAAATTTTTTGCCTCTTTTAAAATTCTAGTTTTAGATTTTTTGTACTTAGCATCTCCGTATGTTGCAAAAAAATATTTCATAAATTATTCAAATCAAATATAAAATCACAATTTCTTAAGGTAGATTTCCGATGTGCAACCATTATAATGGTTTTTTGACCCTTTAGACTATTTATGGAGTTAATTATTTCGCTCTCAGTAACTGAATCTAAAGCTGATGTAGCTTCATCTAGAATAAGAATATCTGGATCATTATATAAAGCTCTTGCAATTC
>Ga0209137_1002272_pt1 | contig 17141 bp, 17 predicted proteins | sample SaaInl5LU_22_DNA_FD_184642 | JGI IMG/M metagenome (GOLD analysis project Ga0209137, IMG submission 184642) | Marine microbial communities from expanding oxygen minimum zones in the Saanich Inlet - ESP_105LU_22_DNA (SPAdes) (version 2) | ecosystem: Environmental > Aquatic > Marine > Intertidal... | reverse complement strand
CCCGGCCAAGCGGCTGACGCGGGCATAAAGCTCGGCGTAGCTGGCGCGGTAGCCGCGATCGATCAGCGCGGTGCGGTCGGTGAAGATGCGGTTCGCCCGGATCAGGTGGCTCAGCGGCGAGAGCGCGACGTAATTGGCGGCGCGTTTTTCCAGCCCGGCCTCATCCTTCATCCAACCCATCCGTCATCTCCGTTCATGCGCAAGAATATGATCCATGACTTGGGGCATCGCGCAAGAAAAGGAAAGGGGGCGCAGCCGCGAAAGCGCGCCTTTTCCCGGCGGGGCCACAAGGATAGGCTCCCCACAAATCCGCACCGGGGAGGGTCGTGATGATCGAGATCGAAGGGCCATTGCAGGTCGTGGCCCATTTGCATCGCGCGACCGCCGCAGCGGGCGATCCGGCCCCCTATGCGGGCGAGGATAGCTTCACCTTTTTGCGGGTGCAGATCCGCGATGGCGAGGGGCGCATCGGCGAAGGCTTTACGGGGCGGTTCTGCGTGGCCGAGGTGGCGCATCTGCTCAATGGCGCGGTGGCCGAGGCGTTGGCCCGGCCCGGTCCTTTGCCAGACCTCGCGCGGCAATTGAACCCGCGCGCGATGACGGGGGTGGTGGTTTCGGCGCTATCGGCTTTGGACGTTGCGCTGTGGGATCTGGCGGGCAAGCGTGCGGGGCAATGCGTGGCGGCGATGCTGGGCGCGGCGCGTCCCGCCGCGCCCGTCCATGTGACCTGTGGTTTTCCGGCGCTTGAAACCGATGCGCTGGTACGCGCCTGCGCGGATGAGGTGTTGGCCGGGGCAAAGGGCGTCAAGGTGCTGGTCGCCGCCAAGGGGCGCGGCGTGGACGCGGATCTGATGCGCCTGCGCGCCGTAAGGTCGGCCATCGGCCCCAAGGCCGAGTTGATCGCCGATGCCAATTGCGGTTGGGATCTGGAGGCGGCCATTGATTTTGCGCGCAAGGCCGAAGCGCTGGATCTGGCGTGGCTGGAAGAACCCGTGAAGGCCAATGATCGGCGCGCATTGGCTTTGCTGGCGGCTGTGGCCCCCATGCCCTTGGGTGCAGGCCAGATGGAACAAAGTGCAGACCGCTTCGACCTTTTGGCCGAGGCGGGGGTGACGATGATCCAACCCAACGCCGTTTTTGCCGGTGGGATTGGCGCGGCCGTCGCTACGGCACGCGGGGCTGTGGCCCATGGGCTATCCGTGTCGCCTGCGGGGGGCTGGGATCTGGTCAATCTGCAATGGATGTGCGGCGCGATGGGGGCGGGTGCGGTCGAATTGCACCGCGCGCAGGCCCGGATTGTGCGGCTTTTGACCGACACCCCGCCGCAGATGGCCGCGGGTATGTTGGTTGTATCCGATGCGCCGGGCTTGGGACTTGCCCCTGATGAGGCGGCACTTGCCGCTTGCCGCATAGGCTAGCGCCTTCGGAGCGGAAAACACGCGTTTTCCCACCCATTTGCGTCAGGCCGCTTGGGATTTCGTCCCGAAACGCCCGTAAAAGCTTTGGCCCTTGTCGCCCATCTCGCGCAGCAGCGCGGGGCAGGCAAAGCGCGCACCATATGCTGCCGCAAGGTCATCGCAGCGTTCCGCCGCATAAGGCGTGCCCAGCATGTCGACCCATGAGAATGGACCACCCGACCAAGGCGCAAAGCCCCAGCCAAGGATGGCACCTACATCGCCCTCACGGATATCGGTCAACACGCCTTGCTCCAACGCGCGCACGGCTTCCAGTGTCTGGATGAACAAAAGCCGGTGCTGCACTTGCACCAGATCGGGTTGCTCCTTGGCCAAGGGGTAGCGTGCGGCCAACCCCTCCCACAGGCCTTGGCGCTTGCCTGCATCGTCATAGGCGTAGAAACCCGCCTTGGCTTTGCGCCCCATCCGGCCTTGATCTGCCATCCAGAACAGCACCTCATCGACCGCGTCATCGGGGTAATCTTCCCCCATCGCCGCCTTGGTGGCGCGTGCGATCTTCACGCCCAGATCAATGGATGTCTCATCGACAAGCTGCAGCGGGCCTAAGGGCATGCCGACAAGCTTTGCCGCATTCTCGATCAGCGCGGGTGCCACGCCTTCGGCCACCATGCGGATCCCCTCGTTGATATAGGGGATGATGCAGCGGTTGGCGTAGAAGAAACGCGCGTCATTGACCACGATGGGCGTCTTGCGGATCTGGCGCACAAAGTCGAGCGCCTTGGCCACGGCCCGGTCGCCGGTCTTGGCACCGCGGATGATTTCGACCAGCGCCATCTTGTCGACAGGGCTGAAGAAATGGATGCCGATGAATTGTTCGGGGCTGTCCGATGCCTTGGCGAGTTCCCCGATGGGCAGGGTCGAGGTGTTGGTCGCAAAGATGCAATCGGGGTGGACTGCGGCCAGCACCTTGCGCGTCACCTCGGCCTTGACGCCGACATCCTCGAACACCGCCTCGACGATCAGATCGCACCCGGCAAGTGCCGCGTAATCCGTCGTGGCATGGATGCGGTCAAGCACTTGCGCCTTTTTCTCCGGGCTGACCTTGCCGCGCTTCATGCCTTTGTCGAGGAGTCCCTCGGCATGGGCTTTCCCCCGATCAGCCGCCTCTTGCGCCGCGTCGATCAGCACCACGTCGATGCCGGCATTGGCGCTGACATAGGCGATGCCCGCCCCCATCATGCCCGCTCCGATCACACCCAGTTTTGTGACCTTTTGATCAGGTAGGGCAGGGCGGTTGGCGCCTTTCTCCAGCGCCTCTTTGTTCAAAAACAACGAGCGGATCATCGCGCTCGATGACGGATGCATCAAGATATGGGTGAACCAGCGCGCCTCGATCTTGAGGGCGGTGCCGAAATCGACAAGCGCGCCCTCATAGACCGACGAAAGTAGCGCCTTGGCCGCGGGGTAGACCCCCTTGGTCTTGCCGTTGATCATGGCGCTGGCACCGACAAAGGTCATGAAGCCGGCCGGGTGATAGGGCGCGCCGTCGGGCATTTTCCAGCCCTTCACATCCCAAGGTTTGACGATCTCGGCATCGGTCGCGGACAGCACCCATTCCTTGGCGCGTGCAAGAAGCGCATCGGGGGCGACCACCTCATCGATCAGCCCGGCCGCTTTTGCGGATTTCGGGTCAAGCATCTTGCCCTCGAGCAGCACGGGTGCTGCGGCCATCGCGCCGACCATGCGGGAATACCGCGTCGTGCCGCCGCCGCCGGGGAACAGGCCCACGAGGATCTCGGGCAAGCCGATCTTGGCCTTGGGATTGTCGGCCATGAAGCGGCGGTGACAGGCGAGCGCGATCTCGGTGCCGATGCCCGCGCAGGTGCCGGTGATGGCGACAGCCACAGGCTTGCCGCCCTTGTTGGTCTTGGCGTCCATCCCCGCGCGCTCAAGCTTGCGCAAGACGCGGTGGCCGCCCATGGTGAAATCAAACAGCGCCTGCGCCGGATCATCGCCCGCTTCGGCCGAGATACTGGCCAGCGTGTTCAGATCCATGCCGCCCGCGAAGGTGTCCTTGCCTGAGGTCAGCACGATACCCTTGACGCCGGGGTCGCCGAGCGCGTCATCGACCAATTGATCGACCAGGGCATAGGCTTCGCGCGTGAGCACATTCATTGAACGCGCCTTGACGTCCCAAGTGATGACGGCAACGCCGTCGGCGCCTTTTTCCATCGTGAAATCGGTCATGTCGCCCTTATCCTTCTGTTCGGGTCGCACGCGGGAATTGGTCGCGGCGTCGCGGTGTCTTTTGTGGGGTCAGCCCCCGGTCGGTCGGTTGTCTGCTGTGTCGATCTGCGCATGGCGTTGATCGAAAAGAACGAGATCGGCATTGCGGGCTTCGGCCTCCAACTGGCCGCAGAGCCAGCGACCATTGCGCAGCACAAGCGTCATCTTTGCCGGATAGGGCGCGTGCAAATACCCTAACTCGGTGCGGATATGGGTCATATGCCGCCCTTCGATCGCGGTGCCATCGGCAACAAATGTCGCGCCGGTGCAGACCCGGTAGAATTGGCCCACCCCGGTCCTGCGCAGATGTGCGCGAAAATCCCGTGCTGCGGCGATCAGATCGGCCGCCGTGTCGAAGTGGCACGCGCCATCCATCGCCCGAAAACGATGCGGATAGGCCATCATGGCACCAAGCTTGGCGTGATCTTCGACCCAAAAGGCGGCATCGCAGCGGTCAAGCCAATCTTGGTAGATCAGGTCGGCGCCGCTCTCGCTTGCGGGTAAAGCGCGCCGCGCCTTCGCGGTTTCGGGGCCGATCACGGCCAGATCGCGATTGTGCACGGCACAGTCCAGATCATAGCACTTCCAAAGTCCATCCTCGATGCGAATGAACTGCCGGCATGCATAGGGTGCGCGCGCATGGCTGCCGCCGCGCATCAAATGGGTCACATGGCTGCCTGCAATGATACCGGCATCGCGGTCGGTGTAATCTGCCTTGGTCGCGATACGGTGATATTCCGTCACGTTCATCCGCTCCAAATCATCGCGCAGCTCCTGCATCATCGCCAAGGTCTCGTCATGGTCATGCAGGGTGATGCGCGCATCATGGGTGCGCAATTGCGTGGGAAGGGCCAAAAGCGTCATCAATTGCGTCCAATCGCGTCTCCAGAAAGACCGGCTGACGGCATCGATCTGTGCCTGGTAGATCGCCAGCGGGTCTTGCATGCCATCTGTCTCATCATCTGCCTTGATCATCGCGGACAGGCCTTAGCTTGGCCCGACCAACCGCCTTGTTCATCTCCGCGCAAAACCATCGCCACACCCTGACCCAATCGTTACACCACAGTCGCTGTCCTACATGCGTTCAATAATCGTCGCCGCCCCCATGCCGGACGCGACGCAAAGCGTGGCAAGGCCGGTGCCTTTGCCCGTGCGTTCCAACTCATCGAGCAGCGTGCCGAGGATCATCGCCCCCGTGGCGCCAAGCGGATGGCCCATCGCGATGGAACCGCCGTTGACGTTGACGCGGTCATGGTCGACATCGAAGGCCTGCATGAAGCGCAAAACCACTGCCGAGAACGCCTCGTTCACCTCGAAAAGGTCGATATCGGAAATCGCCATGCCGCTGTCGGCGAGGATCTTCTCGGTCACGGGCACGGGGCCGGTCAGCATGATGGTCGGGTCGGTGCCGATCTTGGCCGTGGCCCGGATGCGCGCGCGGGGCGTCAGCCCATGCGCCTTGCCGAATGCGGCGTTGCCGATCAAAAGCGCCGCCGCTCCATCGACGATGCCGCTGGAATTTCCGGCATGGTGGATATGCTCGATCCGCTCCAGATGGGGGTATTTCATGAGCGCGATCTGGTCGAACCCGGGCATCGTCGCGCCCATGTCCTTGAAGGCGGGCTTGAGCGCGCCCAAGCTTTGCATATCGGTGCCGGGGCGCATGTATTCATCATGGGCAAGGATCGTCAGCCCATTGATATCGGTCACCGGCACGACGGATTTGGCAAAGCGCCCCTCGGCCCAAGCCTGTGCCGCGCGCATTTGGCTGGCCACGGCCAGCTGATCGGCATCGTCGCGCGAAAACCCGTATTCGGTGGCGATGATGTCGGCGCTGATCCCTTGGGGGACGAAATAGCTCTCCATCGCGATGGATGGGTCGACCGCGATCGCTGCCCCATCGCTGCCCATCGGCACGCGGCCCATCATCTCGACCCCGCCCGCGATATAGGCCGCACCTGCGCCGCCCTTGACCTGATTGGCGGCAAGGTTCACCGCCTCAAGCCCCGAGGCGCAGAAGCGGTTGATGGCCAGCCCTGGAATACGCTCGTCCAGTTCCGAGGCCAGCACAGCCGTGCGCGCCAAGCAGCCGCCCTGTTCCATGACTTGGGTGACATTGCCCCAAATCACATCCTCGACCGCATGGCCCGCCAGATCATTGCGATCCTTCAGCGCATTGAGCATCACCGCCGAAAGCCGTGCGGCCGTCACCTCATGCAGCGCGCCATCTTTGCGGCCCTTGCCACGCGGCGAGCGGATCGCGTCATAGATATAGGCATCGGTCATTGGTCGTCTCCGGTCAGGTGGCGGGAAAGGCCCGCGTCATCAAATCATAAGGATGCGCCCAGCCGGGCTGGGCTGCGATACGGGTCAGCCAAGCATCGATGGCCGGGTAATCGGCGCGGTCGAACTGAAACGGCTCGGGGTAGAAGAGATAGCCACAGCACGACAGATCGGCCATGGTCAGGCTATCGCCCACCAGCCAGTCGCGCCCGGACAATTCCCCCTCCAACACGGCGAGGGCTGCCTTCATCCGGCCCGCGAGAAAACCGATCACCTCGGCGGGGCGTTTGTCTTCGGGCAAGAAATTCATCAAGAACCGCAAAGGTCCGGCTTGGCCCGAGACCTTTTGATTGTCGAAGATCGTCCAGCGCAGGATCTCGCGGCGCGTTGCCTTGGCACCGTCACCGCAGAGCTTGCCTGTCTCATCCATGATCCAATCTTGGATGACGCCCGATTGCGTCAGGATCAGGCCGTTTGCATCCAGCACCGGCACCTCGCCCATCGGGTTGATCGCGCGAAACTCCGGGCTGCGCGCTTCGCCCGCGAAGAAATCGACATGGCGCGGCGTCCAAGGCAGGCCCGCCAATTGCAAGGCGATGGCCGCCTTATAGGCATTTCCGGACTCGCCGAAGCAATAAAGTGTATTGGTCATCGCGTCCTCCCAGACGTTGCGCATGTGGCGCGACTGTGATGGCTATTCTTGGAAAGATGAAGGCGCATAACGACTTGCCAAGGCGAACGCGCCAGCCTTGGCCCTGCGCGACCAAGCTGGGCTGACGCGCCCCCAGGTCATGATTTGCGATCCTCAAGCTCGGCGTTGAACAACCGCAGCCGCGCGATCAGTTTTTCCTCGTTGATCACGCTGCCCCAATGCTCGAAGAGGAAGGAGAGGAACTCACCCTCATCCAGCCCCGCCTCTTGCGCCAGCGCGCGCAGTTTGCGGTAGCCATCTTCGCTCATCGCGATATTGGGCCGGCGGGTCAGGCGGAGGCGTTTGGGCATGACATTGTTCCCCTCAACTCACGGCGATACATCAGAAATTCGCAGCCTCAAGCGCCATCACCGGTTCCGCCCCCGCTTGGATGCGCGCCAGATGGGTGGCGGTCATCGGTAATTGACGGGTCATGTAGAACCGCGCCGTGACCAGTTTGGTTTGGTGAAACACCGGATCATCCGTGCCAGCGGCCAGCGCCGCTTGCGAGGCGCGCGCCATCTTGGCCCACATCAGCCCAAGGCAGACATGCCCGAAAAGATGCATGAAATCATAGCTGCCCGCGAGCGCGGCATTGGGGTTTTTCATCCCTTCGGCCATGAAATACATGGCCGCAGTCTGCAGATCCTTCGAGGCGCGCTTGAGCGGCTCGACGAATTCGCCCATGCCCTCGGTCTCGGCGTTGTCTTTGCAGAAGCCTTTGACCAGATCGAAAAACGCCATGACATGCTTGCCGCCATCTTGGGCCAGCTTGCGGCCCACAAGGTCAAGCGCTTGCACACCATTGGCGCCTTCGTAGATCATCGCGATCCGCGCATCGCGGGCGAATTGGGACATGCCCCATTCTTCGATATAGCCATGCCCGCCATAGATCTGCTGGGCTTGCACGGTCATTTCAAAGCCCTTGTCGGTCAAAAAGCCCTTGATCACCGGCGTCATCAGCGAGACCAGACCATCGGCCGCCCCATCACCCTTGCGATGGGCCGCATCGATCAGCGTGGCACCCCATAGCAAGAACGCGCGCGCCCCTTCGGCAAAGCTTTTCTGCTCCATCAGGTTGCGGCGGATATCGGGATGCACGATCAGCGGATCGGCGGGGCCATCGGGGTTTTTCACACCCGTCACATCGCGCCCCTGCAAGCGGTCCTTGGCATAGGCCAGCGCATTTTGAAACGCGATCTCGGCCTGTGCCAGCCCTTGCATGCCGACGCCCAGACGCGCCTCGTTCATCATGGTGAACATGGCGCGCATGCCCTTGTGCGCTTCGCCCAAGAGATAGCCTGTCGCGCCATCGTAATTCATCACGCAGGTGGCATTGCCGTGGATGCCCATCTTTTCTTCGATCTTGCCACATGACACGGCGTTGCGCGCGCCAAGGCTGCCGTCATCATTCACCAAGACTTTCGGTACGATGAAAAGCGAGACACCCTTGATCCCGTCGGGGCCGCCGGGGATCTTGGCCAAGACCAGATGCACGATATTCTCGGCCATGTCGTGTTCACCGGCCGAGATAAAGATCTTTTGGCCCGTCACCTTGTAGCTGCCATCGGCTTGCGGCTCGGCGCGGGTGCGCATCAAGCCCAGATCGGTGCCGCAATGCGGCTCGGTCAGGTTCATGGTGCCAGTCCAGTCGCAAGCGACCATTTTCGGCAGATAGGTGGCTTTCTGATCAGCGGTGCCATGGGCAAGGATCGTCGAGGCCGCGCCGTGGGTCAGACCTTGGTACATGGTAAAGGCTTGGTTGGCGGCCGAAAAATGCTCGCCCACCGCCGTGCCCATCACATAAGGCAGGCCTTGGCCGCCGAATTCCTCGGGCATGTCGATGCCGGGCCAGCCCCCCACTTTCATCTGGGCAAAGGCATCCTTGAAGCCGGGCGGCGTATAGACCACGCCGTTTTCCATCTTGCAGCCCACCGTATCGCCAACCGGGTTGAGGGGCGAAAGCACCTCGGCCGCGATCTTGCCCGCCTCATCCAAGATGGCGGCAGTGAAGTCGCGATCCAGATCGCTGTAGCCGGGAATGTCGCTTGCGGCGATGTTCAGCACATCATGCAGCACATATTGCATGTCTTTGCTGGGGGCGGTGTAGCTGGGCATGGTGAGAGCTCCCGTTGTTTGATGGGTGCGGAACTGGTCTGGTTATTGGGCGGCGCGATGCGGGGCGCCGACAGTCGCCAGCATCTCTTCCACGAGGCCCATTTGCGATTTCAGGTCGTAGATGGCCACGTCAAGTTCGGCGCGTTGACGCTCCATGTCTTGCAGGCGGTCGCGCGCGATATCGAGGGTGCGGCTCAGCTGTGTTTCCTGCTGGTCGCCGACATAGTAGAGATCGAGAAGCTGACGGATCTCCTCGAGGCTGAAGCCGAAGCGCTTGCCGCGCAAGATCAGCTTGAGCCGGGCGCGGTCACGCTTGGAAAACAGCCGCTTTTGGCCGATGCGGGCCGGAAAGAGCAGTTCTTTTTGTTCATAGAAACGCAATGTGCGCGGCGTTACCGCGAAAGCATCGCACATCTCGCGTATCGTCATTTCATCTGCGGTCATGTGTGGATCGTCCATGTCGAACATCGTTGATCGGCCGCCTCTGGCTATGAGTCGGCACAAGGATTACACGATAGCATGACGTTGACGTAAAGGCGACGTTGCGTCACTTCCGTCGGTGACGGAGCGTCATTTGGCCCCCTTCGAAGGATCACCGCGCTTGCCGTGGGCCGTGGCATAGGCAAGATAGCGCTATGAGTGATCCGTGCGCCGTTGTCCCTGTTGCGCTGCCATTGCAGCAAGCTTGCGTTTGTTTGGGCAACCATCAGCGGTCGCGCCCACCGCGCATCCTGCATCAATATTGGGATCGCGACCCGCCAGACCAGATCCGCAAGCTTCTGGCCCATTGCGCGAAAGTCTGCGCGGGGGCGGACGTGATCCATCGTGTTTGGGATGCACAAAGCGGCGCAGCACTTTTGGCCGACGGCTTTCCAGATATCGTTGTGCGCGCCTATGAGATCGCGCCGCATGCGGCGATGAAGAGCGATATTTTGCGGATGGCTGTCATGCACCGATATGGCGGGATTTATTTGGACGCCGATATGGCGCTGCGCGCGGAAACGGGGCCATATCTCTGGCTCTCTTTCACGGATGCGCTTTTGTTCAAGTGGAACCTGCCCGAGCGCCAAAACAGCCCCACTTGGTGTATGGGGTTTCAAGCAGGCCATGATCTGGCGTGGAACGCGCTTTTGCACATGTCCAACCGGATGGTGGCCGCCGTCGAGGCCGAAGGGGAAGGCGCGATCAGCCGTGCGCTTGCCTTGGGGCCGGGTGCGCTGACCGAGGCGTTGGGCGGTTGGATCGCCGCCCATGGCGCAGACGGGATCACCATTCTCGATGTGAACGAAGCCTATCGCATGGTCCAGAATGGGCCGGAATTGCTCAAAGCACCTCTGGCCTATAAATCCTCACCTTTGCATTGGTTGGTCGCAAGCCTGCGCCCGCGTTAAGCGCGTGCCGTCGCATCGCGCAGGTCGCGCAGCTCGGCGATGATTTCGTCCAACTCGTTGCGGCGTTTGGCCAGTTCGGCCAATTGCGCATCGGCCAGCGCCAGCCATGTCTTGCGCTGCAATTCACCTTGTGGGTCGGCGCCATACATCTCCAGCCATTGGCGGATTTGTTCGAGCGAAAAGCCAAAGCGCCGTCCGCGCAGGATCAGCGTCATCCGCGCCACCTCGCGCGGGCCGTAAAACCGCGCCCGTCCTTCGCGCTCGGGAAAGAGCAGCTCGATATATTCGTAATGGCGCAAGGTGCGCGGTGTGACGTCAAAGTGGGCGCACATCTGTTTGAAATTCAGCCGTTCCGTCATACGCGATACCCCCCGGATCATCATGGCCGCGACAGTTCGGCCAAAGCATACAGGCAACTACGGCTAAGCATAGAAAAACGCATGCCATCGCGAAAGCCCCGCATCCCCTTGCGCCGCGCGCCCAGCCGGGGGAGATTGCACCCAAAGCATCAGGTGGAACAGTGATGGATCAAACAAGCGCGGACAAGGCGCGTATCGCGCGCCAATTCATCGAAGCGATCCCTTTTTCGCGCGCATTGCAAATGCGGCTCGAAGAGATCGGTGAGGGCGTGGCCGTGATTTCCATGCCCTGGTCCGAGATGATCGTGGGCGATCCGACATTGAGCGTGGTTCACGGTGGCGCGGTCTCGGCCTTGATGGATACTTGCGGCGGTGCGGCGGTGATGAGCCATCCACAGGCGCTGGCCGGCACGGCAACGATCGATCTGCGCATCGATTACATGCGCGCGGCCACCAGCGGCCAGCGCATCACCGCACGGGCGGAATGCTATCACCTGACACGCTCGGTGGCCTTCGTGCGCGCCGAGGCGTGGGATGAGGATCGTACCCGCCCCGTCGCCGCCGCAACCGGGGCTTTCACGGTCGAGCGGATCACCCCGCGCGATGGGGGCAGGTCATGAGATCACCCCGCCCGCCCGAACCCGTCGCCTTGATCAAGCAACGCCGCGACAGCACCTTGGCGGCACTTGTGGGCGCTGTGCCCTATATCGGCTTTCTGGGCGTCAGCTTTGATCGGCGCGGCGATGAGCTGACCGCCGTGCTTGGCTATGATGACAAGCTGATCGGCAACCCGCTGGTGCCTGCGTTGCATGGGGGGGCTATCGCCTCGTTCCTCGAGGTGACGGCGATCATGGAATTGTCGTTCAACATGCTTTGGGATGATGTGGAGCAGGGCCGGATCGATGCCGAGAACCTTGGCGCCGCAACCCTGCCGCGCCTGCCCAAGACCATCGATTTTACTGTTGATTACCTGCGCAGCGGCCTGCCGCGTGATGCCTATGCGCGCGCGCGGGTGAACCGGCAGGGGCGGCGCTATGCCTCGGTGCATGTCGAGGCATGGCAAGACCATCGCCAAAAGCTTTTCGCGCAGGCCACGGGCCATTTCCTGATGCCGCCGCGCGATGGTTGACAGGGGCGATCAAAGCCCGCTTAGCCATGGCCGGGTGTTGCGCATCGCGCTGCCCGTGGTGGTGTCGAATGCGACCGTGCCGCTGTTGGGTCTGGTTGATACGGGCGTCGTGGGCCAGCTGGGCGATCCCGCACCGATCGGGGCCGTGGGTCTGGGCGCGGTGATCTTGACCTCGATCTACTGGGTGTTCGGCTTTTTGCGCATGGGCACGGTCGGTCTGGCAGCCCAGGCCATCGGCGCGGGTGACCGGGCCGAGGTCGCGGCCCTTCTCAGCCGGGTGTTGCTCATCGGGGGCGGGGCGGGGCTTGTGCTGATCGCGCTGCAATGGCCGATTATCACGCTGGCCTTATGGATATCGCCTGCCTCAACGGCGGTCGAGGGGTTGGTGATCGCCTATCTGGGCATCCGGATCTTTTCGGCACCAGCCGCGATCGCGGGCTATGGCATCACCGGCTGGCTGATCGCGCAAGAGCGCACAGGTGCGGTCTTGGCGCTGCAGCTTCGGCAAAACGGTCTCAACATCGCGCTCTCGGCATGGTTCGTGCTGGGGCTGGGGCTGGGTGTGCCGGGGGTGGCGCTGGCCACGCTGATCGCAGAATGGGCGGGGCTGGCGCTGGGCCTATGGCTGTGTCGGGCAGCGTTCAAACTGCCTGCTTGGCGCGATTGGGCGCGTGTGTTCGACCGGGCGCGGCTGTTGCATATGGCGCGGGTCAATGGCGATATCTTGATCCGCTCGGTTCTTCTGATGCTGGGGTTTTCCTCGTTTCTGGTGCTGGCCGCCGATTTCGGGGATGTGCCGCTCGCGGCCAATCAGGTTTTGATCCAGTTCGTCTATGTCACCGCCTATGCGATGGATGGTTTCGCCTTTGCCGCCGAAGCCTTGGTGGGCCGCGCGATGGGTGCGCGTGACCGCGCGCGGCTGAGGCGTGCCGCCATGATGACGAGCATGTGGGGGCTGGTCGTTTGTGTCGTGATGGCCAGTGTCTTTGCGATTTGGGGCGGGGCCTTGATCGATCTGATGACCACGGCGCCTGATGTGCGACTGGCCGCGCGCAACTTTTTGCCGTGGATCATGGCGGGGGTGCTGATCGGCTGGGCCTCGTGGATGCTGGATGGGATCTTCATCGGGGCCACACGCACGGGCGATATGCGCAACATGATGGCGGTCAGCTTCGCGGCCTATGTCTTGCTTGTGCTGCTGCTGGTGCCGCTCTGGGGCAATCACGGGCTATGGGCGGCATTGGTAGGGTTTTTCGCGCTACGCGGTGCGACGCTTGCGCTGCGCTACCCGGCCTTGGAACGCAGCGCGGGGTAGGGCGCGGACTTTCGTCCGAAAACGTAGCGTCACACCCAGTCTTTGACACCGCTTCCGGTAATCTCGGACAGCTTGGCGACCCCTTCCGCACGCGCGCGCGCCTCAAGCCCCCGTGCGATGCACGCGGCAAGCGAGATGCCACCATAGACAAGCCCGCTATAAAGCTGCACCGCGCTGGCGCCTGCGCGCAGCTTTTCCCAAGCCTGCTCCGCACTTGCCACCCCGCCCACACCGATCAGGGGCATGGTGCCGCCAGTCAGCTGATAGAGCCGCGCCAGCACCTGCGTCGATCGCGCAAAAAGCGGCGCGCCCGACAGCCCCCCCGCCTCGCCGCGGTGCTGGCTGGCCAGCCCCTCGCGCGCGAGCGTGGTATTGGTGGCGATAATGCCCGCGATGCCAGTGGCTTGCGCCACCTCGGCAATCTCGGCCAATGCGTCATCCTCTAGATCAGGGGCGATCTTGAGAAAGATCGGGATCGGGCGGGCCAGATCCGCGCGGGTGGCCATCACGCCGTCGAGCAAGCCTTGCAAGGCCGCGCGCCCCTGCAATTCGCGCAGCCGCTCGGTGTTGGGCGAGGAGACATTGACCGTGGCGAAATCGACGAACGCTCCGCAGCGCGCCAAGACGGTGGCGAAATCGGCGGCGCGGTCGGTGCTGTCCTTGTTGGCCCCGAGATTGAGGCCGATGGGAACAGCCGCAGGATAGGCCGCGCCAAGGCGCGTGGCGATCGCCTCCATGCCGTCGTTGTTGAAACCGAAGCGGTTGATCACCGCGCGATCCGCGGACAGGCGGAAAAGCCGTGGCTTGGGATTGCCGGGCTGTGCGCGCGGCGTGGCAGCGCCGACCTCGAGAAAGCCAAAACCTGCCCGCGCAAGCGCTGCCACGGCCTCGGCATTCTTGTCGAAACCTGCAGCCAGCCCCACAGGGTTGGGCAGGGTGATCCCCGCCAGATCGACGCGCAAGATGTCCGAGGTCACAGGCCCCGGTCCCGGCACCAGCCCGGCCCTGAGCGCCGCGATGGCCAGCCCATGCGCGCGCTCGGGATCAAGCCTGTGCATCACCGCAAGGCCAAGACGTTCCAACATCTCAGTCCAACTCCGGGAAAACATGTGCCCCGTCCACCAGCGGCAAGGGCTTGTGCCAGATGACATCGGCCAGCCGCAAGGGCGCGTAAAGATGGGGAAACAGCGCGCCGCCGCGCGATGGCTCCCATGTCAGATCGGGGCCGAGGGCATCGGCATCGAAGGCCGCAAGGATCAGCCCCTCGACGCCCGCGAAATGGCGCGCCGCCGTTTCAGCGGCTTGTTCGGCGGTCGAGAAATGGATGAAACCATCGGCGACATCGACAGGCGCGCCCATGGTCTCGCCTGCTGCTGCAAGCGCCGCCCATTCAGGCGCGCGGAGAATTTTATAAATGCGCATGCTGCCCCCTTGGCGTGACCATGACCTTTCGTCAAGTGTGACGCAGCTGTCATGAAGCGGCTTTACCTGCACCGCAAGGCCCGTAATCTGCGTCGGGTAATCATCAAACGGAGTCCTGCCCTGAAGACACGTATCTTGGGTACCACCGCCATCATCGCAGCGCTGGCCGCATCTGCACCAGCGCAGGCCGAAACGACACTGCATATCCTGCATATCAACGATCTGCACAGCCGTATCCAGCCGATCAACCGCTTCGACAGCACATGCCCCGCCGAGGATGACGCGGCAGGCGAATGTTTCGGTGGCGTGGCGCGCATCGCCGCGGCCATCGACGGCTTGCGTGGTGAATTGCTTGCGGCAGGCGAGAATGTGATCGTTTTGGATGCAGGTGATCAATATCAGGGCAGCTTGTTCTTCACCACCTATCGCGGTGCGGCGGCGGGCGAGTTCATGGAGGCCATCGGCTTTGACGCCATGGCGCTGGGCAATCACGAATTCAACAATGGCCCCGAGGGGCTTTTGCCGCTTCTCGATACGGTGAGCTTTCCGGTCTTGTCGGGTAATCTCGATGTCACGGCTGACCCGGCGCTGGGTGGCCGGGTGCAAGATCATGTCGTGCTTGATGTGAATGGCATGCAGGTGGGCATCATCGCGGCGCTGACACGCGACACGCAAGAAATCTCCTCGCCCGGGCCGAATGTGATCTTCCAAGATGAGATCGCGGCCTTGCAGGCCGATGTCGATGCGCTGACCGCGCAAGGCGTCGACAAGATCATCGCGCTGACCCATGTGGGCCTGCCCGCCGATATCCGCATCGCCGAAGCCGTGACAGGGATCGATGTGATCGTGGGCGGCCATTCGCACAGCTATCTCAGCCAGAACGACCCCGGCCGCGATGGGCCCTATCCGCTGTGGATCAGCAACCCGGCAGGCGCGCTTGTGCCGATCGTGCAGGCCTATGCCTATTCCAAATATCTCGGCCATCTCGAGGTCACCTTCGACGATGCGGGCGATGTGGTTTATGCCGAGGGCAACACCATGCTGCTTGACGCCTCTGTCACGCCCGATACGACGATTGCAGCGCGCGTGGCCGAATTGGCAGGCCCGATCGAGGCCGCCATGGCCGAAGTCGTGGGCGAGACGACCGGCTTTATCGAGGGTGACCGCGCGGTCTGTCGCGCGATGGAATGTGCGATGGGCAATCTGGTCGCCGATGCGATGCTTGACCGCGTGCGTGACCAAGGCATCCAGATCGCGATTGCCAATGGCGGTGGCCTGCGCGCCTCGATCGATGCAGGCGAGGTGACGATAGGCGAGGTGTTCACCGTACTGCCCTTCCAAAACACGCTGGCGACCTTTCAATTGACCGGTGCCGATGTGCTGGCCGCACTTGAGAATGGCGTCAGCCAAGTCGAGGAGGGGGCAGGCCGCTTCCCGCAGGTTGCGGGGCTGCGCTTCGTGTGGAACCCTGCCGCTGAAGCCGGTGCGCGTGTCGTCTCGGCCGAGGTCGATATGGGCGGCAATTGGGCACCGCTCGACCCGGCGGCGGTCTATGGCGTGGTCTCCAACAACTTCATGCGTGCCTGTGGCGATGGCTACCGCGTTTTCGCCAACAACGCGCAGAACGCCTATGACTTCGGTCCCGGTCTGGAAGAGGTCGCCGCCACATATCTGGGCCAGAACAGCCCCTATACCCCCTACACGGATGGCCGGATTGCGACCGCCGAATAAGGATCGTTGAAGAATGATTGGGCCGGTGTGCTTCGCGCGCGCCGGCCTTTTCGCATCTGGGTCTTTCGTCGTGGGGCGCGCGCTTCTATCCTTGGCCTATGTGCGGACGCATGACCATGACCCATCCCAGCGACGCGATGGCCCGGCTCTTCGATGCCGTGCCCGCCAATGATCTGCCGCCCGCGCCGCGCTATAATATCTGTCCTACCCAAGCGTTGGGGGTGATTTGCGCAAGCCCGGGGCGGCGCAGCTATCGGCCAATGCGCTGGGGGTTCGTGCCGCATTGGTACAAGACGCCGACAGATGGCCCGCTTTTGATCAATGCGCGCGCCGAAACCATCGCCGAGAAACCGGCTTTTGGGGCCGCCGTGCGCGCGCGGCGCTGTCTTGTGCCGGCAACAGGGTTTTACGAATGGACAAAGGATGAGGCCGGCAACCGCCTGCCGTGGTATTTCACGCCTTCAGATAGCGCGCCCTTGGTCTTTGCAGGCGTCTGGCAGGAATGGGGGCAGGGCGCGGCAGTGCTGTGCAGCTTTGCCATCGTGACCACGGCGGCAAGCCCTTGGATGGCCGCGACACATCACCGTGAGCCCGTGGTGCTTGCCCCCGATGATTGGGCGCGCTGGCTGGGCGAGACGGAAGAGAAAGCCGCGCCTCTTATGCGTTCTGCCCCGGAAGGGTATTACCAGCGTTGGCGCGTCGACCCAAAGGTCAATTCCAACCGTGCCGAAGGGCCGGCCTTGACCCAAGCGATCGCGGTTTGATCTGAAAGGAGGATTGGAGCGGGCGGCGGGAATCGAACCCGCGTCTCTTGCTTGGAAGGCAAGGGTCTTACCATTACACAACGCCCGCAGCGCCACTGGGGAGGTAAAGCCCCCAGACGCGCCCGTCAAGCTCCCCTCAGAAGATGAAGTCTGTATTGTCGAGATCGGTGAGACTGACGCCTGCGAGCAGGATTGAATTGCCGTCGCCCGTATCGATCAGCACGCCGCCGCCCGACG
>Ga0209137_1002269_pt1 | contig 17141 bp, 16 predicted proteins | sample SaaInl5LU_22_DNA_FD_184642 | JGI IMG/M metagenome (GOLD analysis project Ga0209137, IMG submission 184642) | Marine microbial communities from expanding oxygen minimum zones in the Saanich Inlet - ESP_105LU_22_DNA (SPAdes) (version 2) | ecosystem: Environmental > Aquatic > Marine > Intertidal... | reverse complement strand
CGATTTTTCCTCTACACTATTACCTGCATTACCTGCATTACTAGCACTCACAGGCGAAATCGTCTTTTGTACAGGTTCTTCCACTACTTCGTCAATCACATCCTCTTTCACCTCTTCAGTAACATCTTCTTCAATACTCTCGTCCATGTAAGCTTTGATTACCATGTCGATTGGTATATTCTCTCTTATTGTGTTAATAATACATTCTTGAATGATCACCTCAATCTCGCGATTATTCTTCTGTGCTTGCAAAGGTGGTACATAAAGTTCAAACAGATAAATGTTCTTGTATAATTTTCTCGCCACGTTGATGTATGATTTGTGAATAAAATCGTTGAATTTGGGAATACTAATATCAATTTTCTTTTGTTTTTGTCCGACTCTCATAGATGTTAAAATTTTGAGTTGAATAATATGGACACATGTTAGTAAATCTTCTAAATAAACACATCCACTTTTTTCAGTTATTCTCTGACACTCTGTGTCAATAATTGTCTGATTCCACTTTGGTATTCTAGAGACCAAATTTTGAAAGGTCATCAAATATTTTTCCATTTCATTATTGTCCTTGCACAATTTGATTGATTCTTCTAAAATAGATTTGTATCCTTCAGTAATAAGGGGTGTTAAAATAGTAACCAATCTAGACGCCCATTCGTTTTTTGATTCATGAAGAGAACTTACATTAAAGTCATCCATTTTTACATAAAAGTTATATTATCTATTTCTTCATCTGAACATAAAACTAAATAATTCAAAATGAACAAAATAAAAATCTTTTCATTTCTAAATTCTTTCTTTACCCTATTGAAAAATAACAAATATTCGTACCTTTTTACAAGCGATATATGCGATTTTAAAAATTGTTCGTCCTCTAATATCTCAAGTAAACTTAACCCGCTATATCCGTTTTCATAAATCAACAAAGATAACTTGAGTATACTATCTGGAGTAATTGCACTCTTTTTCTTTTTCACTAGCGTAGTTACTTTCTTCTTCAACCAGTCGTCCTTTTTACATCGTTCATCGATGTCACTATATAGGTTAGTAATATGACTATTGTACAAATTCACAATTTTATTATTAACCAACTGTTGCGGAATATAAATTTCACAAAACCGAGACAGTATTGGTTTCAATAATTTGTATTTATTTTCAATTATAATAAAAAACCTAGTATTGTGACTGAACAATTCAATACATCTTCTTAGCGCGGACTGCGCATCGATTGTCAATTTATCGGCGTTTGATAATATTATGCTTTTAAACAAATCACCATTATTGGAATGAATATGGCATTTTGCAAAATATTTCAATTCTTCGCGTATAAATTTGATACCTTTACCATGCGCACAATTAACAAACAGTACGTATTTTTTCATTAATTCATTATTGTTATTGTATATATTTTTTATAAAATTATTTAGAATTGTTCGCTTCCCACTCCCCGATGCACCGTGAAATATAATATTTGGAATCTTAGAAACAGAAATAAAGTATTCTAGTTTATCTATTATATTTTGATGTATATTTACTGACATATAAGTACTTATTATAAAATTCAGTTTTCTTTTTATATTGAATATAACGCAAAAGATTTATTTATGTTTTGTGTTACTTTACTTTTTCATAATCCAAATAATATATTATAATCAGGTCTACAACAGAAATGTGTGAGTATATAATATTGTGTTTATCTTTTTATACAGATGTGGTCAAACTGTGTGTATATGGATTGTTCTTGAATGCATCAAGCAAATCTGGTTGAATACGCTCACAGTTGTTGCACTCATTATAATATTGCGGCATATTTACATTACCATAGGTTGAAAGTGACGGTGGTTGGGCTCCCATACTATTGAAAGCTGGGTTCATTCTACCTGCAAAACGGTCACAATCATCCCTGCAGTGGATATTCATTTCCTGATTAAACAACTGCATACCACCTTGGTTAGTACGGTTATCAATAGTAGACGACTTGATGTCATTATTATGCTGTCTATATGCCGCGTTGTAGTTCATGTCACCCCATCCAGTCGCAGCACCACCTGGTGTACCATCATAACTAGCACTAGTTGTGTCTCTTTGTGTCAAATCAGGCGACGTATAATTATTCACATACATGCTTTCTTTCTGGTTGTTGATATTAAAGTTGGGCGAGTATAATGTGGTTTCCTTTATAGTAGTACTTGTAGTATCATTTGGATTGACCATAGGCGTTTTAGAAACACTAGTACCTACATCACCAAATACTCTCACATTATTGACAGCTTCATCTTTAAGTGTGGGTCTTAGTACATCCATGATTGGTGCGATAACTGCACCAACTGCACCTGAGAATCCACTTCCGATTCTATCTCTTATCGTGGTAGAACGGTTATTATGATAATTCGTGAAACTTTCGGTGTTTGATTTATCACTAATAGGACCACGACCTGTCGCGGATGAATGGCTTATTGCTGGACCTGCTAATTGATGTCTCTTTGATTCTTCGTAGTTTTTGGGTGCTTGTCCTAAGTGTGTCTCATTACTTCCTGCTGGTCCTGTATAATTAGTCACTACATCGTTTCTTTTAATGATACCTTGCTCTTGAATACTTCTAAGCGTTTCTCCCTTGCTTGCACCAGTTGTGGTGAAATACCTATCCTGAGAATTAATATAATACGTGTCTGGTCGTTGTTTCTCCACACGCCCTTGGGTTTCTGCAGTTGCGGATTGTTTGATAAAAGAGTTGGCAGGACCTTCGTGATTCACTAATTTATACTCTAACTTAGGATTAGTATCAACCCTCAGTTGGTCTACCGTGTAAGGTAACCATTTATCTCGGGCTTCCATTCCTGAGTTGAAACCTCCGCTGCCATTTTCTTCGTATCCTTTATTTAGTCCTGGACCAACCATTACCGATTCGAATGGTTTCACACTATTGACTCTCATAGCTGGGTTTTGTCTCGATTGAAAAAAGTCGGTATTGTTAGGCGTTCCATGTGCCCAAGACATGTTTTCTTCTGGCTTGAAGAGTGGTGCTTGTTCAATTTTTTCGATTACTTGTGAACCTGAACCTGTCATATTATCAAGTTGACTCTCAGCAATATTACTAGCCGATTCGGTATCGTACATTTTGCTCCCCATAAAAGGTGTCATATTGTTGTGCTTGAACTGTTCACTACCCAAGTAATTACCTGTAAGTGAGTATATTTGTTGGGGTGTGTTACCTATTTTCTGGTTATTGATATTACGTTTCTCATACTCGTTTTGGTTAAAATACTTGTCTGTAGCTACATTTGGGTTCTTGTACTCACGAATATCTTCTGATACTTGGTTCAAATTTTCAACTGGGAAATTCTGCGGGGGAATATTCATGTTTGGCAAATAATTATCTGTTTTTGCAGCTAAATTACTTCGTATTCCCATGTTAGTGAAATTCTCAGAACCATTATTATTATTATTATTATTACTATTACTATCTCTTTGTTGGTTATTTCGTGAAGAGTTTGAATTAGATATAACATACATACTTCCTAATGCTAATAAAGGAATTGCAATTTCCATAATATATAAAATAATATATTTTATTTATTATAATTCATATTGTTTATTAGTAAACACCATATAGTTTATTTCTTATTGCCATTCTGATTGCCATTCTGATTGCCGTTCTTATTTATATATTCACAGCTATCTGTTGTAGTACAAGTATTAGGACCATTCACATAGTTGCCTTTTATTAAATTAAAACTAATAGGTAAGTAGTTGTTAGATTCATTTATAACACAATCACGCTTAGGTGTAAAGTTGTCCTTCTCAATTATGCGTGTACTAATGTTGTTCTCAAAAGGGTAGCACACATTTTCCTGAGGGTTTAACTGCGGATATTCCCAGGCGACTTGTTCCAAATCACGGTACATCCATGCTGGGTTGGTTGTTCGAGACTCTTCTGTGTATAGATTGTTACAACTAGGGTACTGAATAGCTTTACTCTGTACATTATGCTTGTTGTACTCTTTTCCTAAACAATCTCTAGTACTATCTCGGTTTACACCTAATAAGTCACTTTCTAAATCAATAGTATTGGTTCGTAGATTAGCACCCCATTTTTGTACTCGGATATGGGGGTCTTCTATGTAACAAGGGTTAGAACCATTACCTGGTACGTCCAATCTCCAGCGTCCAGGATCGGTTGCTTGTTGTTGTTCTTTTACTGTTCTACAATAGTCATATTTAAATCTTGTAAATGCCATACTAATATTATAATATATAATTTATACAAATAAATAAATTAATTTATTATTTACTATAATAATACATTAATCACACACTAATCACACACTAATCACACACTAACCACACACCATCCCATACCTACTTATTGACTAGACGGTAAAGGAGCTAAACATAGCTTGATACTACCTAAAGACGCTACATCGTATTTCACTACAAGAGGTAAATCGTTCTCTAGATATATTTCAATCTGTGAACATAAGTTCGTGCATTTAATAAAGTATCCCAAGTTTTTCAAGGAAAACTCGCCCTGAATAACCTTACTGTTCTCTTGTTTCAATAAAAACCCCATGTTACCATCAGTTTCAGCTCTGTGAATTTCAGCGGAAGCAAACTGACCACAACACTTGAATATTAATTCATTACCTACTGACTTGATTTCTAGTTTATCAGAAATACATGACAAATCTCTGATTATTTTTTGGAAATCACTTGATGGCAAGTTAATGATAGATGAAAATTTCACATCAGGGTATTTTAGTTCCTCGGATTCGGGCTCAATCAATCTCAACTTCTGTGTCTTACACTGTTTAATTTCGCCATTCTCAAATTTTAGTGCTAAATGAGATACAATTCCATCTATGTAATCACCATTCTCAATATAAATAGTCAGCGTATCATCATTATCTATCGAATTAATCAACTTGAAAAGATGAAACATGTTAACACCAATAATAATTTTGTCTTTCTTGCATTCGAAAAACTCAAAGTTGTTTGCATCCAAAAATAAATGAGCCAAAATAGTGTGCGATTTATCCATATTAATAATACGAATTCCGTCTGGAGCAAAAGTAATGTTGGTTTCTAATAAAATATCTTTTAGCGCGGTCATTAACGTACGGAATGGGGCGATTTGAACGGTTTTTATAGTTAAAACGTTGTTATCATTTCCCCCATTATTATTACTACTACTAGTATTACTACTATTACTATTACTAAAACTTGACATATTATAAGTATTTTTTCTTACTATCTTTAAATACTTATGAACCAAAACTATTATTTTAACGCAAATCAAAATAATAATTCAAATATTACCAGCAAACAATATTGAAATTATATTAGTACACTAGCTTATTCCTTAACATTTGGAAACAACAATTTATCGACAGTTGTTCGCACACAAAACATACGATGCATAATAATTCCTATAACAAATAAAGACAACAAAACAACCCAAAAATTATGTTTGGGGAAAAACAAACGATGAATTATAAATGCTCCGATTATAGTCATAATTACATCTACTATTGCTATATTAAATACCCTGTATTTATGAATGCCTTCTCCTGGTATTCCTAAACTGTTTTTATATTTGCACAACATCTATAAAATTCATTAATATTTTAATTGTCTATTATCGTTCGTCATCGCTACTGCTACTACTGCCGCTACTACTACTGTTACTAGTGACACTTTCGTCGTCGCTTTCGCTTTCACTATCGCTGTCATTATCGTTTCTACTTTTTCCCACGTTATTACGCCTTTTTTTATTTTTTGTTAAATACAACTTGTTATCATCTTGGCTCATTAATTTGTTAATGTTCAGTTTTATTTTTTCTATTTCATTCAATATTTTGTTCTGTTCCATTTTGGCATCCATTATGTCATGATCCGTCAATCCATTACTCACTATCAAATTGTTAATATAATCATTCAAATATGTTAAAGCTTCTATTTGTTTCTGTTTCTCTCCTGAAATATAATTATAATATTTGTTATAATCATTTTGCACACCTTGTAAAAAACAGTTGTCATGACTTATCATCATCAACTCACGTTTTTTGTTCATCAACATTTCCTCCTTTTTTCTTATAAGTTCGTCTAACCTTATAATGTCGTCATCTCTCGCCATAAGGTCTTCATACGTTATGTTTATTAATACCATCTATACAAATATACTCTATTTTTTCTTATTTATTATTTTTTAAAAAAATTTAAAATATTATTAATATTATATTTAGGATGTCGAAAACAAATAATGAGTCAATATTAACCCCAGACGATAATAGGTTTGTAATGTTCCCAATACAACACCAAGATATATGGGAAATGTATAAAAAACAGGTGGACTGTTTTTGGAGAGCCGAGGAAATCGATTTATCCAAGGATGTCTCACACTGGGAAAGCTTAAATGCGGACGAAAAATTCTTCATTTCGAGAATTTTGGCGTTCTTCGCAGGAAGTGATGGAATCGTCTTGGAAAATTTGGCTTCTAGATTCATGAAAGATGTACAAATATCTGAGGCACGTGCGTTTTACGGATTTCAGATTGCTATGGAAAACATACATAGTGAAACATATAGTATACTCATCGACACTTATATCAAAAATAAAATAGAAAAAGATAGCCTCTTTAATGCTATCGAAAATTACCCATGTATCAAGAAAAAGGCAGACTGGGCACAAAAATGGATTAACGACAACCGAAGCGGATTTGCCACACGACTTATCGCCTTTGCCTGCGTAGAAGGAATCTTTTTTAGCGGTGCATTCTGCAGCATATACTGGCTGAAGAAAAGAGGACTAATGCCTGGACTTACTTTCTCGAATGAACTTATATCACGCGACGAAGCTTTGCATACTGAGTTTGCCGTTTTGTTATACAGCAAATTAACTAACAAGTTGAAGAAAAGTAAAGTATATGAAATAATTAAAGATGCTGTTGAAATTGAAACCGAATTTATATGTGACGCATTACCATGCCGATTGATTGGAATGAATTCTTCGTTAATGACACAATACATACAATTTGTTGCTGACCGTTTGTGCGTTCAGTTGGGTTATGACAAGATTTATAATGTCGCAAATTCATTCGACTTTATGGAATTAATCAGCTTAGAAGGTAAAACAAACTTTTTTGAGCGCAGGGTCGGCGAATACGGATTAGCAAATAAAACGAAAAGCGAAGACATATTTGAATTCACCGACGACTTTTAAACCCTTGAAGATTTAAAATGGGATAAATTATAATTAACTCAAAAAGTTTAAAAACACAAGCATATAATAAATATTAGTATAATAATGATTACCTGTTACCTCATGGGTGGTCTTGGAAACCAATTATTCCAAATATTTACTACAATATCATATGCCATTAGAAGTGGGCAAAATTATAATTTTACAGACGCAGAAGTGTTAACTACAGGAACAGAAAGAACTACATATTGGGACACTTTTTTAAAGGAACTTAAAAATGTCACAACTGATGACGTTTATAAAAAGATTACAAAACAAATAAAAGAAAAATCGTTCCGATATAAAAACATACCTATTGACGAGATAAAAGACGTGGAAGGCGTATTATTGTATGGATATTTTCAAAGCTATAAATACTTTGAACCACAAGCGCCTACGATATTTAAAGTAATTAAATTAACAGAACAAAAAGAGAATCTACAGCTTGTACACAGCGACGAATTGTTAACTATACCTGATTTAAAAAACAGCATTAGTATGCACTTTAGAGTTGGCGACTATCAAAAGGTCACCAATTTTCATCCTATCATGCCGTACGAATACTATGAAAATGCGTTGTCCTATATAATAGACCATCCATCTACCAAACTATCGACAGTACCTCGAACTAAACCTATTTCACTTAGAAAAAATAAGCGTATAATCAAAATTAAGCAAGTCCTGTATTTCTGCCAAGATGATGACTTAGAACAAGCCGAACAAATTATAGATAAACTGCAGACCAAATTTCCTGACCTTGCGTTTGTTAGATGCAGTCCTAAATACGCCGACTGGGAGCAAATGCTCATTATGAGTATGTGTAAATGTAATATTATAGCCAATAGCACATTTAGCTGGTGGGGGGCTTATTTTAATGAAAATAAGCAGAAAATAATATGTTACCCGTGTAAATGGTTTGGTGTTGCAGCAACTAATCATGATACATCCGATTTATTTCCTAATAATTGGTGTAAAATTGATTTTGAAAGTGATAATGGCTGTGATATTGTTAGTGTCTGAGTGAATGTGAATGATTTATAATAGTGTTGTATGGTGTCTTGTATAGGGTCTTGTATAGGGTCTTGCATAGGGTATTGTATAGGGTGTTTTATAGACTGTTGTGTGGATTCATGTAATTGGAGTCTACGATTTCTCGAGTTGGAATTAAAAAAAGATGCATCATGAATCCTATGAAATACTAATATATCCTCGCAATTATAAAACGTGCATTTATTTTGTCTCAATCTCTTCCACAAATCATAATCTTCTGTAAATACATTATTCCAATAACACAGATTTTTTTTAGTTATACTGCTCGAGTTTATAACTGGGTTTAGTATATTAAAATCAAAATCGCTTATATCACCTAAAGGTATACCAGCAGTTATACCTGGTTTGTCTCCTATGTAAATACAATTTGTTCCTACGACATCATAGTTGCCTATATATTTACTTTGCGTTTCTAGCTTTGTAATTTTCCATATATCGTCAACGTCAAGTAGTGCTATATATTCACCCCTACTGTATTGTATAAGTTGGTTTAATGCGTTTGATTTACCCTTTATACGGTGTAAATCGTATACCTTAATCTGTCTAGTGTTATCATTACTATTGTCACTACTACTGCCGCTACTACTGCTACTACTGCCACTACTACTGCTACTACTGCCACTACTAAGCTCTTCATATTTTTTCGCTATTTTGTATATCTCCGAATTTTCTGGATGACCGTTAACTCCTATCAATAATTCCCAATTATTATAAGTTTGGTATACTACGCTCATTACAGATTCATCTATAAATTCAATACCGTTGTTGTATATAGGCATCAATATTGAAATCATGTTGGTACAGCTTTTATTTGTGTTATAGTTGTGATAGCTTTTATAAATGTTAGGTCCGCGAGTATTCATTAGTAAACCTTGAAATACAAACCATGGGTCATGTTCTGACTCGAGGTCACGGTGTAAACAAAAGTGTTGAGGTTTTGATAAAATACAATCTACTATTATTATTTGGTCATCTTTTACTAAATAATTATTCCTAAAGTATGCTTGTAGTTTCGTGTCATATTGAAACGCCCACCAATTAATCATAAATTTGTTTATTATGAAAAACCCACCACATACGGAGTTCTGCCCAGAAGGTATTTGTCTAACTGGAATATTATGCTTAGTTTTTGTAAGAATAATTCTATTTAGAGCATTCATCGTTTCGTTGTCAGCTACACAACCATAATGAATTTTATTTGTATCTAATTTTCTGACAATCGAATCATCGGGCCAATCGACTAGTTTATCGATCGACAAATCGTTGGGTCTATTGCGAAAATATCCTATGTCACACCAACCATATAGATTAGTATCAAAGTATCTAGAATTAGCTGTTTCACTCGCTAACCATATCTTTTCCGACCATAACATGTTTAGTTCCCAATCTGTGTTATATCCACTACTATTAAAATGTGAATTTGTATTGTGATTATTTATCCATGATGTTTTGTACTTATAATTATAAAATTCACTAAACTCTTTGATTATTACTTTAATATTTTTCTTTTGTTTTGTATCAATATATTTACGGCTCTTTGCGTTTGTATAAATGACTAGATTGAAGTTATTTGCGATATATATGATGTTATTCATCCATTCTATGTATTTCTCTTTTTCAAACTTGGAATTGACTATATAAAAACAACTAGAAAAAGTGATTTTGTAATTATTCTTCATTTCATTTTTCGTCTTCGCCTTACCTATATCACACATTCAATTATTTATAACTATAATTATTATAATTATTTAAACATTTTTACTATTACTTTATTATATAGTTTGTATAATGATAGAACAGAAATATGTATTACTTATAATGACTTGTAAAAAATATCATGATAAAATGATATTACAAAAAAAAAGTTGGCTACAAGATATACCATCATATATCAAGTATTTCCATGTTATTGGCGACTCATCATTAAAAAAAGAATATGAATTTAATTATGATGAAAACGTGTTGGTTGTTAACACAAAGGACGACTATGTATCATTACCTAAAAAAGTAATACAGGCATATTATGCCGTTGATAATGAGTATCAATACCAATTTATTTTTAAAACAGACGATGACCAAATATTGATCAAACCTCATTTTTTTACCACGCTTATTTCTCTTATTGATAAAACGAAAAGTCAATATGGGGGTAATGTGGTAAATGTATCTCAACCTTATACATCAAAGTATCATCTCATACATCCTGACTTACCTAGTAATTTACCTGTTTATGCAACCAAATATTGTAACGGACGATTCTACTTCTTGTCAAAGGAATGTGTTGTAGATCTGTTAAAAAAGAAACTATACATCAGAAATGAATTTCTAGAGGATTACGCCATAGGATATTATATGAGTCAAATATTCAAGGACAGAATTTTGAAAATTGACACGAGTATGTTCTTCAGAGATATGACCCCAGAGGATGCCCAATACATCGACGATATACACTCTACACCGCCACCTGAATTATTTGTTTGAGCTAAATACCATTTCTGGTCTCACAGCGGAAGCCGCATTACTTTGCCGCTTGAAAAAATTAACTTTATCTAAATCTAACATAGCTCTTGCATAATTGGTTAATCTCTGCTCAATATCACTATAGTCTTGCCGTTGTGTTACTGTAAGTGGCGTTATCAAATACCACTTGTCTTTACATTGAAGGTTAAACCAATATTTATCTATTGCGTATATTATATGATTATTCGGTTCTACTAGTAATTTTTGGAGTCCTTCACGATAATTCTGAATTAGTGTATCGTAATAGTGTCTCTTTACCAGATAACCTGTAGTCGTCTGACACCGTGTTACTTTTATACAATAATCCGCCGTCCTTTCATAAGGAGGTATATTATTACCAGCAATCAAAAGCACATCGAAATCTTTGGTATTCGTCAGAAATGAATTAAACTGCTGCACAAATAACTTCGGGTTCAAGAATTGGATATCATCTTCTACTATCATAACATGGTCTAAATTTTGCTTTTTCGCTTCTTCTAATATCTTTATGTGACTTAAACTACACCCTATTGCACCGTTAGGAAGCTTGACTGCGTTAAAACGTTTAAAATTACTAAATCCTACTCTGCTTAATTCCTGTTCTATGTATTCCTTACGGTCTGGTCTACTTGCCAGATTTATGTAAAAAATATTAGTGATATAGTTAATGCTAGTAATGTGATTTGTATCGATACTAGCTTCAGTATTGGGCTCTTTATTGGTGGAATTATTGAGATATTGAGACATTATGTATACTACACATCTGTAAAAAAAAAATAAAATAATAACTCATTATCACGTTACATACCATTATGATATAATATACTATTGTATATGTTATATAATATTGTATATGTTGTATATGTTGTATATGTTGTATATGTTGTATATGTTGTATATGTTGTATATGTTGTATATGTTGTATATGTTGTATATGGTATATACTATTGTATGTCTTTATAATCGTCTACCTAGTCGCATTTTTCCGATTCTAGGAGCTACATAATAGTTTATGAGCTGATTAGGAACTACAGGTCTATGGACTGCACTATTTGTAACATGTTTGTTCGTGTTTGTCCTATGTGATGGCGGATGTGGAGGAGCGTATGGATGAGCATGTGGAGGCGCGTGTGGCTGCCTGGGAGTATTATTATTATTATTATTATTATTATTTGAAGATGTCATAAAATTATTGAATGCATCATTACTAATCTCCTTAGCTTTCATGTTTTTATAGTCGTCTATGAGATTCTGTGGTACTGCTTTACCTTGCGCTTGCATTTGCTTTATATGTTGCTCCTTCCTATCTAATGTTGTTGGATAGTACGGTATATTTGACCAATTATGGGTCGTTACAAAAGTGTCTTTAGTTTGTCTCAGTTTATCAGGATTAACTATCTTTCTTTTTGGCTCTCTTAGATCGTAGTTGTAATAATTGTCTTCCTCAAAACTAATATATGTTGAAAAATCAACTGTATTAATAAAAAATATATTCGGATGATGCACCGCAAAAAAGTTGTCATTCGGATTCAAAGATTTGTCGTCTATGGTGTACTTCAAATTACGTATTGATCGCAGACCATCTGCACCATTATCTTTGTCCATCCTCCATGGATCCTTCTTACTTATGATTCTAGAAATGCCGTCAAATAGCTGCAATATTTCGGGACTACCTATCTTGTAAAACACACTACGGTCTATTCTTATGTTATGTCTCTTACACCTTTTTTGCAATACATTATCTTCCATACCCCATCCCCAGTAGCATGGAAACCCATTCAAACGTTCGAAATCGCCCCCTTTAATTACGACAATACCGCCTAATGCATACTCATACCCATAAAAGTGTTTTACTACACCAGTCGTCGTATTATAATCAAAAATCTTATTGAACGGAATCGTATCCACGTCATTAAAAATAAAAGTAATGTCTTTGTAGTCGTCTGGATACTTTTCTTTTATAGCTAAAAACCCTATATTTTTGTTTGCGCCTCGGTTAAATGTACGCCTGTCACACTGATTCGAAAAATACACCTCATAATCCTCCATATCTTCTAAAATAAAATCAACCATGTATTTACAGAAAAAAAATTTGTGCTGAGGTCTATTCCTATAAGGTACTATAAACACACGTTTCGGAACTGTATTTTTGCTATTATTCTCATCATCTGATTCAGAAGAAAAACTCATTAGTTACTATAACTACAAAGCATTTTTTAATTAATATATTTTAACTTAAATATCGTATTTAATATTGTATTTTAACTTAAATATCATATCTAATATTGTATTTTAACTTAAATGTTAAGGTTGTATCAACATACACGTTTATATTTATTAGCAATCACACTTGGTATTAAACTATCTTGGAGTTTTTCTAATTTCTTTTGACATTTGTTTATTGTGACTTCGCTTATATCACTTACACCTTTTATATCTTTTTTTGTTATGTTCAGCTTGCAATATTGTGAGACAAAATATACCACTCCAGCCGCTATAGAATGAGGCGTATTCTCCGTCATCATTTGCATCTTCTCTATCTTCATAGAAATGAATTTACATACCTGCGTCAACTCATTATTGATGTTTAGCTTACTACAATACCTTTCTATGAAAGCCGATGAGGTTGTCTTTCCAAAGTTTGTCTTGTCATTTGTCTCCATATCCTTCTCTATTTTGCTTATTATAGACAACGCATTTTTACAACCCTTCGTCGAACTGGTTACATCTAAATGAAATATATTTGCTATCTCCTTAGCCGTTCGTGGATTGTCATTTATTCGGCAAGATAAATAGATTGACGCTGCCAAAATACCATCTCTATTGTCACCTCGAAATGTTATCTCATGCTCCGAGATTTTCTTATGATACCTTATTGCGTCATCTATTATCATTTTAGGAATACCTGCATTATGCGCCATTATAGTGATTACCTGAAAATCATCATATTGCGATTTCTCCTTATAAGGCATCGATTGCCACTCTGTATAACGTCTTATCTTTCTCATCTCATATGTCATCGCGCCATTATATAGGACCTTGCAACCATAAGACGACTCCACTAATAATGGATTGATAGGCATACCACATCTAGTCGGATCACTACCATGATTATCGTCTGCACCATAATATCTCCATTCAGCTGATTGGTCTACTAAATCCTTGTAAATAATACCACACTTATTATTCGTGCATGTCAAAAATCCGTCCTCTGAAAATGCCAACATACTTTCACATGTTTCACACATCTCGCGATTACCTGACTCACGATACAAACACTCTAGTACTTTTTTTTCAGCATCTTTATTCTTCTTATCATTCACCTCTTCATCAAATAATTTCCATAGTTTTACCTTGTCTATGTTTGTACGTTTCTTCTTTTTTGTTCTCTCTACTGGTGATAATATCATACTATTGTTTTATTTCATATACTAAATATAAAATTAATTCATTTTTATTTTAAATTCGCACTATTAAAATATTGGGACACTATATGGGTAACACTAGTAGTAATAATAACACTAAATCTAACAATCAGAATGAAAATCAAACAAAAGAATTCGGCAAATTTGATAACGTCATAGATTATATTGCTAGCAACTATATTTTGACCATGAACTTCAAATCATTATCTAATTTAGCAGAAAAAGAGGAGTGTGATAAATTAGTTATATTGACATCTGATATCATCAAAAATAATTTTAATGAAAGAGAAATTACATACATGTCTCAAAGGGTTAAACAAGGACAACCTACGAACGAAATGAAAACACAAAAGTTGACTTATGTAACTAAAGACAAACTCGACGACCTCGATGCTTCTAAAGATAAGTTCAAAAGTATCACCAAAAAACGGATGTGTATCGGAATTGCGAAATTCTATGTTAAAATTGCTCATGTGTTTGCTGCAATTATGATGACACTTAACCCTGTATATTCTTATACTGACTTGAATGGTAATAATGTAAAGGTTGGACTCTTGGAAAAAGACAAAATACCCAAGAATGCTAAAAATAGAAAGGTAGACAAGTTCAACATATGCGATAATAGGGTAAGAGCTCTTAAAAAAGACATGCAGGTTGACGAGGAAACCAAACAAACAAGTATTAACCCTAGAGTATGCGATATGAACATAAATAAGCAAACACAGAGTACTAAAAATTTGCTTGAGGAACCTGGTATACCTGAATTAATGACTCTTTATTATGATGATGATTATGATTACGGAACTGGGCAATTTAAAGGGATGAGCGACAAAGCTAAACAACAATTTTCGGAAGACCTTAAGACATTTTATATTGCATTTACTGGTAATAAAGAAATGCCTGCAGATATTACTAAATTTAGTGACATTAAGTTGCAGGATTACAAGAGCAAAACTAATTGTGCGAATGGAATATTGAAGAAGACAACCAAAATAGAATCGAATAGCGAGTTATTGAAGCAATATGCTAAGAATATTAATAATATGATTAATAATGCTAAACTTAACCAAAAGAAACTATTGGATGTAATTAATATGTTATTTAGTTTTAAAACAGAAACTTATACCAACAAACAAATTGTAAGGATTAACTCACAGTTGACAGAGAAGATGCTTCAAGAAATTATAGAGAAAACTAGGCGTATTATTGTTGATTTATATGTTAGATGTGAAACCGATTATGTGGAAGGAATCAAAATATACGAAAGTATTGTACAGAAAAAAATACTTGAAACCACGCAAAATCAAATAGATAACCTAAAAAATACGAGAAATAATATCGTAAATAGTAATAGTGTGTAATAGACAATAGAAACTTGAATACACTACTTAATATAATACTTAATATAATACTTAATACATTTTACCACACAGATGTCACTCAATTCATAATGCAGTTTATCAAATCAAATAATATTTGTATATAGATACATAATCTATTTACAAATTACGGATAACTATTCGATAGTTAATATTTATTTACTAATACATCAAAACAAATCAATTTAATTGTTGTTGTTGTTGTTGTTGTTGTTGTTGAGATAATCTTTTACGTAATTTATGTTCTTGCTTTTTAAGGGTCTTGGCCTTTTTGTGGCACTTCTTCAAAGCATTTCTGGTTTTCTTGATCTTCTTCATGTGAACCTTCTTACTCTTGTTACCCATCTTCTTGTTAGATCTGTTTTTGTTAGTTCGGCGTCTTCTGCGCCCACCTTCAAGTTTACAAACCCCTTTTCCTGAAGCTAATTCAGTCCATTCTCCGCCTCTTTTTAGACATTCATACTCTTGACCTCCTCCAGATACTTTGGCATTTTGTGTACTACCAAATACATTATTTCTATGCCATCTTGTGGATACTACACTACTCATTTTTATATAATATAACGAGAAAAAAATATTAACTATTCGATAGTTAATATTTATTTACTAATACATCAAAACAAATCAATTTGATTGTTGTTGTTGTTGTTGTTGTTGTTGTTGAGATAATCTTTTACGTAATTTATGTTCTTGCTTTTTAAGGGTCTTGGCTTTTTTGTGACACTTCTTCAAAGCATTTCTGGTTTTCTTGATCTTCTTCATGTGAACCTTCTTACTCTTGTTACCCATCTTCTTGTTAGATCTGTTTTTGTTACTTCTGCGACGTCTTCCTGCTACTTGGCTGTTGGAGCCGTTGACGAAGTTGTTCATTTGGTTTGTTAATGATGACATTTTTATATAATATAACGAGAAAAAAATATAAACAAATAGCTTCCTAAATTAGGTTATATGTTAATCTATTTAATTACTAATTTTACTAAATATTAAATTACTAATTTTAAATATTTAATTACTAATTTTACTAAATATTTATTAGACATCGCAAAACATCCAACTATTTTCATTTAACGAACATATTTTAAAATCCTAAATGTCTAAAGTTATTTCCTTCGATACTTTCTTGATTATTTTATTCTCTTGTTCGTCATCATTACTTCCTTTGCCGCCCATCGCCTCCACCATAAGCTTGGTATACGTGTCTGAGTGTTTGGATTCTGATTTAGTACAGTCAGGATGTTTCTCTTTAAACTCCTGTAATAATCTTGCGTTTTTATGTGCAACATGTTTTATTGCCTTGCGAAGTTTGGGTTTATCACTCGTTTCCTTGTCCCACTTATCCTCGTCTTTGACGTATAATACTTCTCTCTTCGCATCAGTGCAGTGGACGGGACGCTCAGTAACATCCATGTCTTTCAAGTTCTTGATAATGATTTTTGACATACCATTCACGTAGCCAACATCTTCCATTTTTTCCAAATCACCTAGTTGCAGTTGTAGGTTATTCACAAAATCCATAATATTCATGGCATTCTTGCACGTCTCATTCAAAAAG
>Ga0209137_1002268_pt1 | contig 17159 bp, 8 predicted proteins | sample SaaInl5LU_22_DNA_FD_184642 | JGI IMG/M metagenome (GOLD analysis project Ga0209137, IMG submission 184642) | Marine microbial communities from expanding oxygen minimum zones in the Saanich Inlet - ESP_105LU_22_DNA (SPAdes) (version 2) | ecosystem: Environmental > Aquatic > Marine > Intertidal... | reverse complement strand
TCTTTGATTAAAAGGCTTGAAGAAGTGGAACCAGAAAGTAAGCTTACAGAAGATATTAAGCTTATCATGCATAATATAGAAAATCCTGAAATTTCATTTACGAAAGATCATGAAATAGATTTAAAACGACTTAATATTTTTCTTGAAAAGGCAAGCAATACTTTTAAAAGTACTGTTGATTATTTAGGTTTTGGAAGAGAAGGTAAAGAAACTTATGAAAGGTTTTTAACTGCAGCAAAAAATAAAGGAAGTTTTTCAGAAAATATTGTGTCGTTTTTCTTTGGTAATGAAGGAGGTATAGGAGGTTATTTAAATAACGAAAATGTAAGAAATGAAAATAAATTTTTATCTGTTTTTCAAGGAAAAATACACGCACTCAAAGAAGATGGAAAATATTCAGGGCTATTAGATTTATTTTATAGAATTAGTAATAGTAGAGATTATGACTTTATAAGTAAACCTATAACTGAATTTAAAGAATTTAAAGAATCTATTATAGGTCAAGCTATAAGAAACGAATTAGAAGAAGGAGAGTACGAAGAGGTATTTTACGAAACAAGTACTGGAGAAAAAAGAAGCTTTAAATCTTTAAAAGGATCAGAAATTACAAAAGAAGAAAGCAGTGATATCGTTAAAGATATTTTAAATAGTGGAGAGGATAGGTTTATAGAAAGAAAAGAAATTGCTGCAAACAAATCCGTAAGGCTTCTTGAAGGTTATATTGGAAGGGAAATAACATCTTTTGAAGAATTAAAAGATGTTTATGATAAACAAAAAGATAATTCTATAGATTACACTGTTAGAAAAAAACTTGAAGATGGTACAGAATCTGTCGAAACAAAAACAACTACAGTTGGAGCAGAAGTTGATAGGATCATGATGCGAGTTATGAATCAGCACATAAAGTATGGAGCTGAAGGTGGTGGTTTAGTTTATTTTCCGACAATGGATGTTGAAGGTACTTTAAAAGACGCAAGTGGAAAAACTTTCCAATTCTCTGAGCGTATAGATTATTCTCGTATGATGATCGGTGACTTTGATGCTGATTATTATCAAGTATTTCATAGTACCGCTAGAAGAGTGAATGGGGGAGGATTTAATAAAGCTGCAGGAAGCTTCTTTGGGCTTTATGCTTCAGGAGCAGAATATTTAGCGACAAAAGAAATACTTGGAGAAGGTATGAAAAAACTTGGTACTCGTTTAGGGGTACAAGATTTGAATACAGAGCAATTCATATTAGAAGAGTTTGGTAAAGAGCAAACAATTAAAAACGTAGGTGGGCTTGACGTATCAGTTAAAACTACGATGTTAGGATTTATTAAAGCAGGAGAAGAAATGGCTGCTAGGGGTGGAGACGCAGACGCATATGCAAGGCATATGCGAAGTGGTGCAAACTTAATTTCAATTGCTCAGGAAGTTTTAGCAATCAAAGCAAAACACTTAGATATTGCTGCAGGAGTAGCGGAACAGTTTAATGTAAGTTTAAGAAGATCAATGAAAGAAGGAAGTGGTGATGCTGTCTTTGATTTCTTAAAAGAGAACGTGTTTAAAGGAACGTTATTTGAGAGTGGAGATAATGTAAAATTTGCAGATGCACAAATTTTAAATTTACCTTCTGGAAAAACTAGAGAAGAAATGGAAAAAACTCTTAAAGGATTAGAAATCAATATGCAAGGTTTTAAATCTTCTTTAGATGCTGCTTTTAGTGCAATAAAAAACAACGGATTAGAATCTCTAGGTTCAGATAAAAGAATGTCTCAAGGAGTTATGGGAAGCTCTGTTGCCAATTTAAGAATGTTTAATCAAATGATTACATCTTCAGCAGAAGGGAGTTTTTTAAACGTAGGAGGCGAGGTAGATTTTGATCTTATGGATCAATTAATGAGAAATTCACAAATAAGTTCTAGTAGCTTTTTTAATGGAGCTTTAAAATCTAAAGGAATAGGTGGTTTAGCTTTAGCAGGACTAGTTGGTTCTTATGCTTTAGGAGCAAGCTCTCCATTAGAAAAATTGGAAATAGAAAATAAATTTTCAGATGCTACTGCTAAAGAAATGATAGGGAACAGACAACTATCTGCAATGAATGTAAATAGAGACAGCTCAATATCTGGAAGCGCTTTGTCTAGTATGGGAGCAGGAAACATGTATCAAAGACCAATAATGGAAAATGAGACTATGGTTGTAAAAAATAACAGAAGCAGATATTATGGTGAAGCTCCAACATATGGTGAAGCTGCTTCAATAGCAGGAAGAATGGTAGCTAGTGGTGGTAAAGCTTATATTGGTGTAAATGATACAAGGCTTCCTATCTCTAATTCATATATTAACAAATCATTGAGAGATTAAATGAGCAGTTTAAATAACATCATAAATCTATATAAAAGTCCTGAAGAGATAAATTTTTGGATAAATGATGTCGGATTATTTATACCTCCCTCATCTATCTCAGTACATAAAGAAGGGTTAAGCTATTCTACAAAAACTCTACGCACAAGAACTAGTACTAAAATTAGTACTGGTAATGGAGTTATGCATATACAAGTAGGAGCAACCTTTGGACCAGATTCCTTACTTCAAATGCATAGAATCATAACTCAAATTAGAAATAATCCTTTTGTTTATATAGAAAATTCTTTCATTCAAAAAAGTATAGATCCAATAAGTAACAGCAGAAGTGTGCATTGTACGGTTATTGGAATTGCTATAACTAATCATCCATCAGCTCCAATGACATTTAATATGGAGCTAGATTTAAGACTTTTTAATACAAAATCATATAGTCCGAATTTACTTTATAATCGAGAAGTTTCTAATTACTTACCAAATGAAAAAGGAAATTTATCAGAAATAACTTTTTCTGTTTTTGGAGAAGATGGCGAAACTTATCTTTTGAAAGAAAGAAAAATAACAAAAGAAAAAAGTGTTCGAGAATTTTCTGATAAAAATATATTTAATTATTTAAATAATAAAATTGGAGAAAATGTAAAAATAGGAGTTGGGCGACCAAGAGAATCTAAAGCATTTGTACGATATTCAAACTGGTTGCAAGTTAAAATATTAAATAAAAATTTTGGGATTAATTTTGTAAACAAACCTGAAGAAGCAAAACTCTCTTATAAAGAAAGAGGAGATTTAGCAGTAGGGATAGAAACAATAAAAAATATTTATGTTGAGCCAGAATTAAAAAAAAGAATCTCAGAAGGAAGAATATCTTTAGCAAACATGTATGGTGTTGCAGAAGATGAAAATAGCCTTTTAAGTTCTTTAAAAGAATTAAGAGATAATATAATTGCAGCAATGCTATTAAGCAATAAAGCAACTTATTTTTATTATAAAGACTACACAGAATTATTTTTACCTACTGAAGTTGTAAAACTAATTAGACGTTATGTTGGAGAAGTACCACTAGGAGAATCAGTAGACAAAACAATTATAGAAAGAAGAAAGATTAATTATTTAAAATTAAAAGAATATTTATTTAAAAAACCTGATAATATGTTAGATGAATTAGAATTAAAAGAATCAGAGCTTTTAGAAAATGAGATTGAATATTCATTCAATAGTAATGATAATGAAATTAGTATAAAAAATTTACATCCAATTCAACCTATTTCCACAGAATTTGTAAATCCTTTATATAATGGAAAAATATCTTTAAAAGGAGGAAATAGGTTTATAGTAAAACCTATTTACAAAGAAAATAATACATCAATTAAAAATAATGTAGTAAGAGCAATTAAAGAAGGAAAGATTGTTTTTTACGAAAGCATAAAAGAAATAGTAATTCAAATACCGGAATTTGGACAAATAAAATATATTGGTGTTAATACACCTACAGAATTTAAAAAGTATTACAAAAAAAACCCAAGTGTACAAAAAGGAAGCATTATAGGTTATTTAGAAAATAATAGTTTTGAAATAGAATTAAGCGAAAAGCTTATGAATAAATTAAAAGGTGAATTACTTTTAAATGAAGTAAGAAATGTAACAAAAGAAGATACTGATTTATTAAAACGTGTAAGAAATTATTTTCAAAATATTACAAAAAATGCAAACTTTTATGCATCGAGGCAAGGCGTAGAAAATATATTAGTAAAAACAGAATCAATTAGATTCGAAGAAAATTCTATAAAAGATATAGAAAAAATAACAGGTGTTACTATTGAAGCAGAAGAAGATTTAAAAGATAAATTTAGGCCTGATTCTAATACAGTAATAACATCTGTTTCTGGACAATTAAGAAATATTGTACCCAGTATACCAATAGTAGGGTTGGAATACCCTACACATCAATTTATGGGGTCAATCGAGCCAGCTTATCAAATGAATTTTGTATCTAATAACAATTTAACGTTAGATAGTGCTGAAGAAGATTTTAGATTAAAACATGCTGTTTTAGAAAAACTTAGAGCTAACTCTCAATATTATTCTAAAATGTTTCCAGAAATACCGAATGCAGGCCAAATAACGATTGATAGTTTTATCACAAGAATCTTAGGAAGTTTTGATATAACATCACTCTATCTAAATGAAGAAGGCGGAGCAGAATTAAAAAATAATATAATTATTGAATCTTTAGACACTTTTACAATAGAAGGTGTGCCTGGTACAGCAGGATTAAATTTAAGAATCCTTGAGTCTAGATCTTATGAAGAAGAAGAAATAAGTCCAGCGTATACTAATTATAGTAACTCAAATTTAAATAAAGAATTAATGAAATTAATTCAAGATGATTTAGATGTAAGATTTGCAGAAAGTAAAAAAAGAAATCCTGCTAAAGCAATAGATATTTCAAAATACTCTATAAGTCCGAAAACAGAACCTAGTGCACCATTAATAACAAGTGATGGAAACTATAATGATATAATGGATTGGAATACAAAATATTTTAATTCAGAAATGTTTTATGCAAAAGAAATAAGGATTAAAGGAATAAAAGATGTTGACTCTTGGATAAAAAAATTTTTTCCTGATGTTAGAGAGAAAACTAGAGATTTAAAAAGTGCAGATTACATTGCGTGGGTACACTGTAAATACTTATCTAAAATACAAGATATATTAAATTATTACATATCACCATATGATATAAGCAAAAAGAAAGGTTATAGTATTTTATTGTATAGTACTATAAGAACAAGAAGTGATGGCTTTTATAGCAATCATCATGTGGGTTCAGCTACTGATTTATTAATTCCAGGAATGAACGTTATGGAGTTTGCAAGCATATTAAGATATTTATATGACGAAAAAAATATAAGAAGTGAATTTGAGAACTTTTTAGGAATTGGATTATACGGTATAGCTGCAGACAACATAAATGTAAAAATGAGCGACAATATAAATAATGCTGGTGCAAGAGGCTTTGTACATTTAGATGAAAATTTTCTTGTAGAGGGAAATAGTTACAGACCTCCAATGACTACTAAAAAAAGATATAGTCACAGATTTTGGGTCGGGAAAAATGGTAATGATGAATTTAATATTAATGCTTCTGTTTTTTGGGGTAGTAGTACAGAAAATAAAAGTTATATAAATATAAAAGAAAAAATAAAAACTAATATAGATTTAGCAATAAACGAAAGTACTAGGAGTTAAAAATGACAACTGACGAATTTCTTATTGAGGAAAATGAACAAAAAGAAACTCCTGGTACAGAAAGTGGTAAAAAGTTAAGTATAATCCAATCAAAAATAAACGATCCTCTTTTTGATGAAAGAGATAACCCAGGGTTTATTTTTGAAGGAAAGCCATTTGATAGTTTTGAATCTTTTATTGAATCAATAAACAATGAAATTAAGAGAACAAATTCTGGAGTTGCTAGTAAAACAAAAATAAAAATAGAAGAAAATTCAGAAGGAAAATATAAACTTAGTTTAATATACCCAGACAGTACATCTAATGAAAACCCAGCAATAAAAAAAATTATAAAGAAAATAGAAACTAAATATCATATTGATTTTAGTAAAAAAGAAGAATCCGAAGTAGAAGGATTTCTTTTTAGTAAAAAAAGCTATTTATCAAAAATAGAAACTTTTTTTAACCAAAGAATTTTTGAAGAATTAAAACTAGAAGAAGAAAGAAAGAAAAAAAGAAAGTCTAAAATAGGAAAAAAAATTAAAAGCGTAGAAAAGATTTTAGCTTTTAAAGAATTAGCTTCTATAATTTTAACTGAACCTTATATGTATACTAATAGTAAAGAAGAGGCTGAAGCTGAATTAAGAAGAATAAGAAGTGAATTTGAAGGAATAGAAGTAGTACCTTGTTTTTATCATTTTCTTGAAACTAAATTAGTTCCAGGAAGCCATTTAGCAGAAAAATTAAGCAATAATGATGAAATAAGCAAAAGCTCAATAAGGCAAATAATTGAATTTGGCGGAGGAGTTGCAGGAACTGGAGGTTTAGGAGCAAGCGCAATTGCAATAGCTATAGGGGGAAGTGCTTTTGTAGCTATAGGAGCTATAGTTGTAGGCGCGGGGGCAATTTATCTTTTAGCAGGAGATGCAATAGAAGATATTGTTGGAGATAATGAAGGCGCAAAATTACAACTGGACAGAATTTCACAAGCTTTGTTGAATTGTGGAAGAAATTTAACAAATAAAATTCCAGAAAATTACTTAGAAGAAATTAAAAAAATACACAAAAGAGTTTACGATCCGAATAACTTGGAAGCTTTAGTTAACCAAATTGGAGATAGTAGTAAAATAAGTACGGCAATAAAAACTTTAACTTATTCTTTTATTTCAAAAGATCCAGTTATAGATATGTTTGATTCTGTAGGTTTAAACACGCAAACAAAATCTGCTTTATCTGGAGTGCTATCTCCAAGCTTGAGAGCAAAAGTAGAATCTGAAACAGCGGGGAAAGCTATTTCTGCAATTTTTTATGATGATCTTATTGGAGGGGAATCAAGAAAATATTATGATTATTTGTTAACAATGCCTACAGAATCAGTTTCGTTTTTCAAAAACGAAACAAATGCAGAAGATTTATTTTTTATTGGTAAACAATGGACAACTGGTAAAAGCGGATTATTTTTTCTTGACAAAGAAAATTTATATTTTCAATCAGAAGAACCTTTAGATTATGAAACATTTGAAAAATCTAAAGTTTTTTTAATTACAGAACAAGCTAAAGATTATTTTAACGCAGGCACAGATGAGTACTTTGAAAGAAATAAAAGCTACATTGCTCAACAACAAGCCAAAAAGATAGGATTATTAAAAGCTATAAAAGACGCATTGTTTGAAGATTTCGCTATAGAAAATATTGAAGAAATCCAAAATATAAATCCAAAATTAGCAGAGCAAATTGATAAAAAAAGTGTCTTTGAGTTAATGAATCAAACGGCATATCCAGATATAATTATGCCGTTCAAGCCAATCTTTTTAGAAGAAAATCCGTTATCAAATTTTTACCACCCATCTTTTTATTATTTTGATTCAAGATTTACTAAAGGTAATAAAGAAAAAGAAAAAAGAATTCAAAGAAGAATTTTAAACAAATCAATAGAGTTTAAAAACAAAATGAAAGAATCACCTTTTTATGGTGGTTATCAAAGAGAGTTCCCTATTGAAGACTTTTCAATAAATGATGATAGGATAGCAATAAGTTTTGAAGAAGAGATAGTAAAGCAAAATTTATTTCAAGATATAAGCTTAACTACTAACGTAGATAGCGAAAACGAACAGAGTAATGTACAACTTAACCCTTCAATACAAATAAATAGAGTTGAATCTAATTCAGACAAAATAGAAAAACTTTTAAAGCAAAAAAGAGAAGAGTATAAAAACAATCTTGAAGAAGCAGAAAAACTAAAATCTATATTTGGAAATAAATATGGATTTTTAAATGAAAGCTCTACTCTAGAAAAATTAAAAACTACTAATTTTGAAAATGACGATGTAAAAAAACTTTTATCTAAATTAAATATCTCTCCGCCAAAAAATGATTTAGAAAAATTAGAAGAAGACTGCAAAGACATATATGAGTCTTTTTCTAAGTACTCTGGAATGAAAGGAGCGTTTCCTACTTTCAGACTTTATATTGTGGAAGAAGATGAAATTTATAGTGATAAATTAATAGCGTATGACGATTTTCATAATTACAACAGCGTAGTATCGTTTAGCGTACAATCTGATTATGAATTAGCTGCTTCCGTAGCTAGCATACAGTTACAGAATATTTCTGGTATTTTAGATGGAACTAAAAAATTGGTAATGAGAGATATTGATGTAAACGATCGAAATGTAAAATCAGATGAAGATGATGCAGCACATAAAAATATTGAATCTATTGTTTTAAGACCTGGAATAAATATTCAGTTAAGAGCAGGTTATGAAACAAACACCAATGATTTAGATATACTTATCTCGGGACGCGTTACAGAAGTAAATTACAGCTCAGATAATATGTTGTGTAATTTAACAGTCCAATCGTATGGACAAGAATTAGAATCAATAATTAAAAAGAATTTAGCTAAAAATAATAAAGAAAATGTTTTTTATTCTACACACCAATTACTTGGAAGCTTAGCGCTTTCTGAAGAATTAAAACATTTTGGTAGAATAAAAAAAGGTAAAATATTTACAAAATTAGAAGAAAAATCTCCTTCCCTAGATGAAGAAGAATATACAAATGGATCAATATTAAATTTCAATTATACTTATGGTTGGGGAGATTGGATAAATGATCACAGTTTAGCTATTGGTTTAACGGCTTTATTAGGAGGTAGCATAATAAGGGGAGGAGTAAGACTGTTAGGTAAGGTTTCTGGTTTAAGAACTGCAGGCATAGCTACTTCTAAATTCTTTAATAAAGCAGGAAACTTTATTAAAGATATAGATGATGCTTGGATTAAAAGCTTTAATATAGCTGGTACAGGAGGGCTTGGTAAATTAGGAGAGATTCTTAAATCAATTCCTTATTGGATGACTTTTGGGTTAGCAAAAGGAACTGGAAGAGCAGTAGGTAAAATAAATAGAGTGTTTTTTGGAGGAAGTACTAAAGCTCCAAATGTAACTGTAATTAATGGAATTGATACTAGTACAGATGATTTTGCTAAACTTGTAGGTGCTTATAATAATGGAGGGGTAAAAGCTTTAACAGCTGCGCAAAGATCAGAACTTAAAAGAGTTGTAAAATTATTCGCAGCAGCTAGAAAAGCAGGAAAAACAGGAACAATAAAAACTTTTAAAGTTTACGCAAATCAAATTGTGCAACAAGAATATGGAAGCTTAGCAAGAATAATAACAAGTGGAGAAGCTGTATTCGGGAAAGCAGGAGTGTTAGGTGTTTTAGGACTAAGCAATGGTTTTGGAGGATTTATAAAAACCACATGGGGTGGTATTAAAAATATTTTTAGAGTTGGAACAGGAGTAGCTTTACTTAAAGTAGGAAGCACTCTTTTAGGAACTTTACTAGAAGGTGTTTATGAAACAGTTACAAATTCTTTAATTGCTGCATTTGATAGCTTTGTAAATTTCTTCAAAACAAAGAAAAGCACAAAAAGAAAAATACTTTTATCCCCTCAAGACGATAACCTTTTTTGCCCAAACCCAAGAACTTACTTAAAAAATTTCGATGAAAAATCAATATGGAACGATTTGTTTTATGTAGGAAAAACACAAATCAGAAATGCAGCAAAATATACTGTCGAAATCCTTGAGGATACTACTCTTGGATTGCTTAACTGGGGAGTAAAAATAACAGGGCTTTCTGTTTTTGATTCTAGAGAATATAATGAAGATACAATTAAATTAAGAGAAGCTTTGTTTGATAAAAGATTAGATGTAAATTATAAAGAAAATAATTATATTTTATCTAGTAAAACTATATGGCAAGTATTCAAAGAAATGGAATTAAGACATCCAGGATATAACGCTGGTGTAAGACCTTACGGGAATACTTTAGAGTACAGAATTTACTTTGGCCCTAATTTCCAAAAATACTGGAGTTCAGACTCTACATTATTAGAAAATGTAAAAATAAATAAAATACTTGAAGATATAAAAGAAAATAAAGGATCTATAACGGAAAATACAATTAGAAGTTTTTATCCAAAAGCTAAAGAAAGGTTATCATCTTTAGGAATAAATAGTGATGATACAACTATATTAAATAGTTTCGTTATTAATGATTTATTGAAAAAAATTAATAAAAGAACAAGGCCTTTTAGAAAAGTATTCTTAGCATCGTCAAATAGTAATTTAGTTCAAAATGGAATTATATCTAGTGAACATGACATGATTACGAAAGCAGTAATACATTATAAGAAAAGGGGTTATTCAGGAGATACTAGCGGAATAGCTTCTGATATGAATTCTTTGGAAATCGTTGCAAATAATAACATTCCGAATGAATTATTACGAGCTAAAGAAGTTCGTTATGACAATATTATAGGATCGGCAAGTGCAATAAGGTATGGTACAGGAGAGTTATTAAAAGGAGTATCTGAAATGTACCAAGGGAATGTTTTAATACTTGGGAATCCAAAAATCTTTCCAAAAGATTATATCGTGTTAGAAGACAACATATTAAAAATGTATGGACCTGTAGAAGTAAAAGCAGTTACTCATATGTTTAATCATCAATCAGGATTCTTAACTAATCTAGAAATAAGAGCAATTACTACGTTTGGTAATGATTCAACAACATATCCTGTTTTGCAAAATGCACTTTTTAAAGAAGCACAAGAATCCTTGTATGAAAAATTTAGCAATTCAAATCAAATACAAAATCCAGAGACATTAAATTCTAGTATTAAAGATGCGATAGAAGATAGTTTGGAAAATATAGATGAAGTTTTATTTGGAACAGCACTTCCTAGAGAAAGCAAAAATAAACTAATAAGTTATCTTACAAAAGAGCTAACAAAAGAGTACGAGCAAGCTTTATCTCAAGGAAGACCTTTGTTTGTAGGAGATGTATTTAATTCTGAGATAGATTTATCAGATATAATTACTCAGCCTATACAAGATATAGGAACTAGTATTGGAGTTGGTGGCGCCGGTATAGGAGGGTTAAGTATTCTTTTTGATAAATTAAGAGGAGGCAACCCAGGATTATTGCGATTAACAAAAAGCAGAAATGGTTTAGCAGCTTTAACTGCGATTATTAGTGGTGCAATAATTTATTTAGAAGCAGATAAAATTACTAATGGAGTTGAAGCTAGTTTGTCGTCAGGAAAAATAGGAAAAAATTTATTACGCCCTACGCTGCTTACTCATCTTGGGAATGGAGCTTTGATAGAAGTTTATCCTTTAATGAAAAATGGAATTCCAATTTTAAGAGGAGGGTTAGAGCAAAGCTCAGAGTCTAATATGATTTATCAACAATTAGGAAATATATTTAGTGGTGCTTCTGAAGGTTATGAAGGCTATTTAAAGAAGCTCGAGCTTATAAAGAGTGGAGGAGAAACTGCAGAATTTTTAGAAGAAGAAGAGCTAGAATTTACTCGACTAAGCGAAGAGCAAGAAATTCCAGAAAGTACATACAAAGAAATTATAAATAGTGATTTTACAGGATCTTTAGGAAGAGTGTTTAGCTACATAAGAAAGGTAGGTGATTGATGGGAGGAAGAATAGGAAGAAAATCTGTATTTTCTCAAGAGATAGCAAATATTGATTATATCAATAATCAATATAAAAAAGTATCAGAAACATTGCATTGCTTAGTGCTTGACGTATGCGGAGCACACAATCCTAGCACAAAATTTTTACCTGAAAGAAAATTTAAAACAGGGATATATTTGATTGTAGGGATAGAAGAAACAGGAAGCATTGCTGCAGTTTATTGGAATAAATGTTATGATTATTTAAGAAGTTTATATGGTACAGATGAAAATATAATAGGGAGAAGATGTGTAGTAGAAACAGCAAGCAGATCTTCTTGGGATATAGAAGATGGCTGCATAGAATTTAGAGAAGGAAAAAGAAATAAGTATTCAGATGAATCTAGAGGTACCTATGTAAGCTTGTCTTCTATTTGTGGTATAAGCCAAAATCATGAAATACAAATTAAAAACTATGAAGAAAACCAATCTGAAGGGATTGGAGAAATTTGGCATAGGTTTGAAAAATGAAAGCAAAAATTCTTAAAGCCCAATTCAATAAAATGTGTTTGGGAGGGCTATTACTAGATATGAAAACAGTAGCAATCTATTCAGGAATGAACGGAATGACAAGTATTGAAGTAAGCCCTGAGGGCATAAATATACAACCAGGTCCAGGAAATTCTTTGTCTATAAATACAATGAATGTTAAAGGTCCTGGATTTGTTTATCAAAATAGTTTCGCAGATTTCCTTCCAGTAAAATATGTTTTTCTTCCAAGAAAAACAATAGATATTGAACCTTTAAAAGATATTGCTGCTAGCGCAGGAGTAGGATTGGCTTTTGCTGGATTTTTAGGAGCAATGGCATGATTAAAAAAAAAGATAGAGATATTTTCTTTACTGAAGATGGAGACTTACTTCTAGACGAAAATAAAAATATAGCTTTTTCAAAAGAAGAAAATGATGAGCTTTTACTAAATATAATTCAAAAAAGAATTCAATCAAACTCTACAGACTGGAGTCTTCAAACAATATTAACTGCAGATCTTTATGATTTTGCAGGAGCTCAAGTAAGTTTTGAAAATATTGAAAATATACAGAATCAAATTATAAACTGTTTAACTTTAGACGGACTACTAAAGCCAGAAGAAATAAGTATAAATGTTATTCCTGTGAATCCAGGATTTGTTTCTTTTGTTATGTCAATTAAAAAACGTAATTATTCTTTTGGTGATTTATCATTAAGTATCTCGTATGATATGAGAGATAACAAAATATCTACTAGATATATAAATCCAAGAGAGTTTTCAGCATGGCAAGAATATTAAATCCAGAATCATTTTATTCAGTAAAAAGAAATTTAATTCAAAGAATTAAAACAAATCTTGGTGGTATATACACAGGAGAAGATTCAACTGTAAATATTATAGGAGATAGCGTTTCAGAAGAAATAAATAAAATAACTTCTGAAGCGCAACTCTTATACAATAAAAGTCAACTTTCAAACGCAGATGGAGTTTTTTTAGATAAAATCGCATTTGATTTGTATGGATTGCTAAGAAAAGAAGCGAGTTATGCTGAATGTACTGCTAGAGAACGAAATGTTTATTTCTACGTAGAGACAGGAAGTTTTGGAGACATAAATTCAAACGAAACAATAGTAATACCTTCTGGCACATTAATTAGTAGTAGCGAAGACGAAGGATTCGGAACGGATTTTTTTACAACAGAAGAAGTTTTATTATTACCAGAAAATAACAATATTTTTGTTGGCGTAAGGGCTGCTAATTTTGGATCAGATTATAACGTAGAAAAAGAAGTATTAACTAATCATAATTTTAAAAATTACAATGATTACTTAAACAATACATTAAAAGTAGAAAATCGTTTTGCCATTATCAATGGATCTGATCGTGAAAGTGACGAAAGGTTTAAATATAGGGTTACTAATTATGTTAGTGATTCAACAAGTAAAAATTTAAACTTTTTGAGGCTCAGTGCTTTAGAAGTACCTGGTGTAATGGATGTAGAAATTATAAGCTCTTACTATGGAATAGGTACTGTAGGAGTAGTTGTGTTTTCTAATGGAAGAGAATCTAATAACGATTTAATTTCTTTAACAGAAGCAAGATTAGTAGAGCTAAACTACCCAGGACAAAATATAATTGTTTCGGAAGGGATTGATGTATTTTTAGATTTGGATGTTCGTTTTTATTATAAAGAAAACCCAACAGAAATAGAATTGAATGAAACTATTAGCAGAATAAAAAGAAATATTATGCAGCTAATAAAAGAAGCAGAGTTTAGCCGCTTTATTTCTTTTGAAGACTTAAGTACCTTTATTAGAAGTGAAATTAAATTTGATAATTTAATAACATTTGGAACAAATGAAAAAAACAATATTTTTGAAAATGTTTATATTAGAAAAACAGATAAATATGAATTGCTTCAAGAAGAAAAAGTAGAAGTTTTAGAAAGCTATATAAAAGTAAACCGAGATGAAAGAATAAAATTTGGTAACATAAATGTTTACGCAGAAAGAGATCCAAGATGAGTTTTATTGGGAAATCAATTAGAAAAAACTTTCCAGAATGGAGTACTACTTACAAAGATGATTCTTCTGTAGGTGGAAGATTCTTTGATTCAATTGGTAAAAGTTTAGAATCAACAAGAGAAGGTATAATGCGATTTAATTCGCAATCACCAACTTTGGAATATAAGCCTGTATATGAGCCTGGGAATATACAATATATAAACTTAAATGAAGACAATGATTGGGGCATTTTTTTAAACGAAAACAAAAACTATTTAGGTTCTGAGCTTTTTGGAAAATTAAATCAAGAGGAAATACTATTAATCCAAACAGAGAGTTACGAAGACTACTGCTTAGCAATCCCACAAAGAATTTCATTAGAAAATGAAAAACTAGTAACAAGTAGTTTTTTTAGTACTAGAGAAAACTATTCTAACGAAAGTTTCTTTTTCGAAAAAGAACCAAAAGAAATATATTTTGATTTAACAGATATAGAATACTTTGACAACAGTAGAACTAGAAAAGACTTTCAAGAATCTTATTATGTGATGTTAAGAGGAAAAGATATTCTTGGAAGATATATTGAAGAGAAAATAGATATAGTAAATATTGGACTGTATAAAAGTAAGAATAAATTTAGTACTTTAGAACCATTAATAAAAGATATAGAAAAAAATATTAACGGTGGGCCTTCTATAGAAATAGAAGGTTTAAAAGGAGAGGTAGTATTTTATCATTATCCTATAAACATTTTAGGAAAAGAAATAAAAAATAAAATTGTTGTTTCTCCAAAAAAATCAGGAGAACTTTTGCCAGGAGAAGGCAGTGAAAATAATTTATTTCTAGAGCTTAGGGTAGAAAACGGTAAAAGTTATTTAGATTATATCTACAGGTATTATATTGAAGGTTTTCAATATAGAGCTTCAGATCAACTAGAAGAGCAAGAAGCTTTTGAAGAAATATTATTTTCGAAAGTAATGAAATCATTAAGCAATGAAGATATCTTAATAGAAGATTTTTGTTGGGACGAAGTACTAGAAAAAATAGTAACTATAGACAATTTAGGAATAATAAGATACTATTCTCTAGATAAAAGAATATTTTTAGAGTCAGAAATAAAAAGAACCAAAGAAATAAATTTTATTTTTGAAAGTGACTCTCAGCAAGTAGCAGAAAACGAAACAAGTAATCTTTATCTTTTTTTAGAACGCGCTAAAGGGAATATAGAAGAAGTTTTTGTTTTTAGAAAAAGACCAAACGAAGAATTGTTTGAGTTTTTAAATGATTCAAACGAATGGGTTTATGAGTTAAGTTCTTTTAAGGGGTGGGAAAAATTAGATTCTTATGAAAATTTTAACTCTAAAAAAATACCAATATTATATGAAAGTACAGGACAGCATAATTATTTTGTTGCTTCATTTAGAGAAGATACTGAAACAAAGCTATTAGAAAAAATAAAAAATAATGAAAGTTCTGTTGAAGAATTTATTAAATATATAAATAATTATAAAGAAGGAATTTATAAAGATATTTTATATGTTAATAAATACTCTGTAATGTGCGAAAGCGGAGATTTAAAAAAAGAAATAGATAGTGGTTTAGGTGAAGGTTCTTACGGAATTTTAAAAAAAGGTTTAGAAAACAAACTTCATATAATAAAGAAAGAAAGCGATTTAGAATATTGTTATATTTATAAAGAACATAAAGATGTGTATCTTTTGAATTACAATAACGGAGAAATAGCTTTGTCAGATAAATATGACGAAGTAAGCATTTCTATAAATGATTCTTATTTGAAAGATGTAACTTATGACTAAAATAAGAGAAATAAGAAACTCTACTAGCATAGATGAGTACGGAGCGAGGTTCTCCTTACCAAGATGGAAAACAGAGTCATTAGAAGAGTATTACGACAGAGTTTATAAATGCGTCATAGAAACGCCATTGACTCATAAAGAAAGTTTTTATAAGTCTTTAGAATACTCTACGCCGTATAAAGCAAGAGATATATTTAAAATTACTTTTAATGAAAATTTAATACCAGAATTCTATCCTTTGATAACTATTAGTGATAGAAAAATAAGAATAGATTCTGATGAAAGCTTTGAAGGCGTTTTAGAAAGAAACTTTGATGAAATAAAATTTTTAATTGATTTTGTAAACTTTTTAGAAACCAATGTACCCAATATAACAATTGAACCTTTGATAGAAAATTGGGAATATTTAAAAACAGAAAATGTTTTACCTTTTACTCCAATAAGAACAAGATTAAATTTTGTAGCAGAAGGTCATAAAACATTAATACCAGAATCTGTTTTTGGAAGAATTGTAGATCATCTAGGAGATTTTACTTATGAAAGGTCAGAAGAGTCTAGTATTTTAGATTCTAGATTTTATATGTATGAAGATAATGTACTAACTAAATTTGATACTGGAGGGGAGTTTATTCATTACGAATACTACGAATACCCTTTGATAATAAAATGGTCGCCAATCAAAAGTTATGAAGTGTTTAAAGAAGATTTTGATACTTTAACACATGACGCAGATAGAAAATTGACTCAAGAAGGCGCTAAAATATATAATAAAATTCTATCTAAACAAAACACTTATTGGGGTGAATAATGAGCATAACAACAAAATACTCTTTTTATGTAGAAAGCAATGTAGAACCCCAACCCAACCTTGCGCCAACATTTGATGTTTTTAAAAATGTAGAAGATGGAACACATTTAGAAGTACATCCAGAGATAGTAAACATTGGTGATGGTTATTATACATTCGATTATACATGGGATGAAAATTCTCCATTAGCCTGGGTAATCAAAATTGATACTGGTCTAATTAATATTGGAGAAAAGTACATTACTATGAAAATAGAAAGACATGACTTTTTGCCAGAAACAATAAGTTCAATTGAAAGCGCGGCTACAAGAATTGAGACTGCTGCTAATTTAATTAAAACAGAAGCAGATGATTTGATGCTAAGAGTTGAAAGACTTTTAGATGTAGAGGAAGGTTCTTGGAGGATAGAAGGTAGTCAGTTAAAAATATATGCGCCTTCAGACACTGCATT
>Ga0209137_1002260_pt1 | contig 17195 bp, 8 predicted proteins | sample SaaInl5LU_22_DNA_FD_184642 | JGI IMG/M metagenome (GOLD analysis project Ga0209137, IMG submission 184642) | Marine microbial communities from expanding oxygen minimum zones in the Saanich Inlet - ESP_105LU_22_DNA (SPAdes) (version 2) | ecosystem: Environmental > Aquatic > Marine > Intertidal... | reverse complement strand
CAATTGCGCTTTCACCAACTAAGAGTACAAGTGAACACTGGGGTAACGCTGACCCTGGGGCTACAGTTAACATAGCTGCTAACATTACAGAAGATAATCCTACTGGTAAGACCTATGTTGATCCTGCAGCTGCTGGTGAATACGAAGCTAACTTTATCCGGAATGAAAGTGTTTCTGATGAAGATTTTTGGAATGACTGGGAGTCCGGTTCTGCTTCTGGTAACTTAATATCAGGTGGTGGTTATGATGGTGCTGGTCAGTATGGAGTTCTTGGAGATATTGGAGGGGGTGTTCGCAACCTTGCAAATGCATCTATTGTAAACACAGGTTATAAAGCCCTCACAGGTAATGATTTAATAAGTAAGTACGTACAACCTGAAAGTATTACCAACTACTCAAATAACGAAGTGATAGCTGACATATCTAACACTGGTTCCCCTATTAATGCCACATCTAATATCAACTCTAACACTGGTTCCCCTATTAATGCCACATCTAATATCAACTCTAATAAGGATGATAGTAGTGATTTCCATAAACAGATGATGGCAGACCATCAAGCAAAGGTAGCAGCAGAAACCAAAGCAATACAAAGTGATATGAGTGATGATGATTTTTGGGATGCTTGGGAAGGTAATAACAACGGTGGCCCCATAGGCCCTCGTGTTAAAACCTACAACAATGGAAGTCCAGGTGGTGTATCAGTAGCCAAATCAGGTCTACGTGAAGATGAGATACGTCAGCGTCAACTTATGCAGGCACGGATGCCACAGACAGAGGCAAGTCCTCTCTCAGATATCGGATCTAAACTTGCTATGGGTGCTATTGATAAAGGTATTGGGTCTGCAGCTTCTTCTATGGCAGCTAAGGAAGGTTTCGTAGGCACTCTTGGAACCGCTTTAGGTGGTAATGCTGCTACTGGTGCCGCCACTGGTGCTGCTGGTACAGGGTTAATGGCAGCCCTTGGACCTATCGGAATTGGTATTGGCCTAGGTAAATTGTTTGGACTATTTAACGATGGGGGTAAGGTCCCTTGCTCTTGTGGCAAAACATCTTGCAAATGTGCAAAAGAAATGAAGTCACCACTATCAGGAGAATGATATGATCGATAAAACAGATCCAACTAATAGGGATACTGTACCTGCGATGCTAACACCTGGGGAATTTGTCCTCAACAAGGAAGCATCAACTATGTTTGCTCCTGTGATAGAGCAAATGAATGCCGCAGGTTTACAGCATCGTGCAATGAAAAATATGGGTGGTGGTATTCCAACTTATAATAAGGGTGGTGATGTTAAACCCTCTCTTCAGCAAGGTATCGCAGAGGCAGCTGCAGCCCTTGGGGTAGATCCTATAGATCTTGCAACAATTATATCCTATGAAACTGCAGGTACCTTAAGTCCAACTCAAAAAGGACCTACTACAAAATGGGGGCAGCATCGTGGATATATTCAGTTTGGTGAACCTCAAGCTAAAGAGTATGGGGTAGACTTCTCCTCTGAAGATAGTGCTATGTCATCTCAGCTTGGAGCAAATGGTGCTATCGTTAAGTACTTCAAGGCTCATGGGTTTAAACCAGGGATGGGTCTTATGGATCTATACTCTATTGTAAATGCTGGTGGTCCTGGGAGGTACAATTGGTCTGATGAAAAGGCTGGTGGTGCTAAGGGTACTGTGTCTGATAAAGTAATTAAACAGATGCCAGCCCATAGGGATAAGGCAATTAAACTCTTAGGTGTTAACTTTGCACCTGAAACATCTGTTCGTCCACAATCTCGTGGAGATGTTCCTCCCCAAGCAACACCGCAACTCATAGCCCAAGCAGATCCTCTTTCTGTTGAACAGGCAATCATGCAATCTAGTGTACCACAGGTACAAGCAGCACCCCCAGTACCTACAGGCTTCGGTGAAGCATTCAAAGACGCACGAGCTGACATGGGAGCGGGAGGTATCTTTACCTTTCGTGGTCGTGATTATACTACTAATTATTCTGAAGAGGAAGATAAGACGATGACTGCTAACATGGGTGGTGTTGTCTATCTGAATAATGGAGACCCAGTTACCAACCCTTCTTCTGGATTTGGAAGCAGCCTTGAGTACAACTATGACACTTACTTAAAAGAGATGGGATATAATGATGTCCCTGCTGTTCGTGAGATGTGGGGGCGTTACCAGGATAAGATGAATGCAGAGTCAGCAGAGGTCCCAATGCCAGAAGTGAACAGTGATGAGTCATTACTTCAAGGTTCTTCCGGAAGCGTTGAGAGGGCTGCTCGTTCTTTCCCAAGTGACTACCCAATTAATATGGATGTCCCAAGGGTTGAAGGCTACAACATTCCAGTTCCTATCCAAGCACCTAGACCAACCATGATCAATGGTCAGTTGTACTATTTGAATGCTGATGGTCTTGTTACAGATTCAAATGGTAACCCTGTCCAAGATCCTGAAATTGGTGCTGCTGTTCAAGATAAATTAAATTACAGTGCAGAGGAATCTGCTGCTAATGCACAAGCATACAACGAATCTATAGCTCAGCAAAATGTATTCAATGGTATTAACCCACAATCGGTAAACCCAAGCTATGATTCAATGCGTCAACAGCAAGAGTCTAATGCTGCTGAGGCAGAGAGGATTAGGAAAGAAATTGCAGAGACTGATGCAAAACGTGAAGCCCTTAGAGTTGAGTTTAACAACAGGAATCCACCAGTCGTACCAGAATTAGAGGGTGGTCCCACTTTAGATGTTCCTGCATATGAGGGTGAGTTAGGATTGGGAATACCTAGTCTAGTTACTACGCCACCCACCGCTGTCAAAATTCCTTTGATGAAAGATGATATTGTTCAAGCTCAACAGGTTTTAAATCCATACGACTTCAACCCATACGGTGATGATCCTATGGGAGAAATTCCTAAGGTGGAAAACTCTGATGGATATACGAATGAAGAGTTACGTGTTTTAGCTAACACCGACAATGCTGAAGGATCTCCTTGGGCAGGAATACTGCAAGAACGTACAGAACGTCAAGCAAGTGAGCTTAGATCTAAATTGCAAAAAGATGCAGACAATGGGATAGTTCCAACACAAAGCTCTTTAAATCAACTTAGTGATCTTGAAAGACAATCAAGAAATGCCAATGAAGTTAAAGCTGTAAACGATAAGGTTGTAGCTGCCAACCAGCAATCTGTAGCTACAACAAAGGATGCTTTAGGTGCTACAGAACGTGAGAGAAAATTACGGGCTATTGAACGTGCAGCTGAGTACGGTATAACAGTAAATGACAATCCTTCTGGATCTTCTGAAAAAGTTACTTCAAAAAAAGTTGCAGGCATAATTGATAACCTCCCTGAAGGAGCTAATACTAGTCCGGATCAAGACCGTAAGGCTAAGGAAGCTGCTGCTGCGGAAGAGGCTCGTCTTAAGCAGTCAGGTAATGGTGATGTTAAAAAGACACCTGAAGTATCCGGTGCTATGTCCATGCTTAAGAGTGTCTTCGGGGATCTGTTCGATAGTAAAGAGCTTATAAGAGCTGCTATCATGTACCTTGGTGGTCGTGCTACTGGTATGGATGGTAACCAAGCTCTTGCCTTTGCTGGTAAGAACTACATTGCTAGAGTTGATGCTAAAGAAGGCACATATCAGAAGGTTGCACTTGAAGGTAAGCATACTAAAGATAGTCTGGCTGTCTATAAGAAGACCTTGAATCCTGCAGACCTTGTAGCTAAAGATCAACCTGCCATTGAAACAGGTGAATATAAGGAGATGTATCACACCAAGTCAGGCACCCCTGTTATGTTGATTGAAAAAGAAACATCTACTGGTAGAAAATTGTATTTCTATGAAGGCAAACAAGTAAATCTTAATGATTTTACAACCGATGGTAGATACTCTGTTGGATCTAAAGATCATGGTGTCTATGTTGGTCAGCTTGAAAGTGATGTTATCTCCCAAGTTAAGGAGCTACATGAAATCAACATGACCGATAGTGATTCTAATGGTAAAGGCTCTAAACCTATAATCGGAATCACACCAACAGGTATTGCCACACAAGCAGCTAATTATGTTATTAAGAATCAACTCCCTCGTGAAGTAATGCGGGATCTTGTCAGCATTGCATATCAAGATGCTATGGCAGAGAAAATTTCAACAGGTAAGACACCCTCTTCTTTGGAACCATTCTTTGAAAGGGCTTATGTTAAAAGTAGAACAAGCAATGTTGTTAATTTTACATTGGGTAATGGTAAACCTGCACCCGCTGCAAGTGTGAATCAATTCTTTACGACTATCAGAGACATGGCAACTGCTGCTGAACAGGTGGAAAACCCTGACTTTAAATTATCTAATCTTAATGACACTCAACTTTCAACTTGGTTGTTGCAGTCCAAAACATACACAAGCTGGAATCAAATTACAGACCCTGAAGAAAAGAAATACTTTGTTGATAGGGGTGCTAAGGAAGTTCCACCTCGTAGTGGATTCATGCAGTATGTCTTAGAAGGCTACCCCAAAACATCCTAAGTCAAGTTAAAACAATTGGTATGAATATATACAAGGAGATATGTAATGGGAATATTAGATGATATTAATGCTTATAAACCTACTACTTTAGCAGGTACTAATAAACATTTTATCGATGGTGATTCATTGGATAACCCAGATGGCCCCAACTATCGTATCGCTGGTTATGATTCCGCTGAGGTTTCTAAACTGATTGGTAACAGGGTCGTTGAAGGTACTGCAGGTGGTAATGCATCTGCAGAAATAACTGCTCGACTTGCAAACGAACAGGGGTTCACTAATATTGTGCCCCTGTTCAATCCCGATGGGTCTCTTATGATGGACTCAGGTGGTAGTCGTCAGATGGTTGATCTTGTCAATGAGAATGGGGAAAGTTTTTCAAGATCTATGATATCATCAGGTGCAGGTAATATAACAACCTATGCTACAGACTCAGATGTTCTTGCAAAATCTATAGCTGAAGCTGAAAAAGCTGAAGCGTTTAGGAAAGGTGATTACGAACCATCTGCATTTGATAAAGCAGCCTATGCTATAAAATCAGCTGAGTTGTACGAAGGTGCTAAGTCCTTAGGGCTCAAGCAGACACTGTTTGATGAACAAGAGAGAGCCTCTTACATAAATTACTTTATGAATCAAGGGATGTCTAGAGAAGCTGCTACAAACGAGATGAACAACTACTTTACTCGTGATGTTCAACTTCGTAAATCAGGTGTATCACTTGACAACAAATCTCTTAACCCTGTCAGCGACTCTTGGGAACAAGGGTGGATCAGTGTAGGTGAAAGTGCCTATGGTGTTGCTAACCTAGTGGGTTCCTCTACTGGTGCCGAGGGTCTTGAGAGATGGGGTGAGGATGGTGTACGTAGGCAGCAAGGTAAGCTGGCTGAGTATGGATACACAATTAACAACTATAAAGATGTTGATAGTATTGGGTCTGCCCTTGAGTACCTTGGGAGCACAATGGCTCTGTCACTGCCTTACATGGCAATCACTGCTGGTTCTGCTATTGCTGGGACTGTAGCTGCTCCTGTTATAGGAGCTACTGCTGCTATCGCAGGTGCTGTAGCTATCCCCTCATTCATGTATGCAGGTCAAACCTGGAACGACATGGAGGGTGATAACGATAGTAAGTCTGCTACCATTGCTATTGGTTCTGGTATTGCTCAAGCTGTACTTGATCGCTTAGGTCTCAAAGGTATCGGTGGTATAGCTAAGAATCCAATACAAACTATCAGAGATGATATTCCAAAAGCACTTGCCAAGGCTCGTAACATAAGCCTATCAGAAGCTAAATTGATTGTTAAACAGGAAGCAGACTTTGCCATTGGGCAGTTTGCAAATGAAGCACAGAAGATTGCTAAGGCTCAACTCACAGCCAAGCAGACTTCTATGAGAGCCTTAGGAAGTGTGGGTGTTGGCTCAGTATCTGAGGGACTGACTGAGGTTGGTCAAGAAGCTATTGGTTATCTTGCTGCTGTCCAAGGTTCGGATAAAGTATTTGACTACGAAGAGTTTCAAGAACGTTTAGCTAATGCTGCTGTTGCTGGCACTGCCTTGGGTGGTGCCTTTTCTATTCCTGGTACAGTTAAAGATCAGATAACTTGGATGGATGCAGCTGCTCGTTTCGGAGAACCTATACCTCAAGACGATATTAAAAGATATGTAGAGGAAGAGAAGGCAGATCACGGCGGGATTGTAAGAACTGTACCTCAACTCTTAACAGATGTTCAGAAAGAGGTGGATGCCTCTGCTGATCTTGGTTTTAACATCAATGAGAGAGTGGCTGAACACAAACAAACAACTGGTCAGAAAACATTTATGGAACGTGCATCTACGTCTGTGATGAATGTGTCTAACCTTTGGCAAGCTGCTGTTACAAATGCAATTCCAAAAGCTACGCTAGATAAGTCTAAGTCTGCTCGTGCATTGGCATCTATCTTAGGTGGTACACTGACCCCTTTGCATGGTGGTTCTGGTATTGAAGCTGCACAACACCACCTTGTTACTTACTATAAGAACCAAGTGCATGACCCAAAAGTTTTCTATAAGAACATGGGGCTGAGGTCTTTAGCTGGTGTGTTTAAGGCTTCTGATAGGGCAAGGATAAGTGACTTAACTTACAAAGTCCTTAGGGCTGCTGTTGATAAGCGTGGTAACTTCAATAAAAATCTTGTACCAAAGGACACTCCTAATAGGCAGATGATTGTTGATTTAGGTAATCAACTCATGAGTCTTGGTCAGGAGCTTCGTCAAAACCAACTAGATGCTGGTGCTGATTTGGGAGATATTAAAGCTTACCTTCTTAAGTACAAGTCAATTGATAAGGCTGCTGTATCTAAGAACCCAGAGATGTTTAAAAACCTATTGGTGTCTGAGTATAAGATCAGTCCTGCAGAAGCTTTGAGGATTACAGATGAGATCAGGGACAACCCAAACGTTTACGATCTAGACTCTGCAGATGCTATCATAAGTAATGTAGGATCTCTCAACCCACCATCACACAAGAGTAGGAAGTTTGGTCTATCTCAGAATGAAAAGTTTGAGCAGTTCTATGAGAGAGATATCTTCGCTAACGTTGCTAATGCAAGTAAGACTGCAGCTCGTTATGTAACTCAGATGAAGTATGTTGGTAAGGATGGGGAGATTGTATCTAAACTCTTGAACAACATGCAGGCTGAGGGTGTGTCCAATGAAGAGGTTAATCGTGTAGCTTCTGAGGTTAAGAATATCTTAGAGGCTGTGTCAGGTAACTACAACAGGCCGACTACTCAAGCTGGTAAGAAGCTTATGCGGTTCCAGAAGAATGTAATGTTCTGGATGACCCTATCTGCACTACCACTTGCAACCTTCTCCTCATTACCTGAGATGGCTATGACACAGGGTGCTCTTACTCGTGATCAAATCTTTGGTAAGAATGGGAGTATTAAAAACATTGCACAAGAAGCAGTGTCTGGTTTACTACCCCAGCTTAGGAAGGTTGAAGCAAACACTAAAGATGGCATACTCCGACAGAACACTGGGAGTGAGGGGCAGCAGTTGCTTCGGGAAACTGGTTTCTATGCTTGGGAAGTAGGTGCCGCAACAACCACAGGTGTCAGTGAGGTTTCAGACAGTCGTAAGAATGTTATGGAAGCTTTCTTTAGGGCTATTGGTTTGACCCAATGGACTGACTATACTCGTGCTGTTCGTGCAAGTATGGCCTATGACTTCATATCTATTAACGCTAAGATAGTATTCCAAAGAGACTCAGGGTTAACACCTGATACTCGTGAGGCTCAAGAGGCAGAGCAAAAGCTGAGAAGCTTAGGGATACCTGTAGAACAGTTTGTACCTCTCAATAATACAATTGAAAGGGCTGGTCCTGAGGGTCTCAGAGATCCTAGGTCTATGGCTCTCTGGAATCAAACAATGAAGGAAGCTACCTACAACTTTATCAATCAAGCAGTAGCCCTTCCAAGTGCAGCCAATCGTCCTTTGATCTATCAAGATCCTAGGTTCGCTTTGTTCACACAGTTCCAAGGTTTTATCTCTACCTTCACAGCAAACCATATACCTCGGATGTGGAATGATTACATTAAACGTGGTACTCCAGCAATGAAGTACAACACCTTTGTGCTTATGTCTACTATGATTGCCCTAGGGTTTTTCTCACAGGCAATGAAAGACGAGATCAAGTTTGAAGATGATGATGATGAAGGTACACTAGGTAATCCGTATTTAGACACACCTGAGTATGTTCGTCGTGGTGTCATGGCTTCTGGTTTGTTTGGTACAGGTGAGCGAGTTATTGATATGTTTGCACCTATCTATGGTCAGCGTACTGATGGTCTTGGTGGTTGGTTATACAATCAAGCCACAGGTGAAAGCCCCACAGTTGGTTACGTTGGCAGGCTTGGTGATGCAACTTTGAATGTAGCTAAGGGTGACTTTGAACGTGCTGTGTATCAGGGTTTGAAATCAGCCCCTGGGATTGGTCCCTTTACAGACACAAACAAAAGCCTAGCTAGTCTTCTAACTGGTGGTGGTTGGAACTATAAAGACAATAAGGAGAATCAGTAATGGCTATACCAGTGATTAAAGGGGGGAGTGCTGAGCTCCCCTCTCAGACTTTAGAAGATCGATTCGTTACAACTGAGCAGGTATCTCCACAACAGGAAGCACTTGCATCACAATCAACAGGTATCCTACAGGACATTGCTAACACCACCCCAGAACAGATTGCAGCAATCACACAGGTGAATGCATCTGAGTTAACACCGGATTTAATTATCCCAGAACAACAGGGGAATGATAACAGGTTCTTGGTACCTGATATGGCTACTCGTGCTCAGACAGACAACCAAAGGTACAATAGGATCACACCTGTTCAACTCCCAAAGGTAACTGTTGCAGCACAATCTGAGGCTGGGGGTAATCTTAGGTCTCGTGCAAAGACTCTTGTTCAGAATGTAAACTCTGGTAATCTTGGGTTAAACCTTACAGGTCTTGGCACATCAGCCTATGCATTAACCAAAGGTGATTCACCTGTTTCAGGACCAGCACTTGCGGATGCTATCGCTGAATCTTCTGAAGGTAACATTGTGGCTGCCATAAGTAGGGCTGATGCAATTGTAGAATCTGAGGGTGGTATGAAGATACCTAACCCAATGTACACACAGATTGCCTCTGCTATTATTGAAGATACTTTTGGTGGTAACTTGGACAACACCCTTGACCCTCTCGCGGAGGCAATGGGAGATTTATCTGTTCCTGTGGAAAGCCTAAACAAAACACTCACACATGCTGAGGGTAACGCACAGATAGGTAACAGGATACATCTTGAGTACCAGCGTAGGAACAGGCAGGCCATGATAAACCAAGGCGTTCCTGAGTCTGACCCTCAAGTTCAAGCATTGGCATCTCCAGATAAACTACCACGTAAGGAAGCGGAGACACTTGGGGCTGCGTTTAAACAGTTGTGGGCAGACTCTAACCCAACACTGGTTACACGAGCCGTTGATCCAAAGACCCGTCAGATAGTGTATGGTCTAACTGCAGAAGGTGAAGCCGCTATTAAAGAGGGTGAGCTTGATCGTAAAAAGATCTTCCCCCGTCAGATAGTACGCCCTCAGAAAGTACCTAACCAAATGGCTGGTACTGATGTTGGTAAGAACGTAGTTCGAGCAGTGTCTGGTGGTAAGTCTGGTCAGAAGATGGGTCGGATAATTAACCAAGCTATTGATAACCTAGGTCAGGTTGGACATGTAGTTGATAAACAACGAATGAAGATCCTGTACTCTACAGTCTTAGCTACACTAGCAACTGGTGATTACTCCACTTGGCAAGCTGAGATCAACAATGTTGGTCAGTCTAGGATGGATAAATTCAATGCTGCTGCTAAAATGCAGGAGCGTAGGCTTGCAAATAATCCAGAGCTTAGAGAAGAACTCTATAGCCCAGGTGAAAATATCAACAACTTGTTTGATAAACTAGCACAGGAAGTACAGTCACTGGCACAGGAACGCAATGGTATTAACTACCTTACCTATAATGTTCAGGGGTTCCAAGGGAGGTTAACACCTCAACAATCCTACTTTAACCCAGTGACATCTAAGGCTGTTCGGTTTGCTACAAGATCACCTAACCCATCTATCATTAGACCTGGGAACAGGCAAGAGAAGAACCTACGTCAGATGTATGCCATGATCTTACTGTCTAAAGTTAAAGACTCTCAGGGTAATACAATTACAGATTCTGGTGATACCTTTTTACCTCCCCAGAGGGAAGTGATGCTTAAGGCTAGGGAGTCTGAGCTGTATGGTTATGGTAAGCGACTTGCACAAGCACTGGAGATGACTGATGCACAGTATGAAGCTGTGTCTGAGGCTATCGCCAATGGTGTTCCCTTAGATTCTCCACAGTTCCCACAGTTTAATCAACTTAGTCTTGATCCAAATAGTGATTATGATAGTATGATTATTAAGATGATTAAGGACAAAGGTGAAGATGGTCCACTGCTAATGGATACGTTAATAGACTTCTCTAAGTACGTTGACTTCAAAAGGAACTACCCTAATGACAAGCAGTTTATCAGCTATGTTAATGCTTACATGGATGGTAAGACTAATGGTCCTGCAAGTCAGGGTATGCAGATGGGTGAGATACCAACAGCTTTCTTAACTGGTGTTCTCAGAGCAAGAGGAAACAGGTCAACACTCTTAGATGATGGTGACATCCGCGATAAGCTTATGGGATTAGCCAATCAGAGTATAGAAAGTGGGTGGGAGAACATCAGTGAGGATCTATTCCCACAACTAAATGATGTTGCCCGTGCTGTATTTAGTGACAGGGATTTAGCTAAGCTGACTATTATGACCTATGGTTATGGTAAGGAGGTGGAGAGTTTTGTGGCTGACATTGAAGAAGTGTTGGAAGTTTTAAATGAAAAACTAATACAGAATCCTGAAAGTTCTTATGGCCCCAGTCTTTCTATCATAGACTCTACCATGTCACGTAGGGATTTAGCTAAAGTTCTCTTAGAGAAATACAAAGGATCTCTTGAAGGTGTGATGACTGCTGAATCAATAGAAGCTAGGTCTATTATGAGGGCTGCTGCTGCACTTCACGCTGCTATGAATGAACCTTTCATCATTAAAGGTCCAACAGGTATGGAAATTCACATTGGTGGTGAATCTTCTACAGGTTATGATGCAGCATCTAAAAGTACCTATAAGAGTAGGTCTCCTGAGACTGGTGAGATGGTTAAGACAACTGTTGCACACTATGAGACTGAGACTACGGCTGCTGCTACTCGTAATAGAACAAACCCAGATGGTACCATTGAAGGTACTCCTGGTGAGTTTGCCTATGGTGGATCTGTTGTTGCCCCTATTCAAGCTGTTGATGCTGCCACTGTAGCAATGACTGCCTCTGGTAAGTCTTGGGATAGGGCAGGTAAGGCATCCAATGGGAACCCATTCCTCTTGACTATCTACGATGCTTTTAAAGTAGATGCTAATGGTTATGATGTATTCTTAGAAGAGATTAATCTTAATTGGATGGATGCAACCCTTGACTGGAGCTACTTAGAACAGGCACGTAACTCCTTGACTGAGGCTACTAAACGTTTTGAAGAGAAGATGAAAGGTAGAAAGCCTGATGACAAGCTCACAGATAATGAGAAGGTCTATATGGATTGGATGCTTAAGGTATCCCCCGCTGCCAGTGGTAATATGTACATGGCTAATCTCTGGGGACGCATGAGTAAACTAACAGGTACTGCTGGGAAGGTCAGGACAGAAGAGCAACTTCAGGAAGATCGTGTTCGCATGTCTAGGGTAATGGCTGCGGAGATGAAGAAGGTGGGGTATGATCCATACAACCCGCCATCTGAGCCTACTGTTAACCAGCTTAAGACCTTTAAGGGTCTTCTTCGGAATGAGTTAAACCTACACTCTAGGTTGCCAGATGTTATTAAAAGAACTAATAGCAATAAGGTAGCCCTTAGGAAAGAGCTGCTTATGAATGGTTACAAAACCGAAAGCGGTAGACGTATTCCATTGCAATACTACGCACACTAAAAAAAAATAAGGCCCCCAAGAGAACCATCACGGTTTTCCTGGGGGCCTTTTAATTTTATTTAAGCATACCTTTCTTTGCAAGGAGCTCTCGGTACTCCCTCATCTGGTCTTGCTTACGCTGTCGTGCTTCCTTATCATTGATCACACCACCCTCTAGGTCTTCTGCAATACCAATGTCCATGACACGTGGCATAAGATCCCTTGTGTAAGCCAGCTCCAAGTCTAGAAGTGTCTTTGTTAAAGGGTTAGTGTTCCAATCAGAGATGAACTCATCGTCATCTACTTGAACACCTCGTAGTGCTAAATGATTATATGATTTACGCGAAGAAGTAGTCACTGTTTTCAATCTCCTTTATATCTAAGCTGCCCAATGTAGGTTGCTCCACATCATCCTCAGCATCTGTAATGAAGTTACGTATAACCTCAAAGTAATTATCGTAGTCGTACATACGTATGAATATCTGTTTGGTTAGGTCGAGTAGTTTATCCACATCACTGGCATGAGTACTGAAGCTATCATGCACAGCTGCAAAGGAACCATCCCACTCAGAGATAACCAAAGCCATATGACTAGCATCCATAGAGTGTATGTAGTTAGGTGACATACCACAGATGAAACCTCGCCTGTCTGGCATACGTGTAGGCACAAGAGCTACGTGTGTAACCTGACCTGTCTTATTCCCATACCCTTTGATGCGTCCTCTGGCTTTCCTATCTTGCATAATCCATTTCTCATAGATCACATGGAACCCTGAAGGTGTACCCCACTCAATCCTATCCTTACCTTTACCATGTTTAAGACTTGTTGTAAACTCTTTTAGTTTAACCACAGTATCATTAAGTTCATATAGATCTTCATCAGTCTTGAAGTTCTTCTTCATTAATGTATCACGTATCTTAGACAGGTTACGATACTCAGTGTTGGCTTCATATCCATCTGAGTCTACCTTTATGTGTGTACCTAATTGGTACATCGCTAGGTTCTGTAGGTAACTCATAGTAGATAGTGGGCCTGGGCATACCTTATCAATTGCTTTGATCAGCAGTTTAGATAACTTAGTACAGTCATCCTGTGTGATGTCATACTCTGTGTGGTAGTCCTCTGACTTACAATCGAAGAACATGTTCTCAGCGATCTTCTTAGAGCCTGCTGAGTATGCCCTAGTCATCGATCCACGCTTGGATATACCCTTACGTATACTCTTCATAGGCATACTAGACAAGATACTATTGAGCCTATCATCTTTACACAGATCAATCATCTCCTTAGCTGTTTGCACATAGAAGTCTTTCGGTATCTCTGAGGGTATTAGACCAACCAACTCACCAGTTTGTTTGTCCTTAGAGATTGCTCCTAGGTGTTGCCAACCATTGTTACTCCCATCAATAGGTATGGGTAGGCTAGTCATGTGGATACGATTGTCCTTGTAAGCACAGTCAAACTCATACCACTCAACACAAGCAGCAAGGAAGGATACTTTTTTCTCAGCTTGACCAGAGAACTGTAAGTTCTTACCAGCCTCTATGATCTCATCCATGTACTCATTGGTCCAGATGATACGATCTTCTAGGGTCATCTTGTCAACAGAGATGTTGTCTAACCCTTCACCCTCAAGGTGTCTTTTGTAATCAGATGTACACCAATCAGGTATCTCATCGATGCTGTAAGACATGTTAAAGACAGAGGCTGTGTGTATAGCCAACCACTGTAACCCACTTTCAGTCATAGGCTTTGAGTGTTGGAACTTAAACAATCCCCTAGCTAGATCAGATCCCTGGAAGTTCATGAAGCTCTCACAGTAATAGAACCTACCACGATAGTCCACATCCAAGTACTGATAGAAAGCCTCTAGCTCCGATAGCTTACGTGCTTTCTCTGATATGAATGCCCACTCAACCATCTTACTCCTACGCTTGAGTTCTTTAGCATCATTGTCCTTGATAGGATCAGTAGACAGGAACAGCTCTTTGTTCTCAATCATTGCATTGTAGACTGGTTTGTTTATCTTCCAAGCAGTCTGCTGCAGTTTGTTAAGGGCTTGTACCCAAGGTGCATAGGGGTCTATTGGATCACCCTCTACCCTACCTTTGATCACTGGCCTGTGTACCCCATTGATCTGTTGTATCATACCAGATATATCTTTGGGTCGTATGATACTGGTAGAGGCTAAGGGGAAACTCCCACCTCTCTCAGGTATCACACCTAACTCATACCATCTATGGGATGCAGACACAACATGACAGCTGTTACGGGTTTTAGCATAGGACAAGTCGATAAACCCTAGGTTGTATAGGGCTTCTACGAACAGGTCTCCTATGGACACTACAGAGCCCCAGGGAAGGGGCTCTCTATCTAGTTCTTTACCCACACTCTGACCTATCTTACTAGATGCATTGGTGAGTGTGGTTGTACCAGCTGGACTTGAGCTGGTATCCTTAGTGAATTGCATTTGAAGTATAGAGATACTCTTAACAACGTACCCTTCCATACGTTCACTGTAGTTTCCAGACAATCTCATCAAGAGCCCAGCAAGGTGGGGTCTTCGACGTGCGGGACTCACACCATCTACCCTCTCGACAAGGTAATCAACTATCTCTTGGAGTGCTGACATGTATTCTCCTATGTGGTTATGTAATCAAAACCAACCTCTTTATTCTGAAGTCGGGTAGTCTGTGCATCATATGTTGCAGCACCAGCATCACCTGTCTTACCTGTGAACCTAGACTTAAGCACCCTGAATTGAACAGTGTTACGTTCGTATTCATCGGCTGCTGTTAGGTTCCTAGAGAATGCAATGATGTCAAAGGAGATCTGTTTGATAGAACCAGAACCCTTGATGTCATCGATGGATGCAATGTTACCATCCTCGAATGCCTTACCACCCTGTGCTTTACGAAGGTGAGAGATCAAGCCTAGCCAGATGTTGTGTCGCTTGACGATTTTGAGGAGGTCGGACATGAACTTGTCGATGGCTTCGTTACCCGATAGACCGTCACTTCCTTCTGATACTGCGATTGTGATGTGGTCGAGGACCAGATATTTACAACCCATGAGGGCCATGTATTCGATCTTATCAATGAGGCTGTCATCTCCAACTGATCCTTGGTGGTCGAGGAGGACGAGTCTCTCATCTCCAAACACTTGTTCAAAGCCCTGTCTAAGTTCATCTTCAGCCGGAGGTGTGTCTTCATTAAGCGACTTCTTGAGTACCATGCCAATGAACTTCTCTGCCGTATCTCCAACGCTCTCTTCCAGACTGATAAGCCCCACCCGATCTTCCGTTTTGTGGAGAAGATCCAGGATAATTTCTTTGATAATAGTAGACTTACCACTGCCAGTTCCAGAAGTGAATAGAGTAATCTCACCATGTCTAATTCCTTTTAGCTTATCATTTAAACCACTCAAACAATCAGGGTAGGGCACACACTCTACGTTCTGTCGTTGAATGAATTGATCCCAGATAGGTTTACCTGTAACGATACCTGAGGGGTTCCAACTCTGTGCATTCCACACACACTCTAGCAAAGTCTTCCAACCATGCTTAAGTAATGTAGCATTGGCGTCATTCTCTGGTAGCTTTGCGACTTTAGCCTTACCTGGTTTAATCATCTTACCCAGGAAGTCAGACATCTTCTTACCAGCTTCATCCTGATCCATCATTATTACGACAGTCTTGAATGAGTTTATCCAATCCCGTTGAGCCAGAGCGCAAGAGGTAGAAGATGAAGAAGGTACAGCAACCACAGAATAGGTTCTACCGTACTTTTCTTTGTAGGCTTGGGCGACACTGAGTGCGTCGACTTCTCCTTCACAGATGACCAACGTAAGTCCTGTTGTTGATTGTTGTTGTCCGAATAGTTCGACATTCTTAAAGTCTCCATGAGTACGAAACTCTTTAGGGAGCTTACGCTCTTTGTATGCAGACAGTTCTCCATTGGTAGTGTAAGGGTAGAAGTGTGATTGAGGTTTGCCATTAACATCTACAGACATTTTGACATTGTAATGATCAACCACATCCTGAGAGATCCCACGACTAGACATTGGATAGCTTCTGTATGTACTAATCTCATCGATTATAGATGAGTTCATAAGGAAGTCTGTGTCTTCTATAAGTTCCATTGGTTCTCTTTCATTCATAAATATAGTTGTACCACATGAGAAGCAGTGGCTTCTTGGGTTATCATCATTATATACATGGTTAGCATCAGAGCTTCCACATTTTTCACAATTAGTTTTCACCAATAATCCCTTTCGGTTTTCATGTCACGATTAAGATTCTTTTTTATCCGAGTCTTTGAATGCTTCGAGGCCCACTTCAAGTTCTTCTGCTTTTGTAACTCGAACCCAGAGGTACTCTCTTCCTCGTTTAACTCTGTCTCTTTGAAGGATAATTCCTTGTACGGTTTTATCATTGAACTCCTCGAATATATTTTGATAGGTATCAAGTAAAGGTTTAATTATATTATCTAAGTCAGAGGCTTTGTTAGAGAGACCAGCATACACAATGAAGTGGACAGGGCTATCTTTAAAAGCCCATGTCTCACCCATTAGTATCATTGCCATCTCCTCTTGGAACCTCTTGTAGTCAGCTGTTTTGTAGGTTGTCCTGCCCTTCCTGACAAACATCCTGTTTGCCGATAGTGGTTTCATTTGGAATAGGTTTTCCATTACGCCTCTCCGCTGTTCGGATAGCATGACAGTTATGGCACACCACTTCTGTTTTAAATACTTCATTAAGTATATCACCAATATCTTTATCGCAAGAGATCATTCGAGATACGTTGTGAAGCTTCTCATACTTAGGTAGATGGTCAAAGCCTAGGGCATCTGGGTGTTTATCATAACCACAATCAGTACACCCTATGTCAGTCTTTAGTATCCCTATGAACTGACGCTTGCTCTTTCGACTTATGCTCTTCAATTTGTTTCTTAATGTCATCTAGTTCTTCCCAAGATGTTAGCATTGTTAATAGACGCTTGGAAGTGTCCGGATCACCGGCCCCATTTGTTCTCCAAGCAGCTCGCACCCTATTCCACCTGCGGTGCATAGGAACTCCGTGTAGTATCTTCTCTGCTTTCTTAGGTCCAATTCCCTTAATTCCAGGGATATTATCAGACCT
>Ga0209137_1002257_pt1 | contig 17202 bp, 7 predicted proteins | sample SaaInl5LU_22_DNA_FD_184642 | JGI IMG/M metagenome (GOLD analysis project Ga0209137, IMG submission 184642) | Marine microbial communities from expanding oxygen minimum zones in the Saanich Inlet - ESP_105LU_22_DNA (SPAdes) (version 2) | ecosystem: Environmental > Aquatic > Marine > Intertidal... | reverse complement strand
ATCTTTGAATAATAGATGGACCAAGCGGAACCGCTACACTACACAATACTTAACAAAAAATCAAAGCCCTTCATAATCGAGAGGGTTTTTCTTTTACACCAATGGATACAATCCAAATCCCTTCTAATCCATTGATATCATTGCCTTAACATAAGATTCGTTATAGTCGTTTTATGGGGGAGTTGTTTGGGGAAAGTTTGTAGTGTGGTGTTTTTAAAAAACCAGATATTCAATAACTAAGGATTATTACCATACATAAATCAATTAAATTTAATATTTCATTAAATCTATTCGTAGAACTAATTGAATAATTTAAACTTGTTATTTAATTATGTTTATTTATTACACTTATGACATATTTAATCAAAAGCTTTTAATACAAAACGAAAACTAGGAACGTTTAATTAATAATTTTTTCTCGATACTTTTTTGGTGTAGTTTGATAATATTTTTTAAAAAAATGATTAAAATTTGAAAAATTATTGAAACCTGAATCAAAACAAATAGTTTTTACATTCAAGTTCGTTTCCAAAAGTAATTTAGCTGCATGATTAATTTTATATTCATTGACGTATTGAATAAAAGATTTCCCTGTATTTAACTTAAAATACCTGCAAAATGAAGATGTAGTCATGTTGGTTTGATCAGCAATCTGACTTAAGTTAATTTCATCTTGATAATTTGATTTAATATAATTAAAAACCTTTTTAAGTCGGTCGTTTTTATCAGTGTCAGAAGTAGTTAAATCTGTTGTATTAAGAATGTTTGGATTAACTAGTGACATTTCTTTTAAGATATTGATCAGTGTCAATAAACTTTGAAAATCAGATTCATATTGCAAACCAATTAAAGCTTGTCCTACTTTTTCTTTAATGGGACCTGAAAAAGATAAGCCCCGTTTAGATAGCTCAAGTAATTTAAAAATTGAATTTAATTCAGGTACTTGAGTTAACATATTTCCCAAAAATTCGGGTAAAAATTGAATTACAACCTCGGTCTTACCATCTTCAAAACTATCTGTAAATCCCATATGTTGCAAGTTGGAACCCAAAAGTATAAGGTCTCCTTCAGTATAAGTTGACAAGCTTGTTCCAACACCTCTCTTTCCCTTTCCGTTGCTGATATAAATCAATTCCACTTCAGGATGATAATGCCAGTGAGGAGAATTTCTATTAGGTGTATTCAAATCAAATAGTTGATAATGAAATGACTTATGCTGCGGTTGAACAATATCTTCAAAAGAATAATTTATCATAATTATCAAATTTATAATGAATAATTTTTAATATATACTTTATTAACATTAAATTTAGATTAATTGTCTTTATTTGATAATATAACATATAAAAAGGGTAATACAGATAAGTTTTTCGTTGTATTAGTGAAATATCTTTGCCATATCAATAATTAAAAAAACTGTTATGAAAAAGTTTACACTACTCTTTTTAATGTTACCGAACTTATTTTTTGCAAACGACTTGTCTTCTGATGAAGATTTTGAATTTACAGTAGTAAAAAATACTAAAGCTTTATTACTTAATTCACTTACCGCTAAAGCTGGCTTATCAATCGAATTATTTCAGCTTAAAGGGAATTCAAAATATAAAGTAAATGCCAAATTCAATAGAAGGTTAAGAATTCTTGATCTTAATTATGTAACTCCTGGAACTTATGTTGTCACTGCCCGTTTAAATAATCTTTATACAGATTATTTGATAAATGTAACGGATAACAAAGTCGTAATCGTAGACGAGAAAACGATTCAAAATCCAATTTTTAATCATATAAATAAAAAAATGTCGATTAATCTTGACTCGAATAAGACAGAAGTTTTAGTGAAAATCGAGAACTATAATGGGGAATTAATTTTTTACGAAAACTTTTCTACTGAGGAATTACACAAAAAAGTGTTTAACCTAAAGGAAAATAACGGAAGAATAATAACTACTGTGGAATATGACAACAAAACATTTGTCAATAAATTTGTTTTATAGTTATGTAAAAGCAACAAACTATTTTGTTTTGAAATCCTCTAGGTTTGCCTAGGGGGTTTTTTGCTTTAAAAGGTTTTTGTTAGCTTAACAAAAAAGGGGGATCAGCTAGAAATACAATTCTTTTAGTCGCCTCCACAAGTAACGAAAATCATAACTCAGTTTTTCTACTGGAATAATGGGAATGGATTGGATATGTAATCTAAACTTTATAACTTGAAGGAATATTCCCTTCACAATTAATCCCATATAAGAAAGAGGATAAACTTTATCTACTTGGGTTTCGTCATTTTGGCTATAACGAACAGAATCAGTCAAAAACTGAGTTTTATGATCTTGAATTAGATCTTTGATCCTTTCACACCAATGGATACAATCCAAATCCTCTCTTATCGATTGGTATCATTGCCTTAACATAAGATTCGTTGTAGTGGTTTTAGGGGGGAGTTGTTTGGGGAAAGTTTGTTGATCTGACGGGATACATAGGTTTTAAAGGTAAAGGGTAGCAACGCGTGAATAAGGGCGATAAAGCCCCATAAAATCAACTTTATACCCACTCCTAGGGCAAATACTAAATGCTGGAAATAGCTTTCACCTACAGATTTTGGGTGCTCTGTAAAGATATTTTTCATTTGAATTTAGTTTTCACTAAACTACTAATTCGGACTAAATATTCCAAGATAATACTAATCATAAGCACTTCGTTTGAATTCCAAATTTGATTAATTTAACTGTCCAAACTTAAACCCGAAGTATGAAATTTACTAAGCATTCCGTCCTTATACTTTGTCTAGCTGTTTTTACGGGTTGTAAGACTGAAGATATTTTAGATACATCAGAGACAGAGACAATTTGTTTAGAGGATACTTTCTCTATCCAACTCAATGCGGATGACTGTAAAGTAGATATTGAGCAAGAACTGGCAAGTTCAAGTTTGTATCAGGAGGAATTATCCATTAATAGAGTAATTAATACCAATAATATTCCAAACCACAGGGTGGGTCAATTCCCCAATTCAGGAAACCCTAACACCATAGGCGAGATTGCAAGTACTTTTGAAGTGTTTTCCGAACCTGAAAAGTCTTCTTCTATAACTACGGCTATGGGATATACTTTTGGTGTTTTGTTTAGTGGAGTTACTATAGACCCCTTTACTGCAGAATTTTTTATTCAGGAAAATGGTCAACAAAACAGAGACTGGAATATCACCACCTTAACCAATGCAGTAAATTTGGGTTTGGATTGCAATAACGGTCACGTTCAGCCGACTGGGAAATATCATTACCACGGGACACCTTCGGCTTATCTCCAAAATTTAGATACTGGGGGTAGTGAAATGATAAAGGTTGGCTTTGCTGCTGACGGGTTTCCGATTTATTATAAATATGCAGAAATCAATGGGCAAATTGAACCTCTTGAAAGTGGCTATGTTTTAAAAGAAGGAGTTCGTACTGGCGATGGGAAATCGTCTCCCGAGGGTTGTTACGACGGAACCTATTTTCAAGATTACGAGTATGTCAACGGTTTGTCAGTTTTAGATGAATGCAATGGAATGACTGGAAAAACTCCTGGGGAAGAAGAGGAATATTTTTACGTAATCACAGATAACTTTCCTTCATCACCCTTGTGTTTTTCTGGAATACCTGATGCTTCATTTAGAAACGGACCTGGAGGACCACCTCCTTCGGGAATTCAAGGGCATCATGTGATTATCTCAGATTAGTTATCACGAATCAATTTTGATGAGTTGTAATGTGAATTTTAATAGGTTAACCCGTGACCGTATTCATAAAGCGAATTTTTGGCATCGTAAGGAGTATCTTCAAGTTGTTCAACAACTGATTGCATGGAGGAGGGCAACTGAATAGGAAGGGTCGCAGTAGGGGAGAATTCTCCAAAGATTAAGTCTAGAATTATTTTTTAGAGCCTCAACTTTTATTTGCTCAACACCAAAATACCTGCTAATTAAATTCCAGTTTCCAAGGCGACCAAGAGCATAGCTGCTCAGCCCTCCTAACCAGTTACCTAGTGTTGCTACGGATAAAGATGTGATAAAATTATAGTCGTTTGCAAGCAGTATACTAAGGACGATTTCAGAACTCAAAGGAATTATTGTTGCTGCCAAAAAACTAGAAACAAAAAGTCCCAAATATCCCCATTCAACATAATGCTCCATAAATAATTTTTTGAAACTAGAAAAGATAGGATTAAATAACCTAAACATAAATTAGAATGTTAATATATGTGTTATTTAATCAATCTTTAGAAGGCAAAAGAAAAAATTAATAAATTATAATCGTATTCTTATATTTATTAAAAATCAATCTACCAATGAAAAAATCAATTTTAATAGCAGGAAGTATCCTCGTAGGCTTTTTAATTTCAGGTATTATAATTGCTAATGGGATAGCCACAGATCGATATGAATATGTTGAAAGTAATGTTGTGTTTGACAAAAAAACAGGTATAATCTATTTTACAGATAAAAAAGAATATATCGATACCAAAGGAGACTTATACCGATATGAGTAAGTTTCTTATTAATTTTTAATGATGTACTTACTTTAGAGTAATTTTATATTAAATCACAATCATAACATACTTTTAGATAAAATTTAGTATTTTTAATATAAATTTTAATCAACTAAATTATTCTTTATTAATTAAGTACTTAATTATCTAGTTTACACGTAAAATTATAATACCCCTTAAAAATAAATTATGAAAAAAATTCTAGCCATATCGATTCTAATTTTACTAACTTCATTTTCAGCAAACACTAAAGAAAATCAACAAACTGAGATGGTATATGTTTGCAGTCACCCTTCAATTAAATGTTATTTTTCCAAACCATGTGATGCATACTTCAAAATGTGTCAGACAAATAATGGTGCCATTTTAAAGGTCTCAGTAGCTAGAGCAAAGGCTATGAAAAAGGAGAAATGTGATTGTGAAGAAAAATAATTTTTTATTCAGAGCTTTCTTCTTGATCAACTGTATCTTTATTGTCTAAAATAAACTTTAGAAATAGTTCGTGGGTTTTTACCCCAAGACCAATAAGGTTATTGTTCAGTGAAAATTCATAGCCGTAGCCAATTTCTAGATTATTAACCATTATTTGTAAAAGAGGACTTATCGTATTATTTGTTCTATAATTTGCTCCTAATTTTATATTTTCATTGAAACTTAACAAGCCGTTAAGATCCATAATTGATTTACTTCCTTGGATAAGTCTTAGAAAAGCATTCGTTTCAAAGCTAATATTAGAGAGGACTTCTTTTTTAAACCCTACACCTAAATAAGTATTCATTCTCTCATTATTATATTCAAAATTGTTATCTGATTGTGAAAATAAACGCGGGATGGAGAATGAAAAATAAAATTTTGGATATTTAAGTAATAAGCCAATCCCTAAATTAGGTTTTACTCGATTCGTATTATTCAAAGCTGGATCTGTAATTATAGATTGATTCGAGATTTCTGAAAAGTCTGTTTTAAATAGACTGGTTCCTCCTTTGAGTCCAAGAAATAAAAATCTTTCTGAACTGAATTGGAGTTTATATGAAAAATCTATATAAGCAAGAGATCTTCGTTCAACAAAATTTTTTCTTGTGAAGGCTGAAATACCTAAACCAACATTATTTTTTCTTGGAGAGGATAAAGTTAATAATTGTCCTCTTGGTGAATTTTCTATAGATGTCCACTGGTTTCTTGACGATAGTGAGATTTCATTAACAAAATTTGAACCTACATAAGCTGGGTTATAGAAACTCATCTGTGAGAAAAAGAAACTCGAGTCATCTCCTTGTTGTGCATGAAGGCTGATAGTAGAGATGATAAAGAACAGAAGTATTAATTTTCTCAAAAGTTTATCTCGTTATGTAAATCCAGTTTTCATACTCAATTTGACCGTCTCCATTTAAATCAATCATATACAAATAGCTACCTTGAGGTAATGGACTATTGTTCAATGTGCCATCCCAATCATTTTGATAGGGATTCGCATAAAGAATTAGGTTTCCATAACTATCATATATCCAAACCTTATTTGCGGGGTATCTTTGGATTTCTTCTAGGGTCCAAACATCGTTTATTCCGTCTCCATTCGGGGTAAAGAATTTTGGGATTTCAGGAAAAATAAAATTTTCATCACTTTCATTAAAATTTTGATCTGGATTATACAGTAACGGGGCATTGTCAAATTCATTTGGAATTGTATCCCCATCAATATCCGCATCTATAGCATCTGGGACGAAATCAGAATCCAAATCTGGAGGAAAACTTAAAGAATCAAGTGGATCACTTCCAAAGAATTCTTCATCAAAATTAGAGTAACCATCATTGTCAATATCTGGATCTGAATTGTTTCCAATCAAATCACCATCTGTATCCAACCATTCAAGAGGATTATTAGGAAAGGCATCTATATCATCAGCAAAACCATCATTATCATCATCTGTGTCAGCGTTATCTCCAATTCCATCACGATCAAAATCTGAAGATTCATTAGGATCATTTGGGAATAAGTCTTGAACGATATAATTATCCTCCCAATTTACTGAAATATCATACACTCCATCATTATCATCGTCAATGTCTTGATTGTCAGGGATTCCGTCATTATCATCGTCTTTCCATTCATTTGGATCATTTGGGAATAAATCAAATTCATTTAAATATCCATCATTATCAAGATCATCATCATAAAAATCAAGAATACCATCTCTATCTAGATCTAAAGGGTAATCCCTAAAATCAAATGGGTTGGTCCCCATTAAGATTTCATCAGCATCAGTGTAACCGTCGCCGTCTGAATCTAATACTTGAGAGTAGCCACTACCACCTGAGGTTTCTGCAGAAGCAACTTCCTCAATTATTACATCTCCATTTTCATTCTCAATTATCTCAAAAGACTCATCGTAAGCTAAACCTTCCCAATCAGTCGCCCTTAAAATGACAGAATATGGAACATTTGCTTGAGCTGAGGTATTATCGAAATATAGAGAACCATTTTTAATGGAGAATTTATCACTGTTTGGTGAGCTGTTAGGTATAGAAGCTGTCAGTATATCTTCCTCATCTGGATCAATCATGGTTATGTATGAGATTAATTTTTCCCCTTTTTTGCTTGTATTCCCATTTTTCTTTGATTTACATGTAGTACAGTCTGGAAGTTGAATATCTATAGGCTTCTCATTTATATCAACAATTTTAAAGTTAACAAATGCCTGTTGCGTGTCATTTTCGCCCTCATGTGCTACTGTTGCAGCTACTGGACTATTATCAAACTTAGCTTTAGACTTTTTCACTTTCCATTTACCTACATTATATTTTTTGGTTAAACTATTTTTAGACTTTGATTTGGAGGTCGAACCATTAGTTAAATTAGGATCAGAGCTTTGAATCGTACCAGAATAACCTGAGAGCTTAGTAGAAGTTTTAGATGAAAGACCTGGGCCACCAGCCTTAGAAGATAAATTATTTGATGTAGTTCCAGTTCCTTCAAAGTCAAGACTCTTAAGGTAATTTTCTAAAAGCTTACTGGCAACATAGTATTCACCATCAACTGTTGTAGATACTATCCCTGAAACGGCAGGATTATTTGGCGGATATGTAGTTCCTAAATCTACTGCATTAGTACTAAGATTTCCTAAAGCACCTAGATTACCTAATTTTTGATAACCCCAACCCCAGAGTTTTCTCTGACCATTATTTAATGAACTTGCCATTTGGAATCTATAACCTCCTAAGTTTTTATCCCAAGTAGAATTATCTGGGGTTAATATCTCATTAGGAACTTTTTTAGCACTGTTATCACCAGTTCCTAAAGAACCTAAAATATTATCACCCCAGGCAAACATTTTACCATTTTGATCGATTGCAAAACTAACTTCACCAGAAGCACTTATCGATTTTAAGGTATAGGATATAATTGATGTATTACTCACACCATTACTTAAAACAACATTACTTTCAATTAAGGTTGGGCTCCCAGTGAGAGAAAATTTATCTTCATTTCCATTTCCAAGTTGTCCTTTTTCATTACTTCCCCACGAATAAACCTTTCCATCATCAGTTATTCCAAGAGCATGTTTTTCTCCAAGTGAAATATTTTCAAATATATTTTCATCAGATCTAAACACTTTAACCAACCCATTGAAATATGTTTGATCTTTATCACAATCAAAAAATTCAAATTCTGAAACTTCGGATATACCTATTGTACTACTTGAATGATTAGAATTCTGAACATATCCAGATATAAAAGACTGTCTATTTTCATTTTTAACAAGTAAGTGAAAACTTCCTTGAATTTCTTTTATTTCAAATTTATATACGTAATCTAAGCTTCCATTTTGTTGAAGTTCTTTTGCTTTTCTTATAATTTTTTCAATCGCTGCTTTTGAAGCGGAAACTTGGTTATCATCTGCTGACTGAGTGTAACTTGTTGTAAAAGTTTGACCACCTAAGACAATTGAATAATTTACTGGACCTGAGATAGTACTTGTTACGGTTTGAAATGTCACATTTGTTTCCCATTGTGACCTGTTAGAAGCTATGCTTGATAGGTTAAAATTAGAAAAAGTTTTTGCTCGAAATTCTAATACTCTTGGAACTTGTCCGTTAGTTCCAGATGAAACAAGTGAAACAGAACTTCTTAAAGAAACTTTATCTTGACTATTAAAATTTAAAACAAGTTTATTGATTAAATCATCTAATCCTAGTGTCTCTGAAGCTGAAGCAGAAATGTTATTGTCTCCTAAATTTAGTAATAGATTAGCTGATCCTTTAACCTCTCCTATTGTAAATTTAAAAGTTTGATATCTTAATGGATGAGTAATTGTAAGCTTTACAATTTGCGGAGTTATTTTCTCACAAGGGTCGTCAGTAAACTGTTTCCATCTATTAGAGCCTGATCCCCAAATTTCTCCTATGTCATTTTCAACCAAAATATTTTGTTCTCCATTTTTAAAATCATGAAACTTAGTCCAATTGCTTTTAAACCCTATTCTTCTAGGTGTAGCAAGTGGAAACCAGGCATTCATATAGATATTTTGGCCTGCGGCCCAAAGTTCACCTTCTTTTGTCAAAAAGACAAATCCTCCAACAAGAGGTGAGAAATCTTTTATTTTATCAAGATTTACATTTTCTGTGACGACTGTTCCATTTAGTTTTTTATTGAATTTAACTAACGTTGGAGTTGCAACAAAAGTTAAATTTTTGTAATCAATCCCAAGACCAAGGGAATAATTATTGTTTCTTCCCCAGGCATATAAATCTCCAGATTGATCGAATGCATATATGTGTTCTGATGATGCATAAATATCTTTCCATGTTTTATCCGAATTTATTTGTCTAGGACTAAAATCATCTGCTTTGATTGAAGCTACGCCTCTTCCAAGCTGTCCATATTTATTATCACCGAATGCATAAATTTTCCCATCATTTGTAAGAATAACTGTTTCAGTTTTAGTCACTGCAACCTTGGATACTTGGTCTGATGTTAACCCTTCCCAATTAAGCGTTAAATCTAAAGGCTTATTGTATGGCGGAGCTCCATTGCCTAATTGCCCTTGGTCATTTGAACCAAACATTTTTAGTTGATTGACATGATTGATTATACCGGTTTGCTGATCACCGGCTGAGATATTTCTAACATAACCAAACTCAATTTCAGGTTGGATTAATTTTTTATAAGTTTCATTTTTTCCATTACCTAACTGAGAGCTAAGGTTTTTGCCCCATGATAAAAATTTTCCATTTTTAGTTTGAAGGACACCAAACCCTTTGCCTAAATCAACATTTGTCCCTTTATATTTTATTGTTAAACTTCTACTTCCCCTTCTTGAATATCTCCTTGATCGAGATCGAGTCGATTGTTCTAGTTCTAGTTCTATTAATTTTGGCTCCTTAATTGTAAATCCATATTCGAGACCATTGTTCCATTTTTCTAGAGCCTCCTCTGTATAATCAGGTAATCCGCCATAATTTACTCCCCAAACATAGAGATCTCCATCATTACTTAATCCCGCATATGATGACCCAATTTGTCCGCTATTCCATGAACTGATTTTATCCCATTTTATATTTTGACCAATCTGGGTTTTACTTAAATACGAACTTAATTGATTTCTAGAGTATAAAGTATTTTTTAAAGGATAAAAATCAATTGCGTCACCATACCCATCACCATCAGTATCAGCATTAAATGGATCGGTTCCAAAATCTTTTTCTAGCCAATCATATAAATAGTCATTATCATCATCATCGTCATTTCGATCGGAGACATAATCATTATCAAAATCATTTTTTCCTTGGGAGTCAAAAATAGCTATATCATCTCCGTCTGGAATACCATCATTGTCGGTATCTTTAATTAACCAAATATTAGGTGGAGTATAATTAGCAAATTCTCTATTAGCTGCTGAATTATCCAATTGAATTGAATCTAAAAGATTTTCCCTTAAAGCTTTTTCAAAAATATCCGGTAATCTATCACCATCTGAATCTTCTAGAAAATTATCAAATACCAATGTTGATATACTTGAAGTATTTGCAGGCATTAAGCCTGCTTGATTAAATTTATTGAATAGCAATTCGAATACATCTTTCATACCATCATTATCATCATCCTCATCTACACTGTTTTCAATCCCATCATAATCAGTGTCATATTTTTTAGAAAAATTAAGTGGAAATGCATCTTCTCCATCAATAACCCCATCATTATCAGTGTCATTACTTTGGAAATTAGTTCCTATTTGTTTTTCATAATTATCCGATATGAAGTCTTGATCGTAATCTTCTTGAGGAAATGAAGTAGAGGAGGTCGTAGATGTTTTATTAAATAATTCGTCAAGATCTGAATATTTATCATTATCGTCATCTTTATCACGATTGTCTGGTATTCCGTCTTGATCAATATCTGCCCATTCTGATGGGTCTAAAGGATAAAGATCATCACCATCTAATATACCGTCATCATCACTATCAGAATCCCATTTGTCTAACCCTCTTTGATCTTCAATATGATTTTTCAAGCCATCATTATCAACATCTTCGTCTAAAATACCTGGGAATGGATTATCCCCGCCATTATAAAACACTGGTGGAGCATCCGAATATGAATCTTCCTCATTTCTGTTCCAAAAATTAATAAATCCATCATTGTTTTTATCTTCCCAAATTTCATCAGGCTTTCCATCTCTGTCAATATCCTGGACTGCATTTTTGTTCAGAGGAGCTTGATCCCAAAAATCATCTACTCCATCTCCATCAGTATCCCACCAATAAGGATCAGTTCCTAATGCAATTTCTTGTTCATTTGTTAATTCATCCCAATCCGTGTTTGGGTCACTATTATCCCCAATTCTATCGTGATCAAAATCAGCCCATTCATTATCATCAAGTGGAAATTGATCTTTACCGTCCCAATATCTTATCGAAGTAAAAATTCTAATTCTTTGGCTCCACCAATTAAGTTGAGTATAGAAAGGTTTTATATTTTGGTCACTTTTTATAGTGAGTCTTGTTCCTGAAACAGAGGCTGAAAGCGTTTGTGTAACAGTTCTATTTGAATTATTAAAGTCACTGTAGAAAATTTGTTGCCCATCAATTGAAGCCTTAAGCCTGTTTAGAATCTCTAAAGCTGTGCCACCAGCTTGTATTTGTACCTTAAAGTTTTCTTCCCAAGGTATTCCTCGGCCTTCTGTTATAAATTCAAAATTATCCCAATCATCTCCAATTGTAGATGAAGAAGTATATGTAGGATTGAGTTCTATAATCTCCATCCAATTGCCATTCTCATCAAATCTCTCAAATGGTATTATCTCAACAGTACCTGATTCAGTCTTTGAAGGAATTCCACTAGCGATAGGGCCATCGGAATAACCGTCTCCATCTGTGTCAACTAAAAGTGGATCTGTTCCTAATTCCTTTTCCCATTCATCAGATTCTCCGTCTCCGTCGTCATCCCAATCACTATTATCGCCAATATTATCTCCATCTGTATCTATTGTGCTTTTTTCATCCCATGGGACTTGATCGAGTTTATCACCCACTCCATCTTGGTCAGTATCATATAAAAGTGGATTTGTAACCTTAAAATCCCAAATTCCTACAAGTCTTGGAGTAAGTTCTTCAGAATCTAAAACACCATCATCATCATCATCTAGATCAGCATTATCTCCTATTCCATCTAAGTCGTTATCCCACCATTCGTTTGGATCTGTAGGAAACATATCAGTGATCGACATATCTGCATCTCTAACAAAGCTCATATTTTGAGGATACGAACGCCCAGGTGTTATTGACTGTATCTTTTTGCCATATCTATAATCTAGACTATAACCACTACAGCATGAATTTGGATCTCTAGCCTGATCAAAAAAGTCCCTTCTGTCAGGTTTCAAATTCTGATTGTTTGGATCAAACCCATTGTTGATTTCAATTAAATCTGAATAATTATCATCATCACTGTCTAATGGTTTAGAATTACTATCAAAACGATTTGTTCCATTCAAAGATTCATCATAATCAAAATACATATCATTATCAGAGTCAAGACCATTAGCTGGGCTTAATGGATTATTTTTATCATGACCGTGTTCTGTCTCAAAAGTATCTGAATAATAGTCATTATCACTATCAATTGGAACAGAGGAACTGTCATTTTTATCCGACCCAGCCAAATCTTCATCATAGTTAAGGTATCCATCATTATCGTTATCATCATTATTAGAATGTGGACCTCTAAATTCAGCAAACCCAACTTCTCCATCTTGTACCCCATCTTTATCAGAATCCCAGTAATTCGGATTCATCCCTTTCTTAGTTTCATATGTATCAGTATAACCATCTCCATCGGAATCTACTTCGTCATTTCTTTTAGAAGGATTAAGTGGGTCTGGATCATCTATATCAAGAAAATCATCGTTATCGTCATTTTTATCAATAAAATTTCCAATCCCATCTTTGTCAGTATCAAGGGTAGAAGTTTTATCATATGGAGCTCCATCTTCTAAATTATTTATTCCATCACCATCTATGTCATCATCATAATTGTCGGCAACCCCATCCTCGTCAGTATCCCAGTTTGAATAAGGGTCATCGGGGAACATGTCAAAAAAACGCTGATCATCCTCCTGCCCACCTATTATATACCCTTTGTTCATAAAGGTATATGTACAACATCCTAGATTTGATAGTCTTTGTTTATAAATCCAACCCCACTGTTTAGCATAAGCTTCATCTCTTTCAAAAAGTTTGAGCATTGTATTTCCATAAGGAATTAATATAGGCACTGCTACTTTAAAAGGTTGATTTGTGTCAGTATAACCCCCATTGTCATCAGGATTAGGTTTTATTTCAAGCCGATTATATTTTATTTCTGTAGTAAATGGAATTGTCTTGTAGCCATCCCTATCTGAATATAAATCTCCATATGAGTCCAGTTGTGTCTTCCAGTAAGTTAGAAGATCCGATCCAGTTACAGAAGAAGACGAACTAACATTATGATCTATTTTAATTTTTTCACCATTATTTCCAAATCCTAGCAGTTCAAGTGTATAAGTTCCAGTTACTAAATAACTGTTAATATTTGGAATAGGTATTGAAAGATTCCAAGTATTTACACCATTATAGAACATCATTCCATCACTTATTCCATCACCATCAGTATCATCAGCTGAGTTTGGATTTTGCGGACTTTTAAAAGAAGCTGAACCAAGATCAGAGTGTCTATAAGGCTCAGGATCTACGCCGTTACTTATCCCATCATTATCAATATCATTATCAGAAAAATCACCAATACCATCACCATCGGTATCCCAAAATTCATTTGGATCATTTGGGAACATGTCTCTCAAATCATCCTTTGTTTGAGATGAATAATAAAATCTGCCCTCGGAGTATGTCATATTATTACAGCAATTAGTATTTAGTCCATTAGTGCTATAAAAATCGGCGCCTTTAAAAGCATTCCCTATCCTAAGTGCCGCATCATTGTCGTAACCTAAAAGACGTAGTTTCCCATTGTCTTGAATTAATTCAAAAGATTTTCCATAAATATTACCACCATCAATGTCCCTTAAAATCAATCTTTTGCCTTTTAAGATTATTTGAAATCTTGCAACCCTATCAAATAAATTGGAGTCAAATTCATCGTTAGATCCTTGTCCAAAATCGTGAAAAATATAATTATGGGGTGTCTTGTCCAAAAGATATGTGTCTTGTTCGACTCCATTGATATAGTGATGTATAGAAAACTTATTTTCTTCAAAAAACCAACCTGGTGAAAATTCAAATTTAACTTCAGATGTTCCAGAAGGAATTGTAAAAGAAACAGTTCCAGTTGATAAATTTTCATTACCAGGATATGGTTCAAGTAAAGAGTTGGTTTGCAGATATCTCTCGTTATAACCTTGGGTTTCACTTGGAATACCATAAAACTTTGAGGAACCGTCAATAGTCACTTTTATATGGCCACCCTGCCATCCATCCCAAAACGTGTCTCTCATGTTTATGACATATGTTCCATTTGGTTCAGCTTGGGCAATTCTGTTTGGGCTGAACACTATAGATTCCCAACCTTTATAATAATGATTTTCTAATTCATTTTTAAAGTAGTTTAACACCTCCTGACCAGTCATCTGGCTATTAGTTGTAAGTTCAATTCTAATTCCATCATGATACATTTCACTTACACCTCCATTTAACTTTATGTATAAATTTTCTCCAATATCTGTAGTTGCATTTAGGTCTGGCACTTGTATTGCATATGTCCAATCATCATCAAATCTTGGGGATTTAGGACCATCGCTTATACCATCGTCATCAGAATCCCAGTCATTTGGATCAGAATCATTATTAATTTCATAATTATTAGATAGACCATCGTTATCATCATCTTTGAATCCAGCACCAGGTTTAATCCTAGCGTCTTTTGAATCTGAACCTGTAAAATTTTCATCAATATCAAAGAACCTATCTCCATCATCATCCCTGTCAACTTCGTCAGGGTAGAGATCTTCAGTCAAGTAACTATATTCTCCAGGACCGTTATTACAAAAACATTCATCTCCATCTTCTCCGTAAATTCCATTACGGTTACTATCGTAAACCCCATCCCAATCACCAAAATCAGAATTAATAGTTGATGATGCGTTTTTAGAGAATACATCTATTAATATATCTATATCAAATATATTTTTAAATCCAGCACCTTTTGTAGTTTCTATTACTGAATAATAATTTTCAACAGACGACCACCTATGACTCTTTTTAATAGTAAATTTCTTTTTATATGTCTCTGCTCCACGACTAAGTTCAACGTCCATACTCACTTCAAAAGCACCATTGAAATATGGATTATTTAATTCTATTTTCGTCTCATAATCCCCATAAGAACTATTATAGTCTTTAACAGCTGTTTCAACAGTATAACGGTCCCCATTATTATCTGTTAAAGCATCATCATGTCTTCCATTATCGTCAGGATCAATTAAATCTTTTATATGCCGATAAGCCCTATCTCTTTCCTGCCAGTCAGTGATTCCAATACTCCAATTAAATCTTTGTTCGTTCTTAATTATTCCATTCTGGTCATCAAAAATATGATTCCAAATAGTTAAACTTTGAGTAGAATTTTCCACATCCCTTTCTACTGCAATTAATTGATCTGGAAGTTGTTCGCTTGTCGATGTTTTTGTTTTTATATCATGGTGAGTCAAATTAATGTTTGTTATTTTGACCTGGTCAATACCTGAGTTTTCAAAATCTTTAATACTTAAGTAAAGTTTATCTAAAACTCCGTCATCGTCTTTATCAATATCTGAATTGTCTCCGATTTCATCACCATCAAAATCCGACCATTCCTCAGAATCTTTAGGGAAAAGATCTGTTTTCCATCTGTTTACTGGATACCACCGACCTGTATCAGGGTCCTTTTCCCATGGATTTAAGCCACCCTCAATAAAGCCTTCACATTGCCTCCAGTTACGCTCCCACCAGGTCCATCCGTAATTTGTATCAGAATATTGAACCCATTTTTCCGGATCACATTCACAATCTTTGTAACCGTCCCCATCACTATCATCGTCCTCCCAGTTGGGTTTATTATCATTATCTATATCATCACTTGGATAGAAATCTTTTTCGTATTCATCAGACCAACCATCTTTATCTGTATCAAGTGTGCCTGCAAAAGGTCCTGGATTAGTGCTATAATTTCCGTTTTCAGATGGAAATGCATCATCACCATCTGCCACTCCATCACCATCGGTATCAGGATTTCTAGGGTCAGTTTTTGTAAATTGTATTTCTGCCCAATCTTCTAAACGATCTTTATCAGTATCCCATGCTAAAGTAGGATCATTAGGCCAGTCATCCCAACCATCATCTGCCCAATCACCATCAGTGTTTGAATTATAGGGGTCAGTATGTGTTCCTCCTTCAGCTTCAGTACGTCTTTCAATAACATCTGGTATCCGATCAAAATCACTATCCTCTGGCTGAGAATCCCATCTAAGTGGATCAGTATTTATTGCTGGATCCAACTCCCAGATATCTAGATAGCCATCATTATCATCATCATCATCATCTCTATCTTCAACACCATCAAAATCTGAATCAGAAGCTCTATCAATATCTGATGGGTAGTCATCTCTTTGAATTTTATTATTAGAACAACTTGCTTCATTATTCCATTCTTCAAAAGTTATAATCCCATCATTATTACAATCATAAGAGATCTCAACAAATCTCCAGTAAAATTGCCATGAATCACAAATCTGATAACCGCCACTACAATCAAAACCTCTTAAAACTGCAAGGACTTCATTTCTTTTTCCTATATCAACACCGTCAATAAATCCATCTTCATCACTATCTGATTTATTAGGTTTTGTACCATTATAAAGTGTTTCAAAGTTGTCGGGCAATCCATCATTATCAGAATCCCTACTATAGTGATAGGAATTTGGAAATTTATCTTCACCATCTACAATTCCATCTTGGTCTGTATCTGAATTAAAGGGGTCAGTATAATTTCGTCGTTCAAAAATATCAGCCAAACCATCCCGATCAGAATCCTGATCCACAAATGGATAATTATTATTTTGATCCTTTTGTTCGTATGATGAAATTTTATTTTGAAAATTACTAGTATTTTGAAGACCATACGGGGTCTCAGGGTAAAGGTCTAGAAAGTCAT
>Ga0209137_1002243_pt1 | contig 17268 bp, 17 predicted proteins | sample SaaInl5LU_22_DNA_FD_184642 | JGI IMG/M metagenome (GOLD analysis project Ga0209137, IMG submission 184642) | Marine microbial communities from expanding oxygen minimum zones in the Saanich Inlet - ESP_105LU_22_DNA (SPAdes) (version 2) | ecosystem: Environmental > Aquatic > Marine > Intertidal... | reverse complement strand
CCGCATCTCGCATGATGAACACGTTGGGTTCAGACGTCCAAAGGGCGACGGGCACTGTGCCGGGGAATTCGCCTGCTAAGTGCTCATCATAAGCAGCCCACATCGCAGCATAACCGTCGTCTTCGTTGGTCAATGTGCCGGGCAGTTCGACAATCATCGTCTTTTCAAACTGCGAAGATGTGTAGCCCGGAAGGCCCCACGCCATATCGGCCACGCCTTGCACGACGCGGATGTATTGCTCAACCGGACCTGCGCCAAGTTCACCCCCGTGATAACCGCGCACGGTAACTTCGCCGTTTGTGGCCTCCGACAGGATCGTGTTCAGCTTTTCCATCACCGATGCGTTCACTGTGTGAAACGGCGGGGTGAAGTTGGCAAAGCTAAGTTCTTGTGCGCTTGCAGGCAGGGCTGTGGCCAAGGCAACGGCAGATGCCGCGATAAGTTTGGTAAATTTCATGTCTGTACCTCCCAGTGTCGACATTTCTGTAGTGCGCGGGCGGGCGCCCTCCCTGAACGCCCGTCCAATTTTTAGGGCCTAGTCGCCCTTGGTTCTCCAGCTGTCCGCATAGTTTTCGCGGGCATCTTTTGCGTAGGGCGTGTCTGACACGCGCACGCGGATTTCTGTCTGTTTGTGGGTTTCAGTGGATGTTTTGCCGGTCTGCTCCGGCTCGCCCCATTTCATGGTCAGAACATCGCCGACCTCAACGGATTGATCGACTACACCAAGACTGAGGAAACAGCGTTCGTTCCAGCTGTAGCCGTTAAACATGGACATCCCCATCATCTTGTCGCCCTGCATGACCATGTCCGCACTGGATGACGCGTAGTTGGGCTGCGGGAAATCGATCCATTTGAATGGCGTGCCTTGCTCAAGCCCGCTGGCGATGATTTTCAGAACGTCTTCCTTGTTCCACTCGAACGTGACCTTCTTGCGGTTCGGGCCGTCCTTCATTTTCATCAAAGCGTCCTTGCCGATGAAATCATCCTTTTTCCAGCCAATGTAGAAGCCATAGCCAAGTTCAAATGGGTTGACGTAGTAGTCGGAAATGTCATCCGAAACATAGGACCCACCGATGGACCCCGCAGCCTCGTAGCTGTCGGCCCCAAGCCAGTCGCGGTATTCAGCCATCATGCCGTCGCCGGTATAAATGCCGGGCAGAGGGGATGGAATCCAGCCGGATTCCAGCGTGTTGGTGGAATAGGCGCGGCTGCCGACCTGCACAAGGTTCACGCCGATGTCGCGCGCAGCCTGTAGAATGGTGGACTGGATGTAATGCTTGTCCGCATACGGCCCCCAGATTTCCAGACCAGGTGCGCCGGCCATTCCGTGACGCAGGGCTTGGACCTTTTTGGACCCGATATTGATTTCATTCACATGGAAGAATTTGATGTCTGGCACGGGGCCGCCGTTGATTTTCTCAAAGATCGCGGGGGCGTCTGGGCCTTGGATTTGGAACCGGTAATGGGTGCGTAGAATACGTTCCCCGTCTGGGCGGCTATTGGAACGCGGATCGTGGAACAAACGTACTTTCCATTCGCCACGTGCCGCCTGAAAACGGACCCAATTCGCGGTGGGCGCACGCCCCACAAGAATGAATTTATCCGTGCGTTCGCGGAATATGATCATGTCGCCAATGACATGGCCCGCCGGCGTCACAGGGACAAAGTGTTTGGCGCGGTTGAGATCGAAATTCGCAAATCCGTTGATGCCGACATAAGACAAGAACGCCTCGGCGTCGGGGCCTTCAACGATCAATTCATCCATGTGGTGGGACTGGTCGAACAGCACGGCATGATGGCGCCACGCGCCCTGTTCGTCACGCCAGTTGGTGAATTCGGGGGCCACGACAGGATAGACATACATCCCGATCTTGGAGTTGCGCAGCAGGTCTACCGGATTGGTGTGTTGGGCCATAAGGGCTGAAAGACTGGACACAGGTAAGTTCCTCTCGTGGGGTTATGTCGATGCGACCAACGCCAACCCCGGCACGTCTTTGACGAGGGTGGGCTGAACATTGGTCAGATAATTGAAATTGATAAGCGCCAGGCGGGCGTGTTCACGCACTAAGGCCTCGGCGCGCGCGCCTTCGCGGTTCGTGATGGCTTCCAGGATCGCGCGGTGTTGGCGCTGAGCGTAGCGCAAAGAGTCCTGAAAATCGGGGATCGCGGCCTGTTCGCTGAGGAATGCGGAGGGTGAAGCAAGTGGCAGCAGGCTTATCCTTTCAATCTCACGCCGAATAAGCGCGCTGCCCGAAAACTTCGCCAAAAGCGCGTGGAATTCCGCGTTGCGGCGCACATAGCATTCAAAATTCAAACCGTCCGGGGCTTTTAAGGCGCGATCAATACCTTCCAATGCATCATTTGCTTGGACTAACAAATCTGCGCTTACGCCGCGCTCTGCCGCCATGCGCGCTGCTGTGCCTTCAATGACGCCGCGCACTTCGATCGCGTCCGCAATGTCGTCGCGGGTAAAAGTTGCGACACGGCAGCCGCCAGTCTCGATCCGTTCCAACAATCTCTCGGCGACCAGTCGGTCCATAGCCTGACGCAACGGGGTGCGCGACGTCCCAAGCTTTTTTGCAACGGCAACCTCTGGCAAACGCTGCCCGCCCTCAAACTCCCCGTTCATCACAAGGGAACGCAATCCAAAGAGGGCGCGGTCAAGCTGGCTGAGATTTCCATCGGACATAAAGCAATCCTAGCGGTTTGGTTCGGCAAATGCCGAGCGGACTACGATCAAATTGTATACAAAACTTGGATCAGGCAAGTGATTCGGGCCAGATTTGCGGGAATTTCAACAATTTCATAGCGCCCAGTGTATACAATCACTGCAGAATCCGTTGTTCCAAAATAAATTTTCATCACGGGTTTGCCGCTGCAATACGCCCTTCCGTGCCTTCGAATTGATCAAGACATTTGACGTGATCACAGAGCTGAGCGGCCGATAGAATTGTGTAAATTCAAAGAATTGAACCTGATTTTGCGGCATTCATGAGTTGTGCCCACCGGCTTTCTGACCAAGACATGTTAGCGCGAACTAGTCAGGCCATGACCGATCAACCACATACCTTTGGGCAAATGAAATGCTTGTTTGAAAAAAAACTTGTTCGTAAGGTTACCTTGGATCGAAGGAAATGCGCCGATGAGAGCCGCAACGGGAGGGTGCGTTTCTTTGCAAATTGGGCAGTCCTGCATATCCGAAAATGAACCGATACATTGCTCCTGCTTGTTGGGGTGATTGATCGTAATTCCTTGGGAGGAACTATGAAAGATACTATCAACCGCAGAAAATTTCTGCGCGGTTCGGCTGTTGCCGGCGCCGCAGCATTGGCCTCACCTGCAATTGCAGAAAGCCACGGCACAACCATCAAGATGCAGGCAGCCTGGGGCGGCGGCATTTTCCTTGAGAACGCACAGTCCTTTGCGGCACGCGTCAACGAAATGTCTGGCGGGTCTTTGACAATCGAAGTTCTCTCCGTGGATTCCGTTGTGAAAACATCCCAGATGCAAGACGCTGTTCACCGCGGCGTTCTGGACGCGGCGCACTACGTATCCGCATATTGGTACGGCAAATCGAAATCCGCATCCCTGTTCGGCACAGGACCTTGCTTTGGCTGGTCCTCTCAGGAAATGCTCGGTTGGATCCACGCTGGTGGTGGCCAAGAACTGTTTGACGAATTGATGGAAGATTTGCAGCTGAACGTTGTGTCCTTCTTCAACTCGCCAATGCCAGCCCAGCCTTTGGGTTGGTTCAGCAAGCCGATCACAGATGCCGCACAAATGAACGGCCTCAAGTATCGCACCGTTGGCCTCGCTGCTGACGTTATGCTGGAAATGGGCATGTCCGTTGTGCAGCTTCCAGGTGGTGAAATCCAGCCTGCAATGAAATCCGGCCTGATCGATGCGGCCGAATTCAACAACCCGACATCTGACCGTGATTTTGGTATGCAGGATGTGTCCAAAGACTATATGCTTGCATCCTACCACCAGAGCCAAGAGTGCTTTGAGGTTACGATCAATAAAGACGTCTGGAACGGTTTGTCCGATGAGCACAAAGCAATCATCAAGAACGCATCCATGGCCGAGAACTCCGGCTTCTATTGGGGCAACACCAAGCGTTATTCCGATGACCTGATCAAGCTTCAGGAACAGGACGGCGTGAACGTGCACCGCACACCACAGGCTGTTCTCGAAGCGCAGCTGGCGGCTTGGGACATTGTTGCTGACCGCATCGCAAGCGAAGATCCGTTCTTTGCGCGCGTTATGGAATCCCAAAAGACCTACGCAAAAGAAGTCATGGGTTACCTGAACCTCAACCAGCCTGACTACAAACTGGCATACGATCACTACTTCGCTTAATTGCGAATTGGTTTAACAATGTCCGGGTGCCGCATTGGCGCTCGGGCATTTTGCACGGGAAATGACCGGTGCGGGCCGCAAAGAGATCCCGCTTGATCCGTAAGGGGAGCAGCAGACATATGAAATTCGTCCATGCAATTGAAGGCCTTAGCCTTTGGGTCGGACGCGCCTTTGGCTGGTGCATCCTGATCCTGACCCTGTCAGTGTCGTATGAGGTATTTGTCCGCTACGTGCTAAACGCCCCGACCGTCTGGGCGTTTGACATGATGATCCAGATGTATGGCGCGTTGTTTTTGATGTGTGGGGCCTATGCTTTGGCCCAAGACACCCATGTGCGAGCCGACGTCTTGTACCGTCTGTTTCCAGTCAAAGTTCAGGCGTCATTGGATTTTGTCCTTTATTTCCTCTTCTTCTTCCCCGGTGTCCTCGCTTTGGCGTGGTATGGCTGGGAAATTGCTGCTGACAGCTGGCGCTACAAAGAGGTGAGCTTTAACAGCCCCGCCAGTATCCAGATTTACTTTTTCAAGTCATTGATCCCGCTCGCCGGCTTCTTGCTCGCCTTCCAAGGCGTGGCCGAACTGGTGCGCTGTGTGATGGCGTTCCGCACAGGTGTATGGCCCGAGCGGCTGGTCGATGTGCGCGAGACCGAAGACATTCTGTCGGATGCCGATCTTGAAACGATTAGCTCCTTCGCCCGTGACAACAACAAATAGCCCCAAGCGCTTCTAGAAAGATAAAAAGATGACAAATCCCGAAGTCGCGCTGATAATGCTGGCGCTGTTTATTGTGCTGGTTCTCCTTGGTTTTCCGATTGCCTTTACGCTTCTCGCGATGGGTGTCGGGTTTGGCTATTATGCCTACCACCGTGAAGGATCGATTGAGGTCTTCAGCGATATTTTTAACAACAACATCTTCTACCTTGTGAACCAGAACACCTATTCGGTCATGGAGAACCCAATCCTCGTGGCGATCCCGTTGTTTTTGTTCATGGGTTATGTCGTGGAACGCGCGAACATCGTCGATAAGCTGTTCTTCTCGCTCTATATGGCGGCGCGAAACCTGCCTGGTTCACTGGCGATCGCGGCCTTGCTCACTTGCGCGGTGTTCTCGACAGCCTCCGGTATCGTAGGCGCGGTTGTGACGCTGATGGGCTTGCTGGCCTTCCCCGCGATGGCAAATGCCAACTACGACAAAAGCTTTGCGGCAGGTGTGATTTGTGCGGGCGGGACACTGGGTATCTTGATCCCTCCGTCCATCATGTTGATCGTTTATGCCGCGATTGCGGACCTGTCCCCGTTGCGCCTCTATGCGGCTGCGGTCTTCCCGGGATTGTTGCTGGCGGGCCTTTATATCGTCTATGTTATCGTGCGCGTGTATTTTAACCCCGCATTGGCGCCAAAGCCGACGATGGAAAACCCACCCCCGCCGCGCGAAATCTATCTTGATCTGTTAAAATCTTTTGTCCCATTGACCGTGTTGATCGCATTGGTTCTTGGATCGATCCTTGGTGGTCTGGCGACGCCTGCCGAAGCTGCCGCAATGGGCGCGCTTGGCGGCATGGTTCTGGCTGTTCTATACAGGTCGATGTCATGGACCAAGCTGAAAGAAAGCGTTTTCCTGACCGCCAAAGCCACAGCTATGGTCTGCTGGTTGTTCGTCGGGTCATGGACGTTTGCATCCGTGTTCTCCTACCTTGGCGGGCACGACATCATCGCTGATTTCGTTGGCGGGTTGGATATGGAGCCATGGCAGTTCTTGATCCTTGCGCAGGTCATCATCTTCTTACTTGGCTGGCCGCTGGAATGGTCCGAGATTCTGATCATCTTTGTGCCGATCTTCCTGCCACTGCTCGAAGTGTTTGGCGTGAACCCGTATTTTTTTGCGATGCTGATCGCATTGAACTTGCAAACGTCGTTCCTGACCCCGCCCATGGCCATGTCGGCCTATTATCTAAAAGGGGTGCTCAAGAACCAGATCGAACTGATGGACATTTTCCGTGGCATCATGCCTTACCTCGGGATTGTGATCCTGACGATGTGCTTGATGTATGCATTCCCCGGTATCGCACTGTGGTTCCCTGATTACCTCTTTGGGCCATACATCCCGTGATCAAGGACAGCTACACCTTAACTGCATCCGAGGCGCTGGCCGCCATTGCCTCGGGTCGTCTTTCATCGGTCGAACTGGTGAAATCCTGTCTTGCGCGGATTGCTGAAACGGATGGCGCGATCAACGCATGGGCATTTATGGACGAAGGCGCAGCACTTGCCCAAGCCGCAGAATGTGACCGCATCCGCATCGCGGGGCTGGCAACGGGCCCGCTGCACGGCATCCCTGTCGCGCTCAAAGACATCATCGACACCGCCAAGATGCCCACGCAGCGCGGCAGTGTGATTTTTGAGGGCCGCCAGACAGACCACGTCGCCCGTTTGGTTGAACTGCTACGCGAGGCGGGGGCGGTGATCATGGGCAAAACCGTGACGACCGAGCTTGCGTTTGTGCATGCCAATGAAACACGCAACCCACACAATCCCGATCACACACCTGGCGGCTCATCGAGTGGGTCCGCCGCAGCTGTGGCTGCAATGCATGTGCCATTGGCGATTGGGACCCAGACCAACGGATCTGTCATTCGGCCCGCATCTTTTTGCGGTGTCTTCGGGTTCAAACCCACGCGCGGTGTCATTTCGCGCGACGGGATTTTGCAAACGTCTGTGTCGTTGGATCAGGTCGGGTGCTTCGGGCGCTCGCTTGCCGATGTGGCTTTGCTGACGGACGCGATTGGCGGTTATGATCAACGCGACGCTGTCAGCTTTGCGCGGCCACGCCCGAATATGTCTGCAGGCGCTGGGGCAAATGCGCCCGTGACGCCTGCGCTGGCGTGGTTTGATTTGCCGTTCAATGACCGCCTGTCAGACGATGCCTTGGACGGGATTGATGCGGTTATTAAAATCCTCGGACCATCGGTGGAACGCATGGCGGCGGCGGACACACTTTCTGATCTTGTTGCCGTTCAGGCCACCATCCACGAATACGAAATCGCCCAACATCAGGCGGAGGTGTTCGAGACGCATTGGGACCAGATCAGCGACACGTTAAGACCCGTCATCACCCGAGCGCGCATGATCACGAAAACGCAGTACGACGACGCCTTGGCGGTCAAAACGTCTGCCGAAGGATTTTTCAAAGCCTTCTTTATGGACTTCGATGCTATCATCGCACCCTCGGCAGCGGGTGAGGCCCCGACGTTCGGTAATGGTACAGGCGATCCTATCTTTTGCACACTTTGGACGCTGGCGGGATTGCCCTGCATCAGCTTGCCCATTCTGGTCGGGAAAACAGGGCTGCCCATCGGCGTGCAGCTGATTGGACCCGCTGAAAAAGACGACCGGTTGTTGCGCACGGCGCGCTGGCTGCAAATCCATCTTGCTGACACAGCAGAATAGCGAAAGGAAAAACCATGTCATACTTCACGAAATTGATAGTGGGCCTGTTTGGCACGGCGGGCTTATGTATTTTTATCGGCGGGCTTTCCCAAAGTATCTCGACCGGATTCGCAGGCTTTGTGGGGGGATCTCCGTTCATGATCATCGCCATCGTTGTTTGCTGTATGGCGGTTTATGATTTCTACGATGAATGTATCCGTAAGAAATGACAAAAAAGCGCCTCTGGATCACCCGCCGCCTGTCTGACGCGACGCTGGAACGTGCCGCGCGCGACTATGAGGTTGTGATCAATCACGATGACACGCCCGGTACCGCTAAGGAAATCATCGCCGCAAGTGCCAAGTTTGATGCGATCATATCGTGCCATTCAGAACACTTCTCGGCTGATGTGGTGGCGCAGCTTGACCCGCGATTGAAAATTGTGGCGAACCATTCTGTTGGCGTGGATCATTGCGATCTGCCGGCCTTGGCCGCACGCGGTATCACAGTCACGAACACGCCCGATGTGCTGTCTGACGCCACCGCAGAGCTTGCGATGCTTTTGATGTTGGGGGCCGCCCGTCACGCGGTCGCTGGGGATCAGTTGGTGCGCACGGGCGGCTGGGACAGTTGGTCGCCCGCGTTTATGGTGGGCAAGCAAGTGACAGGTGCGCGTGTTGGCATCATCGGCATGGGCCGTGTCGGGCGATCGTTTGCCGCCAAAGCACGCGGGTTCGACATGGATGTGCATTACTATAATCGCAGTGAATTGTCGGCGAATCTTGCGCAGGGTGCAACGTATCATTCAACGGTTGAAAGCCTGCTGGGCGTTGCGGATTTCTTGTCCCTGCATTGCCCCGCCACTCCCGAAACAACCAATCTGATGAATTCGGAACGGTTTGCGATTCTGCCTACTGGAGCGGTCGTTGTGAACACCGCACGCGGGGCATTGATCGACGAAGACGCGCTGATGGCGGCTCTTGATCGCGGGAACGTTGCGGCGGCTGGCCTTGATTGCTTCAAGGTTGAACCAGGCGGAAACCCTGCGCTTTCGTCATACGATAACGTCTTCATGCTCCCCCATATCGGGAGTGCGACCCGAACCACGCGCGACGCCATGGGCTTTCGTGCTTTGGACAATCTGGACGCCTTCTTTGCAGGTCAAACACCGCGGGACCAGCTTTAACAATGATGGATAAATCGATGACAAAACTGACTTTTCTGGGCCTTGGCGTCATGGGCTATCCAATGGCGGGACATCTGGCCAAGGCGGGCCACACTGTGACCGTTTACAATCGCACGACTGCAAAGGCGGAGAAATGGGCGGCAGAGCACGGCGGCAGTTTTGGCAAAACACCTGCCGAGGCTGCACAAGGGGCTGAAATGGTGATGGCTTGCGTGGGGAATGATGATGATTTGCGCGCTGTATGCCTTGGCTCTGACGGTGCATTTGCGACCATGTCAGAAGGCAGCACATTCGTTGATCACACGACAGTTTCGGCCGCAGTCACAGCCGAGCTTTATGCCACCGCCAAAGACCGCGGGATCGCGTTTGTAGACGCACCCGTGTCCGGGGGGCAGGCGGGCGCCGAAAACGGCGCATTGTCGATCATGTGTGGCGGCGATCAGGCCGATTATGACGGGGCCGAACTGGTCATGAACGTCTATTCCAAACTGTGTCGTCGCATTGGCGATAGTGGCGCAGGCCAGATGACCAAAATGTGCAACCAGATCGCCATCGCAGGTTTGGTCCAAGGGCTGTCCGAAGCCTTGCATTTCGCGTCCAAAGCCGGCCTTGATGGCGCCGCCGTGGTTGAGGTGATCAGCCAAGGCGCTGCCGGATCATGGCAGATGTCCAACCGCTATGAGACCATGTTGGCCGATCATTTCGAACATGGGTTCGCGGTGGATTGGATGCGCAAGGACCTTGGAATTTGTCTATCTACGGCGAACGAAAACGGGGCATCCTTGCCCGTCACTGCACTGGTCGATCAGTTTTATAAGGACGTCCAGAAAATGGGTGGTGGACGTTGGGATACGTCAGCGCTGTTCAAACGGCTTCAGCAAACCTAAACACACAACGCAGGCGACCATGACGATCAGCGCTGCCACATCTGTCTGCATCATCGGGTCGGGCCCTGCGGGTTTGCTGCTGTCGCAATTACTTGCGAATGCGGGGATCGACAACATTGTCATCGATCGCAAAGATCGCGCTTATATTGAGGCGCGAGTGCGCGCCGGAATTCTCGAACAGGGTACCGTTGCGGCCTTGCGCCAAGCAGGTGTCGCAGATCGGCTCGACGTCGAAGGTATTGCCCATCACGGCCTAGACCTCGCGTTTGAGGGCGCGTCTCATCACATCGATATCGTGGGTCTGACGGGCAAGACAGTTGTTGCGTATGGCCAAACCGAGGTCACCAAGGATCTTTTCGCGAAACGCACGGACGAAGGCGGACGGTTCTACTTTGATGTCGAAAATGTTGACCTGTCGGGGCTGAAATCCGATCGGCCCACCGTCAGTTTTCGCCACGCTGGACAGGACGCTGAAATCTATACTGGGACTATATCGAGCGCACCTGACCCACTTGGCCGATGCCCTTGAAGTCCTTGCGCGCGCCAATGCGGGGAACACCTTGATGGGATATACCCGTATGCAGGCGGCGCTACCGATCACTGCTGACGGGCGGATTACGACATGGGTACGCCCGCTGCGAGGGTATGTAGAAGACATCGCCCGCATCACGGAAAAGCTGGACGTTGTGCAATGGGGTGGCCCAATTGGTATCCGCGAAACACATCCCGCAGACGCCTTGGGCCCCGCATTTGCCGCAAGGTTGGGCCTTCGTGATCCGGGGTTTGCATGGCACACCACACGGTCTGACATTACTGAACTGGGTGGGCTGATCGCACGGGTGACTGGCAGCCTTGGAAAGATTGGGCAAGACATTGCGTTGATGGCGCAACGTGGGGCAGACGACATGACCCTGCATACGGGTGGCACGTCGTCTGCTATGCCTCACAAGCAGAACCCGATCCTTGCTGAATTGCTTGTAACGATCGCTGGTTACACGTCCCAACATTCTGGCACCTACCCTCAATCCTACCCACAAAAAAGTAGCACATTGTAGTAGGGCTTAATAGAGCTGGATGGACTAAAATTGGCTAAAAGTAGTAATTTTAGCCAATAAATATTGATTTAGCGAGATTTATATGGAGTTTGGTATTGGGGACTTCCTGTCCGCCAGCTTCCTTTTTTATCAATTGTTTGGTCTGGTGGGCCTTGGATTGCGTATTGCTCTCAAAGAGAGCAAAGCGAGACTTCTATGCAGGGCAAAGACCTTATCGTGATCCTTGGCGACCAGCTCAGTCATGCATTGAGCGCACTTGAGGCGAGCTCTGCGGAAAATTCAGTTGTTCTCATGGCGGAGGTGGCTGAGGAGGCCTCATACGTTTGGCATCACAAGAAGAAACTGGCCTTCGTTTTCTCAGCAATGCGTCATTTCTCTCAAGCTCTTTCTGCTGACGGTTGGGATGTGCGCTATCGTAGGCTGGATGATGAACATAATTGCGGCTCTTTGACCGGTGAAGTTTCTGCCTTGTTGGAGGAAGGCGGGTTTGAGCGCGTTGTCATGACTGAGGCGGGAGAGCAGCGCGTCAGTGCGGCCTTTGAAGCGGTGAGCAAAGACTGGGTTGTGCCGCTTGTCGTCTTGCCTGATGCGCGGTTTTTGGCAACGCGTGAAGCATTTGCCAGCTGGGCCGACGGGCGCAAACAGCTTCGGATGGAGTATTTCTATCGCGAGATGCGGCGCAAGACGGGGCTCTTGATGCAAGGTGATCAACCAGAAGGCGGACAATGGAACTTTGATGCCGAAAACCGCAAGCCAGCTAAGGCAGATTTGTTTATGCCGCAGCCCTTTCGTGTGGAGCCTGACGCCATCACTCAAGATGTGCTTGAGATGGTGGAGCGCGAGCGAGGGGCGCATTTTGGCGTTTTGGACGGGTTTTGGTTTGCGGTAGAGCGGCCACAGGCTCTTGAGGCGCTTGAGCAGTTTACCCGCGAGGCTTTGCCGCGTTTTGGCGATTATCAAGATGCGATGCTGACAGGGGAGCCATTTCTTTATCACTCTGTTTTGGCGCAATATATTAATATCGGGATTCTTGATCCGCTTGAAGTCTGTCGGCGGGTGGAGCGCGCTTATTATGAGGGGCAGGCTCCGCTCAATGCTGTGGAAGGTTTTATTCGTCAGATCATTGGCTGGCGCGAATACATGCGTGGAATCTACTGGCTTAAGCCTGTGGGCTATACTGATCAGAACTTCCTTGGTGCGCGCCGTGATCTGCCCCGGTTTTACTGGACAGGTGAAACAGGTATGGCGTGTATGGCAGCCGCGATTGGCCAGACACGTCAAGAGGCCTACGCGCATCATATCCAGAGGCTGATGGTGACAGGAAATTTTGCCATGCTGGCGGGAATTGATCCCAAGCAAGTCCATGAATGGTATCTGGCTGTGTATGCTGACGCTTATGAGTGGGTGGAAGCGCCCAATGTGATTGGCATGAGCCAGTTTGCCGATGGTGGTTTTCTGGGTTCAAAGCCCTATGCGGCGAGCGGAAACTACATCAACAAGATGTCGGATCATTGCGGCGGCTGTAAATACAGTGTGAGCCAGAAGACAGGTGAAGGGGCGTGTCCATTCAATGCTCTCTACTGGGATTTTCTCGTCCGCAATGAAGGCAAGCTGCGGGGCAACCCCCGTCTTGGGCAAATGTATGCCACGTGGGGGCGAATGAGTGAGATAAAGCAGCAAGAGTACCTTCAGAGCGCCGCGAAGACGCTGGAGGAAATCGAGACGCTATGAGGGGGCAAGACCTGCAAGTTGTCTGGTTCAAGCGTGATCTGCGGGCCTTTGATAACCGAGCTTTGGCGGCTGCAGCAGCGCGTGGGCCTGTGCTGCCCCTTTATGTGGTGGAGTCAGAGCTTTGGGCGCAGCGGGATATGTCCGCGCGGCAGTGGGAGTTTATTGCTGAAACACTCGTGGAGCTTCGGGAGGAGATGGCAAAGCTTGGGCAGGGGCTTGTCGTGCGTCGCGGAACCATGTGTGAGGTTTTGGATAGGATCAGAACAGAGCATGGTCACTTCACGCTTTGGGCGCATGAAGAAACGGGCAATGGCTGGACCTTTGCACGTGACAGGCGCGTTGCTGGATGGTGTCGCGCATCTGGCATGCCGTTTTATGAGTTGAAGAACCACGGTGTCACGCGCGCTATGGCCACACGGAACGGCTGGGCGACCTCGTGGGACAGCTTTATGAACGAACCCCTTACAACTGCCCCCAAACTTCAGCCTTTGGCAGGTGTTGATCTTGGACATATCCCGTCATCAAAGGACTTGGGGCTTGCGCCTGACCGCTGCGACGGACGGCAAAGAGGCACACGCCGCGAGGGTCTTGGGATACTCAGTAGTTTTCTGACTGAGCGCGCGCCACCCTATCGTAAAGCTATGTCTTCGCCGCTTGCCGGTGCGCAACATTGCTCGCGTCTCTCGCCGTATCTGGCGTGGGGTGCGCTTTCGATGCGAGAGGTACATCAGGCGAACGAGCGTCGGCGTGCTGACGTAGCGGTGTTGCCGTCAGTTGACAGGCGCCTAAATGGCGCGCTCAAGGCCTTCTCAGGGCGGCTCCATTGGCACTGTCACTTCATTCAAAAGCTCGAAGATGCGCCGAGGCTTGAGTATGAGAACTTGCATCGTGCTTATGACGGGCTGCGGCCAAAGGCGGCGGATGCGACACGCTTAGGCGCTTTTTCCGAGGGCGAAACAGGTCTGCCTTTTGTGGATGCGTGTATGCGCAGTTTGCGCGCAACAGGCTGGCTCAATTTTCGGATGCGGGCCATGGTGCAGGCTGTTGCGAGTTATCATCTTTGGCTTCCGTGGCAAGAAAGCGGAGCTGTTCTGGCGCGCCTCTTTACAGACTATGAGCCAGGCATTCATTGGAGCCAAGTCCAGATGCAGTCTGGGACAACCGGGATGAACACTGTGCGGATTTATAACCCAGTAAAGCAGGGGTATGATCAAGATCCGACTGGGGCTTTTACACGGCGTTGGCTGCCTGAACTTGTCGATATTGACGATGAGTATTTGCAAGAGCCGTGGCGTGCGCCAAATGCGGCGCAGATTTTGGGGCGGGCTTATCCTGAGCCTGTGGTGGAGCCGGGCGCAGCTTCAAAGGCTGCGCGAGAGGCCGTCTGGGCGGTACGCAAGGGGCCATCGTTTCGGGAAGAGGCGCAGCGGCTCTTGGTTAAACATGCGTCTCGCAAGCCTGCGCGCGGGCGCGGTAAGAGCGCAAAGAAGGCTATGGACAAGACGCAAATGAGTTTCTCCTTTGGGGGCGATAAAGAATGAAGATGCGTCGCAAGGGGGATCTGCCCCAGAAAATCTGTGCCTGTTGCGGGAAGCCGTTTGACTGGCGAAAAAAATGGGAAAAAGTCTGGGCGGAAGTTCGGTATTGCTCTGAGCGGTGTAAGAGAGAACGCCGTCAGAAATGAGGCGTTGCCTTGACCGCTCGGGGCGCTAGTCTGGCCACAAAAGGGAGAGAATTGATATGAAGCTTTTGCGCGTTGGGCCTGTGGGCCAAGAAAAACCTGCCTGTCTGGATGCGACGGGTGTGATCCGTGATCTAACAGGCGTGACTGCAGATTTTGAAGGTGAGGGAGTATCTCTCGACGCGCTTGAAGCTTTGAAGGGCGTCGATTTGTCAGCACTTCCTGCCGTTGAGGGCAACCCACGGATTGGTGCGGCTGTTGCGCGGGTCGAAACGTTTTATGCGATCGGCTTGAACTATGCGCAACATGCGGCTGAAGCCGGTATGGAGCCGCCTAAAGAGCCCATTTTGTTTAATAAATCCGCTTCTTGCCTTGCTGGGCCGAATGATGCGCTGACCTTGCCCAAGGGTTCTGAGAAGAGCGACTGGGAAGTTGAACTGGGGGTCGTTATTGGCAAACGTGCGCAGAATGTCAGTGTCGAAGAGGCTCTGAGTTATGTGGCAGGCTACTGTGTGATCAATGACGTGTCAGAGCGTGCCTACCAGATTGAGCGTGGGGGGCAGTGGACGAAGGGCAAGTCGGCTCCTGGCTTTGGACCTGTGGGACCTTATTTGGTCACAGCGGATGAGGTGCCTGATCCGCAGGCGCTTGGGCTAAGGTTGAGTCTTAACGGCGAAATGGTGCAGAATAATTTCACTTCAGATATGATTTTTTCGGTTGCTGAAATTATTGCACATATGAGCGAGTTTATGGCGCTTGTGCCGGGTGATGTCATCGCGACCGGGACACCTGAAGGGGTGGGCATGGGTATGAAGCCACAGCGCTTCTTGCGCGTGGGCGATGTGATGGAACTTGAAATCGACGGGCTTGGTCGCCAGCGCACCGAAGTGATTTGAAATAAGAAAACGCGGCCCAAAGGGGCCGCGTTTTTACGATCTAAAAATGCGTGGAGTTTATGCGTTGGCTTCACGGATTTTGTTGGCTGCGTCTTTGTCAAACACTACACTGTTGTCTTCAAACAGCGTATCAAGTTCACCTGAGAGCATCATCTCGGTGATGATGTCGCAACCGCCGACAAACTCGCCTTTGACATAGAGTTGTGGAACGGTTGGCCAATCAGAGTAGTCTTTAACGCCTTGGCGAATGGCTTCATCCGCCAGAACGTTTACGTCTTGATAGTCAACGCCCATAAAATTAAGCACGCCCGCGACGCGTGAAGAAAAGCCACATTGCGGCATTTCTTTTGTCCCTTTCATGTAGAGCACAACATCGTTGGATTTGACGGTTTGATCAATCTGGGTTTTTGCATCGGTCATGATTGTCTCGCTTATTCGGGGGCTTTTGTTGTGAGGGCAAGCGCGTGGAGCTCGCCATTGGGACCGTCCATTTTGCCTTGTAGGGCGGCATAGACAGCGCGTTGTTGCTGAACGCGGTTCTTCCCGCGGAAGCTTTCGTCAATGACCATCGCAGACATATGAACACCGTCGCTGCCCGCGACTGTGATCTCCGCATCTGGAAAGGCTGCGCGCAGGATTGTCTCAAGTTCGTCTGCGTGGATCGCCATGTCTTTCTCTCCTTAGGTCGCTTCACAAAAGATGTAAGCTCGATGTCGCTTTTGCGCAAGCGGCTCAGGCAAAGGTTTCCGCGAAGCTGTTGCGGTAAATGTTGCGCAGCTCTTCGAGTGGGGCTGTGATTGCGCCGAACGTTATGTCAGAGCCAGTGAACTTGCCTACCGATGTGATTGGCACACCCGCCCGCATAGCCGCGCCCATGAGGGCTTCTGCTTGATCAAAGTTGCAAGCCACAAGATAGCGCGCCTGATCCTCGCCAAAGAGTTCTTGCGTGTTTTCACTATCGATTTGAACACCAACATTTGAAGCTTCGGCCATTTCGAAAGCCGCCATGGCGAGGCCACCGTCAGAAAGATCAAGGCAGGCTGTGATCCATTCGTGGTGATCGCGGATGAAATCACCGTTGCGCTTTTCGGCTGCAAGATCAACGGCTGGGGCGTCCCCTTCTATGCGGTTGAACACTTCGGCAAGAAGGGCCGATTGGCCAAGGTGGCCTTCAGTATCGCCGATCAGAAGCGCAACATGGCCTTCGCGAGCTTGGCCCAAAATGGCTTGGTCTTCGTGAGCGATGAGGCCTACAGCCGCGATCGTCGGGGTGGGGAGAATGCCTGTCCCGTCTGTTTCATTGTAGAGGCTGACATTGCCTGAAACGATTGGCATATCAAGTGCGAGAACCGCTTCGCCGATCCCTTGGATTGCGCCAACGAATTGGCCCATGATCTCTGGCTTCTCGGGGTTGCCGAAGTTGAGGTTGTCGGTGCTGGCAAGAGGCTTTGCGCCTGAAGCTGTCAAGTTTCGATAGGCTTCAGCTACGGCTTGTTTGCCGCCCTCAACGGGGTTGGCCATAACATAACGAGGTGTGACATCCGAGGTGAAGGCCAGTAGCTTGTCAGTGCCATGAACACGCACAACGCCTGCGCCAAAACCTGGCGTGCGAACTGTATCGGCCATAACCATTGTGTCATATTGCTCATAGATCCATTGCTTGCCTGCGTAGTTTGGCGAGGCGAGAAGAGCCTTGAGGCCATCGACTGGGTCAACCTGCGGCACATCGCTGTTGACGAGCGGTGTTGCAGCAGGTGTCGCAACCCATGGGCGATCATATTCGGGTGCAGACCCTGAGAGTGTGGCGAGAGGCAAGTCTGCTTTGAGCTCGTTGCCGTGCATAATAATGAAGCGGTCTTCAGCAATGGTTTCGCCGACAATGGCAAAATCAAGATCCCACTTTACAAAGACAGCGCGCGCTTCAGCTTCCAGCGCTGGATTGAGAACCATCAACATGCGCTCCTGAGATTCTGACAACATCATCTCGTAGGCTGTCATATCTTTTTCGCGTTGCGGCACATCGTTGAGCTGGAGGCGCACACCAAGAC
>Ga0209137_1002241_pt1 | contig 17281 bp, 13 predicted proteins | sample SaaInl5LU_22_DNA_FD_184642 | JGI IMG/M metagenome (GOLD analysis project Ga0209137, IMG submission 184642) | Marine microbial communities from expanding oxygen minimum zones in the Saanich Inlet - ESP_105LU_22_DNA (SPAdes) (version 2) | ecosystem: Environmental > Aquatic > Marine > Intertidal... | reverse complement strand
GCGGCTTCACCCGCCCCGGTTTCGATCACGCAATCATATCCAAGTTTCTGAAGCTGGAGCGCGCTATCGGGGGTCATCGCCACCCGTGCTTCGCCCGGCTCAATTTCCTTCGGAGCGCCTATTTTCATGCTTTGGTCTCCTTATCCTTCGACATGTGGGAGCCGACCGGGAGGAGGAACCCGAAATCGCAGCCCTCGTCGGCCTGAGTGACCTCCGCCGCATATAGTCTGTCGTAACCCCGCCGCTCGGCCACGGGCACATTGTCGGTTGCCCAGTCGGCACGACGGCGCGCCAGTTCATCCTCGTCGACCAAAAGGTCGATCGTCTTGTTCTGCACGGACAGCTTGATCCGGTCGCCGTTGCGCACAAGGCCGAGGACACCGCCCATGGAAGCCTCGGGCGCGACATGCAGAACGATGGTACCAAACGCTGTGCCCGACATGCGCGCATCCGAGATACGGACCATGTCCTTGACCCCTGCCTTGCTGAGCTTCTTCGGGATCGGAAGATAGCCCGCCTCCGGCATGCCCGAGGCGCTTTTGGGGCCTGCGTTCTGCAAGACCATGAAATCATCCGCCGTAATGTCGAGGTCGGGGTCGTCAATGCGGTTCGCCAGATCCTCCAGCGACGAGAACACCACGGCGCGGCCTTCTTTCTCGAACAAGGTTTGATCCGCCGCCGATCGCTTGAGGATCGCGCCGCGCGGCGCAAGGTTTCCGAAGAGCGCCACTAGCCCCCCTTGCGGCTCGAGCGGTTGTTCGGCGCGCGCGATGATCTTGCGGTTGATGTAGCCGGGATCCTGTTCCAGACGGTCGCCCAGGGTTTCGCCCGTGACCGATATCGTGTCGAGGTGGAGCAGCGGCTTCAACTCGCGCAGGACTGCGCCAACGCCACCCGCGAAAAAAAAATCCTCCATGTAATCGGTGCCTACCGGCTTGAGGTTCACCAGAACCGGCGTGGTGTCGGACAACTCGTTCAGACGCCTGAGCGAAATCTTGATGCCGAGGCGACCCGCAATCGCCGTCAGATGGATGATCGCATTCGTCGATCCGCCAAGCGCCAGCAGCATCCGCATGGCATTCTCGACCGACTTCTCGGTAATAATCTGGCTTGGTCGGATCGGGTTGTGGATCATCCGCGCCGCGGTCAGGCCCGTGGCTTCGCCTGCCCTCAGACGGTCGGCATGCACCGCCGGGATCGCTGCGGTCCCGGGAAGGGACATGCCCATGGTCTCGGCAATGCAGGCCATGGTCGAGGCCGTACCCATAACCGCGCAGGTGCCCGCCGTGGTGGCCAGGCGCCCTTCGATATCGTTGATCTGCTCGGTAGACACCTCGCCCGCGCGGTATTTGCCCCAAAACCTGCGGCAGTCGGTGCAGGCGCCAAGACGTTCCTCGCCGTAGCGCGAGGTCATCATCGGACCCGCCACCAGCTGCACCGCGGGCAGATCGGCAGAGGCAGCGCCCATTAGTTGCGCAGGCACCGTCTTGTCGCATCCGCCCATCAGTACGACCGCATCCATCGGCTGCGCACGGATCATTTCCTCAGTGTCCATCGACATGAGGTTGCGGAATTTCAGACTAGTGGGGCTGAGAAACACTTCGCCGAGGGAAATCGTCGGAAACTCGATGGGTAGGCCACCGCCAAGCAACACGCCACGTTTCACGGCCTCCAGCAGTTCGGGGAAATGTCGGTGGCAGTTGTTGAACCCCGAAAAGCTGTTGGCGATCCCCACGATCGGTTTTTGCAATACTTCGCGGGAATACCCCATGGACGCCGCAAAAGAATTGCGCAGGTAGACCGAGAAATCCCGGTCACCATAATTGGTCAGGCCTCGCGCAAGGCCAGCATTTTCGTCGTTTTCCATGTTGTGTTACCTTGCCAGCTTGATCTTGACGTATTTCGGGTTGAGGTAATCCATGATGCCAAGGGATCCGCCCTCCCGGCCCATGCCGCTTTCCTTGATGCCGCCGAACGGGGCCTCGGCCGTGGCAAGCAGCATTTCGTTCACCCCAACCATGCCGACCTCGAGATCCTCATAGGCGCGGGTGGTGGTGGTGAGGTCGTTGGAAAAGACATACCCCGCAAGGCCGAAAGGCAGGGCGTTCGCGCGCTCGATCACTTCGTCATAGCTGGTGAAGGTGGTGATCGGTGCGATCGGGCCGAAGGGTTCCTCGTTCATCACCAGCGCATCGTCGGTCACATGGCCCAGAACCGTCGGCTCCCAGAAGTAGCCGCGGTTCGTGCCCTCGGGCACCTTGCCGCCCGCCAACAGCTCCGCGCCCTTCGCGATCGCGTCTTCGGTCATGGTCTGGATAGTCTTGAGACCGCGCGCATTTGCCATCGGACCAAGCTGCACCCCATCCTGGTCCCAGGAGCCGATCTTGAGCGATCTGGCGATCTCGGCAAAACGGGTCGAGAATGCCTCGTAGCTGTCCTCATGGACGTAAAAGCGGGTGGGCGAGATGCACACCTGGCCGCAGTTGCGGAATTTGGTCAGGGCGCAGATCTCGGCGGCCTTGCGGGCGTCATAATCGTTGAAGATCAAGACGGGGCCATGCCCGCCCAGCTCCATCGAAGCCTTCTTCACGCCCTCGGCGGCGAGCGCCAGGATCTGTTTGCCGATCGGCACCGATCCGGTGACGCTGACCTTGCGCACGATGGGAGAGCGGATCAGCCGCTCGGCGATCTCGCCGGAATTGCCGGTCAGCATGTTGACGACGCCCCGCGGGATACCCGCGTCATGGCAGGCCTGCACCAGCGCGGCGCAAGAGGCCGGGGTTTCCCCTGCCGGCTTGATGATGATCGAACAGCCCGCCGCAAGGGCTGCCGCGATCTTGCGGGCGGGAAGCAAGGCGGGAAAATTCCACGCAGAGAATGCTGCGACCACGCCCACGGGCTGATGGATTACCGCCATCCGGCTGTCGGATGTGCGGCTTTCGATGATCTGGCCATAGATGCGCTTGGTTTCCTCGGAATACCATTCGAACTGATCAGCGGCGGCGTTGGTCTCACCCATGGATTCCGCCAGCGGCTTGCCGGTCTCCATCGACATCAGCGTCGCGATCTGATCGATGCGCGCACGGATAAGGTCGGCCGCCTTGCGGATCTTCGCAGCCCTGTCCCAGGTTCCGGTTTCCCGCCAGGTTGCGAACCCTTCCTGTGCTGCGGCCAGAGCATCATAGATATCGGCTTCAGTCGCGGCGGCGATGGTGCCGATGGCGTCTTGTGTCGCCGGGTCGGTGACGGTCCGCGTGGCCTTGTCCGAAGCCTGACGCCAATCGCCCCGGATGAACAGGTTGATGTCTTGATACATTGCTGTGTTCCTCAAATCTTCGATTTCAGGTAGCGGTTCTGCACGTCGGCAACCCAATTCCCGACATTCCAAGAGCCGTAGGCCCCCATCGCAGCGATGTCGTCGTGCCCGGCGTAGACGGGGATATGCACAAGCGACAGGCCGTCGTGGTCAAAGGCCTGCTCCAGCGCCCTCGTCAGTTCCGCCTTGGTGTGACCGCCATGGAGCGCCTTCACGCCGCTGACCGACCCGGCCATTTGCACGTAATCCACCGCTACGGAATCGCTGGTCTTGAACTCGCGGCCGTATTGAGCGTGTTGCAGTCCGGTGATCGCGGCCATCCTGCGGTTGTCGAACAGGGCGATCATGCCGCGCACCTTGTGCTCGACCGCGTCTATCAGGATCTGCGGGTTCATCATGAACGACCCGTCACCAGTGAAGGCGATGGCATATCTGGGATCTTCGACATAGGCGGCGCCCAGAAGGCCAGAAACCGCGAACCCCATGTAAGACGCCCCGGTTTCGGTGAAGGTCTGGCGCGGCTGGTCATCCTCGACGATCTGAAAGCCGTTGGCCTGTACGTCGCCGGCATCGAAGAACTTTATCGCGCCCTTGGCATTGGCAAAGGCGGCGACGCTGTGGATAGCGGCGGGTTGGGTCAACACCGGCTTGCCCCATACGTCATCGTGGAGCGGCGCTGCGTTGATGCGTTTCGCCTTGAACTCCGTCCACCGGGCCTTTGCGGCGGCGCAGTCCATGGACCAGGTGCGTCGCAGGTCTAACCCGGTATGCTCGCCCGCCACCTCCAGAAGTTTCTCGATGACGGCGGAGATGTCGCCTTGCAGCCCCACGGTGTTGGCATAATGCGCGAGGTCGTCGAGATCCCCGTTGATGTTCACAACCGCACGGGCATTCGGGTAGCCGATACCGGAACAATCGGCCTGACACACCCCGCGCGAGCCAATCATGAGCACGGCCTCCGCATGCTCCATCGCGTAGTTGCCGCTGATGGACCCCTTGGAGCCGCCCACATGCATGTTCTGCAGATGTCCATCCATCATCACCCCGGTGGATCCGGGCGACAAGACAACCGGCACGCCGGTCAGGCATGCAAGTTTGCGCAGAGCCTTGGCATGTGCCCGCGTGCCGCCACCTGCCTTGATAACTACCTTTTCATAGGTGCGCAGGATCGCCACCGCTGCGTCGAAATCCGACGCATGGGCCGGGGCCACCGGGGCGAACACGGACCTTTGCGGCAGCGTGGCGATGTTGACCGCCGTCGGTTCCGGCTGGGCGTTGATCGGCAGCATCACGAAGAAGGGACCGGCCCTGTACGGGTGGTGAACGCAAGACGTGCCGCGCCGCAGACATTCGCGCAGCGCGCCCGGCGTGTGCAGCGTGTAGGATTGCCCCATTAGCGCGCCGATCTTGCCGAATATCCCCTGCTCGGGCTTCGGCACCTGCTGCATGTTGTAGCCCTCGCCCCGCGTCGTCTCATCGCCATAGATGTGATAGACACCGACGCCGTTGGACGCGGCCGCCAGCGATGCGGCCATCGCCTGCAATCCGCCCGGGCCGATGGATGTAACCACCGCCGGCGTCTTGCCGTAAACCCAGGCATAGGCGGTGGCCGCATGGGCCATTTCGACCTCGTTTCGGCAGTTCACGACGCTGAGCACGCCCTCCTCGTGATAGATGCGAAGGACTTCGCCCAGATCGGTGGAGCCATGGCCGAAGATGGCGAAATACTGTGTCACGCCTTGCTTCAACAGACCGATGATCAACGCCTCGGAAAGGCTGACTTCGATGACCCCACCGTTCCGGTCATCAACCAGAGCCGCGTCCACTGATGCCCTCGAAAGCCGCTCCGCCCGCGCACGGATGGCATGCTCGCCCAAAACGGTAGGTCGGTTGTTATCAAGCATCGTGTACCTCGACAGGTTGTTTTGAAACTCTCTTGGCCTTGAACTCGCTGCGCAGCTGAAGACCGATCACAAGCGCCGCCAGGCCAAAGAAAACCAAGGCCGTGGGAGAGGTCAGAAAGATGTCCAAACTCCCGCCGGACAGCATCATGCCGGTGCGGAATTCGTTCTCCAGGCTCGGGCCCAGCACCATGCCGAGGATGATCGGCGTGAGGGGGATCCGGACCGCCACGAGGACATAGGCAAGCGCCCCGATGACGGCCATGGCGTAGACGTCGAAGACACTGTTCCGGATCGACCAGGCACCGATGGCGCACAGCACCATCACGATCAGCGCAAGGATATCGCGCGGTATCTTCAGCACGTGCACGAAGAGCCGAATGCCGACCAGTTGCAGGCCAAGGACCCAGACATAGGCAACGACAATGGCGAGATAGATGCCGTAGACCTCGGCTGCATTGTTCATGAACATCGCAGGCCCCGGGACAATGCCATGGATCATCAGTCCCGCCAGCACGATCGCCGTTGCAGGATCACCGGGAATGCCCAAGGACAGCAACGGGATCATCGTGCCGCCTGTCACGGCGTTATTGGCCGTCTCGGGCGCGATCACACCCTGGATGTTGCCTTTGCCGAAGCTCTCCGACTTTTCCGAAAAACGCTTTGCGTGATCATAGGCCAGAAAGGATGCGATTGCTCCGCCGGTACCCGGGATGGCACCGATCGCAGTGCCAAGCGCCGAGCAGCGCAACATAAGCCCGAAATTTCTCCACAAGAGCTTAAAGGGCGGCAACTCAACCCTGATCTTGGCCACCCGCGCCGACTGCGCCTTGGACATCTTGCTCTCACTGAAGGCCTCGATGATGAAGGGCACGGCGAACAGCCCGATCAGCGCGACAAGCAGGTTTACGCCCTGCAACAGGTTGATGCTGCCGAACGTCAGCCTGGGAACGGCGTCAATGCTATCGAGCCCTATGGTCATGATCATCAGCCCGAGGACCCCGCTGACCAGGCCTTTCAGAAGTGATCCGCCGCACAGGCCGCAAATCGTCGACAATCCGAACAAGACCAGCGCGAATTTCTCGGCCGGGCCAAAGCCGATGGCCAGAGCTGCGACCACATCGACCAGAAGCACCATCACGATCAGGCTGAAGATCCCACCGAAGGCCGAAACGATCACCGCCGTGCCAAGGGCGATGGAGGCATCGCCGCGCTTGGTCATTGGATGGCCGTCCAGAACCGTCGCCGCCGCCGACGGCGTGCCGGGTATACCAAGCAGGATGGACGAGACCGATCCGCCCGTCATGCCACCGATATAGGTGCCCAGAAGCAACCCGATGGCGGGCACCGCGTCGAGGCTGAAGGTGATGGGCAGCGCCAGCGCCAGCGCAACGGTGAAGGTCAGCCCCGGGATGGACCCGAAGATCAATCCGACCATGGTGCCAAGCCCGATGCACGCAATTGCAATCGGCGTCATGGCCAGGGAGGTAGCTTGAAGAAACGCGTCCATCTCAGCTACCCAAGATTGACCAAGGATCCGTTGGCAAGGTGGATGCCAAGGAGTTTTTCGAAGATCAGCCATGCCCCAATCGGGACCCCGAGCGTGACGCCCATGATCATTTTCAAGGATCGCCGGCGCAGGCTGAACAGCATGATGAACAGCACGATGGCAGTGGTGGCCAGAAGAAAGCCCACCTTCTGGAGCAAGAACCCATAGAGAAGGATTTCGCCCAGAACAACGAGCGCGGGCACGACGGTGAAATGCGGGCTGTCCTCGTCGTGGGATGGTTCGGCAGATTCGGCGCCTGCCAGGTAGCAGCGAACCATGAGCAGCACCGCCAGGCCGGCCAAGACAACGCCGAGCATCAGCGGGAAGGCTCGGGGGCCGATATCGCCGCCCCCGAACCCGGTTCTAATGGTCGTCGTGACAAACCAGATCCACATACACGATAACACGAGCAAAGTCGTCGCAACCACTATATCTTGCGTTCTTCCGGTCATCGCAGGCTCCTTCATGGTTTGCCGTCAGGGGCTTACTTGACCAACTCAAGCTCTTCGAGCAATGCCGCGTAAAAGACATCGTCGCGGGCGATGAGTTCACCGAAGGCCTTAGCGTCAAGATAGGCCGGGCTGAACCCGACATTGACGGATGCCTGGAGGAACTCGGATCTTGCGACGGCGGCTGCGGCTGCGGCTTGTAGGCGTTCGATGACATCGGCCGGTGTTCCGGTAGGTGCGGCCAGCCCGCGCCACATCGTAATGTCGATGTCGACACCCTGCTCGGCCGCGGTCGGCACGTCCGGAAGAGATGCCACACGATCCTGCGACGTCACCGCGATAACATTGAGGTCGCCCGATTGCTGGTAGGACACGAATTGTCCCGGCCATTGCACGGCCGCGTCAATCCGGCCTCCGAGCAATTCGACGGGGGCCGCACCCTGACCGTAAGCGATGTAGGTGACCCGGTCGCCGATCCCCATGGCATCGAACAGCGCCGCCGAGGTCGTGTGCGTGAACGACCCGCGACCCGAAATGCCCACCCTCAGTTTCGTGTCATTGCCCTCGAGCGAGGCCGCCATTTCCGCAAGGTTCGTCCAGCCGGAGGAGGAATTGACCGCCAGCGCCGGAGCTTCCGTCGACACGCGCGCGATCGGTTCGAACGCCGTATAGTCGAACGGCAACGTGCCCATGTGGTGCACAGTGTTGATGGAATTGGAGTTCCACACGATATTGTACCCGTCTGGCGCCGTGCCGGCCAGATACGAGTATCCGATCGCGCCGCCACCGCCTGTCCGACTGACCGGAACGACGCTCACACCCAGCTCATCCGACATCAGTTCCGCCAGGAGCTGTGCAATCGTGTTTGCCGTGCCCCCGAACAGGATCGTCATCTCGATGGGTTGCTCGGGAAACTCCGCCTGCGCGGCTCCACCGAAGCAGATTGTGGCGGATGACAAGAGTGCCGTCACGCCCACACGAAATCTTCTTGATAATGTCACGGTATATTCCTCCCTTTCTTGTGTTGGTCGTCATGTCCTGATCGCAACCTTCATCATCGCAATCGGATTGCTAAGCCCCTTCCTCCTAAAGCGGCCTGTCACTTCCTGAATCTCAGGCGATCTCCCTCTGGTTGGCCGCATGGCGCTCGCGCAGAGCCTGAAGGATCTTTTCGGGCGTGGCGGGCAGCGATTTGATCCGCACGCCGATCGCGTCGTAGATGGCATTCATGATTGCCGGGGCCGTGGGCACCAATGCGGGCTCGCCGATCCCCTTGGCCCGCAACGGGCTGAGAGGATCCGGATCCTCGACGATCGTGCAATTGATCTGCGGGATGTCGAGGGATGTCGGAAGGATGTACTTGGCGAACCCGTGCGTCGTCGTGTGGCCATCGACGGTCTGGTAATCCTCCATCAGCGCCTGACCGAGACCCTGAACCACGCCGCCTTCGATCTGACCCTCGACGCCCCGTGGGTTGATTGCGCGACCGACGTCATGCACAGCCCAGATCCCCAGAACCTGCACCTCGCCGGTGTAAGTATCGACCTCGACCTCTGCGACCTGGGTTCCGAACACATAGGCCTGCCAGGGCGCGCCTGACCCATCGACGGGATCAAGCCCCGTGCCATGGGCGGTGAAGGACGCGGATCCGACCGGCACGACGCCCCGTGCCTTGCAGATCTTGACGGCATCCTTCATGCTCACCCTCTGGTTCGTCTCCACGGCCCAGACTTCGCCGTTGAAGGCCTTGAGCGTGTCGACGGCGACGCCCCAATGATCCGCAAGCTCCGCGAACAGGGCCGAACGCGCCTCCCGCGAGGCGAGCGCCACCGAGTTGCCGATCATGTAGGTCTGCCGCGTGGCCCCCGCATGGGCGGCTTCGGGCGCACGCGCGGTATCGTTGTCGCCGATGGTGACGTCCTCGGGTCTGATCCCCATTTCCTCTGCGGCGATTTGGGCCAGAACGGTCAGGATGCCCTCGCCGATCTCGGTCACGCCGGTCACGATCTTGCCGGTTCCGCCATCGTCGATCTCAGCCCAGGCACCTGCACGGTCGATCGTCGCGGTCCGGGCGATGCCGTACCAGCTTGCCGCGATGCCGCGGCCTCGAAGTTTGCGCTCCATCATGCCACCTTCTCCGCTTCCGTTGGCCCGGGGGTCGCAGTCTCGAACCGCGCACCGAGGGTGCAGGGCTTGCGCGTGTCCGGGCCGTTCATGTCCTTGCGCGCGGGGCCGCGCACCGTCGGCGGCCCGCTTTCCCAGCGCGAAGCCTTCTCGGCTGCGTCGAGCACCCGGTCGAGCGACGCGGTGGTCAGCTCCTGCTGCGTGTGCGTGCGCGAGCCGACTTTCATCATATTCACCCGCCGGATCGCGAAGGGGTCCATCCCCAACGCTTCCGCAGCCATGTCCATCATGCTCTCGGTGGCAAATTGCGCCTGCATGCCGCCAAAGGTGCGGAAGGCGCCAGAAGGCGTATTGTTGGTATAGACGGCCACCGTGTCGATCTTGAGGTTGTCCACCTCGTAGGGGCCGCATGACAGGATCGCCGCCTTGCGCATCACGCCTTCAGACGACATGCCGTAGGCGCCGCCATCCGACAGCATCGAGAACTCGATCGCGGTGATTCGCCCGTCCTTTTTTAGGCCCAACTTATAGTGCACCTTGGAAGGGTGCCGCTTGGCCGAGGCGATGATGCTTTCTTCTCGGGTAAAGTTCAGTTGCACCGGGCGGTGCGTCTTCATCGCGCAGATCGCCAGCATGCCCTGGTAGATCATGTCCTCCTTGCCGCCGAAACCACCGCCGACGGGGCTCATGATGAAACGCACCTTGTTGATCGGCTTGTCTATGATCTCGGCCAGCATGTGACGATGGTGCGAGATGTTCTGAGACGGAGAGATGACCACGACAACGTCATCGGCGTCGACATAGGCGATGCCCGCCTCGGGCTCGAGGTAGCCATGTTCGACCTGCTGCGTCGAAAAATCATCCTCGAGGATGATGTCGGCCTGGGCAAAGCCCGCCTCCACGTTGCCCTTGCGGATGGGAATATGCTTGACCAGATTGTCGGGTGCATAGTCGTGCAGCACGGGCGCGCCGGGTTTTCGGGCGTCCTCAGCAAAGAAGATCCCCGGCAGCGGCTCGTATTCCACCTTGATCGCAGCCACGGCGCGGCGCGCGATCAACAGGTCTTCTGCGGCGACGGCAGCCACCGCCTCGCCGACATAGCGCACCTTTCCTGTGGCCATGGTCGGTTGATCGTGGACGAACACGCCGAACCCGTCCTTGCCAGGCACATCGGCCGAGGTGATGACGCAGGCGACGCCGTCCATGGCCTCCGCCGCGCTGGTGTCGATCGACATGATCCGCGCGTGGGCGTGCGGTGAGCGCAGGACCTGCATCTGCAGCATGTCGGGCATCTTCATGTCTGCCGCATATTTCAGGCGACCCGACACTTTCGACGGCGCATCCAACCGGCGCACATTGGCGCCGATAAATGACTCCCCGACCGCGTCTTCTTCCAGAACGGCAGCGGGCATTTCACCGGCGATTACGTCCCGGGCCATTTCGACGGCCTCGAAAATCTTGGTGTAGCCAGTGCAGCGGCAGATGTTGCCGCCAAGGCGTTCCTTGATCTCCTCGATGCCGGCATTCGGGTTCTCGCGCAGCGCCGAGGTGGCCGCCATCACCATGCCGGGGATGCAATAGCCGCACTGGCTTGCGCCGGTCTTGTGGAATGCCTTCTGCACCGGGGTCAGGTCGCCCGGCGCGGCCAGGCCTTCGATGGTCTGCACCGAGGTTCCCGCCGCCTTGGCGACTGGCATCAGGCAGGATTTCACCAGCTTGCCATCGACAAAGACCGAGCAGGTGCCGCATTCGCCCGCGCCGCAGCCTTCCTTGGTGCCGGTCAGGTTCAGATCATCGCGCAGGAAATCAAGCAGACGCTGATGCGGTTCGGCTTCGCGCGAGACCTTGCGCCCGTTGACCTGCAATTCGAGCTTGAGCTTAGGCATGTGCCAACTCCTCACCATCCTGAAAATTGACCGTGCCGCCGGGCTGGTTGGCCAAGGCCTCTTCCAGCGCGGCACGAACGAAATTGACGACCACATCACGGCGGTAGTCCTGCCGCGAGCGCGACGCGACAGCATCGGCGGCTTGGGTGGCGATGTCCTTGATGACCGCGCGGGATACCTTTTGCCCGACAAGGGCGGCTTCCACCTGGGTCAGACGGATCGGCCGGGGGCCGACCCCGCCTAGCGCCAGACGCACGCTTTCGAAAACGCGCCCAGCCGGGTCCGTGCGGACCAGCGCGGCGCAGCAGGCAACCGAGATCACCAGCGAGCGGCGCAGGCCGACCTTCTGGAACGAGCCGCCATATCCATCCGCCGCATCCAAAATGACCGAGGTGACGATCTCGTGGGGGGCGATCTTGGTCTTGCCGGGACCCTCGATGAATTCTATCACCGGAAGGATACGGCGCACGACCTTGCCATTGTCGAGGCGCGCCAGCTCGATCTCCCCGTTCAGGGCCACCACTGCGGGTGTCCCGTCGGCGACGGGCGACGCATTCACCAGGTTGCCCGCCAGCGTCGCCTGCTCGCGGATCTGGTCGTCGGCGAACCAGATCGCGCAATAGGGCATGCAGGGCAGCGCCTTGCGAAGCTCGGGATTGGTCAGAAAGTCCTGATAGACGGTGTTGGCCCCAAGATAAACCCGGCGGTTGGCGATGGTATGGCCCGACAACTCGGGGATGCGGGTCACGTCGATCAGCTCAGGCAGATGCACGTCGCCGGCGCGCCCCTCCCGGGCCCATGGAAGGATATCAGTGCCGCCGGAAACAAGACGGCTGCCCTCGGGTGCCGTGGCCCAGAGCGACAGGGCCTCGGTCAGGCTGGCGGGCATGTGGTAGGTATCACAGGTCAGCATCGAGCATTCTCCCAACTCGAGACGTCGTGGCCGCACAGGGTCGCGGCCACGTTCTTTTCTTGAAGCGGCGTCTTACTCAGCGGCCACCTTGCGGGCTTCGGCGTGCTTGTTCTTGACCACCACCTTGATTGCATCCTCGACGCGGTCTTTGGCATACCGGAGCGCCTCGGCAAGGTCCTCCATGTCGAAGGTGTGGGTGTGGATCAGGGTTGCGTCGAAGACCTTTTCGCGCATGAACGCCTCAGCGCGGTGCGTGGCGGATTTGCCCTCGCCACGGATGCCGAACACGTAGATGTTGTTGCGCACGAGATAGGCGACATCCACCTCGTCTTGCTTGTGCGGGAAGGCGGCCAGACAGATCTTGCCCCCGCGGTTGAGCATCAGCGCCGCCTCGTTCACGCCATTGGGTGCGCCCGCGCATTCCAGAACGTAATCAACACCCTTGCCGCCGTTCAACTCACGTACTTTCGACACGACGTCTTCATTGCGGACGTTGATCACGTAATCGGCGCCCAGCTGCTTGCCGATTTCCAACCGGTTGTCCCGGGTGCCCGTCAGGATCACCGGGTAGGCCCCCAGCGCCTTGGCGACAGCCGCGCCCATCAGGCCTATCGGGCCGGGGCCGGTCACCACCACGCTTTCACCCGCGATCAGGCCGCCGATCTCTGTCAGGCCATACATGGCAGTGCCGGCCGTCACGACGAGCGTAGCTTCCTCGTCGGTCATGGTGTCGGCGACATGGACCAGCGTGTTGATATTGTTTACGGCGTATTCGGCGAAGCCGCCATCGGTGGTGAAGCCGTTGGCGCGGTGGCCCTTGTCGACATCGCCGTAATTCTTGCCGTAGTTGTGGCACGAGGTATACATGCCCGCTCGGCAACGCTTGCACTGACCGCAACCGGCGTGGATTTCGACGGTGACGCGCTCGCCTATCTTGTACTCGTCCACACCAGCCCCGAGGGCGACAACCGTGCCCATGTATTCATGGCCGGGGGTGAAGCCCTTGTTGAAAGGGTCACCGCCCTGGATCTGCGCAGGCGGGCCGTTGTAGATGATCTCGAGGTCAGTGGCGCAGATCGCGACGGCATCGATGCGCACCAGAACTTCGGCGCGGTTGGGGACCGGCACGGGCTTTTTTTGCAAGGTGATCTGGCCGGGGTCGCCCAGAACCCAGGCATTCATCTGCTCGGGGATGGGATAATCCGGGCTGGTCTTCACGGTGCTTGGCATGGTCATGGTTGTTCCTCCGCTTATTGAATTCGAAACGCCGGCCTCAGCCATTGCGCAACTTGTTGGAAAACTTGTTTCCTGCTACAATCATCTCGCGGATGATCTTGACACGGTTCTCGTCGGTCGCGTGATCCGCCGGCATGGTGGTAGAAATCGCCGCGATCACCTCGCCGCCCTTGTTGCGGATCGATGTGCCTATGCAGACGATGCCGGGCCTGAATTCCTCATCATCGATGGCGAATTTCTGGCGCCGCACCTGGCGCAACTCCTCCACCAGACCGGACAGGCTGGTGATCGTGCGCGGCGTGTAGGCGTTCAGACCATTGGCCGAGATAACGCTCACCAGTTCGGTGTCGGGAATCCACGCAAGGATCGACTTGCCCGTCGATGTCGCGTGCAGCGCAGTCATCTTTTCCAGTTCGCCGTGTTCGTCGACCTGATGAACGGGTGAAGCGAAATTCAGCAGCGTCATCAGCGACGTGTCCCTCAGCGCCGCCAGTTGGACGCCATAGCCAAGCCTCTCACCCAGCGCCTTGAGGTCCTCACGCAGCAGCAGCGAAGGCTCCCGCATGCCTTTTGCGAGGTCATTGACCTCCCTGATCTTCGGGCCAAGCGCATAGCCATGGCTGCGGCTCAGATGGGTGACGAAATCGCGCTGGACCAGGGTCGAGATCAGGTGGTGGCAGGTCGAAGCGTTCAGGCCCGTCCGATCCGCGATTGCCGACAAGGTCAACCCTTCGCTATCCGCGGCGATCACCTCCAGAATGGTCAGGGCGCGGTCCACGGACTGAATCGTTCGACCGGTTGACGAGCGGTCCAAACGCGCGCGCTGCCGGTCATGGTCACCGATCGTGTCCGAACTTTGCGACTGTGGGTCGTATTCCCGAGCCATTGAAGAAACCTCCCGTTGCTGGGACTTTGTTCATATGGAACGACTCGGGCAAGTGAAATTTACAATATCGATAAAAATTTCATATTGTGAAATTCAGAGCCCATTCCGACCGCTCCAAGGCGTTGTTGCAAAAAGGCTGCCGGATTCAGGATCGCCCCTTTTCCCGTCGAGTTCATGAACTTTTAATAACGACCGGCCACATATGGGAATCGGCGGGCATCACACCCGCCATGAAACTGAGAATGGCTGCGTAAGTTCTAGCGGAGAAACCCTGCCCTTCAACCACAGCTAGCCCTTGTCGGCCCAGACCGACCTCTCTTCGCCATGGAGCAGCTCATCCCAGACCCGGCTGTCATGCACCTTTGCGGTCGTGGCTTCGAGGCTGTGGACGGTGCCGCTGTCAACGTCCACACCGACATGGGCCTTCATGCCAAAATACCAGTCATTGCCCTTCTTTGTCGAAGACATCTCAGGGTCTCGTGCCTTGGCTTGGTTCTTGGTCGAGGACGGCGCATCGATGATCGTCGCATCCACCAACGTGCCAGAGCGCAGCGTAATCCCCTTGTCAGCCAGATGCGCGTTCACGTCTGCGAAGATCGCTTCGGTCAGTTCGTATCGTTCAAGAAGGTGCCGGAAGTTGAGGATTGTGGTCTCGTCCGGGATGCGGTCATCGCCCAACTCGATCCCGGCAAACCGGCGCATCGCCTCACTGTCATACAGCGTCTCTTCGGCCATCGGATCGCTCAGCGCATACCAGTTCTGCAGGAAGTAAATACGCAGCATCGTCTCCAGTGGCATCGGCGGCCGCCCGCCCTTCAGCCCAGCCTTCGGGTAGTGCGGTTCGATCAACGCCTGCAAACGCATCCACGGAACCACCGCATCCATATCTGCCAGAAACTGCTCGCGCCGTGTGACCTTCTTCTTCATCGCGTCCCGAAGTCCGGGAATGGCAGGCTGCTTGGGCATCGGCGGGGTCTCCTTCAGTCGCTGCCCGCAGCCTATCAGATCACGCCAAAAGCGGCAGGTTTTTCAGACGTTCCCTAGATATTCGCCGCACTCGTTCGACACAGACCAAGCATTCTGGAATTCATTATCGAAGTAAAGCGTCCAGCTAACCCCAAGGATGAACAGGGCCGCCAAGAGCAAAAGCCACCTTTGATACATGGCTATGTCAATCCTCATACAATTTGCGCGCATCAGCGCGCTCTGACTGCTTGAGGAAGGTAACAGCCCGCTCCCATGCTAGCAATCGCCACCCTGATGCGGTCAATCAATGCCACGCAGGTAGGCTACTGCGCAGCAAGCGCCATCAGAAAGGTGTATAATTTGGGGGATAGGTTACACACAACTAGACCTATTTCTCAAATAAAACAATATTTTACATGAAAAGTATGGTGCCCGGGGGCGGAATCGAACCACCGACACGAGGATTTTCAATGAAGATGGCGGTATATTTACGTTCCTTTACTGCAACTTAGCACGACACATTTTTTGTGTGCGCAAAAGTGTGTTTTTGGTGATTTGGCGGTGAACGGAGTGAGAATGCTGTGTTGAACACTGTGTTCGCGACAGTGTGAGAAACACAAGAACAGGCGGCGCCCTGTTCGAAAAAGCTCCCCGCAAACCCAGTGCGACATACTGATCAAAATTTTCGCTGTCGTTGTTTTCAAAACTTCCACGAACCTGATACTTACAAAGCCTTTAAGAAATAAAAATACACAAAAGCTCCATCGCGCCACCTGAATCTTGCACAAACCCCGCAACATGAGCGCCTTTAACTTTTCCACCAAAATGGCTGAGGAACGGTGGATTTGTGAATGTGAATATCTCGAAGATTTTTCAAAAATGAATTTATAGCATCAGTGTCGCCATCGATATATGGCTGAGACATTGCAACCACCACTGGAGATGGATTGCGGAACTTCGCAGTCCAAGACGCCATCTTAAAAACAACGGGAACAAACCCAACTCCAGATTCGGTCAAGCTGTAGATTTTTTTCTGAGAATGCGTGCCGTCGTCCGTCACTTCCAACATCTTTAAATGGGTAAGTCTCTGTAATCTAGATGACAAGGAACCGGACGAAATTTTTTCAAGGTTGTTTTTCAATATATCATTGAATGTGCGCCGATCAAAAAGAGCGATGTCTCTAATAATGATAGGTATCCACTTGTCACCAAATAGATACGAAGCCAACGCGATGGGACACATTTCTTGTTCAACGGACTGATCAAGCATCGTTTCATCCTCTCTCGAAAACCACTTCAATTTTTAGACTAGATCGCGATGGGAGCCGATGCAAGCATGTTTATGACGTTGATCATAGAGGTACGCTGCGGATGCGATATAATCATAACAAGGCACGTATAGGGGTCCTGACCGGAGTTTTAGCCCTGAACAAGGCAAATTTTGTCAGTGCCGAACCATCGCTAGAGCGAGGCACCTATCTGGTAGAAGGCCCAGCCGCCTGCGGTAACTGCCACACGTCCCAAGGTCCTGATGGCCAACACTCTAAAACTCAGCGCAACAGCACCAACTAAAACAAATCTTGAAACATAAGGACGAAAAAATGATCAATACTACCAAAATGCTTGCAGCAATTTTAGTTTGCAGCACTACCCCTGTCCTCGCAGATAGTCACTCACAAATTTGGAGCATGGCAGGCCTAGCAAACGCACCGTCGTCTTCTAAGATGATGGAAGGCGTGACTGGATCGATTTTGATCAATAGTTCAATCGATTTATGGGATTGGTCAGAAGCGCCTGAGGGCTTCCCAGCACTCGTAACGGCAGAATGCAACCAATCAATAGCACTGACTGCTGAAGGTGCGCCATTCGGAGGCGTGGGCGTTTGTAGTATGATGGATCCAGATGGTGATTTGGCCATTTATTTTGGCGAGATCACTCCACAACTTGAGTACGTGGGTTCACTAACCGCTGGCAGTGGTAAGTATGAGCCATATGTCGGCCAGAAATTTGTTGGGACTGTAACAGGCATGCTGAGTACAGGTCAGCAAATGTACC
>Ga0209137_1002238_pt1 | contig 17296 bp, 17 predicted proteins | sample SaaInl5LU_22_DNA_FD_184642 | JGI IMG/M metagenome (GOLD analysis project Ga0209137, IMG submission 184642) | Marine microbial communities from expanding oxygen minimum zones in the Saanich Inlet - ESP_105LU_22_DNA (SPAdes) (version 2) | ecosystem: Environmental > Aquatic > Marine > Intertidal... | reverse complement strand
TTTATGGGAGAGGTTAAAAGCAAATACTGCGCCGAATTTACCACGAAACTGTGAAACTTGGCCCTGCAACTCCAAAAGTTTGCCCGACGCCCCAATTCGTCTTGAATCTACTCGCCGTTGCATGCTTTGTCGTCAGCACTGATCTTCTGCGGTTGTGGTAATTCTGATAAACCACCTTCCCTATGAATTCTCCAATCACTGCGCCCGCGACCAATTCACTCACCCAGTGGTTATGGCCTCGAATGTCGTACAATAATGCCGTTCCCGCTAGCGCATAAGGCACCCAGCTGTTATCAAAAACTTTGCTGTTGACACTCGCAAAGGCAAAGAACATCGTGGCATGGTAGCTCGGGAAACCCGTTCCATAGGCGTCAGAGTGCAGATAAGGCACGTGGAAATTGAAAAAATCTAATGGACTATGGACAAAAGGGTACTGGCTATCGCCATCCATCTGCGAGTAATCCCCTAACGGACGTGCTGGCCTGTGACGCGCTACCAACGTTTTTAATACAATATGGCTCACAACGTAGCTCTCCACCACTGCTTTAACGGTTAGGGCACCCGCTTCTTGCATTTTCTCATTACCGATCAGCACACCCGCGGCGTACATCGCTGTAACGCCAGTGTACATGTAGCCGTCTACCCCACTGCCCCATCTGCCGAGCACAGGAACATTTGGATACAGACTTGGAAACGAAATCGCGTCGCGAACATACACGTCAAGCGGCTCGATGTGGTCTTGAAAAAATTTCGTCGTTTGGTAATCCGTAGCGATGAGCGAGAACAGCTTTACGCCATTTAGAATGAGCTTATCATTCTTTAGCGGTCTATTCACGATCGCTTTAAAGTCATCGTCGATGGTTAAAATGGTGTTTTTCACAATGCCGAATCGGCCCAATTTCCCGTCTTCATAACGCCCTTCAAATGCAATCTGGGCGGTTCCGTGCTGTGCAAAAAAAAGCGCTGAAACCAATAAGGCACAGCGCTTTACAAAATTCTTAGTCATTTTGAGTAGCTTGTTGTTTGGTTACTCAAATATAAACCAATTACTCCCAAGTAAACAATGGGCGGTCTTGCATCATTTTAACAACCTGGTCCCCTACTTCTTTGATGTGGGTATCTGAGTCGATATTCATCACTACACGGTCGATCAAACCTGCGATGCGGTCCATATCCGTTTCTTTCAAACCACGTGTTGTGATGGCTGGAGCACCAAGGCGAATCCCTGAAGTTGTGAATGGACTCTTATCGTCAAACGGTACCATGTTCTTGTTCGCCGTGATGTGCGCACGAACTAGGGCCTGCTCTGTAGCTTTCCCTGTGACCCCTTTGTTGCGAAGATCGATCAGCATCAAATGGTTATCGGTACCTCCTGAGATGATGTTGTATCCTCTATCTACAAACGACTGCGCCATGGCTGCAGCGTTCTTTTTAACCTGCAACTGGTAGTGGAAGAATTCATCCGTGAGTGCCTCACCGTACGCTACTGCTTTCGCTGCAATCACGTGTTCTAGAGGACCACCTTGGATTCCTGGGAAGATTGCCATGTCCAGTACATTCGACATCATCTTAATCTCGCCCTTCATGTTCGTCTCACCCCATGGGTTCGGAAAGTCCGCTCCCATCATGATCATACCTCCACGAGGACCGCGCAATGTTTTGTGCGTAGTTGTGGTCACAATATGACAATGCGGCATAGGATCATTTAAAATACCCTTTGCAATCATTCCTGATGGATGAGAGATGTCTGCTAACAGAATCGCACCTACTTCATCAGCGATCTCACGGAAACGCTCGAAGTCGATGTCACGCGAATATGCGGATGCACCTGCGATGATCATGCGAGGTTTCACCTGCTTGGCTTTCTCCTCGATATTATCGTAGTTCAATAAGCCTGTTTCTTCGTCTACCCCGTAAAATTCCGCATTGTAGGTCTTTCCTGAGAAATTGACCGGAGAACCGTGTGTCAAGTGTCCACCGTGGCTTAGATCAAACCCTAGAACGGTATCACCCGGCTTCATTACAGCGAGGTAAACTGCTGCATTCGCCTGAGAACCTGAGTGTGGCTGCACATTCACGTAGGCTGCACCGTAGAGTTCCTTAGCACGATTGCGCGCGAGATCTTCGACGATATCTACCACTTCACAACCGCCGTAATAGCGCTTTCCTGGGTAGCCTTCTGCGTATTTGTTGGTCAAAACTGAACCTTGCGCTTCCATCACTTGCTCAGAGGCAAAGTTTTCAGAGGCGATAAGCTCGATGCCATTGATCTGGCGCTGGTGTTCCTTTGTGATAAGGTCGAAAATCTTGGTATCTCTCATGGTACATTTTCTTAAACCACAAAATTACTACGTAGACTCGAGATTTGAGGGAAGAATTGGTGCCTATTCGAAGGGATCCGACCACCGTTTATCCACATATATATTTGTCCCGGTAAGCGTTTTGATAAAATGCTCTAAGTCCTCTCGTTCTGTGGAAGTTAGCTCTAGTTGTACCCGGTTATTTCCCCGTACCAATTTTGGATCGACCGTCACGTTATTCACATCCGGTATCACCTCGTTATAGTGCTCCAAGACCGTAGTAAACTCTATAAAAGCGCCCGTATGCATCATTGGCGTATGTGGTTGCCCCTGAGCGTTTAACACATCGCGCAACGAAGGAGACCGGGTGTTGGTCGTATCGAACCCCGCAGGATTTCCTGCCTCATGATCTACGCCGTTGTTGCCCGAGTTTGGTGCTATGTCAAACTCTGGCGGACGGTGACATCCAGCACATCCTGCACCACCCCCTGTACGCACGCCCTGCAGACCGATCTGAGGCGGATCTATAAACAGCGTTTTTCCCCTATTCTCGCTATCTGTAAAATTTGAGAATGGAGTAGCGTTTCCTGGGGCATCCACTCGTCCTTGGTCGAAGCGCGAATCAAAGCTTTCTATGGAAAATACAAAGGCTTCTAGCGCCTTGGCTATTTCTGTTACTGTAATGGCCGTGTTTGCATCAAAAGCCCAAGTAAACAGCTCTTGGTAGTAAGAAACAGTTGCAAGCTTGCGCTCCAAACTATCGATGCTGGGCTGATCGCCAGCACCGCTGAAGCCCATTTCTATGTGGTCTTGGATCGGCTGAGTGACTTGGTCGTTCAAGTCTTCTGCGCGCTCGTCCCAGAACATACGTAGATCACTGCCGTAGCGTATATTCACTAAACGCATGCTTTGTCTGCTCGTTCGTCCACCGTCAAGACCCGTGCTTTGAGCTGTGGGATCGCCAAAGCCATGCGCACTCTGGTGGCAACTAGCACAGGCTATGCTGTTGTTAAGACTTAATAAGGTGTCGTAGAACAACACCCGACCCAGGGTGGCTAAACGATCGTCAACATCCTCACCTAGGCGTTGATCTTTTAGAATATAGTCCGGTGCATTCGATGCATAGGACAGCGGCGGATCAAAGGGAACCTTGTCTCCGAAAACAGACGTTACTGCAGTCATCTCTCCAGCAGGCAATGGTGTTCTATCGCAGGAGAGTGCGAAAACACTGAGGGCCAAAACTAGGAGTCGATAGTGCATGTGAGGGGCGTCTAAAAAACGTATTACTCGGTGATTAAATCCAATTCATCGATCAACCATTTTTGTCCGGCGAATTTATCGATGATAAATAGCACATAACGGCTATCCACCATGATGTTACGACAGATCTCAGCGTCAAAATTCACATCACTCATCGTACCCTCCCAGATGCGATCAAAGTTCAAGCCGATCAGCTCCCCACGTGCATTCAGAACAGGAGAACCGCTGTTTCCACCGGTAGTATGGTTTGATGCGATGTTACAAACCGGCAGCTTACCATTTTCAGCATAAGGGCCATAATCCTTAGTGTCGTAGAGCTCGACCAGTTTAGACGGTAAATCAAACTCATAGTCGCCGGGCTTGTATTTGGCCATGGCCCCCTCGAGGTAGGTGGTGGTTCCGTAGTTCACCGCATCGCGAGGACTTACCCCTTCAAGTTTTCCATAGGTGACGCGCAGGGTGCTGTTCGCGTCCGGGTAGAAATTGCGCTCCGGGAAGACTTCCATCAAGGCGCGCATGTAGGTAGCTGAAAGCTCCGTAGAACGTTCCATCGCAGCGTTATCAGGTGAAACTGATCTGAATCCGTCGAAGGCAGCGGTGTGGAATGCTGAAGCTAGAGGAACCTGCGCGTTTAGATCTATTTCTTGGTCGTTTTCGGCGGCGAAGAACAGCGCATCGATCTCGTCATGAATTCCGTCAAGTGCTTCCGATGCCGTCTGCTGTCCGATCAAATCTGGGAACGTTTGTAAAGCGAGGGCTAACATGGCGGTCGATGTTTTTTCGCTTACGGTACGGCTGTAAGTGGTTTTGAAATCTAAAACCGCGGCAACGGCAGCGTCGTTCGAGCCCATTCGTTTCAGGTTATTGATCATAGAAAACCACTCCATGCCGTAGTAGATAGTTTCGATGAATTCGTTGCGCTTGTACTGCGCCTGAGCGAGTTGCGTCTTTGTTACGGCGATTTCATTCAATACACCGCTGTATTTGTCCCACAGATCCGCATCTGCTGCGAGACGTGCTGTGAACTCCGCCTCCAATCTGCGTTTGCGGTCAATTCCTTTGGAAAATTTAACCCCTTCAATCTGACCGATCCATTTTTTCCAACCGTTCGCGATGCGGGCATATTTCGAGGCGTATTTGAGCTGCACTTGCGCATCTGCGCGCATTTCAGCATCCATGATTGAGAGCAAAACGTCTCGGATCTCTACGCGGCGGGCATTTTCTACATTCACCAGCTGGTCCATTTCCACCGCTGTTAGATATTCCTGAGTACGGCCTGGATAGCCGAATACCATGGTGAACTCTCCTGGAGTGCGCGGTGCAGTATTTATTTTTAAGTGCTGTGCAGGGGTAATGGGCATGCCTTGCTGATCGTACACGCGGAAAAGACTAAAGTCACCTGTGTGGCGTGGGAATACCCAATTATCGGTATCTGCCCCGAACTTTCCGATGGAGCTTGGCGGAGCGCCGACGAGTCGTACGTCGTTGTATTTGATGGTGGCGAGAAGGAAAAATTGGTTGTTGCCGAAAAACGGAACGACTTTGTACAACAAATCTGGATTTTCAGCCTTCTTTGCCGCAATAACCTCTGCTTCAAGAACTTTGAACTGGTCACCTGAACCTATAAGTGTATTAGTAACATCCTCCATGTAGACCAATTGTTCCACGAACAGCCCTGGATTTTTAAGCTCCTCGTCCATCGAACGTGCCCAAAAACCGTCCTTCAGGTAGTTGTGTTCCATCGAACTTTGCTTCTGAATCTGGCCGTAGCCGCAGTGATGATTCGTCAACACCAAACCTTTGGAAGAAATGAATTCGCCCGTACAGAATCCACCGAAGCTTACGATGGCATCTTTTAGGGAGCTGTTGTTTACACTGTAAATATCTTCAGCACTGAGCTCACAGCCCATCGCTTGCATCTCGGCAATGTTATTATTCAGGAGCATCGGAATCCACATGCCCTCTTTTGCGGTGGAATAGGTCACCGAGGCGATTAATGTGAACAGTAGAAGGAGTTTCTTCATTGGACTATTGTATTTTGCGAAGTGTAAACTTAAACAATAGCAATGAAGAAATTAGTATTAGGTGTCCTCGCTTCTGCCGCTCTTTTCGCTTGTACGAGCGATAAAGAAGGCTTTGAGCTGAGAATAGATGCACCTGCAGCAGGAAATAGCCCCGTAAAAGTGTCCATTGAAAATAACGAGATCTTATTTGAAGGCACTTTGAATGACGGAAAATTGGCCACGCATATCCCAGATTTCCCAAACCAATTCGCCATGGTCGAAATCGCTGAATTGGGCCAGCCAGCAGTGTATTACCACGACGGTGCCGCAGTAAGCGTTTCTTTTGATACCCTTAGCGGATATTCAATCCAGGCGGGTGTAATGAACGATTCTGCCGATGCCTTTACAGCCGTTTCTGAAACCTTCGGTCAGACGATGCAAGTCTTGCAAGCAAAATACGGCGAAGCCATGCAGCTCAAAGACACCGTGACCCAAGAAGTCATTCGCAGTGAAGCCATGAGCATGCTCGCAGCACAGAGCAGTGCTACCCTTGCCTTTGCAAAACGCAATGGTGTACTAGGCGCGGCAATCATTCTAAGCTCGAATGCTTCAGACTTGACGTACAAGGACTACAAAGCAGTTGCAGACCAGATTCCAGCAGAACAGCAAGACAGTCCTGACTTCAAGAAACTTTCAGAGAAAATGGAAGTTATGGGCAAAAGTGCCATCGGCGCGACTTTCACCGACTTCTCTCAAGCAACTCCTGAAGGCGATACCATCAGTGTACTTGGCGTTGAAGGAACCTATGTTTTGGTAGATTTCTGGGCGTCGTGGTGTGGACCTTGTCGCGCAGCGAATCCAGCGCTCGTCGAACTCTACAACACCTACAACGAGCAAGGCTTTAACATCGTGGGCATTAGCTTAGACAATGACGGCGCGAAATGGGTTGAGGGGATTAAAGCAGACGGACTGCCTTGGCCACAGATGAGTGATTTAGGCGGATGGCAAAACGAAATCTCCATGTTCTATGGCATCCAATTCATTCCTCAAAACCTTTTGCTAGACGACAACGGCATTATCGTAGGGAAAAATATGGAACCTGAGGCGCTCGGAACATTCCTTGCTGAAAACCTCTAAACCATTCCTTGTCGGCGACGGAGCAACCATTCCGCAGCAGCACAAATCAATACAAATCCCCAGTACCACCATCTGTTGTGCTGGGGATTTTTTTTGACGCTTTCTACCGTGTGAAATGTCCAATCTACCTCACTTGGCTCCCACTGCTCTTCTCCATAAAAAGCAGTCATGCCTGCCTCCTCCGCACGATCCCAAAGCCTAGTATTAAATCCGCGAACGGACTCTACATTCAAGGCAGCAACTTCAAAACGGCGTGAAGTCGTCAAAGAAGTCCCTCCAATACTCGCAACAATCTCCAGCGAATAGCGTCCCGGAGAAGTAAAACCAAGGTTCCATGAGAATCCCCGCAATGCTGCTTTCACCTTTGGGCGGTCCACCACTGCGCCATTTGCATCTCGGACCATGACTTCCATCTCCGCAACTAGCGGTACATTATTGCCCCCGACTGCCGCCGCAGAGCAGGTGTACGACTGCCCCTGAAAGAGCCGCTGGGGAACATTAACTTCAATTCTATTTGGTGTATGCCACACCGCAAGGCTCGCACACAATTCTTCGAACAGCTCCTGATTTTTAGCCGATTCCAAAGCTGAAGCATACCACTGAATACCACCACTCTCGATGCGACGATCTGCTAGGCGTAGCTGCACATTTTTTACGTCAACACGCACCTTTGAACTCAGCGGAGGGTGGCCCGTTGGGAAGCTTGGGACCTGCACGGTTCTGCGGGTAGTAGCTTCCAAAGGAATTGCATCGGACATGAACCAGACCGGCCCTTTGCACCAGACTTCCATCCGCTGTTTCATCGCAGGCGTTCCTCCAATCACCACCGATGGCCCTGTCCACGGTTCCTTTACCTGCTCAAACGTTGCTGAGCGCACCGCAATGCCATGACGCAAAGCATAACGGCGTATCATGCCTTCGTGTGGATGCGGCGCGGCGCTAATCACCAACCAGCTCGAGAAGTGATCCACCACCTCTACTTCTACCTCTAAAGTGTCCTTACGCTGATCAAGTTCAGCAATGGCAGTAAGTGTAACATTACCTGTTGAACGAGGAGCATTGAACTCAAAACTTGCGGTGGTCGAAGCTTGCCCCATCCCTTTTACCCATACTCTAGCCCCCTGGTCCGCGTGAACCGTTCCTTGAAAGGAACTTCCTGCTTGTACTTTAGTCGGTACAGCTATGGACGAGATCAACGGAAGCGAAACGAGCGCTTTTGCTGGAAGAAAAAGGGCGGCAGACGGCATGGGCACCTCTTTATCTATCGGAGCGATGTGACCGTCCCCAAGATACATCCACGGCCCGTTCGAGGGGATAGACTGTTCAGTGAAGGCACGAACTATGGTAGGAATGTTTTGACGACGAATACTATTTTCGACCCGTGACAAGATTGGGCTTATAGATATGTCTAAGGAACTAGAAGTATCGATAAGCATAGTAAGCGGCTCGGGCACTTCAGTGGTCGAGGTTACGGAAACGGGACGTGAAACTAAGGCATAGCACAACAGTCCAAACCATACAAAACGCAAAAGCGCCAGCACTCGATAAGTACTGACGCTTTCCTTTATGCCATAGGCGTATAAAGCCGCCGAAATACCAGCTAAAAGCGCGATAATAACGGCAACATAGACGTTCATTAGGTCAACATACCTCCACAAACGTTCAACACTTGACCGCTGATGTATCCGCTCATATCTGAAGCAAGGAACAAACAGGCGTTTGCAACATCTTCCGGAGAACCGCCGCGTTTTAGTGGAATGCTATCTCTCCAGGACTGAACGGTCTTTTCGTCAAGTACCGCAGTCATTTCTGTTTCGATAAACCCTGGTGCGATTGCGTTACAACGGATATTTCTAGAACCTAATTCTAAGGCAACAGATTTCGTGAATCCGATAATCCCTGCTTTCGAAGCCGCATAGTTCGACTGTCCAGCATTGCCCTTAACCCCTACTACAGAGCTGATGTTGATCAATGAACCTGACCGCTGTTTTAAGAAGGTACGCTGTACCGCTTTTGTCATGTTAAACACCGAATTCAAATTTACTTCGATCACACGGTTAAAGTCTTCCTCGGTCATGCGCATAAGCAGCGTGTCCTTAGTGATTCCCGCATTATTCACGACAATATCTACTCCGCCAAACGCTTCTACAACGTTGGCGACGAGCGTTTCAGCATCCTCCATTTTTGAAGCATCCGAGCGGAACCCTTTGACTCCCGTACCGTATTGCTTCAACTCTTCTTCTAGTGCTTGACCTTTCTCTACTGAGCTGAGGTAAGTGAATGCTACATTAGCGCCTGCTTGAGCGAATGCTACTGCGATTCCTTTTCCAATTCCTTTGGACGCGCCGGTAATAATGGCCGTCTTTCCTGTCAATAAACCCATATCGATTAATTAATTCGTGGTTTTGTTCGAGAGCAAACCTACGTTTTTCCCGTCTTTATGTGCAACTATGAAGGCATTTTCCATGCCCAAACTTACCAACACACTCAACATGTTTTGCGCATCGGGTAAACTCGTATAATTCCCTACGACAAGCGCAGTAAGACTGTCATTTTGCACGGTCGAGGCTTCGATAAAACCTCTTGCAACGTCTTTAAAATCAGTATTTTTAAACGCACCAATCTGCACAGAATACAACAATTCATCGCTGGGCGAAAAATCCCTGAATTCGGCGCCTTCCGCCGTCCATATCTCCGTCTGTATCTGTGCGATTTTATCCTTCGAGAGCTGACCTCCGAAAAAATAGAGACCCACAGCGAGTGCCGCAAATACTAAGGTAAGCACGATCCAAACGACCGGAGTTTTCGATGCTGTTGATGTTCCTAGTGCCGCCACTTGCTCTTTGAGCGCAGCGTTTTCACCTTCAAGCTTTTCAAGGTGTGCTTTTGTTTTCGGGGATAAAAACTCCATGCTTATAATGGTGCTACAAGGATTCCGATGATCGTTCCAATCATAAATAAGATGGTCTGAATAATGAATCCTATGTTATTTAATATGACCAAGGCCCAGTGCAATTCCCCAAACCGTTTCCAGGTTAAAGGAGGCTTACTTACGGGGTCTTTCATTCCTTCTTCCCGCTCTAGCTGCGCAGCACTCTTTACGGCATAGGGCGCATGGCAACTGCTGCAATGATAGTCGTATTTATCTAGGTTGGGCTCCACGGGGTACCAAGCAGTACACGAAGGACATTTAATCTGTTTCATAAAGGTCAAAGATACCTAGAATTCACGGTGTTACATGAAAAAAGCCACAACCTCTATAAAAAGGTTGTGGCTTTATCTTTATGCTGGAAAAGCGTTCTGCTTATTTACCCAATAGTTCTGCCATGGCAGTTCCAAGCTGTGCTGGAGAATCTACCACGGTGATGCCACAATCGCGCAAGATTGCTTTTTTAGCTGCTGCTGTATCTTCAGCACCACCCACAATAGCACCTGCGTGACCCATCGTACGACCTGCAGGAGCAGTTTCGCCTGCGATAAATGCAACCACTGGTTTCGTACCGTTTTCTTTGATCCACTTGCCTGCTTCCGCTTCAAGCTGACCACCGATCTCACCGATCATGATTATTCCCTCTGTTTCTGGATCATTCATCAACAGCTCTACAGCTTCTTTTGTCGTCGTCCCGATGATCGGATCACCTCCGATACCAATAGCAGTAGTCTGACCCAAACCTGCTTTTGTACACTGATCAACTGCCTCGTAAGTCAAGGTACCTGACTTACTTACAATACCAACGTTTCCTTTGTTGAAGATAAAGCCGGGCATGATACCTACTTTAGCCTCACCTGCGGTCATCACACCTGGACAGTTAGGACCAATCAAAGTGCTGTTTTTATCCTTGAGGTATTCTTTCACTTTAACCATGTCCGCTACTGGGATACCTTCCGTGATACAGATGATCACTTTGATTCCCGCCTCGGCAGCTTCCATGATACCATCAGCAGCAAATGCTGGTGGAATGAAAATGATCGAGGTATCAGCTCCTGCCTTTTCAACAGCTTCTGAAACCGTATTGAAAACAGGACGATCAAGGTGCGTCAATCCGCCTTTCCCTGGAGTTACACCACCAACAACGTTGGTTCCGTACTCAATCATTTGGGTTGCGTGGAATGTACCTTCCTTACCGGTGAATCCCTGTACAATAATCTTGGAGTCTTTGTTGACTAAAACGCTCATGTAGATGGTTTTTCTGTGAGTTGTTCCGCAAATGTACTATCGAACTTTTAAAGCGCTTCGATGTAAACGAAATTTCTTTGCTCAATACTTATCGCTGTATCTTTGCTGCATGCTTAGAGACGACATTATTTGTGCTTTATCCACTCCTCAAGGGGTCGGAGCCCTAGCCATTATTCGTATTTCCGGGACCAATTCTGCCCAGGTCCTCTCCCCCTTTTTTCAATCCAAACGTCAAGCACGTCAAGGTTGGGAATCCCACCGCGCCTATTTCGGCGACTTCGTTTTTGCCGAGGAGCACATCGATGAAATTTTGGTCACCTACTTCCAAGAAGGGAAAAGTTTCACGGGCGAAGAAAGTGCCGAAATCGCCTGCCACGGCTCGCCATATATCATCGGCAAAATCATGGAAGCACTTCTATCAAACGGCGCACGGCTCGCCGATCCGGGGGAATACACCATGCGTGCATTTATGAACGGAAAGATGGATTTAGCGCAAGCGGAAGCCGTAGCAGATCTGATCCATGCTGAGAACAAAACCATGCACGATGTCGCGCTACGCCAACTCAAGGGTGGTTTTTCAAATGAAATCACTGCATTCAGAGAAGAGTTGGTGCACTTTGCTTCGCTGGTAGAGTTGGAATTGGATTTTAGTGAAGAAGATGTGGAGTTTGCATCGCGCAAACAGCTCTTGGACATGTTGCAATCTTTACAGGAAAACGTTTCGGTGCTTATTGACAGTTTTCGTTTCGGTAATGCGCTTAAAAAAGGGATTGCCACTGCCATTTTAGGCGCACCGAATGCGGGTAAATCCACGCTACTAAACGCCCTATTGGGGGAAGACCGAGCGATCGTTTCGTCTATCGCCGGAACCACGCGAGATACGGTCGAGGATTTCTTCAATTTTGGCGGGTTGACCTATCGTCTTATCGACACTGCAGGAATTAGAGATACGGAAGATGTCGTCGAAAAAATTGGGATACAAAAAGCTTATGAACAGGCGTCTAAAGCAGATGTAATCTTCTATATTATAGATGCTACCGCACCTGAAAAAGACTTGGAACAGCGCATTTCACACTTAGAAGAAAGTGCGCCTGGAGCGACTATTTTCATCTGTCTAAACAAAACGGATCAGGCCGACACTACCTCCCTAGAGCAGCGTTTAAAACACCTTCAAGGCGAACGCCTCCGTATTGCAGCTAAGACCAAACAAGGCTTGCCTGAGCTCCTAGAAGCCTTAAAGAAGGCCACTTCATGGAGTGTAAACTCTACGACGCAAACCATCGTAACAAATGCTCGACACGCAGATGCGCTTCGTAGAACAAAGGATGCCTTAGAAAAAAGCATCGAAGCCGTTGAACTTCAAATACCAGGGGATTTATTAGCACAAGATCTACGCGTAGCGCTGGACGGACTTGGTGAAATCACGGGTACCATATCAACTGACGATTTATTGGCTAATATTTTCAGCAAGTTCTGTATCGGGAAGTAAACCCGTATAAGCATCGATAACCATCGATAGCTAAAAACAAATTCAACACACTTATTTACAGCTGTTTAGAGTCAAATTTTGACGTATGTCATTTTTGGCTCTTTTCGCGTTTTGTATCCTTTTTGTTGCGCTAGTGTAGCGCTGATTTGGATGCGCTACAAATACGCAACAATCTAAGAACAGAACTTAAAATGTTGCACCAATGTGCACCATGGAGCACCAACCTGCACCATTGTGCACCAATGCGGAGAAATAACGATGACAGCTAGTAAAGACCCTATACCCAAGATTTGCATGTTTTGCCAAAATCTATTTGAGGCACGTAAATCCACAACGCAGTACTGCTCGCACAAATGTGCAAATAGAGCCTATAAGGAGCGAAAGCGACAAGAGAAGATCGTTCACGCTACACAGGAAAATCTGGAGCAAATATCTGCCCCTCTAAAAGCTCTTCAGGCTCGTGAATATCTCAGTATTGAAGAAGCAGCGACCCTGCTAGGTGTATCACGTTGGACCATACAACGAGCTATTAAGAAAGGTAAACTGCAAACCTTGAAAGTATTGGGCCGGCGAATTATTCCACAGAAATCATTTAATCAATTCCTTAAATAATCAATTTTATGAAAGTGACTTTACGTAAACGTCCAAGAAGCAATGGGAAGATTGCTCTGTATTTAGACTACCAACCCCCTATCATCTCACCGAAAACAGGTAAATCCACTCGCTGGGAATACTTGCAGATGTACCTATTTAATCCACCACGTGATGAATTCGAACGTAGACACAATCGCGAAATAGAATTGATGGCCAGGGCAATTGCAGCACAGCGCCAACTGGATCGGATTGCTGGTAAGTTCGGTTTAGCCCGTTCAACGGAAAATGATGATTTTCTTGCGTTTTACAGAGAACAAATGGAGAAAAAAAGCAAGGAAACCAGTAACCATGGTGGCTGGGTTGCATCTTACAAGACTTTTCAAATTTTCGTAAAGCAGCGTTGTCTATTTGGTGACTTGAAACCCCAATTAATCAATGACTATAAAGATTTCTTATTGAAGAAAGCCACGAGAATCAATTCGCCAATGATGCGCATTTCCGAAAGCTCGGCCTATTCATACTACAATAAGCTCCGTGCCTGTGTTCGAGAAGCAACCGCATTGGGACACATCAATCAGAATCCATTCGATTTAGTCAAAGGCATTTCTCAACCGGACACCTATCGTGAGTTCCTAACGAAAGAGGAATTAATTCGATTAGTGAACACCTCTACTCCTACTGAGGCTATGAAAAACAGTACGCTTTTCTCCGCCCTAACCGGTATGCGCATGGGCGACATTATGGACTTAACCTGGGAAAGGATTCAGCATTCTGATACCATGGGATATTTCGTTCGATTCAGCATGAACAAGACCAAATCAGAAGAAACGCTTCCGATTTCAGATGAAGCCATGACACTTTTAGGTGAGCCTTCAAAAGTATTAGAAGATCGAGTATTCCCCGATTATAATTTCCGCTTACACTACAGCGAGCTCCAGCGATGGCTTCAAAAGGCTGGTATTCTCAAGAAAATAACCTTTCACAATTTCCGTCACACCTTCGCCACTTTGCAACTAGCGGAAGGAACCGATATCTATACGGTGTCCAAGCTTCTTGGCCATAAGAACATTCATACCACCCAGATATACGGTAAGGTAATGGATAAAACGAAAACAGAAGCTATGAACAGGATCCATCTTGGACTTAAAACTGACAACCAAAAAGAGTAATCTTGTCAGTTTTGACATGACATAATGTCTTAACATCGGAGATTTTATTTTTTTTAGGGAATCGAACCTAAAAAAAAGATTGACTTGGCATTTAGGTTCGTTTCCTGGAAATCTCCGGAAAGCTTTGTACCAATATGTAACATAGTTCTCAGTATTTCAGGGTTTTACCAAGTCTCCGAGGGTTCGATTCTCTGAAATAGAAATCGATAAACATGTCAAACTATCTAAAATATTTGGCATGGCAATTTGTTTGATACAGGTAGGGAAAAGTAATACCTATGGACAAGACATTTTCCCATCTCGAAGCCTTCATTACGGAACTCGTAAATGGAGCGGTTCAAACCGCATTGGAACAACAACAAGAAATACGTTCACAAGAGCAGATTCATATCGATCATCGTGAAGAAGTATTGAATGCTGATCAAGCGGCTGCCTATTTGCACATAGCCAAACAAACCCTCTACACGCTCACAAGCAAGAGGAAAGTCCCTTTTTACAAAAACGGAAAGAAAATCCTTTTCAGACGTGGCGATTTAGACGATTGGCTCAATAGAGGCAAACACATGGAAGTAGTACATATTCGCAAGGAGGGTGATGTTTACACCAAGAAAAATCCACTTAAGAAATGAGTGTATTCAACCACCGGAAGACCGAAGATGACACCTTTTATGTGCCTAAGTTGGTTCATCAGATTGATGGGATGTTCCATGACGGCATTTATGAAAGACTTCCAAAGTCACTCGTAGACATTGTTGACATTGGAAACAACAGACAAGAGCGCGATGTACTCCTTATTGGAGCATTAACCATATTATCAGGGTGTATGCCGAATGTGTCTGGGATATATGATAATAGAAAAGTCTATCCCAATCTCTTTGCTTTCATAGACGCTCCAGCAGGCGCAGGAAAAGGTGTTTTGAATCACCTACGTCTAATTGGCAAAGAGATCCATAAGCAGAGAATTGAAACCACACGGTTAGCGATACAAGTCTATGAAGAACGTAAAGCGGAGATGAAATCTAAGAATGAAGACACTTCTTCCCTCCCTTTGCCAAAACAAAAGTTGTTGTTCATACCTGCAAATAGCTCGGCAAGCTCATTCATACACACGCTCACTGAAAACGACGAAATGGGTATTCTGTTTAGCACTGAAGCCGATACCCTAGCCAACTCTCTTACACAAGACTGGGGAAATTTCAGTGATGTGTTACGTTGCGCCTTCCATCACGAATCCGTTGAAATGCAACGAAGGTCTAATAGAGAATACTTGGTTATTGAAGAACCACGTTTGAGTGTATTGCTAACTGGCACCAATGGACAGTTCAGGAGATTGATTCCAAATACTGAGAATGGCCTTTTTAGTCGGTTTATGTATTACACCATGCGCAGTGTTCCAAAGTTCAGAAACGTATTCGACCAGCGGGACACTGTCCCGGGACAGGTTTGTGAAGATTTGGGACACAAGATGCTAGAGATTTATAATCACCTCGTTTCTAATGAAAATGGAATTGTCTGGAAAGTAAATCCTGAACAACAAGCGCATTTCATTGACTTTTTTAGTCACTTCACAAAACACTATTATGAAGAATCGGGAGAACGCGTTTTAGCTACCATTCACCGATCTGGGCTTATTGCTTTCCGGATAAGTATGATTTTATCTACCCTAAGGTGGTATTTAGACCTTGAAAAGAGAGAAATACCCGATGGGTTAGTCCACAAAATGGATTTACAGGCAGCTATGCAGATTACCCTACATACCATTCAGCACAGTTTGATTCACATGGCCGATATGCCTAAGAACCGAGAGCTCTCCACCAAGCATAAACGGTTAAACACTTTTATTGACAAACTACCCGATACCTTTCTTAGAGTGGACGCAAGCAAGGTTGGTAAAACCATGAATCTGTCAGAAGCAACCATTAGTAGGTATTTGGTGCAAGGTCCATTTGAACGGCTAGGACAAGGCTCTTATAAGAAGATAAAAGACTATCAAAACGTAAACCTGAGCAAATGATAAAATGAGCGATTGAGTAATGCAGTTCTGCTCATTTACTCAAAAACTCAATTGCTCAACCTTAATTGATTGAACATGAAAGAACAAGTAAAAAAACTTCAACAGCAGGGCTACTCCATTAGAGAAATTGCCGAAAAAGTTAATACCAGCAAGAGCACAGTAGCTCGTTGGCTTCAAGAAACATCCTCAAATCAACCTTTTCCATCCAAACCCAACCCAAATATTGAATTGGAACTGAAACGAATGCAACTCAATCACGAGCTTGAACTTCGAAAACTGGCACAACAAGAACGGGAATTAGAAATCCGTCACAAACAGTCAAAAGACCAAGACCGATTCAATGGCATTGAGCTAAGGAAACGCCTACTCCCTATTCAAAAATGGGCATCTCTTCAACTCAAACTAATGAACCGAAACCTAGATGGCGCTATCCCATGCACCTATCAGGACATTTCAAACATGAAAAGTCAACTGTCTCAATATGAAGAATCACTGTCCGACTATGTTCGCATTCATCAAATGGACGAATGGGACGACTGCCTGGACATACTCAAGGAATTAATTGCCAAAACTGAAGAATGGTTGGGACAGTTATATGAAATTCGGGACAAAGCCATTTCTTTCGACCCTAATTCGGATGAAACTCTGGAATATGCGGACGATTTTGAGGAAAATGAGGAAGATTTCGACCCGGATTCAGACGAAAATCAGGATTGCTCCTATTCCTTGAAGGATTTTGAGACGGATTTAATGTATTTGGAGGAGATTTTGGGCTAGTTTTTATTTAGAGCAAATGCAGGCTATACAGGCGGACTAGTTAACAGGCATTTTTGAACGACTTCCCCCGTAGGAATTCTTTATATTGATACAATTCATTGAATTATTCATGTATTTTACATACATCATCTTTTGTGATTTAAGTGGAACAAATCCTTGCAATTCGATGAAATTTGCACAGCTAGAACCCTCCGACCTGCCAAAAACAATAGAAAATTGGGGCGAACCAGAAAATTGTATGGATCACCAAATGGTTCCACTAGTGGGAAAAATCCGTGCAATGTCCCTTTTCTAATAAGACACTGGATATAAATGAGTTATAAAAATAGAGTCAGGAAAAATGTCTCCGAGGGTTCGAATCCCTCTCTCTCCGACG
>Ga0209137_1002233_pt1 | contig 17334 bp, 17 predicted proteins | sample SaaInl5LU_22_DNA_FD_184642 | JGI IMG/M metagenome (GOLD analysis project Ga0209137, IMG submission 184642) | Marine microbial communities from expanding oxygen minimum zones in the Saanich Inlet - ESP_105LU_22_DNA (SPAdes) (version 2) | ecosystem: Environmental > Aquatic > Marine > Intertidal... | reverse complement strand
AGATACTACATCGAAAATTAATTTTATAGATGGAGATTCTAAATTTGACACTAATGGTGTACAATTTGTAATTAACCCTAACGATGAGTTTGGTTTAACACGTGCTATGTGGTTTAAAGAAAAACAAGGTGCAAGTGTAGATGTTGTTAATGTTGGTGGAGTAGAAACAGAACCTACTTTACGTAAAGCTTTAGCTATTGGTGCAGATGCTGCTATTAGAGTAAATACCGAAGCTAAAGATGGCTTTCAAGTCGCTAAAGAATTAGCAAAAGTAGTACAAGATGGTGGATATGATTTAGTAATTGCTGGCCGTGAGTCTATAGATTATAATGGTGCTATGGTACCTGGAATGCTTTCAGAATTAATAGGAGCAAACTTTGTAACTAATTGTATTAGCCTAGATATTGAAGGCACAAATGCAACAGCAATAAGAGAAATTGATGGCGGAAAAGAAACAGTTACTACAAGTTTACCTTTAGTTATTGGTGGACAAAAAGGATTAGTAGAAGAAAGCGATTTACGCATTCCTAACATGAGAGGTATTATGATGGCTCGTAAAAAACCTTTAACAGTTGTTGAAGCTACAGATGCTGAGACAGAAACTGCTTCTATAGAATTTAAAAAGCCAGTTCCAAAAGGCGCAGTTACTTTAGTAGATGCAGGAAATTTAGACGAGTTAATAAACTTACTCCATAACGAAGCAAAGGTAATTTAATAACCAAATCTCAAATACAAATTCTAACAGGTCGTGTTTAGTAATTTAGTTTTTGAAATTTATATTTATAAAAAATATTATGTCAGTTTTAGTATATACAGAATCAGAAAACGGAAAATTTAAGAAAACAGCCTTAGAGGTTGCTTCTTATGCAAAAGCAGTAGCCAACCAACTAGGAACTACTGTTACTGCTGTAACAGTTAATGCAGCAAACACAAGTGAATTAGGAAATTATGGTGTAGACAAAGTACTAAATGTATCTAATTCGACTTTAGAAAAATTTAATGCAAAATCTTATGCTGAAGTAATAAAACAAGCAGCAGAACAAGAAGGCGCAAAAGTAGTTGTCATTAGCCAAAGTGCAGATAGCAAATATTTAGCACCAATTTTAGCAGTAGGACTCCATGCTGGTTATGCTCCAAATGTTGTAGAAGCACCATCAAATACAGCGCCTTTTACAGTAAAGCGTACGGCATTTACTAATAAAGCATTTAACATGACGACTATAAATACAGATTTAAAAATAGTTGGTGTTTCTAACAATGCCTTTGGTTTAGTTGAAAACAGTGCAAGTGCTACATCTGAAGATTTTTCTCCATTAATTCCGGAATCTGGAGTTAGTGTACAATCTGTTGATAAAGCTACAGACAAAGTAACCATTGCAGATGCAGAAACAGTAGTATCAGCAGGTCGTGGATTAAAAGGTCCAGAGAATTGGGGAATGATAGAAGAGTTAGCCGAGGTTCTTGGAGCAGCAACAGCCTGTTCTAAACCAGTGAGTGATTTAGGCTGGAGACCACATAGTGAACACGTAGGACAAACAGGAAAACCTGTAGCCTCTAATTTATATATTGCTATTGGTATTTCTGGAGCCATTCAGCATTTAGCTGGAATTAACGCTAGTAAAGTAAAAGTAGTTATTAATACAGATCCTGAAGCACCTTTCTTTAAAGCTGCAGACTATGGAGTTGTAGGTGATGCTTTTGAAGTAGTACCAACACTTATCGAAAAATTAAAAGCATTTAAAGTGGCAAACGCTTAATTTTTTATAAATTGTGCTCGTAAAAAAAGCGGTTTAAATTGCATTTTACAATTTAAATCGTTTTTTCATTTATTACATATGAGTTTAGTAAGACTAAAAATAAAAGGAATATCGTACAGCCAAACTCAAAATGGCGCGTATGCATTGATATTGAATGAAGTAGATGGCGAACGTAAATTACCAATAGTTATAGGAGCTTTTGAAGCGCAATCTATTGCTATTGCACTTGAAAAAGAAATTAGACCACCACGTCCACTCACTCACGATTTATTTAAAAATTTTGCAGATCGATTTGATATTGTTGTTAAACAAGTCATTATACATAAATTAGTAGATGGTGTTTTTTATTCGAGCTTAATTTGCGAACGTGATAAAATCGAAGAAATAATAGATGCCAGAACTAGCGACGCTATCGCTCTAGCTTTACGTTTTCAAGCGCCTATTTTTACTTATAAAAACATCTTAGATAAAGCCGGAATTTACTTAAAAGCAGATCCAAATAAAGAAGAGAATGAGGACAACAACATCGACAGTATTCTGGTTGAAGATATTATTAACGAAGAATTAGAATTTACTGATAAAGAAGACTATAAATCTCACACTTTAGAAGAATTAAACAACCTCCTTAACGATGCTGTTGTAAACGAAGACTACGAAAAAGCAGCAAAAATTCGCGATGAAATTTCTAAACGCTAACCTTATGATTAAGAATATACTATTCGCTATTGCAGCTATTTTTTTTGGAATAACAACTGCTTCAGGTCAAGAATTAGAAAAGGTTTGGGAAATGGATGTTTCAGTAAATCAACCAGAAGAATCTATATTTCCACCTATTCCTACTTTAGAACTAAAAGAAGGAAGTTTTGAAATTTCCTCAATACATTCTAAAGAAAAAGCTTTTGGAGATTATTTATATCAAAACAACCTACTTATTTTTTATTTTGAAGCTCCCAAAGACACTATTTATACTTTTAAAATTGCCACTAAAACAGATTCTACATTAGTACTCTCAGAAAAAGGTAGTATTTATTCATTTAGAAGTAAAACTTCTGATGATATAGTTCCTATTGAATCTGCTATGACTGACACCATAATACCAAGTCAAGGCTTCTCATTTAACAGTCTTTGGCGAGGAGTTTTAGGCATGATTTCGCTAATATTTATTGCTTTTTTATTTAGTAGTAATCGTAGAGCTGTGAATTGGAAAACAGTGGGAATTGGTTTAACTTTTCAATTAATTATTGCCATTGGAGTTTTAAAAATTAGTTTCATAAAAACAATATTTGAATTTGTAGGAAAAATTTTTATTAAAATATTAGGATTTACACAAGCTGGTAGCGAATTCCTTTTTGGAGGCTTCATGGATGTTACCTCTTATGGATTTATATTTGCATTTCAAGTACTACCTACAATTCTATTCTTTTCAGCATTAACTTCAGTGCTCTTTTATTTAGGTATCATTCAAAAAGTAGTTCAGGCCATGGGATGGTTATTAACTAAACTATTAGGCATTTCTGGAGCAGAAAGTTTAAGTGTTGCAGGTAATATATTTCTAGGTCAAACAGAAGCGCCACTTCTTATTAAAGCCTATTTAGAAAAAATGAATAAATCTGAAATCCTACTAGTCATGATTGGTGGAATGGCTACAGTAGCAGGTGCAGTTTTAGCAGCCTACATTGGCTTTCTTGGTGGTGATGATGAAGCTTTAAAACTAGTATATGCAAAACACTTGCTTGCAGCTTCTGTAATGGCTGCTCCTGGAGCCATAGTAATTTCAAAAATACTGTTTCCACAAACTGAAAAAATCAATACTGATGTAGCTGTATCTCAAGAAAAAATAGGCTCTAACTTTTTAGATGCAATTGCAAATGGAACTACCGAAGGTTTAAAACTTGCAGTTAATGTTGGAGCGATGCTTTTGGTTTTTGTAGCTTTCATTGCTATGGTAAATTATGGATTGTTAAAGATAGGCACTATAGGAGGTTTAAACGAATGGGTTAGTGCTAACTCACCATATCAAGCTTTATCATTAGAAGCCATGTTAGGAACCATTTTTTCGCCTTTAATGTGGTTAATTGGTGTGGCAAAAGAAGACATTATGTTAATGGGACAACTTCTAGGCATTAAATTAGCAGCGAGTGAATTTGTAGGTTACATTCAATTAGCAGATCTTAAAAATGTATCGAATGTAACACATTTAACCTACGAAAAATCTATAATCATGGCAACATATATGTTGTGTGGATTTGCAAACTTCGCTTCTATTGGAATTCAAATTGGAGGTATTGGTTCTCTTGCGCCAGGCCAACGCAAGCAACTTTCTAAATTTGGTATGAAGGCTTTAATTGGTGGTACAATTGCCTCATTAATTTCTGCTACTATTGCTGGAATGATAATTGGTTGATTCTATACAAGACTGTTATATTTTGCAAGAAAGTAAAATTCTCACCTACGAACTTTTACTGGATAATTCTTATTGTTTAATAGAATTTATAAATAAAAAAATTCAACCTAAATCTTTCGTTATAAGGACAAGTATAGAAATCCGATTAAAAACACTGTTTTTAAAATCTAAACTTAACTCAAAAAGATGAAAAAAGTAGTATTAATAACAATCACAATATTAATCAATTTATTAGCTGTTAGTGCCCAAGAAAGCTATTATCCCGCTTTCACAATTGAAAAATATAAAGAAAAAATCATTAAATATATTGAGGATGAGAAACTAACTTTAAATTCTGATGAAAAACCTTATGGTACCGATTTTAGTTCTAATAAAATCACAAGAATAAAATCTATAGATTTTGTTAAGTATGGTAAGATTTATTCAAACGAAAATAAATATAAACGATTAAAAAATGCTTTTTTCGATGTTACCGTTATTGCAGATATTTCGTTTATAAATGATGATTGTAAATTGGTGACTTTTGAAAATCAAGAGTTCGAATTTCCCGTACATTACGAAGTTTTAGATTACAAAGGCTATTATGGTAAAGAATCTTTAATATTAAGACCTAAAAATATTAGTAAAAGGATTTACAGAAAAAGTTATGAAAATAAATCTGGTTTTTCTAGTGGCAAAGCAATAAGGGATTATGACTACGAAGACAAGTTTTATGGAACAAGAAGATCCTTTTACATTTTTGAAGAAGACTATTTACACCGCAGTGTAGGAGATAAAAATAATTGTAATAATTATATTGGTTTTTTAAAATATTATGATAATGAAGATAATTTAATAGCTAAAATAAATTACAATGGTGAATATAGACCAGATGGGAAAGCTATTTATTATAAAAACAATAAAAAATTTGGGGAAGGCCAATTTAATAAAGGTGACGTGTCTGGAATCTGGACATTTTATAATGCCGATGGTAGTATTCACAGTAAATACGATTTAACCGATGGTCCAGCTCTTATAGAAACTATAACACCTTCAAAAACTATTAGCGAAAGAAAAGAAAAATATGAAAATGGTAATTATCGCCTGCATACCACAAGAGAACTTATTATTTTTCCTCATAAACCTGAATACTATTACAAAGAACCAGGTGACCGAACGTATTATAAATTATATAATAAATATTATCGTTTAGAAAAAGTTCAAAACGATTTCCCGTTTATTGTATTTACAGACGAAGATCCAATAAGTCAAGTTTACAATTCTAAAAATCAATTATTAAATGTTGGACATTTAAGAGTTTATAAAGAAAAAACAAATCCTTATGGCTACACTAGACATTATCATTTAAAAACTGGTAAATTAGGTGCTATTATTGAGTATTATAGAAGTTCTCCACAAACAAGTGGTAAAGTTATATCAGTTTTCGACTTAGACGGAAACCAAACTGTAACTCGAGGCAAAGGTGTTTTTACTTGGTTTGATAAAAATGGAAATGAAATAGAATCTATTCCAGATTTTGCCTCAGAAGTTTACAATTCTGAAGACGATAAAAAACACGAAAAAGCAATTAAAGCGATTATGAAAGTTGAAAATGGTAACTAATTTTTTATACAAAAAGTATAAGTTTTAGTTAATAACTTTTAATATATATAGAAGCTTCAACTCTTTACAGTTGAAGCTTTTTTTATATTTTTAATCACAGAATAAAATCTAGTTTAATTTAATTGAAATTCCCGCTTTTAAGGGAAATGAATATGAAACAATACCACGATTTAGTACAGCACGTTTTAAAAAACGGAAACGAAAAAGGAGACAGAACCGGAACAGGAACAAAGAGTGTTTTTGGTTACCAAATGCGATTCAGTTTAAGCGAAGGTTTCCCAATGGTTACTACAAAAAAACTACACTTAAAATCTATTATTTACGAACTACTTTGGTTCTTAAAAGGCGATACAAATATTAATTACCTAACAGAGAATGGTGTAAAAATATGGAACTCTTGGGCAGATAAAAATGGTGATTTAGGTCCTGTTTATGGGCACCAATGGCGTAATTGGAATAGTGACGAAGTAGACCAAATTACAGAAGTTATTCATGCTCTAAAAAACAACCCAAACAGTAGACGTATGCTAGTTTCTGCTTGGAATCCTTCAGTATTACCAGACACTTCAAAATCTTTCGATGAGAATGTTGCCAATGGCAAAGCTGCCTTACCACCTTGTCATGCATTCTTTCAGTTTTATGTAGCAGACGGCAAATTATCTTGCCAACTATACCAACGTAGTGCAGATATTTTTTTAGGCGTACCTTTTAACATTGCATCTTATGCATTATTTACAGAAATGATGGCACAAGTTTGTGGCTACCAAGCGGGAGAATTTATTCATACTTTTGGTGATGCACATATTTACAACAATCATATAGAACAATTAGAATTACAATTATCTCGAGAGTGTAGACCTTTACCAAAAATGAAACTCAATCCAGAGATTACCAATATTTTCGATTTTAACTTTGAAGATTTCACATTAGAAGATTACAATCCGCATCCACATATTAAAGGAGCAGTTGCTGTTTAAATTATGAAATATAAATACCTATTATTAGCCATCCTAATTTCAACTTTTAGCTTCGCTCAAGAAAAAGCAGAAGATCCAAAAACAAAATCTTCTGAAAAAAGTGAAACAAATAAAGAAGATAAAAAAGAAAAAGTCTTTGTAGAAGTTGATTATGTCCCAGTTTATAAAAACTGCGACGAGTCTCTCGATAACGAAGCATTAAAACAATGCATTTCTAACGAAATAAATTTATTAATTAAGGAGAGCTTTAATACTGATATTGGGAATGAAATAGGTGTAAATGGTAGACAAAGAATATACGTTCGATTTACAATAAACGAAGAAGGTGTTGTTGAAAAAATAAAAGTTAAAGCTAAACATATTGAACTTGAAAAAGAAGCTAGAAGAGTTTTTAAATTAATACCAAAGTTTAAAAAACCAGCCTTTAAAGATAAAAAACCAGTAAGTGTAAGCTATGACTACCCAATAACATTTAGTATTCATTAAATAAAGCTAACCTTTAGATATTTAAGACTAAAATAAATTATGTTCAGAAAAAAGAAACAAAACCACGAATAAAATAAGAGCAATTAGTAGTTGTAGAATAGACATTGTTTAAATTTTATAAACTAAATTATTATACAAACTGCAAATCTCTAGCTAAAAACTCACTTTAGAAATAACACATCTATTTAAAATTGCTTAAACCACTTTTAAAAGTCTACCTAAGCTAAAACTTTAATCTTAGTTTAAGAATATTTATGAAACACATAACACTACTAATAGCTATGCTAATTTCAACTTTTAGTTTCGCTCAAGAAGATCCTAAAATCACACCTTTTAAAGATGGAGAAAAGGAAATAGCGTTTAGGGTTATAGAGCGTGTTCCTGTTCATGCTAATTGTAACGAATCTCTAAGTAATCAAGCATTAAAAGAATGCATGAATAATGAAATGAGACAACTAATAATCAAAAACTTTAATGTAGATCTTGCTAATGATTTAAACTTACCCAGCGGAAAAAACAGAATAAATACCTTATTTAGTATCAATAAAGAAGGTTTAGTAGATAATATTAGAGTAAGAGCTTCGCATCCTGCTTTAGAAATTGAAGCCAAGAGACTTATAAATTTAATACCTCAATTTAAAAGACCAGGTATCCAGAAAGGACAACCTATAAGTGTTACTTTTGCTTTACCAATACATTTTATGGTTGAAGGCAACACACAAGCTGCACCAATTAAGCCATTAACAAAAAAAGAGCAAAAGGAAATGGCTCGCGATGCTAAAAAACTTGCCAAAAAAATTAAAAAACAGTTAAGAAAAGCCAGTAAGGACAAGAAATAGAAACAATAAGTTATGTTCGGAAAAAAGAAACAAAAACCGCAGATAGACCAAGAACAATTAGCGCTTATAGAAAACGCTCAACGTCGCGTAAAACAAAAAAAAGGATTATATGTTCATTTTGTGGTGTTCTTAATTGGAGCAGTTTTTTTAATTCTTGCAAATACAGTTTTAGGCATTGGTAAAGACTTTACTATTTTTGGATTAAACTGGTTTGTAATTGCTATTTCTGTTTGGTTGTTTTTCTTTTTATATCATGCTTTTAATGTTTTCATTACCAATAAATTCATGGGAAAAGACTGGGAAAAAACACAAATAGAAAAATTAGTTGCTAAACAACAAGAAAAGATTGAAACTTTAAAAAAAAACCTAGTCTCAACTACAACAGAAACTAAAATAGAGCCTCATAAAAACCTTACTATTATTGTTGCTGCTGGAGAAAATAATGAAATAGGAAAAAATAACGCCCTTATTTGGCATTTAAAAGACGATTTAAAACGTTTTAAAGCACTTACTTCTGGACACCATATAATTATGGGACGTAAAACGTTTGAAAGCTTCCCGAAACCATTGCCTAATAGAACTCATGTTGTAATTTCAAGACAAAAAGATTACCAAGCTCCAGAAGGTGTTTTAGTAGTAAATTCTATAGAAGATGCCATAGATGCAGCAAGTGGAGACAGTCAACCTTTTATAATTGGTGGAGGTGAAATTTACAAACAAGCCTTGCCTTTTGCTTCTAAAATAGAACTCACACGCGTACATTCTACATTTGATGCAGATACTTTTTTTCCAGAAATAAACAAGAATGAATGGACTGAAACACAAAGTAAAATTCATGCTCAAGACGAAAACCATAAGTATACGTTTTCTTTTTTGACTTATGAGAGACGTTAAGTGTGTTAAAAAATATAATCATAATTACGCTATTCAATCTAAGTTTAGTCTCCTTTAGTCAAGAAAAATCAAGCCTAAAGATAGAGTCTATTAATAACGGAACTGGAATTTACACATTAGAAAAAAATGATTATAGATCTGGTGTTTCAGGAGTAATTCAAGCTAACTTTAAATTAGATAATCATCTTATATCGTCAAGTATTTCATTGGGTTTAGGCGTTTTAAACGAAGATGAAATTCTAAAAAACGCAGTCCACACTTTTATTACTTTCGACCTATTGTATGGAAGAAGGATACTGTTTAATGAGAATTTATATCTAAACCTTTTTTCTGGAATAGGCATTTTGGAACAAACAAAACTTAAGAATAAAGAAAATGGAACCAGCTTAAATATTCCAATTCAATTACAACTTTATTTTTCCGTTAGCTCAAGACTTGATTTAGGTATTATGCCAAGATTAAATTTAAATAATAAAAACACAATAAGCATGTATTTGTTTTCTATAAATTTGAAACTATAATTTTTCCTAATTTTGCAACATGGTAAAAGACATTCAGCTTCGCTTAACTTTAAAAGACGAGGAACGTAGTGATATATTGCTGATTAAAGCAGCTCAATATTTAAGTATTCCAAAAGCAGATATAACAGGAATAAAAGTGTTGCGAAAATCTATTGACGCTAGAAAGCCAAAAATTATACTTAATTACAAATTATCTGTTTATATAAAAGAGGCTTTACCAGAAAAATCAGAATATCAATTTGACTATAAAGATGTTTCTAAAGCAAAATCTATACATATTATTGGTTTTGGTCCAGCTGGAATGTGGGCAGCTTTACGTTGTATAGAATTGGGTTTTAAACCCATTGTTTTAGAACGCGGAAAAAATGTGAAAGATCGCAGACGCGATTTAAAAGCCATAAACCAAGATCATTTTGTAAACGAGGACTCTAACTATTGCTTTGGAGAAGGAGGTGCAGGAACTTACAGTGATGGCAAATTGTATACCAGAAGTTTAAAACGTGGTGATGTAAGAAAAATATTCGAAAACTTAGTGTTTCATGGCGCAACAGAACAGATTCTAGTAGATGCACATCCACATATTGGAACTAATAAACTACCAAAAGTGGTTCAGAATATTCGAGAGAATATTATTAAGTTTGGTGGAGAAGTTCATTTTAATACGCATGTAACAGATTTTAATATTAAAAATAAAAAGATAGAATCTATAGTACTAGAAAATGGAAACGAAATGACAACAGAACGTGTTATTTTGGCAACTGGACATTCGGCTAGAGACATTTTCTATCTGTTAGATAAAAAGAAAATAGCACTAAAAGCTAAATCTTTTGCCATGGGAGTTCGTGTAGAACATCCACAACATATTATAGACGCTATTCAATACCATTGTTCTGGCGAACGACACGAATCTTTACCAGCTGCATCTTACAGTTTAGTGCAACAAGTAAAAGAGCGTGGTGTATACTCTTTTTGCATGTGCCCAGGAGGCTTTATTGTTCCAGCAGCAACAGCCAATGGCGAAGTAGTTGTTAATGGGATGTCACCTTCTAAACGCAATAATAAATTTGCAAATTCTGGAATTGTAGTAGAAATTAACGTAGACCAAGACATTCCTAAATACGAACAATTTGGAGCCTTAAAAGGCTTAGAATACCAAAAGAATTTAGAACGTATTGCGTTTACTTCTGGTGGACGAACACAAACTGCACCAGCACAACGTTTAACAGATTTTGTTGAAGGTAAATTATCGAGTACTTTAAACGAAACTTCTTATCAACCTGGCTTAAATAGTGCGCCATTACACTCGCTTTTACCAAAGTTAATTGGTAGCAGATTACGCAAAGGTTTTGAAACTTTTGGTAGAAAAATGAATGGTTATTATACAGAGGAAGCCAACGTAATAGGTGTAGAATCGAGAACCTCATCACCTGTAAATATTCCAAGAACCGAAACTTTAGAGCATCCAGAAATTTCAAATTTATTTCCATGTGGTGAAGGTGGTGGTTATGCTGGAGGCATTATTAGTGCTGCAATGGATGGTGAACGCTGTGCTGAGGCTGCAGTGGTTGGGTTGTAATTAACCTTAAACTAAACTATCAAAAGATATAAGTCTTCAAATTGGTCTTGGTTCTTTTTAAAGAATTTATTCCTATTTTTGTCATTCAAAATTAAACCATGAAAGCATATATATTCCCAGGTCAAGGCGCTCAATTCTCAGGAATGGGTTTAGACTTATACGAAAAGGCACCAGAAGCACAACATTTATTTGAAGATGCCAATGAAATTTTAGGATTTCATATCACAGACATTATGTTCGAAGGCACTGCTGAAGCTTTAAAAGAGACTAAAGTAACACAACCAGCTATCTTTTTACACTCTGTAATATTGGCAAAAACTTTAGGCGAAAGCTTTAAACCAGATATGGTTGCAGGACATTCTCTTGGAGAATTCTCTGCTTTAGTTGCAAATGGCGCATTAACCTTTGAAGATGGCTTACGCTTAGTCTCACAACGTGCTTTAGCCATGCAAAAAGCTTGCGAATTACAACCTAGTACAATGGCTGCTGTTTTAGGTTTAGAAGATAGTATCGTTGAACAAATATGTAATGATACCAAAGGTATTGTTGTTGCTGCAAATTATAACTGTCCAGGACAATTAGTCATCTCTGGTGAAATAGATGCCATAAATAGAGCATGCGAAAGCCTTAAAGAAGCTGGAGCTAGACGTGCTTTAGTATTACCAGTTGGTGGTGCCTTTCATTCACCTATGATGGAGCCTGCTCGTGAAGAACTTGCTGCAGCAATAGAAAATACAACATTTAGGAAGCCTAATTGCCCAATATACCAAAATGTAACTGCAAGTGCTATTATTAATGAAGCAGAAATTAAAGCTAATTTAATTTCACAATTAACAGCTCCTGTACGTTGGACGCAATCTGTAGAACAAATGATTAAGGATGGAGCTACATTGTTTACAGAAGTAGGTCCTGGAAAAGTACTGCAAGGTTTAGTAAAGAAAATTAACAGAGAGGCTGAAACTGCTTCTGCAACTATAGAAAGCGCTTCATAACATGAAAAATAAAAGAACGCTTTTAATCGTTTTGCTTGTTATTTTTAATATTGCCATAGACCAAATTTCTAAATTTTGGATAAGAGCAAATGTTATTGCTGGAAGTAAATCTCAAATTATTGGAGATTATTTTACATTACACAATGTTGAAAACGAAGGTGCTTTTTTAGGTTTAGGAAGTGACTTTAATCCTATATTAAAAATTATACTCCTTAATGTTTTACCAATTGTGGTCTTAGCATTAGTTCTTTTACATGTGTTTAGAGATAAAAATCTAGATAAATTTTCTCTCATTGGGTTCTGTTGCATTATAGGTGGTGGAGTTGCCAATATTTACGATAGAATACTCTACAAATCTGTAACAGATTTTTGGCATATAGATTTAGGTGGTGTTTTTAGAACAGGCATTTTTAACATTGCAGATATGTCTGTTATGCTAGGAATGGGATTACTTCTTCTTGGAAATTTTAAAAAGAAAAAGGCATAAAAAAGCCTCGATAAATATCGAGGCTTTTTTTGTTTATTTTACTAAAACACAGTCTTCACAATCTTTAACTTCACCATAATATGTCTCTCTATATTTATGTAAAGTTTTAATTGGTAAACCTAGAAATTGTTTTTTAATGTAGGTTACTCTTGCATTTAGACGTCCCATTTTAGGAGCAAATCTGTTCTCTAATTTTGTTTTTCTTTTTACTTGTATCAGTTTCATAATATCTATTTCATTGAGCTACAAAGAAACTAAGATAGTTTACCAATTACAAATATTATTAGCTAAGTATTTGTTAATCAACTTATTAATTTTAAATTAACAATGATAATGCATTAAAATTGAAAGACCCTTAAAAAGTTACTGCTAATGATTAGAATATGATAATGTAAATTAAAGCGTTTTTTGCCATTTCCAAGCAGAATCCATAGCATCATCTATTGAAGACTTGGCTTTCCAACCTAAAATTTCGTTTGCTTTTTTAGTATCTGAGTAGGCAGAAATAACGTCTCCTTCTCGTCTATTTACAATTTTATAATTTAATTTTTGTTTAGAAACACGCTCGAAAGCTTGAATAACCTCTAGTACAGAACTTCCTTTTCCTGTTCCTAAATTAAAAATTTCAAAATTATCTTGGTGGTTTTTATTTAGTAATCGTTCTAATGCTACTACATGTGCATTAGCTACATCTACTACATGTATATAATCACGAATACATGTTCCATCTGGAGTTGGATAATTATTTCCATACACAGATAATTGCTCACGAATTCCCAAGGCTGTTTGTGTAATATAGGGTACCAAATTTTGAGGTACTCCAATTGGAAGCTCTCCAATTTTAGCAGATTTATGTGCTCCAATTGGGTTAAAATAACGCAATGCTATAGCGTTAAAATTTTGGTTTGCTCTGCAAGTATCTTTAATAATTGCTTCTCCTATTTGTTTGGTATTACCGTATGGAGATTCGGCTGGTTTTATTGGTGCTGCTTCTGTAATTGGCATAGCATCTGCTTGACCATAAACTGTACACGAAGAGCTAAAAATAAAATTAGAGGTTTCTTTCTTGTTTAATTCTTGTAATAAATAAATTAATGTATTTATATTGTTCTCGTAATACAATAATGGGTTCTCCACACTTTCACCAACGGCTTTACTTGCTGCAAAATGAATAACTCCGCAAATATCTGTATGCTTTTTTAAAAACTGTTTGGTTTTAAGCTTGTCTCTTAAATCGAAATTTTCGAACTCAGGTGTTTTATTAGTAATCGCTACAATACCTTCTAACACACTTATAGATGAATTAGATAAATTATCTACTATTACTACTTTAAATCCTGCTTCTTGAAGCGCAACAACAGTATGAGACCCAATATATCCTAATCCTCCTGTTACTAATATTTTTATCATTTCTTAAATTAGTCTTTAAATTATGTACTATTCTAGAATTTGCGAGAAGGATGGAAACGACATCCTTTTTTGCTATTTTTTAGCAAAAAAAATACAGTGGACAGCCTGACTTTTGGCCAATAAAAGCCAAAAGACTCGCCCAAATTTTATTAATTATTATCTACAAAATCTATTATAGTTTTGGTAATAAATGCAATTTGTTCGTTATCTAATTCCGTATGCATTGGTAGAGAGATAACTTCTTTAACCAACTGGTTAGTAACTTTAAAATTAGCTTCGTCATAACGTGAATCTAAATATGCTTTTTGCTTATGCAAAGGGATTGGATAGTAAACTCCACAAGGAATTCCTTTGTTGTTTAGGTGTTTAACTAAAGCATCTCTATCTGCATTTTCAATCTTTAAAGTATATTGGTGGAATACGTGGCAATCGCAAGTATCGCAAATACTTACGCAGCCATTTACTGTTTTTGGTGTTGTAATATTTGGGTGGTTAGCAAAGGCTTTGTTATAAGCTCTTGCAGCATTTCTTCGAGCGTTATTGTATTTATCTAAATGTGGTAGTTTAGCATCTAAGACTGCTGCTTGTATAGAATCTAAACGAGAATTTACACCTACAACATCATGATGGTAACGTTCGTACATTCCATGATTAACTATACCTCGAAGCGTGTGAGCTAAATCGTCGTCGTTGGTAAAAATGGCTCCTCCATCTCCGTAACATCCAAGGTTTTTAGATGGAAAAAAAGATGTTGAAGCGACATGACCAATAGTTCCTGACATTGCTTTTTTACCTTTACTGTTTGTGTATTTTGCACCAATACCTTGCGCATTATCTTCTATAACATATAAATTATGCTCCTTGGCTAGATCCATTAAAGCTTCCATATTTGCACATTGACCAAATAAGTGAACAGGTACAATAGCTTTTGTTTTTGGTGTAATTGCTTTTTTTACGGCTTCTATATTTATATTAAAATCGTCTGGATTTACATCTACTAAAACTGGTGTTAAATTTAGCAAAGCAATAACTTCTACTGTAGCAGCAAAGGTAAAATCGGCAGTAATAACTTCGTCTCCAGGTTTTAAGCCTAATCCCATCATTGCAATTTGTAAAGCATCTGTTCCGTTGGCACAAGGTATAACATGCTTAACACCTAAATAATTTTCTAAGTTTTTTTGAAACTCATGAACCTTTGGTCCATTTATAAACGTAGTAGTTTCTAAAACCTCTTGAATAGAATTATTAACTACTGTTTTTATTTGTTCATATTGGCCTTTAAGGTCAACCATTTGAATTTTTTTCATGTGTTTCTTTATTATTTTTTGTAAGATTATATGTTAGTTACTATATATTTTTATAGCAGTAATGTACTAACATTCACGATTTATTAAACGAATTTACAAAATTCGTAAATGCTATACAATGAATTATGTATTTTAGCACAACGCAATTTTTAAATTGAATTTATTGTACTCATTTGGAATATACATTAGCAGTTTTATTTTAAAAATTATCGCTCTTTTTAACACTAAAATAAAACAAGGTGTTACAGGACGTGAACAAACTTTTAAAACATTAAAAGAAAGTATTACTATTAAAGATAAGACCTTATGGTTTCACTGTGCCTCTTTGGGTGAATATGAACAAGGTTTGCCTGTTTTTACAGAATTAAGACAGGATTATCCAAATCATAAAATTGTATTATCGTTCTTCTCTCCTTCTGGATACGAAATAAGAAAAAACGCGCCATTTGCAGATACTGTGGTTTATTTGCCATTAGACACAAAAACAAATGCTAAACGTTTTTTAGATTTAGTACATCCAGAATTAACAATTTTTGTGAAGTATGAAATATGGCCTAATCTTTTAAAGGAATTAAAAGAAAGGCAATTCAAGGCTATTTTAATTTCGGCCTCATTTAGGGAAAGTCAATCTTTTTTTAAATGGTATGGCAAGCTCGCTAAATCTGCTTTATTTGTATTCGAACATATTTTTACTCAAAACGAACAATCAAAACTACTTTTAGAAAAAATAGGATACAAAAATGCAAGTGTTTCTGGTGATACTAGATTTGATCGTGTTTGTAATCAACTATTACAAAATAATACTTTAGAATTTATATCAGAATTTAAAGGAGATAATTTGTGCGTTGTTATTGGCAGTTCTTGGCCTGAAGACGAAAAGCTAATTGTAAAATATATTAATACACTAGCCAATAAAACCACCAAGTTTATAATAGCACCACACAATATTAAGCAAAACCAAATTGAAAGCTTGAAACGAAGCATTGCAACATCTTGTTTATTATTTTCTGAAAAAGAAAATAAGCAGATTTCAGAATTCCAAGTTCTAATATTAAATACCATAGGGCTACTTACAAAAGTTTACAATTATGCAGATATTGCTTATTTAGGTGGAGCAATAGGTACTACAGGTTTACATAATACTTTAGAGGCTGCTGTTTTTGGAGTACCAATAATAATAGGTAGTAATCACAAAAAGTTTCCTGAAGCACAAGCCATGATTGATCACAAAGGCATGGTGTCCATTTCTAATCAAAAAGAATTAAATTATGCTTTTGATTTATTTATTACAAATAAAGTTATTAGAGCAGAGTATGGCTTAAATAATTACAATTATATTAAAAAAAACAAAGGCGCAGTAATCCAAATACTAAAGTTTTTACGTAATTAACCTAAGTAATTGACATATTGTCGATAACAAATAAAAAAATACTATATTAAAATGTTAAAATTTATAATCAAAATAGTATTTTTGCAGAAGAATTAATTTAAACACTAAAACCAATGAAAAAATTATTATTTAGCGCAGCTTTATTATTAGCTATAAGCGTAACGTTCACTTCTTGTAGAGAAGAAGCAGAAAAAACTGGAGATGCAATAGAGAATGCTGCAGAAGCAACTGGTGATGCAGTTGGAGATGCTGTTGAAGCAACTGGTGATGCTGTAGAAAATGCTGGAGAAGCTGTTGAGGATGCTGCAAATGATGCAGTTGATGCTGCTGAAGATGCTGTTGAAGCAACTGGCGATGCTATTAAAGATGGTGTTGACACTGTTAAAGATGGTGCTAAAGATGCTGCTGACAAAGTAGAAGATGGTGCAAAGAAAGCAAAAGATGCACTTAAAAAAGAAGTAGATAAACTATAAGTTTATATCTTAAATCTTATTTATTAAAATCGTCTAATTAATTTAGGCGATTTTTTTTTGCTTAATTGTTAACCTTCATTATTTTTATTTCTTAATGACAATCATTTACTAGAAACGAATTATAAAAAAATATAACTCATTAGGTTTTAATGATATTAAAATATAATATGAGGAGTTGTTATCATTAAGACAATTTTTTTATTCCTTCAATTTTTTCAA
>Ga0209137_1002230_pt1 | contig 17351 bp, 11 predicted proteins | sample SaaInl5LU_22_DNA_FD_184642 | JGI IMG/M metagenome (GOLD analysis project Ga0209137, IMG submission 184642) | Marine microbial communities from expanding oxygen minimum zones in the Saanich Inlet - ESP_105LU_22_DNA (SPAdes) (version 2) | ecosystem: Environmental > Aquatic > Marine > Intertidal... | reverse complement strand
CACCAACACTAAATGTGTGATCTGGAGATGTGTTAGCAATGCCTGTATTATATCCACTATCATGTGCAGTTCTAAAGGCTAGGGCTTGCACAACACCACCAATAACAACCGAACCCACGCCAGGTACTGCACCTGGTCCTGCACTGAATAAATTACCTATACTAAGACCACCGGGACCAAGTTTCATACCATGTGCGTGTGCATACCCAGTAGCATTTAAGTTACCTGATATGGCCGTATTCCCAGCTACACGTAATTCACTTGTTGTGGATATGTTACCGGTAACTTCCAAACCCCTTGAAACGGTTATATTTGAATTGAAATATGCATTACCTTGTGATACAATTAGGTCGCCACTTTCAATTGTTATTGTGTTTTGCACAACCACATTACCAATAACATCTAGGGTGAAGATGTTACTATCCTCAAGAATATGGGTATCCGCATAACCATTTTGTGTGTAACCCATTGAAAACCTGTCTTCATCACCGTGGTGGATCAGACCAATATTGTGTCCGGGGTGTTCAATCAAAATACCGCTATCCAAATCATGTGTGACAGCACCGTTGGAAATGTCAACAATTCTATCACTCACGACAAGTTCTCCGGCTGTGACTTCGAAAGAAGAACCAGAAACTGTTACAGAACCATCGACTTCTAAATCAGCTGCAATAACAATTCTACCATCGGCTTCTTGTCTAATAAAAGAATCTTTCAAGTACTTGGATGCGGAAACGTATGGCAAGTGTTTATTACCAAGACCCGCAATTGATACATTTGCACCAGCTTGAACGTTACCCGATGATATGACATTCCCGCCGTTTGTTACATGAAGACCCGTAACACTTATCGCATTTGAAACAACGTTGCCGGTATTTACAACATCACGCAAAGTTTGAAGCTTTGTTGGCAATTTCATTGGATCAATTTTCTTCATATCATTATTGGTTGTATTGACGTAGACGTAATTCACAGTTGCATTACTTGTGACAATATTGGCGTTTGGAATATCATTTGAACGACCAATACCAGTCACCGTCACTCGACCCGAGTGCGCATGCACTCTAGAACAAATGCCAACATTTTGAATTTTATCAACATTACCAGCAACGCCATATGGTTTGACATTTGAAAGCATACCTGCATACACGTTACTCACATACAACGTCTCACCTTCCAAAAATTGAGATGTTTTGAATGCTTGGGATTTACCAAATGTAGTCACATGACCCTCGCCACCGGGTGTAATGGAAGTTTCCCAAACGAGACCAATACATGGCATCTTATCCGGATCCCTAGCATCTGCGAGACCAACTTCTACAAGGTTTGCGTTGTGTTGTTGAATGATATACACCGCATTACCCGCGTAAATTGTATCTGCAGTTGCGTTATAAATTTTGAGGAATGTTTGTCCAGGGTAATCATTTATCCACTCATCTTGGTATATGAGATACTGTGATTCCAAAGGTGTTTGAACTGTCACATTATTAAGTTGATCCAATTTAACTTCAACATTTGATGTGAGATCCGTGACAAACGCGGTATGAGCATTTGTGAAATGCAGAGTATTTGATGTGACATTTGAATGATCAGTGACTACTTGGAGGGTTACGTTCGAAAGATGGCCACCGTCTCCATAGTATTTATTAGCCGAAATGTCACGCGTTGCCACAACATTTCCAGTTACATAATTGTTACCTTCAATTTCAATGTCTTTGGATAAATACACATTTCCAGTGACACTTAATTGGTCGGTGACATTGACGTTACCAGTTACATACGCATTACCTGTTAAAAGTAAGTCTTTGTAAGCATTAACATTACCATCAATGTAGGCGTTGCCACTTAATGTTAAATCTTTGTAAGCTACAACGTTTCCACTCGCATATGTATTACCAGTTATAAGCGTGTCTTTATAAGCTACAACATTTCCATTTACATATGTATTTCCAGTAACTAAAAGATCCTTTTTCAATATTGCATTACTTGTGACATTTAAGTTTTTTGTTACATTAAGATTGGAAGAACCAAAAACATTACCTGTTATAAGAAGATCTTTATAAGTATATACATTTAAATCTACGTATAACTCTCTGTCAATGAATACATTTTTTGTTGCATAAACATTTCCACTTATAGTAAGATCTTTGTAAAGGAGTGTATTTCCAGTTACATGTAATCCTTGGTAAAGATGTGCATTTCCACTTGTATATAAGTTACCTGTTATAGAAAGATCTCGTTTTGCAAATACATTGTTTGTCACGTTTAGAATTTTCGTGATATTTGTATTTCCAGTTATATATGTATTACCAGTTATTTCAAGATCCTTTTCCATATAGACATTTCCAATTGCATTCAATTCTGTGTCTATTGTAACATTTCCAGATACATAAGTATTACCAGTTATCAATAAATCTTGATAGCCTATGATATTACCAGTTGTATAAGTGTTTCCACTCACAGTCAAATCTCGACTCATGTGAGTATTATTTTCAACGTGAAGTTCATTTCCAATGTGTGTATTGTTACCAATTGTTAAAACATTTGACACATCTGTTGAACCTGTAACAACTAATACATTTGTTGATAAATCATCCACGTATAAATTTGAACCTACATCTAAAGTGTGGATTGGGTTTGTATTTACTACACCTAAACTTTCTTCTGTAAATAATTGACCATAAACATGAACATTCATCGATTTGTTAAGATCATTAACGGGTACAATGTTTGTATCTGTAGAGGCATTCGATGTAAATCCCAACATTATTTCTTGGTTTTCTTCATTGAACACAAATACGACATTTGATTTTCCTTCTGGTCTATGTAAAAGAAGACCCAAATCTAATTGAGTTACTGGACTATCGTTATTTTGACCAAGTTCTAATATTGGATCTTTTACCACGATGTTTTCAACTTGAAAGACTGTGGTTGTACCATTTACGTGAAGATTTCCATCAATTACAACATTCCCTCTAAGATCACTATCTCCTATAATAGTGAGAAGATTCGCAGTTGTACTTGTATCATCAATAAAAACATTTGAACCAACGCTGAGTGTGTAATCGCTCGTGGGTGTAAGGTTGGCTATACCAACACTATTCGCAGTCAGTAAACTGAGTTTGTTATTTAAATCTACACCTGTAAAAACCGAAGTATTCGCGGTTACATTACCTTTTAGGGTAGCCCCTTGTAAAGTTGTTTCAATAATATCCGTCGCAGCTTCACCAGATTCTGTAATTTCTTTAGTTTGCTTATTGTACATGAGAAGCACAACATTTCTATCGGTATAATCCGTTCTAAACCGAATTGGTGACAAATACAATGAACCTGGTACATTTGCATTGATGTGGGCATTACTTGCATTGAAGACAATGGTATTTTCCGCCTGATCTTCAAGGCAATTCTTACCGTACCTCAACCTGGTAGATCTTTCAATCGTTGGTAAGTTCTTGACCATTTATATAGTATGGCAAATTAATTTGCGTAGAGTAGCCCCGCCATACCATTTTGTATGCGAAGTATGTTATAATTAACGGCGTATATGGGGTGTTCGATTATTAGATTTTCACTAAATATTTTGGCTGATTCAATTCGACTAAAATTAAGAGTTCCAGTTGGTTGCAAAGAACTTGTCATTAAACAAAAACAGTAAAGGAAGAAATCTGGGGATACAACGAAATTTGTATGATAGTAATTTTGGACATCCATAAAATGTGGCCTACACCATCTATAGTTTGAAAGATCTACACCATTTATAGCAAGTTTGATTCGATTAGTTGGTGATGTAAGAGCGCCTTCAGTTGTAGTATCTATAGACGCAATGTATTTGACTGGGTGATTAAATGTGAGGTCTTGAACGAGTTCACCACTTGGTTCATTTTTTTGGACTTGTGTGATAAGAAGATCATGTTTTCGTGACGCAATGTTTCCGCGTTCTTCATTATCTAAAAAGTAATAATTTGAATATACTTCAACATTGTAGTCTTTTGCATCAACACCCCAATAAATCCTAAGTTCAACATCGTGATAATTAAGTGCAACAAGGGGTAATGCACATTGGGGTCCTTCACAAAAGAAAAATCGAAGGGGGTAGAAGAATGATTTTGCGCTCACACCGGGGTGGGTGCCTATAGAGCTTCGCGATACATTTTGGGCAAATGTATCGATTGCAATTCTTTCAGAAAACTCGCTATCTTGTGTATCTATAACACATCCACCAATTAGAAGTTCTACTTTATCGATTATAGTGTTCCAATACAACATATCTTTTGATTCTGTTGTATCATCAATTGTAATGTAAGTGTAGCCAAGTAAATCACCAGCTCGCTCGATTTTAACACTTGACATACCAGAGCTTTTCACATCTCCACGTAAAGTTTGTTTTTCAATGGACTGTGAAAAATTCGAATGCCTTTTGAAGGTCGAATTAAAAAACGATATCTCCGGATTTCCAATGATATATTCATCCTGGGCACCTAAACACACGAGTTGAACAATACCGGAAGACATGTTATATACTACTTTAATATAAGAAAATTACAAGTTTGGTTTTCTACACACAAATTTAAGAACTAGGAAATTATCACCATCATCTGTTGAATTTTTAATGGTGTCACCGCGTTGATCGCGAATTGTTACTGTGAGACGATCAATTTGCTTGATTGGATTGATATATTGTGTAACAAGTGGGTAGTCGTCTTTGAACGTGATAAGTGAATTTCCACCTACGTGGTCCGCATCACTTGTGATAATACTCGCAAAAGAGCTTCTTAGCATACTTAAATGACCTTGTCCAGTTAGAACATTTGAAGCTCTGTCGGAGAATATAGAATCGAGTTCTTTTATAGAAACATAACAATGTTCCGTTGAAACGTTTGAATGAATATGAGCTGCGAGGAGTCTCGCCTGAACTACATTACGCAATGGTTGTTGAAGAAATACGGAGAATGTATTAGAGCTATCCTGTCCCACACTATCAATGGTGATTGTGTGATACTCATAGTTGAGATCTGGAACCTGAGTGGGTGAAGTAATCAACGCCATTTAATAGTAGCTTAGATTAAAGATCCGCCAATTCCTTCATCGATGGAATAGCTCGCGAGCTCGCTGACCAACTTTCCAGCACCACAAAGACCACCTGGGGTCAAGGCCTTTGTGTATGGACTATCTTCTTTACCAGAACCTGGGGTGCATTCGAGTTTGTTGTCAAGATCAAAAATGGAACTTTCAGAAACTGGCTTGACAACAATTGGTCTGGGCTGGTATCCACTTCGGATGGCGGTCAATACAAAGATGATTGCCAATAAAACCATGATGGTGGTGATCGCATTGCGGTTGGCTTGGTTAAGCTTGAACATTTATAATGTATATACATATTTTTTCTAAAGTGCGTTAAAGGTAATTTAATAGTTTCCTATTAGAGAGTAGATGGACGAAGAAATTGTCTTAGATCGAGGAAGTGCCAATGTCATGAAACTTGACGCCGATGAACAGGCTTTAATGGATGAAATTGAAATTTCAGCTCCAAGACCTCAGCCCGTGAAACGACCACAACAATCTACATATAGACCCCCACCCTCAATGGGAGTTCCACAAGAGGCGATGGATGCTTTTGTTAATCCCAACAAACAAAGTGCTCCACCACCTATGAGCTCAAATGAAGAAATTGATTATGGTGAAGATGAACCAATGTTCTATGATGACGACGAACCAATGGGTGATGGATTACAGCAAGATGAACAGCCTTCTAAGGGATATTCTTCAGTGGATGAGGAAAAGAGTGATCTTCTTAACAAATTGGGTCGTCTTGAAAAGAAGGGTTTTGCTGTGAATAAGAGACTTAACGCTTACTCTAATGTTGAAGATCTTCGCACCGAAGTAAAGAGAATTACCTACAGTATCGATGTCGAACAATCAATCCGTTTTAGTCGGCGTATGTTAGTCGCCTGTGTTACAGGACTTGAATTCCTTAACAAGCGTTACAATCCATTTGAGGTTCAGCTCGAAGGATGGAGTGAATCGGTTATGGAAAATGTGGATGACTATGACGGAGTATTCGAAGAATTGTATGTGAAATATAGATCCAAGGTTGCCGTTGCTCCAGAAATCAAGCTCATCATGATGCTTGGTGGCTCAGCGATGATGTTCCATTTGACAAATAGTATGTTTAAAACGGCTTTACCAAATATGAACGATGTATTGAAGCAGAACCCAGATCTTGTAAAGAACATGATGGCGGCGGTTCAAAACACTACACGCAGCCCGGATCAACCAGGTGTCGATGCACCAGTTGGTGGCACCGGTCAGTATGAAATGAAGGGACCCGGTGTTGATATTTCTAGTTTGATGGGCGGAATTATGATGCCACCACCACCAATGAATACTTCACCCCAAACAATTGCAACGCAACAAGTTGAAGACGATGACGACGATGTTTCTGATATTGTTTCAATTTCAGGTGAATCAACTGGTGGTGAAGTAAAAGAGGTTAATGTGACCGGTACATCCAAACCAAAAAAGACCAGAAGAAAAAAGAAGACGGAAATTAATCTCTAATTACAATATAAATGATAGGCTATTGTCCTTTGGAGGAGCTTGAGCCTCCTGTTAAACGTCAAGAACAGGGCGTCAAACCAAAGACCGAGGCTGCAAATAGTTTGGTGGCACTCGAAGAAACTGAATGTAATTACGTCGTCATGGCTTTCATTGTCGGCGTAGTTGTCTTAGCCGTCTCTGATTCCATCAGGGCGTAATTTAAATCAAACTAAATCTACCTTTGGGTTTTCCCCATTCAGGTAAAATTAGTAATCGTATGCATATACTTCGAATGTATCACCGTCTCTGGTTATCCTCTCTAGACCACCATTAAGAACAGTGTTACCAATTACTTTGACATATACATCATACGAATATACGCGTGTATTATCTATATTATATGGTACGATTGTTACTTTTGAACCGGTAGTTACTACTTCTGGATCCCATGGGAATGCACTACTTAGACCAAATACATTCTTTGTACCGATAGCTATTGCATTTGAACACGGAAAATCCGGTTCTGAACTACCACCCGAAAGTTCTAATACCATCGTACTTATGTTGTGGTGACCAGTCAGTGTTTCGCGAAGTATAGCTTTGACTTTTGCATAAAAAGCACCAGGTGTAAAGTGTAAAGTAATATCTTTTGCAAGACCGTCGGCAATACTAAATGTTCTCGAATATCTCTTACATGCAACTTGATCGGTATTTGTGATAACACCACCATTTACATGAAGATTTGTGTTTGCTCCCGCACCAGCCAAGTTAATAGCAACTCGATTACCAAGTTCGAATTCACCCGAGAATGTAATATCACCTGTAATGTTCAAATCCCCCTCAATTTTACAGTGAGTTCCAGTTGGGTTAATATGAACGTTACCCGTATTTGTACAGTAAATATTTGATACACCATGATCCGTTTTGAATTCAAGGGCTACATTTGAGTCAGCTCCAACTTCCATGCGTTGAGCAGCCACAGTCTTGGAAGTAAGGGGGCTGTATATGTGAAATGTCTTAGCCGGGGTTGTTGTACCAATTCCGACATTACTTGAACTTGTAAAAGTCATCACATCTGCGTCACCGGTTACTGGATTTTGAATACCTATCCTAAGACCCGATGTGTTATTTACGCGTTCTCTCCATCCTTTAATATGACCACCATAACCATCAGTTTTATAAATATTAAAAGCGGAATATCCATAGCCGGATGAGGGGCCGGGTGATTCCAACTTTAACATGTCCAGGTCACCAGTGTGACCACTATAGACATGTACGTTTGCATTAATGGTACTTGTACCTATACCAACAGCCCCATAATTTTTAAAGCGTATTCTTTCACTACCATTCTCTCTAAATACTAAATCTCTATTTTCATCATTATCAATAACATTAATGTCACCAGTTTCGGCCGATGATATAAACATACCGGTAGTTGAAATTCTCTGTTCAAGGGGTACCAAAATTTCACCATTTACGTATAACTTTGTATCTGTGGTTACCTGATCTTCATTTGGTGCAGCTATAAGAACACGTCTATTACCACTAATTTGCATCACTGGAATTGGATTAAATACATCAGTGATAGCATTATCATCCAATATAGAATCAAGTTCTGTCTGATCTAAACCAGTTGTTGTTGTAAATGTTTGGAATACATGCCTACCTGCAACGTGTCTAATTTGATCTGGACCAGCGAATTCTTGAAGTACGGAATCGTTACCCTTAAATATAAATAGTTCTGATCGACCCGTTTCATCGTATTGTCTTTCTCTTAAAAATGTATGGGAAAGACCTGCATTATCGGAGACAACCCCACCAAATCTAATGTCATTTTCGACTTGAAGATCACCCAATACATGAAGCTTTGCATTTGTTTGATCCGTACCAATGCCAACATTACTAGATACCCCATCAATGAAAAGAGCTGTATGATAAACATTCGATACCGCATATACATTGTTTGTGATTCTAAAATCACGATCACCAGTTTTATTATCTGTACCAACTGCCCAACCTGTATAGCTATTTACACCATCGTATATAACGTATGAAGAAAATGCGTCACCAGAATCTTCACGTACTTGTGCTGTCATGATAGCATCTTTATTTGGTATAGTGTCATTGTCATTATAAACGAGTAATCCATTTGTACCTGGGTTATAACCACCCGAAGCTCTTACTTCAAGCTTACCCGTAGGTGTATGCGTACCTACACCAACTTTACCATCACTTCGTAAAGTCATGACATTTACAGAGTCATAACTGTCATGTGCCAAATCAAAATCCATGCGAGTTCTTGAACCACCTTCTTCGAATCTACCAAGTTTTATAGAAGATTTTGCCCCGAAACCGCTTGTAGATTCTCTACAAAAGTGTGTAACTGTTTTTAGGTCATTTACAACGCTAATTGAATCGCGGTTTGTTACTACAAGGGGTGACAATGTATGGTCAAAGTTGTTGTTATTTGTAACTTGTTTATTTACAAATATGGTACCACCAGACGTTTGGATAAGACCTTCTGGTTGTGTGGTACCAAAACCAACATTACCCGAATCAACAATAGTCATTTTTGCACTACCAGGTATTCCTGTGGATGATACCGCGAAGTTCAAACCTTTACCACTAGCACCAATTACATCAATGAATGCATCGCCATTATTTGGCCTAGCAAACATTCTCATAGATGTATGGTTTGCAAGACCCCATGTGTTACCAAACGTAATTGTGTTTGAATAGTTAATTCTCACCGGTGCTGCAATTGTCACAGTTTCGGCGGGAGATGTATTTTGAATAGCAACATTACCATGAGCGGTTATGCGCATGCGTTCAGTATTTTTGGTCTTAAATATGATACTTTGATGATCTCGATCAAATGATGACGAGTTAATTTCAATAGCAGAAACATTTGAAGCTCTAGTACCGGATTTTAAGATAAGAGCGTTTGATTCATCATTGTCTCCACTCGAATCATTCGCGTGAATGATGAGTTGTCCGCCGGATTTAATGTATCTTGTTTCATCCAGAGTTGTACCTGGACCACCAATGCGAAGATCACCAGTTATTCTAGCAAAATCGGCAAGTAGATTTGAAGTGTATGTATTACCATAGACATACCATGTATTACCACTTTCTAGGTTTGAGGTAATTTGAGTTCCAATAGCAAATGTATCTTGTGGATTTGTATTGGCTATACCAGAATTCCATGGTGTCTCACCACTTGTTCGAAGGCCTTTACCTTGAAAATTGCCCGAAAGATTAATAATAGCCGCACTTGGATCTGCAACACCTGCAGGGTTTAGTGTAACAGCATCACCAACTTGAAGACCTAAAGGACCCAATTTAAGACCCTTTGTGTAAGTAAAACCATTTACTTCCAAAACATTTGAACCGGTGTCATGTACAAACAAATTTGAACCAACATCAAGATCGTGTATTGGATTTACATTAGCTACACCAACACTATTGGAGGTGTAGATATCACCATATACATGAAGATTTACAGTTTCATCATCTTTAATTGAAAGTGTGGACGCAAATCCTTCGACAGATTCATTAGTTCTCCCTATGACAAATTCTTGTGTGCCTGCACCCTGGTAACCAAACACAAGATTTGATTTTGTTTCTTCATTTTCATTCATAATAAAACCCATATCTCTTGAACCATCATTTCCTACACCCATCTGTATTACTGTGTTAGCGACAACAAGGTTCTCAATAAGTGTATATTCCCCAAGCTCTGACACCAATACATTGCCAAAAACAACTAAGTTTCCGGTGAGTTGGAAGTCACCTTGTGACATCTGAACGTTACCTTGAAGTGACAACACATTTGCACCATAACCGTCAAAATGTACATTTGGGCCAACGTCCAGATTATGTACAACTGATACATTATGACTATAAGTATTACCACGGACAGTAACAAGATTTGAAGCAATATTTTTTATCACAACATTTGGATTTATAGACGCCGATGACAACACATCTTTAACAATTACATTTCCAGATAATGTATTACCATTAACTGTTAATAAATCACGACCGTTAATATCTATGAATACTTTATCTGTAACCTGAAAAGCTTTTGTTGGATTCGTGGTACCAACTGCGAGCTGACTATCTACAAACATACGTTCCGCTTTTGAACGACCTTTTACATCTACAACGATTGTATCATTTTCATCCATAAAAACTTTTTCACCAACTGTGAAGTTTTTACTGGGATTGGTGTTCGCGATACCGAAGCGTGTGACGGAAATTTCATCCGCTTCGATTTCCCCTGTTATAATACTTTTAACAGTACTAAGTACTTCTTCTTCTACGGGCTGAGCATCGAGGTTTGCTACATATACCTGATCGAACCGAACAGTTCTACCCATTATACGTTAACTATCGAAATTAATTACCAAACAAAATTCCACCCAAACCATCTCTGATTCGGAACACGTTATAGTTAAGAGCATGTACTCTTATGGGTTGATTTGAAGCTCTGAGACTACCCTTTTCTGCACCCCTGATACGTATTTTGGCACTGTCTATACGTGAAAAATTACATGTGCCAGATGGATTATAATCGGACGCGTTTAAGCAGAAATGATAACAGAAAAAACGGGTGTACATTAGATCTTGGGTACTTGTTTGAAAATCCGAGACACCATATTTAGATTTGTAATAATTTTGAATTGTATGGAAATACATTGCTGACATATTTTCTAATATGGGTGTTCCATTTATGTAAATGTCCGCAGATTTAAAACTGAAACGATCATTTGTTGGATCTGTATGAGCTGCATTGAACCCAAAAAACAGTGATTTTACTGGATGGTTAAAAGTGGAAATATCCAAGTCGTTATTACCACCAACTGTATTTACTTCGTTATCTACTACAGTTTCTAATGGCAATTCAATTGTCTGAAGTTGTGTAATTACCAGGTCTAACTGCCTCTTTACAAGAGACTCTCGTTCTTCTTTGTCTAAATATATGAAATTTCCATAAACTTTTATTTGTCTGTTTGTTTCTGTAAATTCATCTATACTACTCGGTTTAAAATTCACTCTTATTTCCACCTGGTGATGTGCAAGCGCTATAAGTGGTAAAAATCCTCCATGATCACAGAAGAAGAAGTGAAGAGGTAAAAAGTCTTTGTTTGATACAGATGTCTTATTTGTAAGCTCTTCAGCTTTTGTCCATGTATCTGCTAAATAATTTGGCCAGATTTCACTGAAATATTCATAAGGTTGAGAATCAACTTTTTGACCACCTATAAAGAGATCAACGGTTGATTCGTACATGAGATTTGATGATACATTATTACCTTCAAACCACAAACCATTTATTAAATCGCCCAATACTGGTACGGTTATGGTGTAATCTTTATCGCTGATAGTTTTTATGAATTTTGGAGCTTGTGAAAAATTGGTGTGGCGAGTGAATTTTGAACGGAAAAATGAATGTCCTTCGTCACTTGAGAGATAAACATCTTGAACTCCTTTAGACACGAGTTGAATTAATGCACCAGACATTTAATTATTATTCAGATTATAAAAATAGACACTTTCCCTGAGGGAACTCACTCTTCTTTTCTTCTTCTACCTTCCCATGTATTTTGAAACCCCCTTGGCGATACACCTTCATTCGCTTGTAGTACATAGCTGTAAAGAGAGACCATGGATCATGAATATCGTAAATGTGGGGATTATTCTTTTTACCTTTGGTTTCTCTCATGATTCTTCCAATACTTTGTGTAATATCAGACTTAGGTGAGGCCAAAATAACCGTATCTAGGGTTGGAATATCTAAACCCTCGTGAGCTTGACTGAACGTAGCAAAAATAATCTTTTTCTTGGATGAAGCCTGAAGATCAGCTTCTTTCATACCACCCATGTAGAGTCCCGAAGTTTTTGGGAAGCATTGATGGAGCATTTCACAATGCCATCTACGATCACTCAAAACAAGAAGCTGTCTTGTACCAGCGGAAGCTTTCTTAATGAGTTCTACAAGCATTTGATTTCTCTTCCGATCTTCGACAACCTCTGTAATCATGTTTGGCATTGACACCTTTCCAAATCTTGTTGAGGGTGGTGGATTTCTATAGTTGAATGATTCATATGTTATTGGAAAAACCTCAACTTGTTCTTGATTTTTACGCTCAACCGCAAAGAACGTCGGTCCCATAAACCAATGAAGAACTTTTGTGAGACCATCTTTTCTTTCAGGTGTTGCAGACAGACCGAAGATATGTTTGGGACACATTTTGAAGAGGGACTGGGAAAACACCTTTGCGCAAATGTGATGGGCTTCATCCACAATTAAAGTTCCAATGGAATCAAAGTCACTAAAAGAATACTCTTTGAGGGAAAGTGATTGAAGCATGGCAATAACAAAATCACAATCAGTCTCCTTTTTGTCCTGTTGAACTATACCAATTGTAGCACCCGGACAGAACTGTTGAATTCTTTCTTTCCACTGGTCTGCCAGGAATTGTTTATGCACAACAATCATTGTGCGATATCCCAACTTACACGCTATTGCCAGGGATACGGTGGTCTTTCCATACCCGCATGGGAGCGAGAGAACCCCATGACCCGCACTAATAGCTGCAGCAAGAGCCTCGTTCTGATGGGTTGCATCTCGCAATTGCCCGACGAATTTTGCGTTTGACCTGGCTGGTTCAGGGCGTCTATCTTCCTTTGGTTGTCCCACTTTACTAGTTCCGTAGAATCTTGGAACGCACACTCCATTCTTAGCTGTTCTAAAAACTTTGAAAGGTGGTGGAGGGAATCCATAGTCACTATTGACTTGTGGTCTTACCGTAAGCTCCTTTTTAATTTCTTGGATTGGTCCCTCGGTAATGAGATATCCAGTCCGTGTAAGCATATTTAATTACTTAAAGATTGAAAACTTTATGTCATTATAATACACATGTCTGGTGCTCAAAATATTATAAATATGAATACTGAAATTTCAAAGTATCGCCGCGAAATCAGAGATTATCTTGAAGAGCTTAAGCGCATGAAGGAGAGATCTGAACAAATGGTCAAGTACATTCACGAAAATAACGGAAAGATTCAGGTATTGCAACGAATTAAGGAGAAGGGTGTTGATAAAATTCTTGTTCAAGGAGAGCAAACACCAACACCAACACCAGAAACTAATACTCTCGGAGTTGGCGAGAATCTAAATGAAGAACCCAATCACCCTCATCACGAGGACGTCCACGAACATCATCACGAGGACGTCCACGAACATCATCAACATGAGAAACACGGAGACTGCAATTGCCCACCTGGTGAGGACTGCAATTGCAATGAAGATGCTGGAGACATCAAGTGGGATGAATCCGGTGATGCTCCAATTGTTCCACTAAAGGATCTTTACTCTCAATTTACTGCGATGTAATCTAATTTCCAAGAATATCCACTATATTCTCCAACGTTCCAAACACCCATAAAATTGATATCAATTTCTATTTCATCATCCTTTATAAGAGACTGCACAGGTTTTCCTTGAACCTTACACATCACTCTCCTATACCGGAATGGAACTTTTATTGTTAGAATTCGACCATCGAGAGGGTTATCAATGCGATTATTCTTTATGAGATGAGCTTTATTTGCTTGCATACGTTTTATGATTTCACAGCAATTTTCAGGAATGACCACACGAATATACTTTTTGTCATTGTGGTCATACATGGGTTGATAAACTTTTGCTATGAACTTCATTGGTCTCTATTCTTATAAAGTAAAATTAAAACTATAAGTGTCACAATTAAAATTGAAAGAACTTGTGTAACTAAAAGGGGTTGCACAGGTGGTCTAGTTCCAAATGTTTGGTGTGCAAATGATCTAGAAACTTCTACCGCCGCTTCAATACTTGAGTAAGGTGTTTTTCTTGGTGACATCATTCCACAAAGTGCTATATTTGGAGAGTTTCCAAAAAATGGAACTTGGCCATACAAACTTAATACACCGGACGATTGACTAAATTCCCATCGTTTATTTTCTTCATTCCATTTTGCACCCCAACCAAAGCGAATAGCCTTTGGTAATGGGACTTTTAAATTCATGAGAACTTGATTTCTAATTGTTTCTGGATCTGAAGTAAGGATTTCTTCGCTAAGATCGCATATGACACACGAAACGGTTTTACCATCTGAGAGTACAACTGGTTGGAGATTCCATTTTGTTTTTGATGCAATTATAAGATCGTCTTCAAGAGTTACGGGTTCATTGAAATCGAGGATTACATTTATACACCCATAAGTACCTTGTCTAATTTTTTTGGTCGCATCTTCTCCCCAGTTATTACCAATTAATTTCAAGGCCGGACTATTGTCTATACACAAAACCAACACACCTTTGTCAATCACTGTATCATCTGTAAATTTTGCACTAAATCCATCTTCAAGATATTCAATTTCCTCAATTTCTTTTTCAAAAATAAATTCAACACCTTCATTTTCCAATGCTTTTTGCATTGCATCCGACATAACTTTACCAGATACACGTTGTGTATATTGTGAAGATAAACCAACATGGTCAAAACTTTTAACAAATTCATATGCAGACATTACATCCCATGTAACACCATCCATTATTAATGGAAGATGTTCCACGAACTTTTGACCATCTTCACTCAGTTGTCCAATTGATTCTTTCAAAGAAACTCCTTTGTATTCATTTGGTGTCAATAATACTCGAGTAGCCAAAGAGATGAGAGCTCCATAATCTTTATGATTTAAAGAACGAAACATAAAACCGTAAATATCTTTTTTAACTGGTTCAAAAACATCGTTCCATTTGATACCCATTTCATCGAATAAACTTCTAGTATTCACGAAAGCCTTGTCGAATACGATACGATGTGCGTGGAGGTCTCGAACTTTTTCGTCTGGTTCCCACCAAGAACCTCCCGCAGATATCTTTTTATCATATATTGTGATTTCGTGATTACCTAATTTTGATAGCTCCCAAGCTAGCGACATACCAGTTGGGCCAGCACCAATAATGTGAATCTTCATTCTACTTTTAGCTCACATATAATTTTAGATCAAACCAGATTCCTTGCGCTCCTCTGGTGTCTTGAGAGCGTACATGATACCTATGAAGATCACAGTAGAGATGAGAGCATATTCAATGTCTTGAGTCGCACTGAAAGCAATCAACATGAGAGAGAAGAATCTGAAAGTCTTGTTGTTGAAGGCAGACTTAAGATTCTTTGGAATCTTGATTGCGTTACCAGAGAACAAACCTTGGTACAAGATGATCAAAGTGAAGAGGATAGGTTGCGCCTTAATGACAGCTTCAGTTGGGTTACTGATTGGTCCAAGGAAGTTTGAGAACTTTTTCATTTATCATAACCTAAGATATTTTTTGACAGTTAAAAAATAAAAAGTATCTATACAGTAGGATGCTATGCGTCGCTAGTCAGAAACCAATAGGTAAAGTCTCGGCACCAAGTCAAAAAGCAAAAACTTGGAAGTTTGCCGCCAAATTTATTTGGAAAAAGACTTTTGTAAAAAATAAAGTTGAACTGGGTCAATGGACGAAAGATGAACTCCTAGATCTAGGTCCAACTTTTGTAAAATTAGGACAAATCGCTTCTACGAGAGCGGATCTATACCCACCTGAATTTACACAACAATTGGAATCACTACAAGACAATGTCCCTCCCGTGGAATACGATGTTGTAAAACAGATTGTAAATTTGAACTACTTTGAAGAGTTCGAACCTGTACCATTTAAATCGGCGAGTATTGGTCAAGTACATCGCGCCAAACTCAAAAATGGAAAAGATGTCATAGTCAAAGTCAAGAGACCTGACATTTATAACATCATGAAATCTGACACAGACAACATCAAAGACATTGTGCGTTTTTTGGAGAAAGTTGGAGTTGATACCGGAAATAGTTCTGAGTTCGTACTCAATGAATCCATTGACTACCTTTTGGGTGAATCTGACTATCGTCAAGAAATTGAGAACGCAATCAGGTTTCGCAAAGATATGAAAGATGTCAAATGGATCAAAGTTCCAAAAGTTTATAAGGAATACTGTACCGATGACACGATTGTCATGGAATATGTTGAATCTGAAAAACTTACAGAACTTTCAAACCCAAATGTGAATAAGAAGAAGATTTGCGAAGGACTCATAAACTCTTATGTCATTCAAACTATGGACAAGGGGTTCTTCCACGCAGATCCACACCCAGGTAATTTGGGATTCACACCCAATGGAAAGTTGGTCTTCTATGACTTTGGACTCTTAATAAACTTGTCCGAAGAACTTCGAAATGGTTTCAAACAACTTTTCAACTGTATCATTAATAAGGATACAAAGGGGATTGTTGAGGTCCTAGTAGCACTCAAAGTCATCATACCCATGACTTCGGATCTCACAGATATTGAAATCTTTTTCGAATCAATCTTGTCATATCTTGAGACTCTTGACGCATCAAACATAATAAATGATGACATCGCATTACAGCTCGCGGCTGAAAAGCCATTTGTTGTACCATCAAGTTTTGTATATTTAGCAAAGACTTTCTCTATAATTGAGGGTATCTGTGTTCAACTTGATCCAAAGTTCAACTACTTTACATATCTGGAACCTATGATCAAACAACAATTCGCGGAAGCAATTGACATACAAGAAGCTCTCATGAAGACAGCGGAAATGCCAAGTAAAATACGAAATATAAGTAAAGCTGTTTTGGGTTTGGAGAAATCCAAAGCAGCCATGAAAAGATCTATGTCTAAGACTAGACAAGAGATTCGTATGGTGCAGTACAGTATAGTGAGTGCGTTAA
>Ga0209137_1002229_pt1 | contig 17351 bp, 17 predicted proteins | sample SaaInl5LU_22_DNA_FD_184642 | JGI IMG/M metagenome (GOLD analysis project Ga0209137, IMG submission 184642) | Marine microbial communities from expanding oxygen minimum zones in the Saanich Inlet - ESP_105LU_22_DNA (SPAdes) (version 2) | ecosystem: Environmental > Aquatic > Marine > Intertidal... | reverse complement strand
ATCCGTGTGAGGAAACATCGGATCAAGATAGACAACATCAGGCGCTTGTTCAAGACGCTCAAGCCAGGTTATAGATTCGCCTTGGTTCAGCGTCATCCGCGAGATAATCATCCGAACCGCTTCATCGTCCGAATGCGTTGCTCTTGCAAGCCCATCCGCTAGCAGTGCCGCAACAACAGGGTTACGCTCGACCATATCAACCTTAGAGCCCATAGATGAGAGGACAAAGCTATCACGTCCAAGACCTGCCGTCATATCGGCTATATAGGGTTTAAAGCCCGACGAGATACCACAGGCCTTCACAATCTGCTGCCCCTGACCGCCGCCATATAAGCGCCTATGATTGACAGCTCCAGCAAGAAAATCGACCCGAACAGCGCCTGGACGTTTTTTGCCGGTAGTAAAGAGTCCTAAACCATCAGAATCAAGCACTAGCAGCTGCGCATACTGGCTATTATCGTCAAGTGACCACTCATCTAAGCATTCTAAACCCAATCGATTGGCTAGCGCCCTAGCCTCATCCTCACGGTGCGGTGAATGGGCAACAGCCAACATTAGGCACCTAAGCTCCATACCAGCAGCAATACAGATCCTAGTAGCAGGCGGTAAATGACAAACGGGCGCATACCTATTCGGTCAAGAAGTTTTAAGAAAAGATGAATACAGGCCCAAGCACTTATAGCCGCAATTACGGAACCTACGCCTACCATCAACCAGGGTGCATCAGCCCCCTGCTTAAACAGCTCAAACGACTTAAGGGTACCCGCACCTAAAATAACAGGTATAGAGAGTAGAAACGAAAAACGAGCGGCACTCTGGCGCTCATAACCTAATGCTAGCGCTGCTGTAATGGTAATACCTGAACGAGAGGTACCCGGTATCAGCGCAATTGCCTGCGCCACACCGATCACTAAGGCATCCGATATGCCGAGTTGCTGCATCTTCTTATGCGCTTTATTCGCCACATCAGCCCAACCTAATAAAACACCAAAAATCAGCGTGGTTGCTGCGATCACTAAAATGGAGCGTCCGTAGTGATCAACCAGATCACCAAACAACACACCAGCAGCAATCGCAGGTAGCGTGGCAAGAACAACGAGCCAGCCTAAGCGCGCTTCATCAGATGTTTTACCCGTGAGTGATAAGGCGGATGCCTGGGTGAGCGACCAAACCTCTTTACGAAAGTAGACAACAACCGCACAGAGAGTGCCCACATGAACACCGACATCAAATGCCAACCCCTGATCATCCCAACCAAACAACTGTGAGGGCAGAATTAGGTGCGCCGAACTCGAGATAGGAAGGAACTCTGTTAAACCCTGTATTAAGGCTAATATTACCGTGTGAATCCAATCACTAAGCGTCACTGCTCGTCCCTCTTCTTCCAACTACCTTCGCGAAGGTAGACGGGCTGCGCCTCTTCTGGCTTTAGCAAACGGCCGGCATCCCATTCACGCTGGGCAAGCTGCAACATTTTATCGGCGCTCGGGTAAACGTCTTTGAAACTGTGCGAAATACTACCGGATATATGACTCATGGTATCAAGATAGGCGACACCACTACCCGCCATTATCCAAGGCGTCTCAAGCGGCAATTGAATATCATCAGGCGCAGACACGCGCTCTTCATGCAAAGCAATCGGGACCCCCTCTACGACCTGGTAGCTGCACCAGTAGAGCTCATCCATTCGCGCGTCCAGTGCAGCCAGTATATATTCAGCATCTGGCTCAATATCTAGAACACCTAGTGCAATCGCCTCTAAGGTTGAAATGCCAACAACCGGTGTTTCAAATGCCAGCGCTAAACCTTGTGCCGCACCCGTCGCAATACGTATGCCCGCAAAGGATCCGGGGCCACGCCCAAAAGCAATAAGATCAAGATCAGCGACCCGCAGGCCTGACTCAGCCAGTACCTCTTCAACCATAGGCAACAGAAGATGAGTGTGTTTGCGTGGCGCTATTTCAAAGCGATTGTAGCGATACTCTGACGGCCTTTCAGAAGTTAAGTCTGTAGTCTTTACAGCGCTTTTAAGAGCGACCGAGCAAGCATCAGTGGAAGTATCGAGCGCCAGTATATGCGCCATAGTGCAATCCTTAAGCGTTAAAGTAGTTTTGCGCCCCAAGAGGGCATGAGGTCCTGCGGCAAACCCAATTGTGAAAGCACACGGGCAACTATGAAATCAATCATATCATCAACACTTTGCGGTTTATGATAAAAACCGGGGGACGCCGGTAAGATCACCGCGCCCATACGGGTCAGTTTCAACATATGCTCTAAGTGAATTTCCGAATAGGGTGCCTCGCGCGGCACCAGTATCAGCTGGCGACGCTCTTTGAGGGTCACGTCAGCGGCCCGTTCAATCAGGTTATTGCTCGCGCCTGTTGCAATAGCTGATAGTGCCCCTGTACTGCAGGGACAAACCACCATTGCACTTGGGGCACCCGAGCCTGAGGCAACAGGGGCAAACCAGTTCTCGCGCCCATACACACGAATTTGACCGGGCTGAGCTTTGTACAACTCGCTCAGATATTGCTCTTGAGCTTCAGGAGTACCCGGAATTTTGAATTCAGTCTCGGCCGCAGCGACAACCTGCGCCGCCTTACTAATCATCACTAATACGCTGACACGCTGGGCTACCAAACACTCCAGTAAGCGCATCGCATACTGCAATCCGGACGCACCGGTAATTGCCAAACTTACACGATCGATCTTATCCATTTAATGACGTTCCTTAGTTTGATGGCACTCCAACACTGCATTGATGAGACGCTCATGAACGCCTTCAAAACCGCCGTTAGACATCACCACAATATGGCTATCTATAAATCGCTTCTCTGTACTCTGTATATCCAGGGGTAGACGCGCCAATATGGCATCTAACATGCTATCTATATCTGAAAAGACATATTGCTTATCGGCATTACCGATAGCGTCTGTTAAAGACCAATCCTGCCCCGCAGGCTGGTACCAAAAAACAGAATCTGCAGTACTCGCTGACTGAGCCAGTTGAGCACCAAAAACACCTTGTTTCATTGTATTGGAACGCGGCTCAATTATCGCAATAATATTTGTTTCTGGTTGCGCCAATCGCACCCCCTCGAGAGTTGTTGCGATAGCCGTAGGGTGGTGTGCAAAATCATCGTAAACACGGATACCCGCAAATTCAGCACGCAGCTCCATCCTGCGTTTTACACTGCGAAACTGGCACAAAGCCTCTGCAGCAACACTCAGTTGAACGCCAACATGGCGTGCTGCCAAAGCAGCATGCAAGGCATTCACCTGATTGTGCTCACCAGTCAAACCCCAGCTAACCGAGGCACGTTCTCCGTTTTTTAAACAGATGCTAAACGATTGAGCACCATCAGAACTGGGCTCAACCCAAGCTTGGGTGTTATCCGATTGACTAACCGATGTAGCCAGTTTATTACTCCAGCACCCCCTATCTAGAACTCGACAGAGCGCTTCAGATTGGTGAGGGTAGATCACCTGACCCTGGCTTGGAACTATACGCATTAAATGATGAAACTGACGCTCTATTGCGCTGAGATCACTAAAAATATCAGCGTGATCAAACTCAAGGTTGTTAAGCACTAATGTACGTGGGGCATAGTGAACAAACTTGGAGCGTTTATCAAAAAAGGCCGTGTCATACTCATCGGCTTCAATAACGAAGAAGTCCGTTTCACCTAGGCGTGCCGACACTTCAAAATTTAGCGGTACTCCGCCAATTAAATATCCAGGTTGCATACCTGCATACTCAAGAATCCAAGCCAGCATACTAGCGGTTGTAGTTTTTCCGTGTGTTCCCGCAACGGCCAATACCCAGCGGCTTTGTAATAAGTTGTCGTGCAGCCACTGGGGACCAGAACAGTATGGAACAGCACTGTTTAAAACAGCCTCTACACAAGGGTTACCCCGAGACATCGCGTTGCCAATCACCACCATATCAGGTGCAGGTTCTAACTGGCTCGGGTCATAGCCCTGTATCAGCTCAATGCCCGCGGCCTCTAACTGGGTACTCATCGGCGGATATACATTTTGATCAGAGCCCGTGACATGATGGCCCAACTCACGTGCGAGTAGCGCTAATGAACCCATAAAGGTGCCACAGATACCCAAAATATGCAGATGCATTCAACTCAACTCCGAGGCTATTTTCAATTAAGGGGCTATTGTCTACGACATTAGCCGAAAAAGGCACCTTAGCGCGGTGCATTAGACTACCAACTCCCCTATAATTTTCATCTGATATTAAAGCCATAATTACTAAAGGCCAATTTATGCAGCTTCTTAGCTCTTTTCTGAAACACAACAAGACCGATTTAGACCTAGTAGAGGTCATTGAAGTGTTGATGATCGCGTGTAAAGAGGTTGCTTTACAGCTTCGAGAGGGGGCGCTAGCCGGCGTTCTTGGCACCAGCACGCTCACCAATGTTCAAGGTGAAACCCAGAAGAAGCTCGATATTGTCTCGAATGACATTATAAAAAAGGTTCTACTCGATAACCGCTTAGTTCGCGGTGTCGCCTCTGAAGAGGAGGATGACCCTGTTTGGGGTGAGCGCGAAGGTCGTTATCTGATTACATTTGACCCTCTTGATGGCTCCTCAAATATCGACATTAATGTCTCAGTTGGTACCATTTTCTCTATCCTGGAAGCACCTAAGCCATGGGCAAAACAGGATGAACAAGAGTTTCTTCAGGCTGGGCGCCGCCAAGTTGCCGCGGGCTATGTGTTATACGGCCCCTCAGCCGTTCTTGCGCTGACCACGGGTAATGGCGTAAACATGTTCACCCTTGCGCATACTGGCGACTTCATACTGACCGAAGAGAAGGTGCAGATACCAAAGGAGACCTCAGAGTTTGCCATTAATATGAGTAACCGCCGCTTCTGGGAACCGGCAATGCAATCTTATATAGATGATCTCATTCAAGGTACAGATGGACCAAGAGAGAAGAATTACAACATGCGTTGGGTTGCTTCAATGGTAGCGGAGGTTCACCGTGTACTGACACGCGGTGGTATATTTACCTACCCTTGGGACTCACGCGACCCTAACAAGCCCGGCAAACTTCGCTTGATGTATGAGGGTAATCCAATGGGTATGCTGATTGAGCAGGCTGGTGGTGGAGCGACGACCTGTTACGAGGAGATTCTAGACATTGAACCCTCTGATATTCATCAGCGTATATCTGTCGCACTGGGCTCATCAAAAGAGATTGAAACCCTTAAGGCTTATCACCGTAGTCACATAAAAGATTAACTGCAGCCCACAGGCTGAAAACATTCAACCCAAACTAACAGGAAGCAAAATGAGCTTTGAAAAAGTCCCATCTGGCAAAGATCTGCCAAATGACATTTATGTAATCATTGAGATCCCCGCGGAGAGCTCACCGGTTAAATATGAGATCGATAAAGACTCAGATGCCGTTTTTGTCGACCGTTTCATGGCAGCTCCTATGTTCTATCCAGCGAACTACGGTTATGTGAACAACACGCTAGCTGATGATGGTGATGCCCTCGATGTACTGGTATTGACTCCCTACCCGATCATGACAGGCTCAGTCATTCGCTGCCGCCCTGTCGGCATCCTCAATATGACGGATGAAGCGGGTGAAGATGCCAAACTCGTTGCAGTACCTCACGAAAAGTTAAGCCAGGCTTATAACGATATTCATGATGTTGACGACTTGCCGGCTCTAACTAAAGATCGAATTGCTCACTTCTTCGAAAACTACAAAAAGTTAGAGAAAGGTAAGTGGGTTAAAGTAGAGGGATGGTCCGACGCAGCAGCAGCGCGTGCCGCGATTCTTGCCTCTGCCGCGGCCTATGAAGCGGCTAAGTAATTTAAGCTGACATCTAAAAAGCCCGATGGCTGAATCTATCGGGCTTTTTTATAGGCATACTCGCGTTAAATTTTTGCCCAAACGGGTTAACAGCATTTTTTCAATATAGCAGGACAGGGTTATGAGCCGACCTAATCTCGACGAGATCAAACAAGTTTACATGGAAGCAGATCTTCTTTTTAGCCATGCAGATGTTGAACGTGCGATTGATAATATGGGTGCCGCAATTACTGAAGCCTTCGCCGACAAAGACCCTGTAATATTCTCAATCATGAATGGCGGTTTGGTCATTGGTGGACAGCTACTTACACGACTCAATTTTCCACTGGAGGCGAGTTACCTGCATGCCACCCGATACCGCAACACAACCTCTGGGCATCAATTAGAGTGGAAGGTTCCGCCGATGATTGATTTTAAAGATCGTCCAGTGCTAGTGGTTGACGATATCCTTGATGAAGGCCACACCCTAGTCGAAGTAATGAAGCACTTTGAAAATGAGGGTGCTGCGTCTGTAGATGCGGCTGTGCTAATTGATAAGCTGCACGATCGAAAAGCTATACCCGGTCTATCTGCCCGCTTTACAGGCTTGAGTATTCCCGACCGATACATTTTTGGTTTTGGTATGGATTACAAAGGATACTGGCGTAATGCACCGGGTATCTTTGCTGTTAAAGGACTTTAATATTTTTCATATTCATCGAGTGTAAATGGAGATACACTCAATTCACATACTAAATAAGGAACTATAAATGACGGAAATCGTCATTCTTCTTATCAGCAGTACGGTGCTAGCCATTTGGTTGTTGAGCCTAAGAAGAAAATCGCAGAACTGCTCATCGGTTCTGCGTCGTCGCTAAGACCTACAGGTTAAAAGTGAATGCGTTAAATTCACAGCTTTACAGGTAATTAACAGCGGTAACATTAAACAGATAGTAGCGCCGATTGCTATGGCAGTTTGAGGCGCCTATTTAATGCCCCCCTTAACTGCTCACTACATCCCTATTTAGGCTGCGCACTTTATTGGGTTCTAAACGTCAAACTAAGCACCGATTTCATCAAAAAGCTCAATAAAAGCAAGCGTAAGCTTGTGTTTAGGCGCAAGCCATATAAGCGGTTTAGCCTCGAGGTGAGACTCTCTCATCTTAACAGATGCCGGAATTCTGCTTCTAAGCACAGGTAACGCTTGCTCCTCTAAGCTCGATACGATCTTAGTCGGCAGTGCGGCGCGCGGCTGAAACTGGTTAACAACGATCCCCTCAAGTATGAGGGACTCATTATGATCGGTTTGAGTCTCGCGCAGATTGTTTACTAAGGAGTAGAGTGCTTGGCGCGCAAACTCATCGCAATCGAATGGGATCAGACATCTTTGTGCAGCACACAAAGCAGACAACGAGAAGAAGTTGAATGCGGGTGGTGTATCAATGTAGATCGCATCGTAGTGTTCACTGAGTTGCTCGCAAAGATCCCTAAGCTTATAAATTTTATGTCGTGACTCTAGCTTGGATTGCAGATCACCAAGTTCAGGGCTCGATGGCAGAATGTCCAAACGCTCAAATGGAGTCGCATGACAATAGGCCTTCGCTTGCGGAGCTTTGATACTGAAGCTTAACGTTGACTCAAAATAGTCACCTATATCCAAGTCGGGAAGATCAGCCTGGTCACCCAATAAATAGTGTGTCGAGTTACACTGCGGGTCTAAATCGATAACAAGTGTTCGCTGACCGCGCATAGCAGCTATCGCTGCAAGATTAACTGTCAAACTGGATTTACCCACACCACCTTTCTGATTAAAAATAACGCGGCGCATCAAATCTCCTTAATTAGCCCTGTGATAAAAGTTCACGTAAATCAATAATTGCCGCGTTAGCACGCGATATGTATGAAGCCATCACCAGAGAGTGGTTGGCTAAGAATCCAAATTCAGTGCCGTTGAGTATCATCGGACTCCAGAGCGTATTTTGGGTCGACTCTAGCTCGCGGATAATTTGTCTAAGACTAACAACCGCACCTTTACGCTCGAGACTCTGCTGAAAATCTAGCTCTATAGCCTGCAATATATGCAGAAGCGCCCAAGCAGTTCCGCGCGCCTCATAAAAAACATCGTCGACCTCAAGCCAGGGGGTTTTTACCTCGACTTCACTCGCAACAGCGGTTGCTTGATCGGCGCCTGCAGAACCAGCAAGATCAGTATTGACACGTTTTTGGCCAACACTCGCACTCAGGCGCTGCGATAAACTCCCCAGGCGTGTTGAAACGTCACCTAGCCAATCTCGAAGATTGTCTGCGCGAGCATAAAACTGAGTATTCTCAGCCGAGGTATCCGAGAGAGCAGCGTGATAGGCGGCAAACGACTTCAGTGCATCTCTGTATTCACTCTCCGTAGAAGGTAAGACCCAAGAGTCGTTATCGAAGTGTAAACGCGGTTCTGCCTGCGCTAAATCTGGCTGTTCAGTCGATTGAGATTGCGAACGGCTAAAGGTCTTACGCATGGCACGGCTGAGATCGCGCGCTTGCACCAACACACCAAACTCCCAGTTTGAGATATTATCGAGCCAAATCCCGGGAGGGAATCGGTCATTAGATATGTAGCCACCCGGTTTATCTAATAGACCCTGTATAAGGTCTATTAGTGTCGAGGTCGTATGTGAACCAACAACAACCTCTCGCTGCTGTTCGATTGCCTTGTTGCGCGCACTGCTGGCAACATCAAAGCTCGCGGGTGCAAAACTCCAGTAGATACCAACAACTAACGCAACCAGTAGGTATACTAAGCTCAGTGTGACTATTGAAAAGCCTATCTTTCCTCTTGCGTTTGAACTTAAACGATCCCACAGATCGAGAAACTGGCGTCGCGGTGATAGCATTTGATAACCTCAGAAAATTCTATGCTGCACTGCACTATGGACAATAGTTACTCAAGGGTCAATGAACGGTTTAACTAAGCGTCAGCATACACTGAACGCATTTGCGCTAAATTCCAAACTTTGCTTATAAATTCGCCAATCCTGCAGGAAAAGACGAGTTATATGGTATTCGGACCCCAAATATACTGGACAATTCCGCTTCTTCTCGGGCAAACTATCTCACATTGTGAGCGTTATTTATTGCTCTTATGTTGTCATTTCGGCGGAATAATGCCGCCTTTACTCTATCTAGGACAGAATCATGGATATCCGTAAAGTAAAAAAACTAATCGAACTACTTGAAGAGTCAAACATCCACGAAATTGAAATAAAAGAGGGTGAGGAGTCTGTTCGGATTAGCCGTGGGTCTGTCGCTCAACCGATTATGCAGTATGCACCGCAGATGGCTGCACCGACATCTGTTGCTGCACCAGCAGCTCCTGCAGCGCCAGCAGCGGAAGTTCCTCAAGCACCAGCAACCCCTAAAGGTCATACGCTTACGTCGCCAATGGTTGGTAGTTTCTACCGTTCACCTTCGCCCACTTCACCTAAATTTATTGAAGTCGGTCAGTCAGTAAAGGTCGGTGACGTCGTCTGTATTATCGAAGCAATGAAGATGATGAACCAGATCGAGGCTGATAAGAGCGGCACTATAGAGGCAATCCTTGTTGAAGATGGTCAGCCTGTAGAGTTTGGCCAGCCGTTAGTAGTCATTGCTTAAGCACTTAATCGACAAAAGGATCAACCCTATGCTGGAAAAAGTGCTAATCGCAAACCGCGGAGAGATCGCGCTGCGTATTTTGCGGGCCTGCAAAGAGTTAGGTATCAAGACAGTTGCGGTTCACTCCACAGCTGATGCTGACCTAATGCATGTGCGCCTAGCTGACGAAGCCGTCTGTATTGGACCCGCGTCGTCCACACTCAGTTATCTAAACATACCTGCATTAATCGCTGCAGCAGAAGTGACCGACTCTATGGGCATTCACCCTGGGTATGGATTCCTTGCTGAAAATGCTGATTTTGCTGAACAGGTCGAGCGCTCAGGTTTTGCTTTTATAGGACCTCGCGCTGATACTATTCGCCTCATGGGCGACAAGGTCTCAGCGATCAGTGCAATGCAAAAAGCGGGCGTGCCAACAGTTCCTGGGTCCGATGGCCCACTGCCCTTCGACGATATTGCAGCGATGCAGAAAATTGCCCATCGTATTGGCTACCCCGTCATTATCAAAGCCGCTTCAGGTGGTGGTGGTCGTGGTATGCGTGTTGTGCATACTGAGGCACATCTTAATAATGCCGTTCAAGTTACCCGTTCAGAAGCAAAAGCGGCCTTCGGCGACGACACCGTCTACATGGAGAAATATCTTGAAAAACCTCGCCATGTAGAAGTTCAGGTCTTGGCTGACGGTCAGGGAAATGCCATCCACCTATACGACCGTGACTGCTCTCTACAGCGCCGCCATCAAAAAGTCGTTGAAGAAGCGCCAGCCCCCTTACTTGATCCCCAAGCCCGTGCAACGGTTCTAAAAGCCTGTGTTGATGCCTGTATTGAGATTGGCTACCGTGGTGCCGGAACCTTCGAGTTTTTGTACCAAGATGGCGGGTTTTACTTTATCGAGATGAACACTCGCGTTCAGGTAGAGCACCCTGTTACCGAGCAAGTTACCGGTATCGATATTGTTAAAGAGCAGCTGCGCATCGCTTCCGGTATGCCACTGTCGATTAAACAAGAGGATATTGTTGTTCGCGGACACTCTTTTGAGTGCCGTATTAACGCCGAAGATCCTAAAACCTTTATGCCCTGCCCTGGAACAGTCAACTATTTTCATGCTCCTGGTGGAAACGGTATACGTGTAGACTCACACCTCTACTCAGGCTACAAGGTGCCGCCGCACTACGATTCGCTCATTGCTAAGTTAATTACCTTTGCGCCCGATCGCGAAACAGCAATGGCTCGCATGCTTAATGCCCTTGATGAGATGGTAATTGATGGTATTAAAACCAACATTCCTCTGCACCATGAGATCATGCGCGATACCAACTTCGAGAAAGGTGGCGTTAACATCCACTATCTTGAGAAAAAACTGGGCCTCTAGCGCCTAAATAAGGCTCGCATTCGCGAGCCTTATCTTTTTATTCGACGGTGCATCAGCGATACTTAGATCTTAAGCACTTAGGAGCCTGCAATGCCCTGGTTACAGATCAAAATTAAGACGACCCCCGAGCACGCCGAGCAGTATGAAGATCTACTTCTCGCAGCAGGCTGTGCCGCGGTGACCTATCAGGACAGCGAAGACCAACCTATATTCGAGCCCGATTTAGGTACAACGCCTCTATGGAACAACACCAACGTCACGGGACTTTTTGCTGCCGAACATGATTTAGAAGAGACACTCGAGCTACTTAATGAAGCACAGCGCCGAATCTTTAATAATGACTCTTCACCGCAGTTCAAAGCCGAGATATTGGAAGACAAGGATTGGGAAAGAGAGTGGATGTCACACTACCACCCCATGCAGTTTGGTGAGCACTTTTGGGTGTGCCCTAGCTGGACAGACGTACCTGATCCGACGGCTGTAAATCTTATGTTAGATCCAGGTCTTGCCTTTGGCACGGGAACACACCCGACCACTGCGCTTTGCCTTGAGTGGCTAGCATCAGAGTCGTTAGACAACCAGGAAGTGATCGATTTTGGTTGTGGCAGTGGCATTCTAGGCATAGCCGCCTTGTTACTTGGAGCGCGACAGGTTAGCGGAGTCGATATAGACCCTCAAGCGTTGCAGGCAACCCAAGATAATCTAAGCCGAAATGGCCTTGACCCCCATCGCTTACCGGTCTATTTCCCAGAACAGCTACCTGAAATACAAGCCGATACTCTGGTAGCCAATATCCTTGCGGGCCCACTGAAGCAGTTAGCTCCGACACTTGCTAGCCTTATAAAGCCAGGTGGAAAACTTCTTTTATCAGGTCTGCTAGACTCACAGGGAGATGATGTTAGTAAACACTACGCACAGTGGTTTGATATGGACGTTGCAGCCAACAAAGATGAATGGATACGCCTAACAGGTGTAAAACGCTAGGGAGAGTATAGTGGTCGTAACACAGTGCCCTGAGTGCCAAGCATTGTTCAGGGTTAGCGAAGGTCAGATACGACTCGCTCAGGGCCAGGTCCGCTGTGGGGCATGCCTGACCGTTTTTAATGCCAACATACATGCGCTGAAACCTGTGTCCAACGAGCCCAGTGCTTCTCTGAGCAACCTAGGCACACAAACAGAAGCAACACTCGGTACTGACACGTTCACTACATACGACACTCAACAGGTCAATACACAAGCCACTACACAAGCCAACAAACAGGGCACTTTGCCTGGGCAAAACAGAGTATCAGAACCCAGTAGTGCCCCACCGCTAAACGTGAGTGAAGCTGACGTCCTAACGGCGGATCCCTCTTTGGACTTTCCAAGCCAAGGTTCAGTGGCTCGCGTAGTAAACTTTAACAGAGCATCTGCCCAACAGCCGACACCTCAGAAACCTGCCGCATCAAGCATACCGGCTGTAAATCCATCACAGGAGTCATTCAATCGCGCCTCACCCAAAGCCTATGCAGCACAGACTCAGGTTCCAGGTAAAGATCCACAGCATCAACCCAGATTCGATCTTGATCTAATTCCGTTGATTGATGCCGAGCCAATTACGTTGCGTAACAGGGAGCAATCGGCGGCGAGTCCTGCCGCGATTCTCTTTTGGACTCTATGCGTGCTATTGGGAATCACGGCCCTAAGCGCCCAATACCTTTGGTTTGAACGTGCGTCATTAGCTAATCAAGCAGCTCTGAAGCCCTTTTATCAAATTGCATGTGAGCGTATCCCATGCGATCTAAACGCTAACCAAGGCCTAGGAAGTCTAACGACCGATCAGGTGGTAGTAAGACCGCATCAGCAGTTTACTGACCTTATTAGTATAGCCATCAAAATTCGCAACGAGGCCGCATTTGCTCAACCTTATCCAGCCATCGAAGTAAACTTTATCAATCTGAAAGGTCAATTAGTGAGCCGACGAACCTTTCAGCCACAGCAATATCTAAACAACCAGACAAGCCAAGCACCTCGACTGCCTGCAGGACTCGATATAGAAGTAACTATTCCGCTAACCAACCCCGGCGATCAGGCCGTCAGTTATGAGATACGTCTACACCCATCACGCGGTTAATATGTACAAAAAATAACCAAGGTCAACCCCAAAATCGGTTATTTTTTATTCAAAAACGGCTTGGAGCCCAGCCCTTGCACGGGTATCATTGCTCGCCTCCAAACCACCAATACACGCCCTGCAAATTAGATTTGAAGGGTAGTCGTTCTTTATAGGCTATAGATGTTAAGAATCGGACCTTACACACTCGACACGCAGGTAGCTTTGGCACCCATGGCGGGTGTGACTGATCGTCCTTTTCGTCAACTCTGCAGACGCTTAGGAGCGGGTCTTGTTGTGTCGGAAATGGTTACTAGTGACCCTAGTCTGTGGCACACACGAAAATCCACTTTTCGTTTAAACCACGAGGGAGAATCTGAGCCCCGCGCCGTACAGATTGCCGGTGGTGACCCTGAGATGATGGCAACAGCGGCGCGCTTGAATGCTGAACGCGGTGCACAAATCATCGATATCAATATGGGTTGCCCCGCAAAAAAAGTCTGTAATAAAGCGGCTGGCTCTGCGCTTTTAAAAGATGAAGGCCTAGTCGCCGAGATACTCAGTGCTGTTGTTGATGCTGTTGATCTGCCTGTTACATTAAAAATGCGAACGGGCTGGTGCCCCGAAACCAGAAATGCAACACGAATTGCACGACTAGCGGAGTCAGCAGGCATTGCAATGCTTACACTGCATGGCCGTACCCGTGCTGACGCTTACAGAGGTGCCGCAGAGTACGACAGCATTAAAGAGGTACGTCAGCATATCAGCATTCCCTTAATCGCTAATGGCGATGTAAATACGCCACAGAAAGCGCGCGAAGTGCTCGACTACACGGGAGCCGATGCAGTCATGATTGGTCGTGCAGCGCAAGGTCGTCCTTGGCTTTTGCGGGAAATCGATCACTTCCTTCGCACAGGCGTGCACCTAGCATCACCCGACGCTATAGAGGTGCATGAAATCCTGCGGGATCATGTACAGGCCCTGCATCAATTCTACGGAGAGTTGATGGGTGTTCGCATCGCACGTAAACATGTCGGCTGGTACCTAGCAGCTGAAGCAGAAGGTAAAGCATTTAGACGTTTTTTTAATCAAATTGATGAAGCTCATACCCAGTTACACGCGATCGATCAGTTCTTTGCTGACGTCGCTGTAGCCTGAGATGAACCAAGGTACAAATCGAGTGAATACAAAAGAACTAACACAATATATTGAAACAACCACCGCAGAGACACCTTCACAGACGCTGCGTGACAGTGTGCATCAGTCGCTGACCAGTTATTTTAAACAACTGGATGGTCAGCCCGTTACCGATGTTTACGAAATGGTTTTAGCCGAAGTAGAGGCCCCCCTGTTCGAGTCTGTTATGCATTACACCAAGGATAACCAGACACGTGCATCGGAACTACTCGGCTTGAACCGCGGAACGCTTCGCAAAAAACTTAAGCAGTACGGCTTACTCTGATCAGTTAACTTATAGCTTACGGAAATTTTGATGTCAGCACACACGCTCACCACCGTTCGTCGCGCGCTTATTAGCGTTTCAGATAAAACAGGAATCGTTGAATTCGCTCAGTCCTTGAGCACATTAGGTGTAGAGATTCTATCCACTGGAGGCACCTACAAGCTCTTGTGTGATAAAGGAATACCTGCGGTCGAAGTCTCAGATTACACTGGCTTTCCTGAGATGATGGCCGGTCGTGTCAAGACCTTACATCCAAAGGTTCACGGAGGCATTCTGGGGCGTCGCGGTATCGACGACAACATTATGTCTGAACACGGCATAAACCCTATCGATATGGTCGTTGTTAACCTATACCCATTCGCAGCGACTATTGCACGTCCAGACTGTGATCTGCCCATGGCAATTGAGAATATCGACATCGGCGGCCCTACTATGGTGCGTTCTGCAGCGAAAAACCATAAAGATGTAGCAATCGTGGTAAACGCACAGGACTACGACGACATCATCAGTGAAATTCATAACCAAAAAGGCCTGAGCTACAACACACGATTCGATCTGGCAGTGAAGGCGTTCGAACACACCGCTGCCTACGACGGTATGATTGCTAACTACCTGGGCGCAATTGTAAACCAGCCGCAGGATCAGCCTACACCTTTCCCCCGCACATTTAACACTCAGTTCGTCAAAGCGCAGGAGATGCGTTACGGGGAAAATCCACATCAGCGCGCTGCATTTTATATTGAAGCAGACGCAGAAGAGGCAAGCGTGTCAACGGCCCGCCAGCTTCAAGGTAAAGCCCTTTCATACAACAACGTAGCTGACACTGATGCGGCATTGGAGTGTGTCAAACCTTTCAATGAGCCCGCTTGCGTCATAGTTAAACACGCTAATCCCTGTGGCGTTGCCATTGGCAGCACCTTGTTAGAGGCATACAACCGTGCTTTCCAGACAGACCCCACCTCAGCATTTGGTGGCATCATTGCATTTAACCGTGAACTGGATGAAGAGACCGCACGTGTTATTGTTGAGCGCCAGTTTGTAGAGGTCATCATTGCACCAAAAGTATCGCAAGCAGCATCCGATATAGTGGCGACCAAACCGAACGTTCGATTGCTTGAGTGCGGGCAGTTCTCAGCAACACCGGGCGCTGCATTTGATTACAAGCGCGTCAACGGCGGCTTGCTTGTGCAGGACCGTGACTTGGGCATGGTCAATGCTAACGAACTTAAAGTCGTTAGTCAGCGTCAACCCACTGAACAGGAGATCCGTGATCTACTTTTCTGCTGGGAAGTCGCTAAATACGTTAAATCTAACGCAATTGTATATGCCCGTGATGGTCAGACTATCGGTATAGGGGCAGGCCAGATGAGCCGTGTCTACTCAGCCAAAATAGCCGGTATTAAAGCGGCGGACGAAGGTCTTGAAGTCGCAGGTTCTGTGATGGCATCCGATGCTTTTTTCCCCTTCAGAGACGGTATAGATTCTGCCGCAGCAGCTGGTATCAAAGCCGTTATTCAGCCAGGTGGATCAATGCGCGATCAAGAAGTCATTGATGCAGCAAATGAGCACGGTATGGCGATGGTATTTACGGGCATGCGTCACTTCAGACACTAATAAACACTTAGGATTAAAGAGATTAAGTATGAAAGTATTAATTCTGGGTTCTGGTGGTCGTGAGCACGCACTAGGCTGGGCTTGTGCTCAGGATGAACGTGTCAAAACCGTTTATGTCGCGCCCGGCAATGCCGGAACAGCCATCGAACCCAAACTTAAAAATCTTGCAATTGATGTGATGGATAAGGCCGCACTGGCTGACTTCGCTGAATCTGAGGGTATTGCGCTCACAATAGTAGGGCCAGAAGCACCGCTTGTTGATGGCGTAGTAAACCTATTCAACAGCCGCGGTCTTGCCATCTTTGGCCCAACAGCAGGCGCTGCGCAGTTAGAGGGGTCTAAAGCCTTCACCAAGGATTTCCTAGCCCGTCACAAGATCCCTACGGCAGAGTATCAGAACTTTACCGAGATCGAACCTGCACTTGCTTACCTACGTGAGAAAGGCGCACCCATAGTAGTCAAAGCGGATGGCCTAGCTGCCGGCAAGGGGGTAATCGTTGCAATGACCCTTGCAGACGCTGAAGCTGCCGTCAAGGATATGCTGGCCGGCAATGCATTTGGTGATGCAGGCAATCGAGTGGTTATCGAAGAGTTTCTTGAAGGTGAAGAGGCCTCATACATTGTTATGGTGGATGGTGAAAACGTTCTGCCTATGGCCACAAGCCAAGACCACAAACGTATGGGCGACGGCGACACAGGTCTCAATACCGGTGGTATGGGTGCTTACTCTCCCGCTCCAGTGGTTACACCTGAGATTGACGCGCGCATCATGCGTGAAGTTATCATGCCAACCGTCCGCGGTATGGCCGCCGAGGGTAACCCGTATACAGGATTCCTCTACGCAGGATTGATGATCGACGCACACGGCACGCCTAAAGTCATAGAGTACAACTGCCGATTTGGTGATCCTGAAACCCAGCCAATCATGATGCGCCTTCAGACAAGCATGGTTGAGCTTTGCGAAGCGGCAATTAAAGGTGACTTGAACAACACTGAAGTAAAATGGGACCCACGTCCTGCAATCGGTGTGGTGATGGCTGCCGGTGGTTACCCCGGTAACTACAACAAGGGCGATGAGATCTCTCTGCCGAATACCAATAGCGCTGATGCCAAGGTGTTTCACGCGGGCACTACGCTCGTTGATAACAAGGTTGTCACCTCGGGTGGCCGAGTACTCTGTGTGACCGCTCTTGGCGATACAGTCACTGAGGCACAGAAAAACGCCTATGCACTGCTAGCGCAGGTTAGCTGGAAGGATGCCTATTTCCGCACCGATATTGGCTACCGCGCTATCGCGCGCGAGAACGCTAGAACTGTCTAGAACTGTCTAGAACTGTCTAGAA
>Ga0209137_1002226_pt1 | contig 17354 bp, 16 predicted proteins | sample SaaInl5LU_22_DNA_FD_184642 | JGI IMG/M metagenome (GOLD analysis project Ga0209137, IMG submission 184642) | Marine microbial communities from expanding oxygen minimum zones in the Saanich Inlet - ESP_105LU_22_DNA (SPAdes) (version 2) | ecosystem: Environmental > Aquatic > Marine > Intertidal... | reverse complement strand
GTTCTTCGGTATAACGCTTCTTCATGATTCGATCTCCATTGCATATATTTTATTGGAAATCTCATCAAAGTCATGGTTTTATTTTTGGGGAGAAGGTCAAGCATCATTGCATTAGTTGATGATAATCCACATATAATTTTGCTAAATAAAGTCCTAAACCTAAATACGACTCTTTATAGGCTGAACTACCGTTTAGGTCGCTGATTTTCGATAATTTCGCCTAAGCCTCTAATACATATGCCGAAATTATGTGATTTTACTATTTTCAGCAAGGGTTACCGCTACTGTTATTGCCGAGTAGAATTTCATTAGAGTTACGAAGCCCTTGGGCCTACTGTTATGAATTTTATAAGAGAACACTTCTGGATTTTGGCCATAACCTTCTGTATCAAACAAAAATGCACTTACTCGCTCAATCGTATCATCAGCAAGTGTATTAATTTCTTCGGAATTTTTGGAGCTTAGATCACGTAATTCATTACTCATGACAAGTGCTGGTCCTTCCCATTTAGTTTGAGTGTGATGGTAATATAAGCCTCGTGCTATATGTGATAACACGCTATCAAAACGTTTTAGGTCGATTGAATACGCGGCGGTATGTTCTACTTTTCCATCTGGATGTTTCAGCATTACACGTTGATAATTATCTAAAAAGTTCGAATACGTGTCAGGACGCCTTTCAATTGCCCGCATAATCTTCGTGTTAAACAGTTGCTCCTTTATGTCGTTTCCATGAAAGCACGTAGATAGACAAAATACTAAATATTCATCGTCTCTACTTTTATCATTATTGTTTTCCTCACAAGATGGCACCGTTATTAGTTCTTTGCGTAGGCTGAATTCCCCAAGCCAGTCCTTCTGTTTGGGAAATAAGGCTTTTGGTGGTATGTGCTCTTTCGTTGTCGCCAAAGCGTCGCACATGTAACATGTATTGATTCCCATTAGCTACTCGACTTTTCTATCTTTACCAGATGAAGCACGTTTTTTTCGCTCAACCTGAACATAAACTGTATCGGTAGTTGCACTGCTGGAGTGTCCCAAATCTTCAGACAAATCTTTCAGGGGCCGATCTCTTTCAATTTCCATACTGGCACCAGTGTGACGCAGATAGTGTGTCGTTGCTTCATTTAGTTTCTGTGCAGCTTCTAACCCTTTTTCTGACTTCATTTTGTCAAATGCTGCATCAAATACCTGCTGTACAAGCCTACTTATCTGTCGACTCGTTAACCCACCACGGCCTCTTATCTTCTCTACCAATACGGTTTGCTCACCCTTTGATGGTAGCGAAGACAGGCCACGCCACTCACGATACCGTTTTAAGTAACTTAAATAACCTTGAGGTACGGTAATATCGCGTATTTTCTTGCCTTTCCCGTAGACTTTAAACCACCAATTATTATCTTCATCCGTCCAAAAATGGCTCATTACGGGTGACCAGTCCTGTCTTTCTGAAAGCTCAGATAGCCGAAGAAACAAGGTTTTCATTGTAGATATTATGAATAAATTTCGTTCAAAAAGGGCGTCTGTATCGGCCAATTCAAGCGCTGTATCGAGCAGATATTGCCACTGGTGTTCTGTTAGTCGGCTGATAGTTTTTACCTGGCTATCTTTTATCATGTGCTTGCAATCACGCTTCGCTAATGGGATGGGATTGCCAAAGCAAATCTCCTCATCAATTAGGTGGCGGTAAAATGAACTAAGCGCAACAAATGTAGATTCTAGAGTCTGAAGAGATGGTTTATATTTTTTAGGGTCAAGCACCCGGTCTTTGTCAAATTTTGGTGGCGTTTGCCTAAAAGGTGTCCAGTTAAGGTTTGAAGCAAAATATCCGTTTCTCAGACTAAATCTGTCATGTAACTGAGTGCTGATCCATTTAACAGGCGGTGCGACACAAAAATCAATGTAGCGCAAAATATCAGCTTTGCGTAAATCGTCAACAGGCTGCTTATCAACCATAAACACCCACAGTAAAAACTTTTCGATGTCGTTTCGAAAACGCACGTACGTGTGTTCAGATTTGTTGCGGCCAATATAAAGTAAATAATCTTTTGCCCAGTGCCAATGCTGCTTCATCCATGCAGGTTGATTATCTAGATAGGCAGACAGCTGCGGATAGTCATTAAGACTCAGCTCAGTCAATTCAGCATATGTTGGAAACAAAGGTGTGGGTTTAGTCGTGGCCAAAGCGTGAGCAATAGTAAGTTAGTCTAACTACAATATAACCTACCCATTACCCTATGTCTAATACTAAAGCGTATTAGACATAGGGAGATATTGATACAATAAGAAAGTCCGGCTTGATATATTATTATAGTTGATGCTCTGCGCCGATTCTAAGACTTGAGCCTTCAATAATTATATTCACCATGCATATTTACTTGGCAAAGAACGCTATTAAAGCGACACAGAAAGAAGATATTGAAATGAGTAAAATTACTCGCTGCAACCTTGCTGTTGAGATATTCTGAGTCAATCCAGTCACTGTTTTCATCATTTCCAAAAAGATTTTTGTTTCCTCAATTATTTGCTCACCTTTCTCTTTAAACCTTATTTTATAATGTCCAGCAAGTGTTCCTTTTTTTTCACCTCTAGAAAAGTACTCAGCACTAGCATGCTCCTGAAGAAAAAAGTTATCAGTTGAAAGTTTAGTTATGTCACGACACGCTAGTTCTATATCATATAAGCTGTATTGTGTGAGTTCGCGCAACTCTTTCAGATTTTTCAAAGTGCTGAAAGATTGGTTTGCCGCGGCAACGTCTCTCTTTTTCGCTAAAACCTCTCGACACGTATCTAAAAATCTGGAAAATGACCAACTTGTCATCAATTTAACAATATCGTGTTCAAGGTGGCCGCATATCAGCAAACTAGTCACGTCTTCTTCCATGTCACCAAATCCTGACATTAGTTCGACATCATTTCTTCTACAAGCAAAATTTAGACGTCGTGTATCATTATATTTATCAGAGGTTTGGCTAAAGCGGACATTTGGGTAATGGTCCATCGTGTAAACGCTATATTGATTGATAAATCCTGGACCTATAAATGCGTTTTTTCTGTCCATATCTGATGTAAATGGCGCTCGTTTGTCGGTGATATATAGTCCAGCTCTAGGATAATGATTAACACCACTAAGCGAAAAAAAGCCAGGAAAAAAGTCTTTTATCCAAATCGCACATTTCTTTTCAATCCCACCCATCTCTAAACAATAGGCTCTTTCTTTCATTACACTGTGACTGGGCATACTTCTATTATGTAGCTGATTACCACCAAATAAAATATAGCGGATAAGTTTTAATGTTGAACGTTTATGTGTTTTCTCATATTTCGTCTTTTCCTGCTCCTTCATTGAGTTTTCTAAAACTGAGTAATACTCAGTGTCAAAATCAAATCGGAGATTGAGTAATGTCAAACTTGTAGAAATTGACGTAAGCGACATCGTCACCTGATAAATATGTGGATGCGGGCGAGGCAACCCACCCACTTTTAGAGGGTTATATGTTTTATCCAAAGAAATTGTATGTAAATTTATCCAACCAGCAGACTTCCCTTCTCGAGTATCCTTCAACCATTTTTCTAGCTTAGAAGAAGGTGTGGAAAACTTCTCCTCATCGAAAATTTTCAATCCTTTATTTAAACCTTTTAATGTTGAAGGGGTAAATAACTCTGCCATCCAAATTGATGGACATTCTACTCGTTCATCAGGAGGGAATTGTGCATGTTCAGCATCAGGAGAGGACCTATCGGAAGCTTCGAACTGTTTTGTAAGACGCTTTGCCTTTGATAAAGAGTAAAGTCGTCGGGTTGGACCAAAATAGTCAGTTAATTGGCTTACAAGGTTGTCTACTTTCAAATGTATATGTCCGTTTTTTAATTATTGAAGTAAATATATTATTTAACAGCCATTCTCTTTTGGCTTTATTCAGTTATATGCTCTACCCCTGACCAAATTAAAATGCATATTATGGACTACAATACACTAGTGGGTTAGTATTCAATTAAAAAAACAAAGTAGCTGCTAAAGCAAATAATATGTGGAACGTAGTCAATGCATCCGTGTGCTCTAATTCTCAACTGTTCCAACACACAGGATACATCTTTTCACTCTTTGTTTTAATAAAGATTAAACGGAAGTCTCAACTTAGATATCAAAACGACACCCTAACCCCCGCATTTGCAATAAACCCATCATTCCTAGACCATATATCAGTTGTCCATTGACCATCTGGAGCTCTTGCAGGCAATATCAACGGATGTTCATCAGTTTGTTTGATATCCAGAAGATTCTCCAGATTTATAAAATAACTGGCACGACCAACCGTAATTTCACCCATAAGCCCTAAGTGCCAGTAAGGGTCGGACTCATCGATAAACGGATTGTCGTTCACGCGTTGCGGACCTGTATAATAAGCTTCGAACCCTACTCGAAATTCATCTTCTTCCTCCCACATGGCAACAAAACCTGCTGAATGCTGCGGTGTGAGTGAAATTTTTTGTCTATCTCCGTCGGCAGTAGCTTGTTCAGTAGCATCTAAGTAAAGATAACTAGCAGTCAGTTTAATATCGTGCCAATAATATCGTACTAACACTTCCGACCCTCGAATTTGACTCTCTCCATCTGCATTGACGAGTCTCACTCGGTCTAGCATCATATTTTCCTGAGACGAAAAAGCTTCTAACTCTGTTACGTTTTCAACATTTGATCCAAACAATGTAAAGCTAGTTTCTATGTTGTTGTAGGTATAGGTGAAGTCCAGCGACGCTGTTTCTGCTTGTTCTTCTACCAAGCCTTGGATTGGTGCCAACCTAGATAAACCTGCGGCTTCAATTTCTTCTACGAATGGCGTAGGTGCGTAATAGCCTTTTCCATAAGAGCCTCGGATCGTTAAATCGCCAGGTCGATACAGTAGCGAAACCCTTGGGCTTAACTGGGTACCAAAATCACTGTGTTCATCAACTCTAGCGCTAACAGAAGTCGTTAATTTGGAGGTCATTTCATAGTCAACTTGCGCAAATAGACTTGGCACCTCGTAAGAGTAGTCGAATGTAGGAAACGTATCCGATTTATAAATATCAGACAAATACGCTAGACCAACTACCCAATCGCTTCTATCGGTATAACCAGACAAACTACTCTCTAATAAATAACTTTCGTGTTTGTCGTCTTCAATAACATCTCCAAAAAGGTGCTTATGCTCTTGCACCATGGCTGAAGCTCTAGTTGAAAAGGTATAAGTGTCCCCTAAGGGCATGCTAAAAACCAAACCACTGTCGTAACGCTTTGAATCCTGCGTTTGTTCAAAAGCGTTACCATCTGCGACCACACCGCCATCCACAGTCCCCCCTCTTCTGTTTTCGGTCATATAACCAGCAGTAAAATACAGACTTTCACCCTCGTCCCCGTTCCAAAATAATCTAGGGCGAACGGTGTAGCGCTCATACCCAGCCAAGTCTATCCAATCGTCATTATCAATATCGACACTTTTTTGGTGGTGAGCGCCTGCGGTTAAGGAGGCTTTCAGTGCTGTTGATAAAGGAGCTTCTATGTACGCCGTGACATCTTGAGCGTCACGGGTAGTTAGATTAACGATAGTCTCTCCATTAAACTCTTCGCCTGGCCGTCTCGAGACAAGATTAATAACGCCACCTAAGGCCGAGCCGCCATACAAAGAAGATGCGGATCCTTTTATTATTTCAACCCTGCCTAAATCAGTAGGCGGGATCTGTAATATGCCGATAGATGCCGCTTGATTTCCATACAGAGGTAATCCATCTGCAAGTAACTGAGTGTATCGCCCGTAAAGGCCTTGTAGACGAATATTTGCGCTGCCAAGAGCGGGTGAAGTTGTCTGAACGCGCACACCTCCTGTCTCTGCAACAAGCATAGATATATTCCCTGGGCGCATGGTTGATTTTTCCATTATCTCTTCACGGTTAATTATCTCTACTCGCATTGGTTGTTCGTCTGCAATCCGACCTGATCGGGTTGCTTGTACAATAATTTTCTCGACGTCTTCATCATCATCGTCATCTTCTTGCTGCAAATCGTTGTTTTCGCTAAGCATGCTGCCAGACCTTAGAGCGGGTTCTTTGGCGTTTGACGCCATCACTAACTTTTGACCGGCAATGGCCTCAGATGCACACGTAAACAAGATAACTAGCGAGGCGATGCGTGATAACGAAAACATAAAACTGCTCCAATTCAATATTATTAATGTACAATAACTTTAAAGCTTACAGTAACTGGAAGGTCAACATGAAAATCAGCGAATTAGCGAAAGCTACAAATGTGAGTGCTAAAACAATTCGTTATTACGAGCAAGTCAATCTGCTATTGCCAGCTAAAAGAAGTGAAAGTGGATACAGGCATTACGATAAAAAAGACATCGCAACGCTTGTGTTTATAAGGCGTTGTAGAGAGCTTAATATTCCTATTATCGATATAAAGCGCCTGCTCGATGTTCAGAAAAATCCAAACGCTTCTTGCGCCTTTATCGACGAGATGATTCAAAATCAACTTATTCGCATTCAGGAGGCTCAGAAAGAGCTCGCCCTGTTAGAAAAGTCATTAGCGTCACTTGCATCATCGTGCAACAATCATACTGTTGAAGGGTGCACGATACTGCATCAGTTGCAATCTCATTAGCTCATTTGTATCTTAAATGTATTGAGTTAAATGGTGTCATATATCGCCATATTGGCTTTGGCAGATGTATCTTTTTTAAATACATCTGCCTCTCTCCTCTATTTAAGTTTTTTGCTGTGCACAAGTCGATACAACACAGGTAAAACGATGAGTGTCAGTAAAGTGGAGGATATTATCCCACCAATAACTACCGTCGCTAACGGACGCTGCACCTCTGCTCCCGTTCCCACATTTAGCGCCATTGGTACAAAACCAAGGCTTGCCACTAACGCCGTCATCATTACCGGTCGCAAACGCGTTAATGCACCATCAACAATAGCGTTAATTAACTCCCCTGTCTCTACCAGTCTTTGGCGGATAAACGACAACATAACCAAACCGTTAAGCACAGCAATGCCAGACAGCGCTATAAAACCGATGCCTGCTGATATAGACAAGGGCATGTCTCTCACCCAAAGCGCAAAAATCCCACCTGTTAACGCTAAAGGCACGCCAGTGAAAATTATCAAAGCGTCTTTCACCGAGCCAAAGGCGATGACTAGCAATGCAAGAATTAAGAAAAGCGTTGCTGGGACAACAAGGCTCAATCGTTGACTCGCACTTTCAAGCTGCTCGAACGTGCCGCCATAATCGACCCAATAACCACTTGGCAATACGACATTTTCTGCTATTTGCATTTTTGCTTCAGTAACAAACGAGCCTAGGTCGCGCTCTCTTACATTGGCAGTGACCACAATGCGGCGCTTGGCATTTTCTCGGCTGATTTGACTGGGTATACTGGCATATTCAAGTGTTGCAACCTCTGCTATAGGCACATAATTACCAACCCCTGTCATAATGGGTATGCTACCTAGCGTGTCAAGATTATTGCGAATATCCTCTGAGTAGCGCACAACTATCTCAAATCGCCTGTCGCCCTCGAATATCAAGCCTGCTTCTTTGCCGCCAATTGATGCGCTTAACCAAGTTTGCAAATCAGTGACATCCAAATTATAACGCGCTAAAGCATAAGGTTTGGGGTTCACGGTAAAGATAGGGATTTCATCAACTTGCTCAACGCGTGCATCCGCAGCCCCAGGTATATCTTGCAGCACCGTTAATATATCACTGGCTGAATCGCGCAGTTTATCTAAATCGTCACCATAGATTTTTATCCCCAAATCAGCTCTAACGCCACTAATTAATTCGTTAAACCGCATTTGTATAGGTTGAGTAAACTCGTAGTTATTGCCGGGTACGCTTTGCAGCTCACGCTCCATTTGCTCGACAAATTCGACTTTGGATAAAGTAGGATCTGGCCATTGGTCGATAGGTTTCAACATTACAAAGGTATCGGTAACATTGGGCGGCATCGCATCGGTGGCAACTTCTGCCGTGCCCGTTTTAGCAAATACAGTGCTCACTTGTGGGTACTGCATAATGACGTCTTCAAGCCTTTTTTGCATATCCACAGCCTGCTCAATGCCAGTGCCGGGCACTCGCATAGCGTGCAAGGCAATATCACCCTCATCCAGTTGAGGTATAAATTCAGAGCCAAGACGCATGCTTAGCCAAACGCTCACAATAACCAATAATGTCGCTGAGCCTATTACCAACCAACGTAGCTTCAGCGCCCATAACAGAACAGGACGATAGACCGATTTCGCCCCCACTATGATTGGGCTCTCTTTTTCACTGACTTTACCCGACATAAACATCGCAACGGCTGCTGGCACAATAGTGATTGAGAACACCATCGCAGCAAGTAATGCCAAGATGACGGTGGCTGCCATCGGGTGAAACATCTTCCCTTCTACCCCTGTTAAACTGAAAATGGGGATATACACGATTGTAATAATCATCACGCCAAACAGACTCGGCCGTATAACCTCATTGGTTGCTTCATACACAACTTCGAGCCTTTCCTTGATGGGCAGCACTGAGCCGGTTCGCCTCTGCGCTTCACTTAATCGCCTGATACAGTTTTCAACAATAATGACTGCACCATCCACAATTAACCCGAAGTCTAGTGCCCCTAAGCTCATTAAGTTTGCGCTAACGCCTGTTTGCACCATCCCTGTTATTGTGGCGAGCATCGCCAGCGGTATCACAGCGGCGGTAATAATGGCTGCTCTTATGTTGCCGAGCAGCAGAAACAACACCACAATCACCAGTAATGCGCCTTCAACAAGGTTTTTGCGAACGGTGTTGATGGCTTTATCAACCAGTGCGGTCCTATCGTAGACAGTTTCTATTACCACACCTTCGGGCAAGCTAGCTTGGATTTCATCCACTTTGTCAGCCACTGCCAAGGCCACAGCACGACTATTCTCACCAATGAGCATCATGGCAGTGCCTAAGACGGTTTCCTTACCCTCTCGTGTCGCGGCCCCCGTTCGAAGCTCCTTGCCAATAGCGACGTCGGCAATATCGTTCACGGTCACTGGAGACTGGTTAGTGAGTGTCACCACGACATTACCAATATCTTCAATTGTGGCCAGTTGCGCTTGAGAGCGCACCAGTATTTGTTGACCGTTGCGTTCAACATATCCCGCACCTTGATTGGCATTATTGCGCTCCAATGCCCGCAGCAGATCGTCAGTGCTCACACCATAATTAAGCATACGTTGAGGATCAGGATTCACATGATATTGCTTGGTAAAGCCGCCAATGGCGTTAACTTCGGTAATACCTTTTACTAACGCGAGTTGTGGCTTTACCACCCAGTCATGCAACTCTCTTAAAGCCATCGCATCAAAGTCTCTGCCATCGGATGTTAATGTGCCCGGCTCAGCGCTGAGCGTGTACATGTAGATTTCACCCAAACCGGTGGCAATCGGTCCCATCTCTGGCTCAATACCCTCTGGTAGCTGACTTTTAATAATGCCCATGCGCTCATTAATGAGGTTTCTGGCAAAATACAGGTCGGTGCCTTCTTCAAATACGGCGGTCACTTGAGACAAGCCATAACGAGATAGTGAACGGGTATAATCCAAGTTTGGTAAACCCGCTAGAGCGTTTTCTACCAAAAAGGTGATGCGTTGTTCAGTTTCAAGTGGCGAATAACCAGTTGCTTGTGTATTAATTTGTACTTGGACATTGGTGATGTCGGGTACGGCGTCGATAGGCAGCTTTTGATAACTAAATAAGCCAAAACCAATGACTAAAAAACTCAGCATCAAAAATATACCGCGCCTGTCTATTGCGGTGCGAATAATGGAAGCTAGCATGTTAAGCCTCCTTTAAAGCCTTGCAGTGGCAAACATGTATATTCCGATCGAATTGAGGCATTAATGATCATGACCGGCCTCCGATTTTTCCAAATCTGCTTTGATCAGGTAACTGTTGGTAACCACAACAAGCTCACCTAATTCAATGCCGCTGATGACTTCAATAAAGCGACCATCCGTCACACCAAGCTGCACGGGGCGTGGTTTATATTCATTATCATAACTAACAAATACCACTTGCTTGTCTTCATACTCTTGCACGGCAGTAACAGGCACCATATGACTTACGGCCTTAGTGGTGGTGGTTACCTGCGCCTTTACCAAGGTGCCTAATGGCCAATAACCACTGCTATTATCCACAGTGACGTTAGCAAGCGAATGCGGGCTACCATCGGCCGAAGGTGTCAGGTAAGCAATTTCAGATAGCTGTTCAAAGTTTGCATGCCTTAATTCAACAGCTTGTCCTACCTTTATTTTGGAGAGGTGCTGTGAGAACACGGTTAACTGTGCCCACACATTCTTGTAATTGGCTAATGAAAAAAGTACTTGTCCGTTTGATAACTCACCGTTATTGGCATGCCGCGCTATTACGTTGCCTTCAAAGGGAGAAACAATCGAGTAGCTTTTTAAGCTCTTATTTGATTCTACGACCGCTAAAACATCTCCTTTTTTAACTGTGTCGCCAATATTGACTTTGACATCTTTGATCACACCGTCAAAACGTGCTCTGATATGACTCAATGAACCCGGATCTGCACTTATTCGCCCATAGAGTGTGGTCGAAAGTGAAATGTCGCCAGCGATGACATTTGCGGTGGTAATCCCATTTTGCAAAGCCGTCTCATCACTCATGGTAACGACTTCACCAGCGTGTTTATCGTCCTCATGAGAATCACCGCCTGCTTGTTTGTCTCCCGCGCTTACCGTCCCATGTATCATCATTAGCGTGACGCTTAAAATGAGTGCTTTTAATATTGTGAATGTTTTTAATTGCGTAAATTTATTCATGATCGTTACTTCTTCTCGAAATGTTGGATGGCTGCTGCATAGTGATGTTGTGGTCTAGCTTTTTGGAAGCATTGCTCTTTGCAGTATCCGTTTTTGCAGTGCCGCTTTGTGGAGCCTTAAGTGCAAGACCGGTAAGCGTTTCAATTTCTGTTTTGCTTAGGTGCACTTGAGACGCCGCCTCGATTAATGTCAGGCGCGTATTTAAGAATTCTTGTCGAGTAGATACCCATTCCAAATAGCTAAATCTGCCATCTAAATAAGCGCTTTCGACTAAATCCAAGGCTTCTGCAAGAGGCGGTATGACGGTTTGTTGAATAGCGTCAACTTCTAATAATGCGCGGGTGTGCTCACCTAAGGCCTGATTAACTGAATGCAATAGACTGCGCACATTGCTCTGTTTTTGCACCTCTATTGCATCAAGGCGAGCTTTTTGCGCCTCGTATTCACCTAGGTTTCGTTTTTGTTGAAACAATGGCACGCTGATCCCAGCTATTAAAGTCGTTTCATCAATACCTTGTATTCGTCGAACACCCGCTGACCACTCAATGTCAGCTCGATTGTTGGCTTGCACTAACCTAAGCTGCGCTGCTTGAACACGGTTTTGTTTTGCGAACAACTCTATATGCGGACTGCTTTGGATAGCGGTCGAAAGCGTCTCGAATGAGCCAATGTCTTGAAACGCAAAAAGTTGACCTTCCACTCGCTTAAAAGTGGGCGTTTGTTCGCCCCACATGATGGCAAGACTACGCATTGCAAATTGAAGACTTTCTTGAGCTAATTTAACATCGAGTTTTGCTTGGGCTAGCGCGGCTTGGGCGCGTTTTTGCTCTAGCAATGGTGACGCGCCTGCATCAACCCGCTTAGCAACTGCGTTATAAGTATAGAGTGCAAGTGTCTCTGCATCGTTTTTCACGTCTAAGGTGGCCTGAAATACAAGTGCTTCGATGTAACGACGATTCAGCTCGCCAAGGACATCTAATGTGCGTATTTTCTTTTCCACCTCTTGTTGTATTTTACGCTCAGAGAGTACGTTCAATCTTGCGCTAGGCTTGTCATTGAGCTGTAACACAGATGACAAAGTTAAACTGACTTCAAGCTCCTTAATGCCCGATACCTCGCCGGTTCCCATAAAGTTCTCTAGTTCAACCCCAGCGTTCAGTGCGGGTTTAAGCGCGGCGGTTTTTGATTCACCGTCAATTGCTCGCTGTCTAAATTCAAACTCATATAAACTTGGATTATTGGCAAGTGTAAGTCTTACCGTATCTTCAAGGCTCAGCGTTTCTCGCATAGGCGCTTGAACACCATCATCTATATAGCGATTAGTTTGTACCGCTTGAGCGGTAAGTGGGCTCAACGTTAAGCCCAATGCGCAAGCAAACGCAATGGCGCGTACATGCACAAAAATATGAAACATTTTCATTAGAACATCCTAATAATTTATCAATATTCAGCGTCGCGAGAGTCATCAACGCGACACTATCGAAAGCGATATTAGGATAGTGTTTTGGGTGGGCGTAGTAATCGGTTGATGGGTGCGTCGATAATCGCATCCAAATAATTAAAATTGTGGATAGATACCACAGCTTGTAGATTGTTGATGTTGTGCTGACCTAACCACTGCGCATGCGTGCCGTGGCAGTGGCCACAATGATGGCAATCGGCAGGGTTATGGTGATCTGCTTTTGCTGACTCACCAAGCACTTTAATTGGAATATCATTTGACGCCTGATTGTGCTCTGAATGCTGGTGTTCATGTTGCAGATGTTGTGTATCGATTGCATGAAAATCTAAGGAATTGGCCACAGCAGAAAACGACTGAAAGAGTATCAGCGAGATCATGATGTAACTTAGACGTTTTAAATTTTTCATGAGTACTAGTCTACCAAGCCTATTTCACTTCGTCACGACATTGTTCATCGGCAAATTCTATTTCGACTGTAGTGTGTTCAAAGTCGTACTTTGCTAATGATGTTTGTACGCTATGCTTCAATGTCTGGATGTGCTCAATGTTCACCTCACCCTGTAAAACAAGATGGACTGTCATTACATTTCGCTCGCCGTCTAAAGACCAAATATGAAAATGATGGAGGTCACTTACCTTATCATTTGCAAGCAAATCGTTTCGGATTTTTGACATTTGCTCCTCATCTGGCGTTGCCTGTAAAAATAGCATCAGGGTTTCTTTTAGGTTACGAAACACATTGAAGAGGATGAACAAAGTAAAGCCAATGGACAGGATGGGATCTAAAATCGCCCATGGCTTAAACATTAAGACGATCGATACAATAAACACTGCCACCCAACCGAGCACATCTTCTAGCAAGTGCCAATTAAGCACTCGTTCGTTTAATGACGTTCCTTCACTTAGTTTATAAGCGGCAAAACCGTTTACTGCCATACCAAAAATAGATAAAGCTAACATCCCCTCTACTTGGGGCATTTCAGGCTCTGCTAAACGAGGGACTGCTTCAAACAATATCCAAATAGAGCCGACCGTTAGCACTAAACCGTTAATCAACGCGCTCAATAAAGAAAAGCGTTTATATCCATATGAGAAGGTTTTATTAGCTGATTTATCGCTAAGCTTGTTCAATCCCCACGCTGTGCCAATTGACAGACTATCGCCGAGGTCATGTACCGCGTCTGCCATGATAGCGGTGCTATTGGTTAGCCAACCACCGATAAACTCGATGATGGTGAACACCACATTTAAAAAGAACGCCCAGCCAATGCGCCTTGAGGCATCGTCAGAATTTCCATCTGAGTGCGTATGGTTATGTGAGTGGTTATGACTGTGCATGTTTAATCTTATCCAAGATTGCTTTATTTGCAGGCGAAACTGGCATGGGCTTGAATGGGCTAACATTTGCACCACCCGTGTTACCCTCTGGTAATAAGCCTATCGCTGTTTTCGTTATGGCACCTATTATTCTAAATATTTGCCCAAATACTTCTTTCATGTTCTTGTGTTTTAATCCAAGTTTCAGCATTTCATAGTGCACTCGGGTATGGTGATAAGTTGAATGCTGACCAATCACATGTGCATCTTCTAAGGCTTTAAATCCTGCATCATCATCTTTATTTGTAAATGCTTGTTGCGCATCTCTTAATTTTTCTTCTACATAAGGTTTTGCTGCTTGCGTGAAATTCATAATGCTTCTCCGATAGATTGACTGTTATTGCGAAGCTCTTGTTTGGCGTCTTTTAATATTGAAATTGCACCGCGTAAAACAATGATAGACACAATAAGGCCAATCACTAAATCGGGCCATCGAGTGTCAAATAGATAAACCGTCACTCCAGCTAATATTACGCCCATGTTGGCAATGACGTCGTTTGCCGAGAAAATCCAACTTGCTCGCATATGTACTTCGCCACTCTTCTGTTTTCTAATGATTAATAAACATATGACGTTGGCGATTAGGGCAACAAAACCCATCCCCATCATTAACAATGACTCTGGATCACTTCCTAATATCGAACGACGAGCAATATCAAATAAAATAATGAGGCCAAGTATTAATTGAAAATAGCCACTTATTTTTGCGGCGTTTGCTTTGAGAATAATGGTTTTGCCCACTGCATAAATACCAATACCATACACGACCGCATCCGCTAGCATATCCAATGAATCTGCGATAAGCGCTGTTGAGTCTGCTAACAGACCTACGCTCATCTCAACCACGAACATCACGGCATTAATGCCTAATAACCAATACAACACCCTTTTTTGTTCTTGGTCTTTGATTTCAATGTCGCACCCACACCCACTCATAAAAAAACACTCGCTTTACTGACTCATTACACAAGTGTAAACTCTATACTTGGTATAGAGTCAAGCGCATCAGGTAAAGTAAAATGAAAATAGGACAGTTAGCAGATAAAACAGGCCTAAGTATCCAAACTATTCGCTTTTATGAACGAAAGGCGTTGTTAGCAGCACCACAGCGCACGCAATCGAATTATCGACTTTACTCGGACGAAGCGCTAAAGCAGTTGCTGTTTATTAAGCAATGCCGAGCGCTGGATATGACGCTTGAAGAGATTAGTCTAGTTCTTGAAACGCGCGCGAACCCGGACAATAGTTGCGAAAGTGTCAATGCGACAATTGATAAGCATATTAAAGATATCGAAAGTCGCATCATTGAGTTGAATGCATTACAAAAGACACTTCTTTCATTTCGTTCAGCTTGTGAGGATGATAAAAAAGTAAAAGACTGCGGGGTCTTACAGCAATTGGATAATATCGTTACTTCTCGAACGTCAACTAATTAAATAATAATAGGACTTGAGTTTTTTACTAAGTGTATAAGCGACAGAGCCTGCTGCCGCTTATTTTGTCTGTCTATTTATGCACGCCGCCACAAATAATAAACAGCAGGCAGCACAATAAGCGTAAGTATTAAGGCGCTGACCATTCCCCCACCATTGGCGCAGCAATGCGGCTCATCACTTCTGATCCCGTACCCGTGCCGTACATGACTGGCAGCAAACCAAATATAATGGAAGTAAACGTCATCATGACCGGCCTTATTCGCATTTGTGAGCCTTCAATCACCGCATTTTTTAAAACATCTTGGTTATAATTGTCGCCTAACTCTTTCACTTTATTGTCTAAATATGCCAGCATAATTATTCCAATTTCCACTGCCACGCCTGCAAGTGCAATAAAGCCAACACCCACGGCGACTGAAAAGTTAAAGTTTTCTAAGTACAGCAACCAAATACCGCCAATTAAGCCTCGACCGCGTTAATTCACTCTTTATTAGCCACTCATCATTGCTAAGTGCTATTTCAATCGTATCTTGAAGCGTTAACGTTTGCTGTGGTTGGTTTGAGGGTGATTGCGCTAATAGACAGGATGACTGAATAAAGACTAAACCAGCGATAAAGGTTTTAGCTGTTTTGTATGACTGTGCTTTGTAGGGTTTAAACGTATGGTGTTGAGACCATATTTGCTTGTTTTTTTGAAATAATGTAAACATAAAACTTACTCGTAGAATAAATGAGTGTAACAACGATAGTGAACATGCAGGCGCACTTTACAAAAGGCGCAAACCTATTAGACGCGTTTGCTGAAATAAGCGAGCTTCACTGGCCCTCTCCTTCACAACACGACGTAGTAGAAGTCATGTCACAACAGTCCATTTGGCATGGCATGATTTGCGCCATATCAGTCATCATTTCATGCGAGCTTTGGTAAGTGTTAGACAACATTTCCATACCACAATCTTGCATGGGCGGCGCAAAAGCAAATGCATTGCCAAGCTGTGATGTCAGCAAGGCAACGATTATTATTTAGCTTTTCACTACACAATGTCTTTTCATGTTTTTATTATAAACCAAATTTTACCGTTGGATAAGTTCGTTTGGATAGTAGTCTCAGCGTGTCAGTGAATATGTCCATCTCAATAAGATGCATCCTAGATTATCATCCATATCGCCGCACCAACCATCACTGTATTTTCAGAAAATGAAACAAAGCCCAATGGCACATTTGATCCACCTCCTACACACGCACATTTTAAGTCTCGTTTATCGATATACACTGCTTTAAACACTGAAATACCACCCACGCCGCCAATAAACAACATTAGCGGAACCGAGATGTATGGAAATAAACCGCTAACCATTAAAAGCCCAGCGGTGACTTCTGCAAACGGATACACAAAGGCGTACGGCACATAACGGCGTGCTAATATGTCATACCCTAAAAAGCCATTCACGAACCCGTCGATATTTTGCAACTTGAGTAAACCAAGCATAATCATCGACAGACCGATAAAGAGCATGATGGTATCTGCAACTTGAAAAGCAGAGGATGATTGAAACGATAAACCGGCCGCCAATAATGCGGCAATGGAAAATAATGCACCCACGGGGAAATATGAGGTATCGTCTTCTTTTTTAGATTTACCGAAGAAACGTTCTAAATCTTCAAAACCGCCGATTCTTTTTTCATCAATAATAACTTGCGGTGTTGTTTCAACATCAAGCTTATCTTTTATTTTTTCTATCTCTTCACGACTCTTTAGAACCCTATCGTCAACATGATAGTTTTGCCGCTTAAGTAAATCCTTAGCTCTTAAACCAAAGGGGCAAGTATGCTTTGCGGTTTCCATTCTATACAATGTTGCTGTTTTACTCATAAATAACCTTTGTCTTAATTTACGATAACACGCATGATAAACTACGTAGTTAGGTACGGAGTCAAGAGGTAAAAAAATGAAAATTAGTGAACTTGCCAACAAAGCGAATGTGAGCGTCGAAACAATACGTTATTACCAACGCGAGCAATTATTAGACATACCTTCAAATCAAACTGGTATTCGTCAATATGCACTATCGCACATAGAAAAATTGCAATTTATAAAAAATGCAAAGTTAGCAGGTTTTTCTATTGCTGAAATCAAGCAACTTATACAGTTCGATTCTGTGAAAGACAGAACAACGATACTGGCGCTTTCAGAACACAAGAAGAAAGATTTACAAAT
>Ga0209137_1002225_pt1 | contig 17355 bp, 16 predicted proteins | sample SaaInl5LU_22_DNA_FD_184642 | JGI IMG/M metagenome (GOLD analysis project Ga0209137, IMG submission 184642) | Marine microbial communities from expanding oxygen minimum zones in the Saanich Inlet - ESP_105LU_22_DNA (SPAdes) (version 2) | ecosystem: Environmental > Aquatic > Marine > Intertidal... | reverse complement strand
CGTCGGCTATGCGTACGGCAACTTCCATTACAACCCCGCGCATATGATTGCGATTACGTTCTTCTTCACAACCACGCTTGCGCTTGCGCTGCACGGTTCGTTGATCTTGTCAGCAGCCAACCCTGAAAAGGGCGAGCAAATGTTGTCACCTGATCATGAAGATACGTTCTTCCGCGATTTCATTGGCTATTCGATTGGGCCGCTAGGCATCCACCGTCTGGGTCTGTTGCTGGCACTGAATGCTGGTTTTTGGTCCGCGGTTTGTATCGTTATCTCTGGCACCATCTGGTTCGATGCATGGTCTGAGTGGTGGTACTGGTACGTTGAGCTGCCCTTCTGGGCCGACATTGAGGGAGGCGTAAATGGCTGAGTATCAAAACATTTTCACTCAAGTGCAGGTTCAAGGCCCACCTGAATGGGGCATGGACAACGAAAACAACATGCAAGAAGAGCGCACAAAATCCGTAGGGTTTTCCACGCTCGCAGGTTGGTTTGGTAACGCACAGCTTGGTCCGATCTATTTGGGTCCGCTCGGTGTGATTTCCATGGCAACTGGCGCGATCTGGTTCTTGATGGTTGGCTTTAGCTTTTGGGCTCAAGCAGGCTACAACCCAGCCGTGTTCATGCGCGATTTGTTCTACTTCTCGCTTGAGCCGCCTGCACCCGAATACGGTCTGTCCTTCGCGCCATTGGCCGAAGGAGGCATGTGGATCATCGCCAGTTTCTTCTTGCTGGTCTCTGTCATGACATGGTGGGCACGCTCATATGTTCTGGCGCAGCAACATAAGATGGGCAAACACGTCTTCTGGGCCTTTGGTGCAGCTATTTGGTTGTTCTTGGTGTTGGGTCTGATCCGTCCAGTGTTGATGGGAAGCTGGTCTGAGGCTGTGCCTTACGGCATCTTTAGCCACCTGGATTGGACGCTGAACTTCTCAGTGACGCACGGCAACCTGTTCTATAACCCGTTCCACGCACTTTCGATCGTGTTCCTTTATGGCTCGACCCTGCTCTTTGCGATGCACGGCGCGACCATCCTTGCTGTGACCCGCTACGGTGGTGATCGCGAATTGGAACAGATCGCCGATCGCGGAACTGCATCTGAACGTGCGGGTCTCTTCTGGCGCTGGACCATGGGTTTCAACGCGACGATGGAAGGTATCCACCGTTGGGCGTGGTGGTTTGCGGTGCTCACCTGCATCACTGGCGGTATCGGTATTCTTCTGTCCGGTACGGTTGTGGATGATTGGTATGCATGGGCGCAGCTGCACTATTACGCACCTGCAGATTTTTAGGAGGATATGAATATGTCAGATCCAAAACCCCCATTTGGTGGAGATTTCTCAAAGGCGCGTATGCAGTCTGAAATCTTCGGTCAGATGTTGTCCGGCGCAGTTATTGCCGCGGCAGTCATCGGTGGGCCTATCGTGTTTGTCTATGTGCTTGCGTTCCTTGGCTCGTTCTTGCCCGAGGATAGCAAAGAAGCGCTGGACCCAACTCCAGATAGCTTCTCGCATTACGAGCAGCTGATCGACGACCGGACTTTCGTCTAGTCGGCATCTGGGTGAACTTTCTCAAGGTGGGTCGCCGCCGCCTTGCGGGAAACGAGATTGATTAGGGCGCTGCAGTTATGCGCGCGCCCTGATCACAAGCCATCAGATCCTTCCTTCCCGGTGGATCTGGTATCGGGGTCTCCACACCCCGGTTCCCTTCCTGTTGGCTACAGGAAACTGGCGTCGCATCGGGTAACCGGTGCGGCGCTTTTTTATTTCTGATCTGGGAGGATCCGCTATGACTGACCGTCCGTTGACCCCGCATCTTGACCGCATCACTACGCCCGCTGATTTAAAGGGGCTGACCGATGATGCTTTGCGACATGTAGCAGACGAAGTCCGAGCCGAGGTCATTTCAGCCGTGTCAGAGACAGGCGGTCATTTGGGCAGCTCCCTTGGTGTGGTAGAGCTGACTGTAGCGCTTCATGCGGTTTTCAACGCCCCTTACGACAAACTTGTCTGGGACGTAGGGCATCAGTGCTATCCCCATAAAATTCTTACAGCGCGCAGGGATCGTATCCGCACGCTTCGTCAGGAAGGTGGGCTATCCGGCTTCACCAAACGCGCAGAGTCTGAGTATGATCCTTTTGGCGCCGCGCATAGCTCTACATCGATTTCAGCGGCGTTAGGCTTTGCCACAGGTCGTGACCTTGGCATGCCAACGGGTGATGCGATTGCGGTGATTGGTGACGGCTCTATCAGTGCTGGCATGGCGTATGAAGCGATGAACAACGCGGGGCATGAAAAGCGCCGGATGTTTGTGATCCTTAACGATAATGATATGAGCATTGCGCCGCCCGTAGGGGCGATGTCCGCATATCTCAATCAACTCAACGGGACGCCCTTTGAGCTGTTCAAAGATATGGGCGAAGCTTTTGAAGCGTCGCTACCCCAGCCCATGCGAGATGGCGCGCGCCGTGCGCGTGAATTGGTAACCGGCCAAGGGGGTGGGAATTCCCTGTTTGAGCAATTGGGCTTTACATATATCGGGCCGGTTAATGGTCACGACATGCCTCAACTTTTGGCAGTTTTACGTCGTGCAAAGGCGCAATCGGATGGGCCTGTTCTGATCCACGCGTGCACAGTAAAGGGCAAAGGATACGCACCGGCCGAGGCGTCTAATGATTGCTATCACGGCGTTTCAAAATTTAATGTAACAACTGGTGAGCAGCAAAAGTCTAAACCTAATGCGCTAAGCTATACCAAAGTGTTCGGTGAGACTTTGACCGAGCTTGCTGCAAGTGATCCGAAAATTGTGTCTGTGACAGCTGCGATGCCTTCTGGGACTGGGCTTGATTTGATGCAGAACCGTTTTCCGAAGCGGGTGTTTGATGTTGGCATCGCGGAACAGCACGCGGTCACATTTGCAGCCGGTTTAGCTGCTACGGGTCTGCGCCCGTTCTGTGCGATCTATTCAAGCTTTTTGCAGCGCGGTTACGACCAGATCGTGCACGATGTTGCACTTCAGAACTTACCTGTGCGGTTTGCAATTGACCGTGCTGGGCTCGTAGGCGCGGACGGCCCGACTCATGCCGGTGCGTTCGATGTGGCCTACCTTGCGAACTTGCCAAATATGACAGTGATGGCCGCCGCTGATGAGGCAGAACTGAAGCACATGGTCGCAACCGCTGCGGCTTTTGATGATGGGCCAATCGCGTTTCGTTACCCGCGCGGTGAAGGTGTTGGCGTAGCAATGCCTGATGCAAAAATCTTAGAGATTGGTAAGGGCCGTGTGGTGTCACAGGGCAGCGACGTGGCGCTTTTGTCCTTTGGTGCGCATTTGTCTGAATGCAGCAAAGCCGCAGAGGAACTCGCAACCCATGGCATCTCGTGTACCGTTGCAGATGCGCGCTTCGCTAAACCGCTTGATCATGACTTGATCCGACAACTGGCCAGTCATCACCGTGCGCTAATCACAATTGAGCAAGGCAGCGAAGGTGGCTTTGGTGCTATGGTGCTGCATTATCTTGCAAACTCTGGGTTGCTTGATGGTAAGCTTGCAATGCGCACCATGACGTTACCAGATCGGTTTATTGATCAAGCAAGCCCTGCTGCAATGTATGCTGATGCGGGATTAACGGCTGTTGATATTGCTGCCAGTGCTATGCAAGCAGTCGGGAAGAATATAATACATTTAACATAATCATGATTATGCGTAGTGCTCGCTTCAGTGGAAGTGAGCTACCTTCAAGTGCGCCCTTTGTTAGAAAGCAATACGTTATCTGACGAGAGAAATCGATATGGGAACGACTTACAAGCAGCTGAGTATTACGGAACGATATCCAAAAACGCCCGCAATTGTGGAATTGCGGAGTTGTAACGTGCGGCGGTCTGATGCGGTAGCATGGGTGTCATCTGTAGAAAGCCGCAGCATTCAGCGACACTTGATAAACACTGCGGGTCTCATTAATCGTAGCTCTTCGTAATTCTACTGTCATAAACGCATATCGGGATTTTTCAGGCAACCGGGTCTAACGTTCTCCGCTTGTCCTCGTCTTTTCCTCAAATCCTTCGGCCAGTTGTGCGACAGTCACGCAGTGTAGCGATAGTTCAAACTGTTTTTTTGCTGCAGCAAGTGCATCGCTGGTGGCAGCATTTGCGGCCTTTGCAAGAAGGCAGGCAGTCTCTTCGTCATCACTTCCCATTGCAAAAAGCTGTGGGGATCCCAAAGCCTGATAGATGCTATAAAGCGTTATTTTGTCCAAAGGCCGCATCAGTGACCAACCGCCGCCATGGCCCTTTACTGACAAGACTATCCCCGCATCGCGCAAACCTGACATCGTGCGCCGTACTACTGCCGGATTGGTTTGTAGCATCTGAGCAATCAATTCGGACGTGGCAGGGCCGTCCATCTGGTCTAGGTGAAGAAGCGCGTGGAGAACGCGGGATAAACGGCGGTCTAGGCGCATGAACTAGGTCTTTCGCTTTTATGTGACTTTTGATGTATCAAATAATTGACACCTACTCTCTTATGATACATTTAATGCTACATGATCGTCGGTCAAAATACAAATGGCGCAACCGCGTCTGCGAGCCCTTTGGTAGGTAGGTGGCTCGCAATGGCTGTTCTATTCCTTGGCAGCTTTATGAACCTGATCGACGTCAGCATTACAAACGTTGCGCTGCCGCAGATACAAGCTGATACAGGCGCAAGCGCAACGCAGTTGGAATGGGTCGCTGCAATCTATGTGTTGGCCCTTGCTATAGGGTTGCTGCCCTTTGGCCGGTTCGGTGACGTTTACGGGCGCAAACGGTTGTTCGTAATCGGACTGATAGGCTTTACAATTGCGTCTCTGGCCTGCGGATTGGCCCCGAACATCACAACGCTGATCGCCGCGCGCGCGATCAAGGGCTTCGCCGCAGCGATGATGGTTCCACAGGTACTCGCCATTGTGCATGTGATTTTTCCACCTGAGGAAAAGGCTCGCGTGTTTGGGCTGTTTGGCACGATCTCAAGTCTGGCTGTCGTCGCGGGCCCCATCATTGGTGGGGCGCTTATCTCTACGGATATTGCAGGCCTCAGCTGGCGGTTGGCGTTCCTGATCAATATCCCCTTCGGTGTGGTCGCTCTCGCTGGGGCGCTACGTTTTGTCCCGAGCTTTATGGGAAATGGTAATGTGCGCCCTGACTGGATTGGCACAGGTTTGTTTACCACCGCGGCTGTCCTGCTGGTCCTTCCGATTATTGAAGGGCGCGCATGGGGCTGGCCTTGGTGGTGCTTTGCCGCTCTCGCGGCATCCATCCCTGCTGCGTTAGTGTTCGTCGCTTATGAGCGCCGTCGTGATGCACAAGACCTCTCCGCGCTCTTGCCACCGTCCCTGCTGGCAAATGGGCCGTATCTGATGCGTTTGGCGCTTGTTACTCTGTTTTTCAGTGGGATCCCGGGTCTTTTCCTTGTCCTTGCAGTGTTTTTGCAATCAGGGTTCGGGCTTTCTGCCTTCGAAAGTGGGTTGGTCACGACGCCGTTTCCAGTTGGTGTGATGTTGGCATCGCTGACGACCGAGCGATTGGGTGGTCGTTACTTATTGCAGCGGGTCGCCAGCGGCGCTGCGCTGCTCGCATGTGGCATGCTTGGCTTATTGTTTGTAATCAATGCCACGGGGGCTGAACTGAAAACGTACCTGTTCATCGCGCCCTTGCTGATCTGTGGCTTTGGAATGGGAACATCCATTATGTCCCTGTTCCAGCTCACCATGTCGAGTGTCGCAACTCAGGATGCCGGGGCTGGTTCCGGCGCAATGCAGGCGTTTCAACAGATCGGTGCAGCACTTGGGATTGCGCTTTCGGGTCAGATATTCTTCGCCAGCCTTGGCGAACGCGGTATGGCAATAGGTACAACCGCAGATGACTTTGTGACTGCCGCCGCGCTAGCAACCATTTGGTCCGTAGCTGTCTTCACAGCCCTTACCGTGGTTGTGGGGGCCACAGTTTGGAAAAATAGCAAAGCAAATAAATGATCGGCGCACTACATTTTGGAGCAGAAGAATTCACGCGGCGCGTAGGGGGCATTATCATTGTTTAAGGCAGCCTAAGCTGCCCCCTCCCCTCTACGCGTCGCTGCAGGTTACATTGCACGAGCGAAGTTAAAGTGGATTGAGATGTTCTAGCAGAATAAACTTCTATTTTGCTATTGCTAGTGTTTCAGGCACGCTTGAAACAAGCATGGCTTAGCGTGGGTGAACTCTCCTAGCATTCTAAACGACGAGGGCTATCCATACAGGTAGCGTCATACACGCTAAAACTGTCGACTGGGCGATGATTGCTGCTGGCCCGCGTCGGTCTGCTCCGAAGCGGGCTGCCAACGTTTGCGCGGCAGCTGCAGTTGGTAGGGCAGCGAAGAGCACGACGACAGATGTTTGTATCACGCTAAGGTCTATGATCTTTGCAAGTCCGAGTGCACAAAGCGGCAGGCAAACCAGCTTGATCAGATGAAAGCCGCCTGTAAATGCGCTTAGTCCCCATAGAACACTCAAATTCAGGGACGCTCCGATAGAGAGGAGCGCGGCGGGAATCGCAACATTAGCGAGGCGGTCTAGTGTTACGGCTGCTGTTTCTGGCGGTGCATGACCTGTAGCGCCTACAAGAAGTCCGGCGCTGCTGGCTAGAAAGAATGGATTTGCTAGTACCGCTTTGACAACCGAGCCGACGTTCAGACCAGCACCACGAGCGAGCGCACCCACTGCCAGGACATTCGCCAGCGGCACTGCTAAGCCGACCGCTACGGCCATCAAGGCAGCCGCCTCTTGCGGCAGTGCTTGTGCAACGACAAAGGCAAGTCCCGCATTGAAACGCCAAGCAGTCTGCCAGACACCTGCAAAATCAAGAAAAGAAGAAGGCCCTAACTTTCGCAATGGCCACGCTAAACCAAGGCCGAGCCCCATCAAAATCCAAACCGCCATACCGACTGAGGCGATATCACCAATGCCAATCGGTCGTGCCGCGGCAGCGCTAAACATAAGCGCGGGGAAGAAGATAAAGAAGGACAGCTTGTCGAGGGCGACCCACAGGTTCTTTTCGAGAAACCGCCCAAACACCATGCCAAGGGCGATGATCACTACATCTGGCGCAAGGGCCAGACCGATCGTGCTTACCCCATTCATGTTGTCGACAGGCGCACTGCATCTGCGAGACAGTCCGCTGCCTGCCTGATCTTTTCCAAGCTGTGAGAAGCAAAGCAAAACCGAGCGTAGTGTGTGATGTCATTAACTTGGCTGCATGCTGCGAAGGCCTTGCCCGGGGCATAGAGCGCGCCTTGCGCAACTGTCGCTTCAAACAGGCGCGATGGATTAATGTGTTTGGGTAGCCGCGCCCAGAGAAACATCCCGCCCGTTACAGCAGGTGTGTCGAAACCTGCTGCAACAAGGCCCTTCTGCAAGGCATCATGCCGCGCTTGATAGAGCGCGCGTACCTTAGCCAGCCAGCCTGAAAAGCGCCCGGATGACAGGTAGGCCAAAGCCACCATCTGCGCTGTGCCACTCGATTGTAGATCACTTGCCTGTTTCATCGCGACCAGATGTGGTGTGAGATCGTGCGGAGCGAGCATCCAGCCAATCCGCAGACCTGGTGCGATAGACTTGGAGCACGACCGCAACGCAATGACACGCGCGTCATTACTCTTCGACATTTCCCAAAGGGATGGCGGTGGTGGCGCTTCGAACCACAAATCCCGATACGGATCGTCTTCGATAATCAACACACTCATTCGTGCGCAAAGCGCTAATAGTGCCGCCCTGCGGTCTTCGCTCAGGACAGACCCAGTTGGGTTCCCAAAGGTTGGGGTGAGATAAAGAACGCGTGCGTTGCTGTCCCGAATGGCTTTGTCCAACCCGTTGATGCATATCCCGCCAACATCCTCGGGCACGGCATAAGCAGATACGTTGCAAGCTGCCAAAACTGATAGTGTTGCAGGATAAAGTGCCTCCGGCACTAAAACCGTATCGCCCGCATTACAGAGTGTTCTTATTGTAAGATCGATCCCCTGCTGTGCGCCAGAGGTGACGACAACGCTGTCTGGCTGGTCTCCGGATATATTAGCAAGTGCGGACCTTAGGCGCGGATCACCAGCGGTAGGACCGTAGCGCCACGTCATCGGATCTGCGGCTGCGGTTTTAAGTGCATCTTGCAAACCGGTGTTATCGCAGGCGTCAGGCGATGGATGGCCATTTGCCAGAGAGATCATCCCATCGCGCGCAGCTAGAGGGTATAGTGCACGCAGGGGGTTTTTAGGAAGCGCCTTGGCCGAGCGAGACAGTGGCATCGTGGAGTGTGTAATATTGGTCATACGTTATGCATTGCGTGACAAACCTAGCATAAACAAATAACCGTAGGTTATGAAGCTTCACCCTCTCGATACAGTTCCAATAATCGCTTTACGCGCTCTTCCCCTGATCGAAGAGACGGGCAGTATCACGAGGGCTGCGATTGCTTTGAATGTTTCGCAACCAGCCATTAGCCGCGCCATAGGGGCGCTGGAGCAAAAAACCGGCGTCATTGTAACACGCCGGATCGGCGGGCAAATCAGGCTTACAGCGGAAGGTGAACGCCTTGCCGAACTGGGCCGTAGGGAGGCGGTCCTGCGTCAAGATGCGTGGGAGGATGTGATTGGACTGAAGCGCAAAAAGACTGGTGCGGTGCGTATCGGTTCGATCGGTGCTTCGGCCTCGACCCAGCTACTGCCGCCCCTGCTGAGCCGCTATCAGAAGCGATTTCCTGACGTCCGCGTTGCTGTGCGCGAAATACCGGAACAAGAAATAGCTGAAGCTTTGAAGGCAGGTCTTGTAGATGTCGCTATAACGTTAGCGCAGAACGATCCTTCCTTGGAGCAACATCCGCTTGCTGATGACTACTTGGTTGCTTTTCTACCCAACAATCAGCGATGGCCGCAGCAGCTGTCTCCACGTGATATTGCGGCATTACCATTCGTGATGACCAAAGGCGGGTCAGAGCCTTTGGTGAGGAAGTGGTTCGCGCAGGCTGGCGTCGTTCCGGATATTCGTCATGAGGCGCAACAGATCACATCGCTTTTGGCCCTTGTGCAATCGGGCTTGGGAGTGACCATCATTTCAGATCTTGCAGCGCCGAAGTCCTACCCGGGTCTTGCGAAGGTGCCTCTTGACCCCCCTGCCCCTCGCGAAATCGTTTTGGCACGCCTTGCGGGCAACCCTATTTCGGAGGCTGTATCAGCCTTTTGGGACATGATCTAAGTCATATCCTCAATGCCTCAACGCGGCGCCCAACCGGTCTCGACTGTTAAGCGCGGACTAGTCAATTCGGGTCAGCCCACCAGCTGGACCAGACCTTTAGCAGGCTCTCGCAACTAACTGGCAACATCTTTCATGGCAAATCGTACAGGGTATCTCAAAGATAGACGCGAGGGTGACCTGGGTCCCTAAAGCTCCTCCAGATTTGTGTAGAGTTCGCCTGACAAAATGACGGACAAATGAAGGCACGATTTACGGACGAACAGATCATATCGATGATTAGGAACGGGAAGCTGGCGAGAAGACTTCTGACGTATGTCGGCGGTATGAGACCTTTTTGATGCGAAGCGATTGCGTGAGTTTGAGGACGAGAACGGCAAGCTGAAGAAGCTGCTGGCTGAACAGATGTTGGCAAATGCGCTTGAGGCGTTTGGCAATGCGTTCAATATGCTGAAAGGGCGCGGTTAATATGGATGCATTAGCAAACACGTGGTGGGCATGGGCTGCGTTCGCCCTTGTTTTGACGATCCTTGAGGTGCTGGCCCCGGGCTTTGTCCTGCTGGGGTTCGCCATTGGCGCGGCGCTGGTGTCTGTTTTGGTTTGGCTCAACGTCGGCCAGTCGTTGATCTGGCTGTCACTCTTGTTTGCTGTGGCGTCACTTGTTGCGTGGCTTGTGCTGCAATAGACATCTTTCTGATCTGTCAGCGTACCAAGCTGTGTATGCCATTCAGCCTTTTTCAGGCACCAAAAAGCTAACTGCGACAGCGGAGAGTGCTACCATGCCTGAAGCAATACCAAGCATCAGGGGCAGTCCCCCGATTTGATAACTAAGCCCTGATGCAAGTGTCCCTATCAAACGACCTGCGGCGTTCGCCATATAGTAAAACCCGACGTCCATCGTAACTCTTTCAGCCTCGGTAAACGACAAAATCAAAAAAGAATGAAGCGAGGAGTTCACTGCAAAAAGTGCTCCGAACATCAGCAGACCCCCGATAATGGTCAGAGTCAGCCAGGTTTGCGGACCATTTGCTATTAGTGTCGCCCCTGCCAACACCGCAGGTATCATCGCAAGCGCCCAAGCCCAACCACGCGCTGCACTGATAAGCTGTGAAGTGGAGCGCGACTTGGCACGCAATATCCGTGGGGCACTGGCTTGCACGAGTCCATATAAGATGACCCACACGGCCATAAACGTTCCGATCAAAAAGAATGCTGTGCGGTTGCTGTCCGTCGTGCCGTCCGACAGAACTGCATAGAAGTAGATCGGGATGCCGACCACGAACCACACATCCCGCGCCCCAAACAGAACCACACGCGCCGCACTAAGCCAGTTGATATTCCGGTCTTTTGAAAAGACCTCGGTGAACTTCGCATCCTTGCGGCCCTTAGGCAGGCCGACTGGCATAAACATCAGAACTGCCATTAGGATCACAGCTAGAACGACCGCCATTCCGAGCACCGCACCTACGAAGCCCACCGTTGCCAAGAGCGCAGCGCCCAACAGAAATCCCACACCTTTGACCATGTTTTTGGAGCCTGTCAGCAGTGCGACCCAGCGAAATAATCCGACATCCCCCGTGGGCGCGAGCAATTTTACGGCAGATTTAGACGACATCTTGGCCAGATCCTTTGCCACGCCACTGGCGCCTTGTACCAGCATCACAAACGCAACTGATGCGCCGACACTCCAAGACGGGTTAAGTTGCGCTAACGCCAATAGTGCGACAACTTGCAATGCTAACCCCGTATAGAGCGTTGATGTCAGACCAAACCGCGCTGCGATCCAGCCCGCGCACAGGTTTGTCACGATCCCCGCGATCTCATAAAGCACAAACAGATAGGCCAGCTGTACTGGCGAAAAGCCTAAGGTATGGAAATGCAGCAACACCAGCATCCGCAATGCCCCATCGGTGAGCATAAACGCCCAATAAGCTGCTGTAACAGCGATGTAAGCCGACAGGCCTTCGGGCCGCGCTGACATCAGAGGCTGTCCCCAACCATGCACGCAACATCAACCAAGCGGTGCGCATAACCGACTTCGTTATCGTACCACGCGTAGATTTTCACCTGCGTGCCGCCTACAACCATGGTCGATGGTGCATCTACAATGCTTGAGCGTTCGTCATTTGTGTAATCTGTCGACACCAGTGGGCGTTCTTCGTATCCAAGAATCCCGCTCAACGTGCCCTCGGACGCAGTTTTGAAAAGTGCATTCACTTCCTGTGCGGTCGTCTCACGTTCAACCTCGAAAACACAATCGGTCAGTGACGCGTTTAGCAATGGCACGCGAACCGCATGGCCGTTCAATCGCCCCGTCAATTCAGGATAGATCAGCGTGATCGCGGTGGCACTGCCTGTGGTCGTCGGAATGAGCGAATTCAGGGCTGATCGCGCGCGGCGCAAATCTTTGGCCGGGCGGTCCACTATAGTTTGGGTGTTTGTCACATTATGGATCGTTGTGATTGATCCGTGTTTGATCCGCAGATTTTCGTGGATGACCTTCACCACAGGGGCAAGGCAGTTCGTCGTACAGCTCGCTGCGGTCACGATACGGTGCCGGTCGGCCTCATAGATGCCGTGATTGACGCCATAGACAATATTGGCCGCATCGCCGTCCTTGACTGGTGCGGAGACGACAACCTTTTTGACTCCTGCGGCAAAATAAGGCGTCAGCTTGGCCTCGGTCTTGTAGACGCCGGTACAGTCGATGACCACATCGACACCGTCGAGCGGTAAATTAGAAATTTCTCGTGTGCCGATGAATGGCAAGCGTATCCCGTCAATGGTCACGCTATCATCGTCGTAGGTGAATGAGGCATCCCAACGCCCATGCACTGTATCAAACTCCAACAGATGAGCGTGCATTTCTGGGTCGCCAACCGCATCATTAATCCATGCGATTTTTGCACCACGTGCCAAGAGAGGTTTCAGCGCCAGTTTACCAATCCGGCCGAGGCCGTTCAGGGCGTAGACGGTCATTGGTCTATCCTTTTTCTTTGCTTCGGCCGATGTCATCCACGGCTTTTTGGAGGGAAATGAGATCGAGTGATGTAATCGGCAGGGCGGTAAACCCCATCATTCGGTTGCGTAGCGCGCGGTAGCTTTCCCGGAAAGCGAGGCCCTTTTCCGCATCTGTGCCCTCAACGCGGACTGGATCAGGTAGGCCCCAATGTGCGCTGATCGTTTGCCCCTGCCACGCAGGACATTCTTCGTTGGCGGCCTCGTCACAAACAGTAAAAACAAAATCAAGAACGGGCGCATTTTCGGTCTGAAACTCTTGGATATTTTTGGCGCGCAAACGAGATACGTCATGGCCGTTATGCACCAAAACCTCCAAGGCAAAGGGGTTGAGTTCTGACCGCGGCTTGGTGCCAGCCGAATAGACGTTGAAACGCTCTGGTGAGAGGTCCCTCAGAATGGCTTCGGCAAAAATTGACCGAGCCGAATTACCAGTGCAAATGAACAAGACGTTGAATTTTTCGTCCTCCTTACCAGAAATCTTCTCCCGTGGGTCACTATGGAAAGGAAGGCAGATCTCGGGCCGTCCCCGACAGCAGTCGTTCAAGATGAACCCAACCGTCGCTTTCGCCGCCTCAATATCAACCGAGTATCGTAGCGAGTTGCCAACCCGTTCTTGTTCTATCAATCCGGCTTGCATCAGCGCGGAAACATAGGTGGAGAGTGTATTGGCCTTAAGATCGAGCGCATTCGCCAATTCGCTTGCTGGAACATGATCCGGATAGCGCCGCATAAGCAGTCGAAACACTGCGAGACGGTTTGGATGTCCAAGCGTTGAAAGGCGTTTTGAAATCATAATATCCATAATTCATGAATAACTGAACTTATGAATTATACAAATGAAGGTTTTGTAACAGAGAGCCGTGCTTTGGATGAGGTGCCCCTAGTTTCCTAGACGCCCGCCATGTTCATTTTGTGCTGTTTCATTTCATAGTCAACTGGTGACAGCATGCCGTTGTTCGTGTGCTTACGTGTCGGGTTGTAGAACATCTCTATGTAGTCGAACACGTCCTGCCTTGCGGCGTCGCGCGTGAGATATGTTTGCCGTCTTATCCTTTCCCGTTTTAGGAGCTGAAAGAAGCTCTCAGCGACAGCATTGTCATGGCAATTGCCCCGCCTGCTCATGCTGGCGTCCAGGTTGTGTTTGCTAAGGAAGGATTGCCACTCTGTGCTGGTGAACTGAGAACCTTGGTCGGAATGGATCATCACCTTCTGTTTTGGGTTGCGCCGCCAAACAGCAGCCAACAATGCCTGTAGGGCAAGGTCTGTTGTCATGCGAGACTGCATCGACCAACCGACGACACGCCGTGAGAACAGATCGATCACAACAGATAGATACGACCAGCCCTCATGTGTTCTGATATAGGTGATGTCGGTCACCCAGATCCGATCAGGTACATCGACCTCAAACTGCCGATCCAATGTGTTGTCGGCGACAACAGCAGGCTTGCCGCCATAACGACCAGGGCGGCGTTTGTAGCCGATCTGCGCCGCTATGCTCGCTAAGCTGGCCAACCGCGCAACACGGTTCTTAGAACATGTTTCGCCTTGATCCAGAAGATCATCCACTGCCCGGCAGTGTATTGCGCAGCAATGCACGAGAGGGGTGCAGCTTGCGATACCCATAGACCTTGCCGCTGTCAGCCCACGCCTGTTTGATCAGGTCAGTCTGACGCGCATCTTCGAGCGCACGCTGGCTTAACGGTTCTTTAACCCATGCGTAAAAGCCGCTGAAATGCACAGCCAGCACACGACACATTGACCGAACAGAAAACTCTGCGCGGTGGGCCTCTATAAACGCATACTTCACTGAGACTCGCGCGCGAAGTATGCGGTCGCCTTTTTTAAGATTGTCCGCTCCTCGGTCACGCGGGCCAGTTCACGCTTGAGTCGCCTTATCTCAGCAGCCTGTTCGGCAACCTCTGACCGAACGCGTGGGGACTTCGCAAACTGGGCCTTCCAAGTGTACAGCGACTTGGTGCTGATCCCGAGCCGCTCAGCCACCTCGCTGACCGCGTAGCCACGCTCAACAACCTGCACCACAGCGTCCTGTTTGAACTCGTCTGTAAACCGTATTCCCTTATTCATATCCGTCTCTCCTTAGTTCTAAAATTACCAAGCAAAGCGTCTAAAAATCTAGGGGCACCTCATTACTGCCAGCCGTCAAGTTTGTACAAACGTCTATATTTAAATTACGAGTTCTGGCCACCAAAAGTAAAAACTCGAATATTTTTCTTCAAAGCTTCGTTTTAACGCGTCAAACTTACCCACGCATCGTACTGCGAAAGAAACACTTTGCCGTTGATGTCACCGATTAGATGAGATTTTTTTAATCGATCCATCACCGGGCCTTTGACCTCGGAAAGGTGCAGCCCTACTCCCATGTCAATCAATCTCAGATTGATTGCTTCAAGGCTTTCTAACGCAGAAAAATCTACTTCATTGACTGCTGAAAACATCAAAACGACATCCTTAATATCGCACCCTGCCGTCACCCGGGACTGAACCAAATCTTCAAGAAAACGCGCATTTACGAAATATAGGCTTTCATCCACCCGCAGTGTCAAAATATGTGGATTGGTCTCAACTGCATGCCTTTTCACATTCCGAAAATGTTGTGTGCCAGAAACAAGCCCAACCTCGGCCACGTGAGGCCGGGACGTCTTGTAGAGATGCAAAAGTATGGAAATACCTACTCCGCTTGCTACGCCAACTTCCACGCCCATGATCAACGTCAACGCTATGGTCGCCGACACAGCTATGAAATCCGCGCGCGCGTAGCCCCAAGTTTTTCTGAGGATTGAGAAATCCACCAATGACAGGACCGCGACGATAATTGTCGCGGCAAGAGTGGCATTGGGTAAATAGTAGACTAATGGCGTCAAAGCTAAGGCCGCGACAGCTAAACCGATGGCAGTAAAAATGCCCGCCGCGGGTGTTTCGGACCCTGCGTCAAAATTCACAACTGAACGTGAAAAACCACCTGTGACAGGAAAGCCTCCAGTGAATGCGGCACCAAGGTTTGCGGCTCCTAGCCCAATTAGTTCTTGATCCGGGTCAATCCTTTGACGCTTCTTGGCCGCTAACGTTTGTGCAACCGAAATACTTTCCACAAAGCCAATTACGGATATCAGAATTGCCGGCACGAGCAGAGTTTTAATCAAGTCAGGGGAAAGTCCCGGAACTGTAAACGGCGGCAGGCTTTGAGGCACGTCGCCAACGATTTTAACCCCCATCCCATGAAGATCAAAAGCCCAGACTGCCATCGTTGTTGAGGCCACCGCAGCAACAGGTCCTGCTTTTGCCAACAGATCAGTCATCAGTGGACCCATACCAAGCCGTTTTAACAATGGTTTTAAACTGCCGCGGACCCAGAATAGAAAACCTGTTGCGCTCAGACCAATGACGACAGTTACCAGATTTATCTGATCCAAATGAGCCACGATCGAGCCCAGCATTTCAGGTAGAGTATGCCCATGAGCGCTAATACCGAGAATGTGTTTGAGCTGGCTTGTGGCAATCAAAATACCAGACGCAGTGATGAAGCCAGCAATGACTGGGTGACTGAGAAAGTTCGCAAGAAACCCAAGCCGTAGAACGCCCAAAAGTACAAGAAATGCTCCTGAGAGCCCAGCTAATGTAAGTGCTGCAACAGCATATCCGGCGGTGCCAGTTTCTGCGACTTGCCCAATTGCAGATGCTGTTAACAACGACACAACAGCGACAGGTCCAACTGCTAACGCTTTGGATGTGCCAAAGATCGCATAAAGAACAATCGGTGCGATTGAGGCATAGATCCCAGCCTCAGGAGGTAGGCCAGCCAACAGCGCATAAGCCAGAGATTGTGGGATCAGCATGATTGTGACGATTACTGCAGCAATCATATCATTTGAAAAAGCTGAACGGTCGTAGCGCCGCCCCCAGTCTAGGATCGGCAAATAACGTGCAAAATAGGTCATTGATTTGTTCAGTCTATAATGGGGAAACCACATCAGGATGCGGCTTCCCTTGGTATATCTCTGGGTGCTGCAGATGCATCACTCTGCCGGTGTCTTAAGCTTCTCTGGTGTTGCCATCCATTCCTTACCTTTCAGCATGGCCTGCCAGTAGATAGGTGGCAGCATCTTTTCCTTCAGAAACCATGCAGCACGGGTTGGTTTGGTACCGTTGAGAAGAAAAGAGGGAAAGCTTGGCTTCAACACACCGCCATAACCAAACTCTGCCAGAACAATCTTGCCGCGCTCGACTGTCAGTGGGCAGGAGCCGTACCCGTCATAAGCAGACACCGGCGAACTGCCCCGAATATCCGCAACAATATTGTCGGCTACGGTGGGTGCTTGTTTGCGCGCTGCCGCCGCTGTTTTGGCATTTGGTGCATTCATTACATCCCCCAAAGACCAGATGTTGTCATACGATTTGTGCCGTAATGTCGCCTGATCCACATCAACCCACCCTGCGGCATCTGCAAGTGGCGAGACGCGAATGAAGTCTGGTGCAGATTGAGGTGGGCAGACGTGCATCATATCAAAATCAACAGTGATCGTCTGAACATCAGTATCTGGTTTGCGTACCTCGAAAGTCGCAGTTTTTGCAGAGCCGTCAACAGACACCAGGTTGTAGAAGTAGTTCAGTGTTGCGTCGTATTTTTCGATGTATTTCATCAGTGCGGGAACATAATCCTTGACGCCGAATAAAGCGCCGCCTGCATTCATGAACTGAATATCGATATTCTTGAGAGCGTTATTGCGGAACCATGCATCGCCAGACAAATACATCGCCTTTTGTGGCGCACCTGCGCATTTGATAGGCATCGGTGGTTGCGTAAATAAAGCACGTCCTTGTCTTAATCCTTGAACCAACTGCCATGTGTATGGTGCAAGGTCATAGCGATAGTTTGACGTCACACCATTACGGCCCAAAGTATCTTCAAGCCCCTCGATTGCAGCCCAATCAAGTTTCAGTCCTGGGCAGACAACCAGACGATCATATTTGATGACACGGCAGCCCTCGATAATGACTGCATTTTTTTGTGGTTCAAATGCCGCAACAGCCGCCTTGATCCATTTTACACCTCGTGGGATCAGCGA
>Ga0209137_1002224_pt1 | contig 17361 bp, 19 predicted proteins | sample SaaInl5LU_22_DNA_FD_184642 | JGI IMG/M metagenome (GOLD analysis project Ga0209137, IMG submission 184642) | Marine microbial communities from expanding oxygen minimum zones in the Saanich Inlet - ESP_105LU_22_DNA (SPAdes) (version 2) | ecosystem: Environmental > Aquatic > Marine > Intertidal... | reverse complement strand
AATAATTATAAAAAAAAAAAAATTGATTAGTATTTTTAGTTTTCTATATAATATACTAAACTAAAAATGGAGAATAATTATATTAAAGTTAAGGTTAAGTCGTTAAATCATGATGAGGTGTGTTCTATTTACAACCGAATTAAGAAAACCGAAATGCTGCCTTTAGAAAAATTAAATCGAGCAGAAGGGGGATTTAAATTAGAGATTGCAGAAAAACAAAATCTATCCATTGATGCAAATGAAAAATGCAAACAATTACGTTGGTATCGTGGTTTTCTTAAACCATATCAAAATTATCTCGGATTTGACAGAGAAGAATTAGATACATTGCATTCAGCTTTATCCGAACATCTAGGTGTGGAAGACGTGGAATGGCACAAAAACATAAGAGTAAATTAATTTAAAATTTTTAAAAAAAAAAAAGAATTAGATAATATATTATTTTTATTTATTTTTTTGTATTTCATTTGTATGAAGATTTTAGTAACTGGGGGATCAGGATTGGTTGGAAATGCAATACAACATTTAGTGAGAAACAAGGAAAATAACTATTTATTTTTAAATAAATAAAATCTGCGATTTAACTGATTTTAATCAAACATTATATATTTTTAAATCTTTTGAACCAGATTATGTCATTCATTTAGCCGCATAAGTTGGAGGATTGTATAAAAATATAAATAATAAAGTAGAAATGTTTTAAAAAAATCTGTTATTTAATATGAATGTAATGAAAGCGTCATATGAATGTAATGTGGATAATCTAATATGCTGTTTATCTACATGCATATTTCCTGATCAAACCACCTACCCAATAAACGAAACTATGCTTTATAGTGGCGAGCACCATTTTTCAAATGATGCTTATGCATACGACAAAAGGATGTTAGAAGTTCAATGTAAAATATATAGAGAACAATATGGAAAAAACAATGTATGTGTAATACCCACGAACATTTATGGAGAGCATGATAATTATTCATTAGAAGATGGACACGTTATTCCCTCTCTAATCCATAAATGCTTTATTTGTAAAAATGAAGGAAAACCCTTTGTAGTTATGGGTACAGGAACTCCACTTCGACAATTTATTTATGCAATTGATTTAGCAAAACTAATATTAATTATTTTAAATGATTATAAATGTAATGAATCTATTATTTTATCTGTGTCTGAAAATGAAGAAGTTAGTATTAAAGAAGTAGCCACTATTATTGGAAATAAATACAATTATGCGGACCATATCATTTTTGATGAACCCTATTCTGATGGACAATATAAAAAACAGCAGACAATACAAAATTATTAACATTTTTAAGAAATAAAAATATAGATTTTGAATTTACTAACATAAAAGAAGGAATAGAAAAAACGATAGATTGGTTTATCCAAAATTATGAAAAAGCAAGGAAATAAATAAAAAATATTAAATTTTAATTATAGAAAATTAAACAAACAAATTATTCATATTAATAACTTCAATTTTTTCTTCGGAAGGAATAAGTCTGAATAACAACTTTCCAAATTCTTCACTTCTAAATCGTACCGAATAGTCTTGCTGAATACTATTTCTCCCAATACGTCCTAGAGCTTGAATAAGTTTTTCTTGAGATAATATTAAATCCTTACCTAGTATTCCATGACAAAATTGATAATTTGTGCCATAAATGTAGTCTGAGTCAGCAATGATTAAGAATAACTTTTGCTCAGTAGACAATCGTTTGATAATTTCTCTATATTCTATGTTATCATGATTTGTAAAAACACCAATACCCATTACCAACAATATTTTCCAAGCATTTTGAATAGGTAAAAGCATAATTGTTTTAATATCAGAATCATCAATATTACAAGAGAACGATCGAAATACTTTATTGGACTTGTACCATTTTTTCAAATGTTTTAATTTATTTGGAATGTAAATTTCATCAAGTGTTGCATTTTTTACTTGATTACGAAGTGAAGTAATTTTTTCTTGAAGTTCACTTACTTTTTTATTTTTATAAATTTTTTCTTCAGAAACATTATTTTTCTTTTTACCATCATTTCCGGAATCGTTTTGGGTTTGCAATTTTTGTACTTCCGCTTCAACTAAAGTTTCCACTTCTTGAATTTTAGTAAGAATCTTTTCATTAAAACCAATTTTTTCATATAAATTTTGTAGCACACTTTGTGGAATTGCTGCTTGTGAAATGCAAAAAGCAGATATCTTATCCATGGCATTCGTAATAAATATAGTTGGACCATCCGTAAAACTATAAGCGTCAGAAGTCGTTATGTAAACAGAGCATTGATTTTTAATTTCGGTAGGAAGACTAGCTTGCCGAACTATTGTTTGAGAAGAGGCTGAGCTTTGACATCCAGGTCCAATACTATTATTTTTCTTGATGATGTTTTCAGAATTAGGATTATTAGATATTTGATTATATTCAATTTTTCGTGTTTTAATCATTTTAAAGTGAATAAAGGTTGATCCCCACGTTCCGGAAACTATATTATCTAGACAATCTAAATAGTGATCTTTTAATTTACTCATGGTTAAATCCGCAATTGTTTCAAAGTTGCAATATATAAAGGAACTTCGGCGTATAAATTTATTTTTTTCCACAAATAGTATAAATTGAATACATTCATTCAAATCCATATATCTTAATATTGATTTATTAGATTTAATAGTTTGAATACTATCTTTCACTTTTTCATAATCCTCATACATCAAATGGGGTAATATAGCATAACCATCTGGATCTATTAAAGAAATAGATTTAACCGAATCGTAACTAGAGACATTATGAATCGAACAAGGAACGTCAATTGAATCACACTTAGCTTTAAAAGATGATAATACAGGAAAGATCTCATTTTCAGCGGGTAGAGTAGCTGATGAAAATACAACATTTTCAATAAGGTTTTCCTTCCAATTATTAGAAATAATATCATGTAATTCGTGAGATTGGTAATCTAGGGATATAGTCGGTTCATCCCAATAGGTTATAATGTCACGATTTAAATTGAACGCAAGCATATAATGCATGGCAGGCAAATAAGACTTTAGATCACAAATGATAATTTCTACCTTATCACCCACAGAATTGTCGACTTTAAAAATTCCGCCTGTTTTATAATTTTTTGTGAAATCGGAGGCTGCGTAATAATGAAGTCGTATATCGCCTGCGTCTGAACAACCAAAAGCAAAAGCTATCTTTTTTCCTACAGAAATAGCTGCTTTCGCTAAGGCCAATCCAACGTGTCGGGCCGCACAAACAAATATTATTTTATATTTAGACGCAAGTCCCAGTGGAGTTAGAGTTTTGCCAGTTCCAGTTGGAGCAGTGTAGAGAACCAAATTGTTGTTATAGGATTCCAATCTTTCGGCTGGTGTCGAATTAAATATAGAGAATATTTTTTTCTGGTGAGAGTATAATTCTTTATCTTTGTATTTTAATATGTCTTTGTTATTTTCAATTAGTTGTACTGCATTCGATAAATAATCTTTCAAAGTGTATTTATCACTATAATGATTAAGAATAGTTTGAATAGCCTTTACCACAAATTGATTTACATTACATATTTTATAAGTTAACAAATGGTACAGGGTATAATAATGGAACATAAATTTATTAGCGTATTTTTCTCCACTAGTATATTTGAATAATTTTTCCAGATGACCAAGAAGAACAAATTCAAATATTTCCTCACTATGCTTTTTAATAGTTTGTGCATCCAAATTATTAAATCTTATTTGATCAGCTTTCTTCAAAGTAATTTTTGAAGCAGATGTATTGTCTATTTTGATACCATTCAGTTTTGTTAATTCTTCTATTTTTTTAGAAAAATAGACATTATAGGTATGAGCTTCGATTTTACTATCTTGAGGTAGCTTCATGAAACTATTGATTGATAAATTATGATTGACCGAATAATTAATGTTATTAGAACCTTTAATTATTAGATCAAGTATTTTTTTTTCATTTTCATCTACGGGAGTTTCAATTGACTCCCATTCAGCTTTTGTTAGTTTAAGTTGAGAAAGATCCATGATTACTTTATTTAAATATTTATAATAAATTATTTCCAAATCAATTTTATTTTAAATATTATAAAATTGATTTAAACTTAATTCCATTATATAAATCAAATAAATAAATAATGTCACTTACAAAAATAATTAGTATTGAAGGTAATATTGGCTCTGGTAAGTCAACCTTTTTACATTTTTTAAAAGAGAAATTTAATGGAAATTCTGACGTGATATTTTTAAGGGAACCGGTCGATGAATGGGAATCTATAAAAGACTCCGAAGGGAAAACAATGTTATGTAAATTCTATGAAAATAGTGAACGATATTCTTTTAGCTTTCAAATGATGGCTTACATATCTAGACTATCTATTATTATCGACGCAATAAAAAAAAATCCAAAAATGATTATAACCGAACGTTGTTTACTTACAGATAAACATATTTTTGCAAAAATGCTTTATGACGATAAAAAGATGGAGGACGTAGAATTTCAAATTTATAATAAATGGTTTAACGAATTTAACAAACAAGTACAAGTTACTAATATTGTATACATTAAAACAGATCCTGTAAAATGTTTTCAACGTATTAAGACTAGAGCAAGAGTGGGTGAAGATACTATTCCATTGGAATATTTAGAAAAATGTGATTTTTACCATGATCAGTTTATAGATAATTGTGAATCATCAGCAACCACAATTCGTCTAAATGGAAATATAGATGTAGACGAGTTATCAAAAGACAAAATATATGCGGATTGGGCTAAATCAATGAATATTTCCGAACTTGAAAGCAAAAGATTTAATTCGCCAAAACAACTTAATCTGTAATGTATAAATGATTGAATTTACTGAATGATTTAAATTTTAATAAATCATTTTCTTTTCCAATCGTAGGAAAATTTTCTTCGCCATAAATGTCTTGTAATAACAACCATTCAAATATCCCCCCTTTATATATAAAGGTATCTAATCCTAAGGAAGAACATTGATTGTATTTTTCAAAAATAGAGGTGTCATTACAATTTTTGCCATAAATAATCACTTTCTCTGTAAGACTTGTATTTTTTATTTTTTCGTTTAAAATGATTTCTTCTTTATTGGCTGGGATAGTTTTGGCAATTAAACATGATTGTTCTTGTAGTGGCAATGTATTGATGATTATATAGGATGAGGATTTAATTGCATGTTGTACATCCTCATAATTAACATGTGGAGTAGATTGTTTATTCCCCATATTAAAAATTATATTACTATTTATTTAAATTTTTTATTTATATTCTAAATTTACGTAAAAGTAATAGAAATCTCAACATCTTCTTTTTTAATACTTTTTGCAGCAGATATTGATAACTCTTCTCTTTTTTTCCTTGTTTTTTGATTATCTACTGAAGGATTGGCCTTTCTTTTACTTGTGCTATTTCGTCCATTCATATCGTTCTCTATATCCTTATGATTTTCAAGGATAAATTGTAATACTTTATTTTCAATTGCCCATTTAAAAAAATTCAATTGTCCTATTGTTGTTTCTATACTTTTGTTGTTTTTATAAGGTATACATATCCTTTCCCATCTGCAAAATGGGTCAAATCTTTTTTTGGAATAAGCTTTAAGCTTAAGTTTATAATCTATATACACATTAAAGCGGGACTTGTGCCCTTCGACCTCATATATAGTAAAATACTTTTTCGCATAATTAGTGGAAAACCAATCTACTATTCGTAAAGAAATTATTGAATCCCCTGTTATAATTTTTAACATTTGATTTAAATGATCATCATTGTTATAAAACTCTAATAAATTATGTAATAACAATTGATCTTGAGATGTATAAGATGCAGTAGAAATACTATTCATTATTTATATCATATTAATAAATATTTAAATACTTTATTTATTGTTTTTAATTTTTGATGTATTTATAGGTTTAAGATAGGTATCTCTATTTTGAATATCCTCTATATAAGTTTGAGATGAAAAGAAAGGATTAATATTAGTCTGAAACAACGGATCTCTTTCATTTAAACTATTAGAAATCTGTTCTCTATTATTCATTTCTTTTGTGGGTTGAATTTCTTCTATATCACACTTTATATTTTCCTTTAAAGAAGACTTTAAATTAAGTGTACCATTACTCCATTTCCAAAAGATCATAGAATAGATTTGTAAAATTAGTATCTATTTTTAACTTATAATAGTTAAACATTATACCATAAAACAACTAATCCAGCAGAACCTGCACCTCCTCCAGCTACTCCCTCTCCAGGTATTCCCCCTCCTCCTCCACCTCCTGCTCCATATCCAGTCCCAGTTGCATTGATTGGATATTCATTTGTAACACCTGCAGATCCACCAGTAATACTTACGGCTCCATTTCCTCCACCATAAAAGGCACTTGACGAGTTACTTTCTACTCCCCCACCTCCACCTCCTCCTGTATAAAATGATAAAACATTATCAATATTAACTACATTTCCATTTGTCCCATTATCCCCACTATCACCTCCAGCTCCATTGTTTCCTGCTAGACCACCATTACCATTCGATGATGTGGTTGCATTTTGTCCTTGAGCTCCGCCACTGGCAGTAACATAAGTGCCAAAGAAGGATTCTTCACCATTTTGATAACCATTAATATATAGACTTCCACCACTTCCAACTTGAACATTAACCGATTCACCTTTGCTTATTTCAAAACCAGAAGCAGATATATAACTTCCTCCAGCGCCACCTCCGCCGGAAGAATTATCTTGAGCATATCCTCCACCTCCACCTCCACCGACAGCAATTAAATTTAAAGTTTTTGCAGAAGGAAAAGTTAAGATGCAGGATGTATTTACCCATTCATTAGATGAACCAACTTGCTTTTGAGTTGAAAATGAATAAATTACATAATTATCCACGCTATGATTAATAATATTAATGTTAACTTGATTAGAAGCTACAAATGTTTTTGGAACAAAAACTTGAGATAAATCATAATTTGTGCCAGATATATCAGCAATATAGTTTACAGGTGTATCAGTAGATGTTAATGGAGTTGATAAAGGTACGAACATTTCACTTATATCAATAAGACTAGAATTATAGGGCAATAAGTAGTTTGTATAAAATGTAGGGCTAATTAACTCCGTATAAGATTCAAAAATTTCAGTTAAGTCTTTTGTGTTATTGGTATCTTTACCAACCAAGTAGTTCGTTGATGATGGGACTCCGGACATGTTCTATAACTTATAGAATGATTAAATATTTAACTTTGTTAAATTTAAATTAGATCCTTGAAAAAATTTATCTTTATCTTTGTTTCTTCTTTTTAAATTACAATGGAGACAAGACAATATTATATTATCCCTTGTATGACCAATAGAATTATTAATCCTATCTAAGGTCCATTGTTTTGGTTCTCTTACATATTTGTAAAATATCCAACACTTTTGGGAGCAATAAAAACATTCCATTTTGTTAGCATTCCATAGATTGAGAATATCTTCAAATTTAACTAGATGATCATTATTATAAATTTTTTTTCTTACGTCCTGTGCCTTGTAACCTGAAATTTTTCTATTAATATTTTGAATAATTTGATCGAATAATTTTGAATTATTCGTTTTTAATTTTTCTATGTCGTTTAACTCCATTATCATATTTTCATTTTCGGATTCAGTATATTCAAGATTATCCAATACTATCTTTTTTTCTTGAGGCTCTCTACTATCTAAATGTAGGACTTTTTTCATTTTATACTTATTTCCAGTACCAGAAATAGAGATTTGTTTATTCATTAATATAAATAGTTATAAAAAGAATTAAACGTAAACTAATATAAATATATAATGACTACTAAAGAGTTGAATGAGTTAAATAGTATAAAATATAAGTCTAATCTAAAATCTTTTTCCAGTTCTAATAAATTGGAAGAGGATTTAAATAATCTCGATTTATTTTTGGAAGAAGAAAAGAAAAATATTGTTTCTGAATCCTGGGGAAAAATGGATAAAAATGAAAAGTTGAAAAAGTTATTGGAGTTTGCGCAAATGTATATGATTGAGAAAGATCTAAATCAGGAAAAATATGATAAATTGGTGAATTTTTTATCGGATTGTGTTGAGAAGAAAAGATTAAATAAAACTAGAGATGTAATCTTTGACAAGAAGACAGGAATAATTAAAAACATACCCGGGTTAATGGTTAATAAGCAAAATAATTTTACTATAAAAAATTTGGATGTAAAAACCAGTACAATACGATGTTTAAACACAAAAAAAACAATCAAAAAAACACATCCGATATAGTTTATAATTAAAATTGAATATTTATTTATATTTAGACATTAATTAATATAAATAAATATATAAATGAATTATTTACCTGATTTACATAATATGTATGAAGAAATATTAACTGATGATTATTTGAAAAAGGAGGAAAAAAGAGATTTGGAAGAAGTAATAATAAATATTATAATAGATTATCTGTCAACGAATCCCACTGCTATTGCGGAAGAAGACTTTTATAATTTATTGGAAGATCACATAGAGGAACAAATTTCCATTATTAATGAAAATTTTGCAATTAATGAAGTATTGGCAGAAGAATTAGAAGATTTTATCAACCAATGCATAGACACTTATTTTCAAATTGCGGACGTACCTAGGTCTTACACGAATACATTTGAAAATGAAAAGGTAAATATACCAAAAATAACTGAAAAAATTGACTTTTTGAGAAGTATTCCTCAACCTGTTCAACGAACAAACGAATGGTATACAGCTCGATATCAGTTATTGACCGCTAGTAATGTATACAAAGCTTTTGAAAGTGAAGCAATGCGTAATCAATTAATTTATGAAAAATGTAAACCATTAGTAATTTATGAGCCTGGTGAAAATAGCCGAGTTAACACAGACTCTACCTTGCATTGGGGGCAAAAATACGAACCTATTTCGGTTATGATTTATGAAAATTTATATAATACTAAAATAGAAGATTTTGGGTGTATACCTCACCCTGTTTTTAAATTTTTAGGCGCGTCTCCTGATGGAATTAATGTTGATAAAAAGAATGGTAGGTATGGAAGAATGTTAGAAATAAAAAATGTGGTGAATAGAGAAATTACTGGGATTCCAAAAAAAGAGTATTGGATTCAAATGCAGCAACAAATGGAAGTGTGTAATTTAGAGGAATGTGACTTTTTGGAAACTAAATTTAGTGAAATTGAGGTAGACGAATTCTACCAATGTAACAATATTTATAAAGGTGTTATCATGTATTTTAATACCAACACTGGAGAACCCAAATATTTATATATACCTTTGGAATTAAAAACCAAAGATGAAGTAAATGAATGGACAAAAAATCAATTGCTCAAAATGCCAAAAGAAGAATTTACCTGGGTTAGCAATCTGTATTGGAAATTGGAAAAATATAGTTGTGTTTTAGTGCCGAGGAATCACAACTGGTTCAATTCCAATGTACAAATACTAGTCGAGTTATGGGAAATTATAACAAAAGAACGTGTAAGTGGGTATGAACATAGACAGCCTAGGAAAAAAGAAAAAAAAACAGAAAGTTGCGCAGAAGAAATTCCTCCTACTTCAGGTTGTCTTTTAAAAATTAATAAAGATAATAATAAGGTTGCAATAACAAATTAATTTTACTTCTATAATATCCAATTCTTGCTCCTGGGCCTTTTTTTACCGGTGGTAAAGGCTTTGATACATTTGATTTTACCTTTTTATCCTTATACAAGGCTCCACACATATCTGCTCTTACGCATTGTCCTATATCTGGATTTTTCATGTAGCGTAGGTTGTTTGTAATTTGTTTATAGGAGCCAAGAGGTAAAACTGGATAATACCACCAAATTTGGAAATAATTATCATTAGATACTCCTTTTCGACCTGTTAATGGGTAATCTTTATTTAAAAGAGGTTCCATATCTTCATAAGGATAGGCTCCTGCGTTTTCCATGGTGGGAAGCATATTAGAAAATAAATCCCGTTGCTTACTTCTAAAAAAATTATTCTTATATAAATAATAAATCCACCACCATAATAAAACAATAAATACAATAATTACTATACATGGTCCCAATAAGTTATCTTTCTTAATTGATTTAGGCATTTATATTAATAGTGAATAATAAATTTTGAATTAAATATATTATTCTATAATTAGATAATGAAAAGAAAACTAGATGACAAAGCCGAAGACACTGAACCTACTAAATTTTTTAAAAAAGAATTAAAAGTAGAAATAGATTTCGATGATGCAAGTAAGGAATGGTTAAAAAACAAGAAAAAATTAGGAAACGGCTGTTATACTTATAAAACAACTAGAGCTTATAAATATTAACAATATTCCAAGTCTTGCAGTGACAAAATTAGAAGGCATTTTTGTTTTAAAATGACGTCAATTTTTAATATTAAACAAACCCCTTTCGATTTTCCTTTATTAAGAATTATTATAATTAATAAATCTATTTAAGAAAAATTTTATAAATTTTGGGTGTGATTTATATATTAAATATTTTTCTATTTGTTACCTAGAAGACAATTATATACCCAAACATCTTTTACAAGTTGGTGGCAGAATGGAAAGAGTTTGTGAAATTAAATTAATTTTACTCGACCAAATAAAGACAATAAGAAAAATTAGATTTCAGGGGTTTGGATACTCGATAAAATAAAAAACTAAACCAATAAATTAATATTCCAAATCTTCCAAATCTTGCAAATGCCAATACTCTGATGCACCACAAGGTAATGGCCTTCTAATGATAAAAGGCATTTTTTTCTCTTTTAATTCTAATTGTGCTATTGTGTACCCATCAATCACTTTTTCTGGAACATCTACAAAAGGTAATGCCCCTGCATTAATTTGCTTGGCACGTAATCCTAATATTTTAGTTTTTTCATATTTTGTCAAATAAGGATTTGTTTGGTGGAGATCATCTACAATATGACCATCTTTATTTCTAAAAACTTTTGCTAAATTTTCAATTTCGTCATAATTGTGTCGTTGTGATTCAGGATGGGTTTGTTGAATAAAATTAGAATTCAATTCGCGATCAAATTTTTTTAGGTATAATTCATTATTGTCCTCGTCTTCGTCATCATCACTACCTTCATCCTCACCTTCTTCTTCCTCTGGTTGATTTTCATATTCAAACAAGGGAATATTCATTTGTTTTTTAGATTCCTTCTCTATTCCTTTCTCTTCATCATCATCTGGAAGATCTTCTCCATCAAATTCTTCTTCATCATCTTCGTCTTCTTCTTCGTCATCTTCAATTTCTTCATCTAAATTATCATTATCCTCTTCATTTTCATCGTTATCTTCATCTGAGTTAATTATGTTTTGTAGAGGATTAGAGGATTTAACTTTGGTAACTCCCTTTTTTTTTTTAGATGAATATATTTTGTCTTCTTCTGATTGAATACTTTTTTCTTCATCAGAATTATATTCGTTATCTTCGTCATCAAAATAACTCGACATATTATTATAATATATTAATAATAAGTTTATATTATTTTTCAATTTTAAATAAAAATAAAAAATAATATTTAATGTCCTACTCTATATCCTCTTTTTTCTAGCATTCGTTTAGCCCTTCTGGCAACACTTGTATAAACAGATCTGTGTCTAGTGGGTCGACTTCCTTTGTAGTACACTCTTCTGGTTCCATTTTTGCTTTTATAAGTTACATATTTTCCTTTGGATTTATAGCTACCTTTAGGTTTACCCCATTGTTTGGCTCTAATATAAGCTGCCCATAATCCTTTATCGTTTACATGGCAAGTGCCTTTTGCACAAATTGGAAAATCAGGATGTTGCCGATCAGAACTTTTACCATATTTTTTAATTGTTCCTAAAAAACATTTTTTACCGCACTTTCTGTACATTTCGGTCCTTTCTCTTCCTTTGGGTTCAATTTGTGCCCATCCTTTCCAGGGAACGGCTTTTCTTGTTTTAAAACCTCTTCTCATTATATTATAAAAAAAGATTATATTTTTATTTAATTCTTAATAATAATTATTAATAGTCTTTTTGTATTTGCCAAGCATTGTCACACGATGCACACAAATATACATATTTCATTTGAGATTCATCATATCGTAAGTAAATAATTTCTTTATTCTTACCTTCTTTATTTCCTGGACAATTTTCATTAGGACAATTTATATCATTGACTCGAGGTAAAGTCGGATCCATTTTAGTAAACTTGTTTATGTAATAATGAAATTGTTTATCACTTTTTTTAAACTGGGACGAACTAAGGACAATTGTCTCTTGTGAAAAATTTTCTTCTTCATTTCCGCAATTTCTACAATAATAAATTAACTTGTTTTCATTTTCATCTTTCAACCGAATATAATACATGTTTTCACAAATTGAACAAAAATGCATAATTACTTTATATACTTCTAAATAGATATATTTAAATTTCAATTTTATTTTTAATATTATATAATTCTTGTAACAATGTGGTATAGTTTAAATTTAAACTAAAATGGTATAAATTGATTGTTATAGCCTTATTATTTATATATGTTTTTTCTAATTCTTCACACTTTGAAATTACTTTCAGTAAGTTTTCTTTCATTTTTTCATTAATTATATCTTTAAATATTTCAAATTCTGAAAGTATGTATTTTTTGTTAAATATTCCTAAAAAAGCAATTTTATAATTAGCATATTCAATAATTTGGTTATAACTTTTTACACAAGGATTATCTTCTTTTATGTATGGTTCGTTTAAATAGGGATTGTTATTTAGGATCGACGATAGTGTTAGCAAAATACTAGAAATTGTATGAACAGATGTCCACGGATCTCCAGGCCAAGTGTTCAATGCCGATAAACAAACTTTGCCATTCACGTATAAATTGGGATTAAAACGTACCTTCTCTCCTTGAGTACAAAAAGTCACTTTTGGTGGTGAAAAAGGATAATCGTTTGCGAATACTAAATTGAAAAAGTAGAAACCATACTGATATGGAGTATCTAATGGTCCAATTATCATAGCCTTACCATTATAGATATTTTCCTCATTATGTAAATAATAAATGCCATTTGTTTCGAGTGGATTTTTAATTATTTCTTTTACATCTGACAGAATTCTCTTAATTGCCGTATTAAATTGACTCATTTATCGTAATTAATATTTTGTTTTTATATTATAAAATCGTAATAAAACAAAATTCTTTTTATTTTTTTTATAAAAAAAATGAAATAGAAAAATCTCCTATTATAATATCAATATATGTATAACATGAAGTCAACTAATTATTCATTTTCCAACTATTTATCATCTTATTCCATTAGTAAATTGAAAGATAAATCAGTTCCGATTACTAATACTAGGATTGGTGATAAAGATTCTAATGTCTATGGCGGTTCTTATTCTATTCAAGATGATAAATATCCGGAATTTTTAAATAAATATTATGATTTTGTGATTGATAAAAAAGGAAAGGAATATTTAACTGAAAAACAACTTGATGAAAATTGTCCAATTTTAGTTGACATTGACTTCCGGTATAGTTTTGATGTAGGGGAGCGTCAGCATACAACCGACCATATAATTGATTTACTTCAACTATATTTAGAAGATTTAAAGAAGCTTGTTATTTTTGATGATAATGTCACCTTTCCAATCTATATATTAGAAAAAAAAAATATTAATAAAGTCACAGAAAAGGAAATTACGAAAGACGGAATCCATATATATATTGGAATTCAATTATGTCATCTCCTTCAATGCTACCTTCGAGAAAGAATAGTAGAAAAAGTACATACTATTTGGTCTTCTCTTCCTATAACCAATGATTGGGATTCTGTTTTCGACGAAGGTATTAGTAAAGGGTCAACTAATTGGCAATTATTTGGATCTCAAAAACCGAATCATCAACCTTATGAACTAACTTATATTTCTAATGTAACGTTTGATAGCACAGATGGAGAATTTTGTTTTCAACCCGTTAATATTTGTGATTTTGATATGAAATCCAATATTCAATTGTTGTCAGCTAGATATAAACATCATCCAAATTTTGAATTAACTGCTTTTGCTAATCAATACCTTATTGATGAACAATTGAAAAAGAAACGCAAAAAACCAACTCTGGTTGTTGAAAATAATTCCAATATTTCTTCCCACAGCTCAGAATTTGTTCCTATATCTGATATTGTTGATGCTAAATCTCTCAATAATGCTATTGAATCTTTATTGAACTGCTTTAAATCAGATGAATTTGAACTTCGAGAATTACATGAATACACGCAAATTCTACCTGCTCGATTTTACGAACCAGGATCTCATCTTGAAAATAGGAAGGTAGCTTTTGCTTTAAAAAATACTGATGAAAGATTATTTTTAAGTTGGGTAATGCTAAGAAGCAAAGCCAGTGATTTTGATTATGGAAGTATTCCTGATTTGAAAAAGCAATGGGACTACTTTTCCTTCCGTAAAGATGGAGTCACTAAAAAATCTATCATGTATTTTGCAAAACAATATTCTCCAGAAGAATATGAACGGGTTAAAAAGAATACTATTGATTACTATGTTGAAGAAACTATGAAGACAGGAACCGATTTTGATTTTGCTCTTGTTCTATACCAAATGTTTAAAGATAAGTATTTATGCAGCAGCATAGTTCAAAAAAAATTTTATGTGTTTTGCAATCATCGGTGGGTACTTGATCAAGGTAACTCTCTTAGATTAGCGATTTCAAGTGACATGTTTGCATTATACCAAATCAAAATGAATAAATTTTGTAACCAGATGCAGCAATATCCAGATGATGACCCAGCCTATAAAGATTTAAAAGAAAAACTAAGGACGTTAATTTTAATTTCCAAGACTTTAAAAATGTCCCAACATAAAAACAATATAATGAGGGAGGCAATGGAATTATTTTATGATAAAGATTTTATTCGTAAACAAGATTCCAACAAATATTTATTGTGTTTTAATAATGGTGTTGTTGATTTCAAATCGAAAGAGTTTCGCCCCGGCTATCCCCACGATTATATCACAAAATCCACTCATTTGGACTTACCAGAACTCTCAGAATTAGAAAATTCAGATAATAAGGAAACGATTGAAAAAATAGAGTACTTTATGCATACATTATTTCCAAAGGAAGGTCTTAAAAAATATATGTGGGATCATTTAGCTTCAGTTCTTATTGGATTTAAAAAAGAACAAGTATTTACTATTTATAAAGGAAGTGGATCCAATGGAAAATCTATTTTAACTGATTTTATGGGAAAAGTACTAGGTGACTATAAGGGTACTATCCCTATTACATTAGTTACTGACAAGCGTGGCTCTATTGGAGGTACCTCTTCTGAATTAATATCTCTTAAAGGTGTTCGGTACGCTGTTATGCAAGAACCATCCAAAGGAGCTGTATTAAATGATGGAGTAGTAAAAGAAATAACAGGTGGAGATCCTATTCAAGCGAGAGCGTTATATTGTGAATCTGAAGTTTTCGAATTACAAGCCAGTTGTGATGTATGTACGAATTGTGATATAGATATTAATTCTACAGACGATGGAATAATGAGGAGAATGCGGTATGTGCCATTTATGTCAAAATTTGCTTCTACTGGGGATGAGTATACCGATGATACGCCATATGTTTTCCCCAAAGACAAAACTTTGAAGGAAAAACTACCGCAATGGGCACCTTTATTTGCTGCTATGCTTGTAAAACGTGCATTTGAAACAGAAGGAGTTGTAATTCCTTGCGAGGAAGTTCTTGCTTCTACACGCTTATATCGCCAAAGACAAGATACAATTAGCGCATTTATTAATGAAATGATTGTTCCTTCCAATGGACAATACCTTGGAAAACAAAGTGTAAATACTGCATTTAAGACATGGTTTCAAAGTAATTTCGGAAATAAAAAGATTCCCAAAGCAATGGAAGTTCATGATGCGTTAGATAAAAAATACACTAAGAAAAATAAGAAGAATCAATGGTTAGATATAATGATTCGCAATGATGAAGAGGATGAACTAGAAGAATAAATTAAAGAAAAAAATAAATAAGAATAATATTTTTTATTTATTTTAGATAGAAAGATAGGCATTTTGGGGAAAAAAATAATAAAACGTTTTACGGCCATTAACTAAAAATTTGTATAACATCGAGGTAATAGAAAATATAATAAAAGGATAAAAGTAAAATAAAAACAAAATGATAAACTTAATAGGAATTTTTAACTTTGGAGAAAACAAGACTTCTATACTAAGAATAATTACTGCTATAAAATATATCCATAATAATATAGTTGTCCACCCCTTAATTGAAACGAGCTCTTGATTTTCATAAAAAGATTTTCTATCGTTTGTAATAACTTCATGAACTTTATTCTCTTTTTCTAAATTCAAAAGTTCATCTTTAATTTTATACTCTTCTAATAATTCCAAAGTATTTTTAGAATTAATAATCTCGGTTTCTAAATATTGATTGGACTTTAAAACCAGAGCAATTTGTTCTTTAAATTTTTTTTCCATTTCATTAATTAAAGTATCGGCTTTTGTTTCCAATTCCTTCAATCTCATCTTATTGTATTTCGCTTCTCCATCTTTGAAAACTATATAATTCTTCTTGGCTTCTTCATATTGTAAAGGTGCAGTTTGTTCATTTGTTTGAGCATCCAAATATTCTTGTTTTAATTCTTGAACATGCTTTTCTCTTTGGCAAATTGGACCACATGTTAATGAGTCATTCGATTGATCAACTAAATTATTTATAAATGAATACAATTTTTGTTGGTCTTCCAATGAATAATTATTATCATTCATATTAATATAATTATATAAATTAAAAAGATACATAATTCGACATTCCAGAGGAAAAAGCTTCTATTTTATTGTTTACAAATATATTATCTTTCTTATTTGCTGCTGCTGTACTAGCCATTGCATATTTAGTAAGATTAGAGTTAACAAAGGATTCTTGTCCGGCAATCCCATTATCTACACATTTATTTATATCTGCGTCATAAGTTTGATTATCCGAACAGCACATAGCACCTACACATTGTCCTATCTTAGGCCTATCCCATGGATCCACAGGGTCCGAAGAGGAGGTGTTTGTATCAACATTTTTGGGATTAAAATACCAATTGTATTCATTATAATTCATATTATCCCTATTAAGTGAATCTATAATTTTATAAATGACAATTGATCCTCCTATAAGTATACTAAAAGCAACTACCAAATTAGCAATTACATCAGGTAAAATTCCTTGTTTATTTAAAGCTATAGCTATAATAATTGGTAAACACCAAAATGCAATCGTTTTCAAAATAGAGGTTTGA
>Ga0209137_1002221_pt1 | contig 17372 bp, 10 predicted proteins | sample SaaInl5LU_22_DNA_FD_184642 | JGI IMG/M metagenome (GOLD analysis project Ga0209137, IMG submission 184642) | Marine microbial communities from expanding oxygen minimum zones in the Saanich Inlet - ESP_105LU_22_DNA (SPAdes) (version 2) | ecosystem: Environmental > Aquatic > Marine > Intertidal... | reverse complement strand
TTCCTAATTCTGATGGTTTTATCTTCTCTAGTAATAGAGACGAAAATCATAATCGCCCTACACTTGAACCTGCTTTCTATGCGCAACCCTCAGCATTGATGTATCCGAAAGATTTGGATCATGGTGGCACTTGGTTTGCTGTAGATTCTGAACAAAAACAACTCTTTTGTGTCTTAAATGCAACAGGGCAACAGCCTAAAAATGTCAAAAAAATTAGCCGCGGACAATTACCAATAAAATTACTTTTGGGAGACAAAACCATTTTATCTCCTGCGCGATTAAGCGCTATTGCTCCTTTTCAATTGATAAGTATAAACTTTTGGGAGTCCCCAAATCTTGAACACTTCCATTGGGATGGCATACGGTTTACTAAAACTCTAATCGACGCCTCAAAACCTCACATATGGTGTTCAAACACACTTTACACTGCTAAAATAGCACTAGATTTAAAGACTGCTTATAAGAACAAATCAAGCGGATTTAGAAAGTGGAATGATTTGATTAGCTTTCATGAAAATGTCGCTCAACCCTTAAATAATACAGTGTTTCTGAAAAAAGACAAAGCGCTTCAAACTATAAGTATCACAAGTTTAATACTCCAAAATAAAACTATAGAGTTGTATTATGACAACTTACTTAATGAGGCTCAATACTTTAAAAAAGCAATTTAAATACCAGCTACTGCTTTAATTTCTGAGATAATTTTATCGCCCAAGAGGTCTGCAGCTTCTTGAGTAGGCCCTTCTGTGTAAATTCGAATAATTGGTTCTGTATTACTTTTTCTTAAATGCACCCATTCCGTATCAAAATCAATCTTAACTCCATCTATTGTAGAAATCTGTTCATGCACATATTTAGCTTCCATAGCCACAAGAATAGCATCAACATCTATGGAAGGATTTAAATCGATTTTCTTTTTACCCATAAAATAAGAGGGATAACTTGCTCTTAATGCACTAACCGCAATTTTTCGCTCTGCTAATAAACTCAAAAACAAAGCTACGCCTACCAAAGCATCACGTCCATAATGCGATTCAGGATAAATAATACCTCCATTTCCTTCACCACCAATTACGGCTTTTGTGGCTTTCATAGCATTAACGACATTGACTTCTCCTACTGCACTAGCAGTGTAGGTTCCACCATGTTTTTCGGTAACATCTCTTAAAGCACGTGTTGAACTTAGATTACTCACCGTATTTCCTGGGCGTTGGCTTAATATGTAATCGGCACAGGCTACTAGCGTATATTCTTCACCAAACATAATTCCTTTTTCATCTATAAATGCCAAACGATCCACGTCAGGATCAACAGCAATCCCAAAATCGGCCTTAGACGCCACCACAGTTTCAGAGAGATCTGTTAAATGTTGTTTTAAAGGTTCTGGGTTATGAGGAAACTGTCCGTTTGGCTCACAATGAATTTTGATAGCTTCTACGCCTAAACGTTCCAACAGTAGCGGAATTGCAATTCCACCAGTTGAATTAACGGCATCGACCACCACTTTAAATTTACAGTCCGAAATGGCTTTTGTATTTACAAACTCTAAATCTAGGACTTCATCTATATGAATGTCAAAATAAGCTTGATTTTTAGAAATAGCTCCTAAATCATCAACATCAGCAAATTCCATGGCGTCAGCTTCTGCAATATCTAAAACGCGTTGGCTATGCGCTGCATTTAAAAATTCACCGTTCTGATCTAAAAGTTTTAGAGCATTCCATTGTTTGGGATTATGACTGGCTGTTAAGATGATACCGCCATCGGCTTTTTCCAAGGGCACAGCAATTTCTACAGTTGGTGTGGTTGATAAATCTAAATCAATCACATCAATCCCAAAACCAATCAGTGTATTCATGACTAAATTTTGAACCATACTTCCTGAAATTCTAGCATCTCTTCCAATCACCACACGATAGTTGTCTTTTGTGCGCTGTTCTTTAATCCATGTGCCATAAGCTGCTGCAAATTTCACGGCATCAATTGGCGTTAAATTCTCACCAACAGTCCCTCCAATAGTACCACGAATTCCAGAAATTGATTTAATTAGTGTCATGTATAATATAAATTTGAACAAATATAAGACTTCGAATCAATTATATTAAATTGTATTCATAATATTGCAAAATGAATTACTTAGCACATATTTTTCTTTCTGAAGGTCAACCTAACGTTATGATTGGAAATTTTATTGCAGACAGTATAAAAGGTTCAAAATACAGCACCTACCCTTCTGAAATACAAAAAGGAATCTTATTGCACCGCCAAATTGATACGATAACAGATGCACATCCCGCATTTAGAAACAGTACCAAACGACTGCATAAAAATTATGGGCATTATTCAGGTATTATTGTCGATATTTTCTATGATCATTTTTTAGCTAAAAATTGGGCGGAGTATTCAGACGTGCCTTTAGCAGATTATATTCAAGAATTTTATAAGATATTGCGAAATAATTTTGATGTTCTTCCAGCAAACATTCAAAAAATGGCGCCGCTAATGATGGACAGTAATTGGCTCTTAAGCTATGCAAATCTAGAAGGGATTGACCGAGTTTTGGGCGGTATGAATCGACGCACCAAAAACAAATCAGGAATGGATAAAGCAGGCCATGAATTAAAAACCTATTATACCCTTTTTGAAGCTGATTTTAAAGTGGTGATGAAAGACCTTCAAAAATTAAGTACGGCTTATTTAGCAGCTTAAAACTTTAACTAATATAATTCCAGATATTCTTATATTTTCCCATTTTGATATAGGTTTGAGCAATGGGTTGGTGTTTGGGATTCGTTAGTTTAGGATCGGAACCCAATACTTTTTTTGCCCAATGCCGTGCCAAAGACAAGATGTCTTTATCTTTTACGATATTGGCAATTTTTAAATCTAGAACACCACTTTGTTGTGTACCCATCATGTCTCCGGGACCACGTAATCTGAGATCTACTTCAGCGATTTCAAAGCCATCACTTGAATTAACCATAGTTTCCATTCGAGTTTTACTGTTTTCTCCTAATTTATGACTGGTCATCAAAATACAATAACTCTGCTCGCTTCCACGACCAACTCGACCTCTCAACTGATGCAACTGAGAGAGTCCAAAGCGTTCTGCACTTTCAATAATCATTACGGAAGCGTTGGGGACATTTACCCCCACTTCTATAACCGTTGTGGCGACCATAATTTGAGTTTCTCCTTTGACAAAACGTTGCATTTCAAATTCTTTATCTGCTGGTTTCATCTGCCCATGAACGATAGATACATGATAGTTTGGCATTGGAAAATCACGTACAATACTGGCATAACCATCCATTAAATCTTTAAAATCCAAGGTTTCGCTTTCGTTTATTAGCGGATATACAATATATATTTGTCGCCCTTTTGCAATTTCATCTCTAATGAATCCAATAACTTTAAGTCGATTGCTATCATAGCGATGTACTGTTTTGATGGGTTTTCTACCAGCAGGTAGCTCATCTATAACAGAAATATCTAAATCGCCATAAACAGACATTGCCAATGTTCGTGGAATTGGGGTGGCGGTCATGACTAATATATGCGGAGGCGCCTCATTTTTTTTCCAAAGTTTACTGCGTTGAGCAACACCAAAACGGTGTTGTTCGTCAATAATAGCCAAACCAAGGTTTTTAAATTGAACTTTATCTTCTAAAAGTGCATGTGTTCCTACTATTATCTGCAATGCTCCTGATACTAAATCCTCGTGAATAATTCGTCGAGCCGCTGTTTTGCTTGAACCAGTTAACAGTGCTATTTTAACTCCAATGGCATCACAAAAGGGTTTAAGACCATTATAATGTTGGAATGCTAAAATCTCAGTTGGCGCCATTAAAGCTGCTTGAAAATTGTTGTCAATAGCTATAAACATCGACATCAACGCCACTACGGTTTTTCCAGAACCCACGTCGCCTTGTAACAGTCGGTTCATTTGTGCATTGCTGCCCATATCTATTCGAATTTCTTTCAACACGCGTTTTTGAGCATTGGTCAATTCAAATGGTAAATGAGATTTATAGAATGTATTGAAATATGAGCCAACCGTATCAAAACGGTAGCCTTTTAGTTTAGACTTATGAATGATGTTTTTAAGAATAAGTTGGAGTTGGATATAAAATAACTCCTCAAACTTTAAACGAAATTGCGAAAGACTTAATAATTTTTGTGATTTTGGAAAATGAATATTTACTAATGCTTCGCTTTTAGAAATCAATTTTTGATGTTCTAATATATCAGAAGATAATGTTTCTTCGAATCGACCATTGAATTGTAAAAACAGCTGTTCCATAATCTTACAAATCACACGATTTGAAATGCCTCTATTCGCTAGCTTTTCTGTGGACGGATAAATGGGTTGAATGGCCTTAGAAAGGCTTTTGTCGTAATCTGTTTTGAGTTCAATGTCTGGATGCGGCATACTAAAAACACCATTAAACAAATTAAGTTTCCCAAAAATCACATAATCTGTATGGGTTTTGAGTTGTTCACGAAGCCATTTGTGACCTCTAAACCAAACGAGTTCAATAACGCCTGTTTCATCTCTAAATGTAGCAACTAAGCGTTTGCCACGTTTCTGCCCAAGTTCTTTGAAACCTGTGATTTGACCCACAATTTGAACCTCTGCTTTGGAAGGTTGAAGCTGTGCTATTTTATAGAAACGGGTACGATCAATGTAGCGATTTGGAAATAAATTAATGAGATCTTGATAGGTACTAATTCCTAATTCTTTCTGTAAAACTTCTGCACGACTTGGTCCAACACCTTTAAGGTAAGCAATGGGTGTTTGAAGGCGTGTGTTTTGCATTACTCAATCTGCTTTAGTAGGTTAATAACTTACTGACCTCATTTTTCAGATACGCTAACGCAGCATAACTTGGTGCTTGCATATCCATAGATTTAGTCAGTACTAATTCTCTAAATTGATCTGCGTTAGTACTAGAATTTGAAATGTCGCAATTTCTAATAAATTGAATGGTTGTATTTTTAGCCGTTAAAATGATATTCCAACATTCTTCTGAAAGGTAGATTTGCTGTGCTAAATTATGTTCAAATTCTTGTTCGATATTTTGAATTAATAACTGTTCATAATCTTCTTTACGCTGAGAAATAGGTTTGATTCTTATCAATAAACTATTGGGAGCCATACGTTCCAAAACCAAAGCTAAACGTTCATAGGCTTGAAGTTTAAGCGGAAGCACTTCTTTTTGAAGGGATTTATGTAAAATATAGTGACGTCTTTTGTTTTCGTTAGCCAAATTTTCTTTAAAAAATAAATATGCAATAGTACCTGTTAAAAGCGCAGGGATACAGTACATAACCAAACTATAAAACTCATTTTTCATTTAAAAATGTTTCGTGATGATTAATAAATGCCAAGTTAATAATTTCATTCAATATACACACACAATTTAAACACTTACAAATTTTTAAAAAAGCTTCTAAATAAGGTTTCATAAATTGTTTATAATTTATAGTAATTCAACCTAAAATTACAAATTACATTGCTTAATTTCACGTCTTAGAAAAAATGAAATTTGAAACAGTATTTAAGTCAACTTAACGAGGCCCAATTAGCGCCAACCCTTCAAAAAGAAGGACCAATGATTATTATCGCAGGTGCTGGTTCTGGAAAAACCAGAGTCCTCACCTACCGCATCGCCTATTTGATGAGCGAAGGTGTCGACCCCTTTAATATTCTTTCCCTGACCTTTACCAACAAGGCGGCTCGTGAGATGAAAACGCGAATTTCGACAATTGTGGGAGACAGCGAAGCTAAGAACTTATGGATGGGAACCTTCCACTCTGTATTTGCGAAAATATTACGTTTTGAAGCCGATAAGCTTGGCTATCCTTCAAATTTCACAATTTATGACACTCAAGACTCACAACGTTTGATTTCTTCCATAATCAAAGAAAAGAAATTAGACAAAGATATTTATAAATACAAACAAGTTCAGTCGCGAATTTCAGCGTATAAAAACAGTTTAATTACCGTTAAAGCCTATTTTCAAAACCCAGAGCTTAAAGAGACTGATGTTATGGCTAAGCGTCCAGAAATGGGCGAAATTTACAAGGAGTATGTTTCTAGATGTTTCAAAGCTGGTGCTATGGATTTTGATGATTTACTGCTTAAAACCAATGAATTAATTACACGATTTCCTGAAGTATTGGCGAAATATCAAGATCGTTTCCGATATATTCTTGTCGATGAGTATCAAGATACAAACCATTCGCAATACCTTATTGTGCGTGCGCTTTCGGACCGGTTTCAGAACATTTGTGTGGTTGGAGATGACGCCCAAAGTATCTATGCTTTTAGAGGAGCAAACATCAATAATATTTTGAATTTCCAAAAGGATTATGACAATGTAAAACTGTTTCGATTGGAACAAAACTACCGCTCCACTAAAAACATTGTTAATGCTGCAAATTCGATTATTGAAAAAAATCAAACTAAGTTAGATAAAGTCGTTTGGACGGCCAATGAAGAAGGTGAAAAAATCATTGTCAACCGATCATTGACCGATGGCGATGAAGGACGCTATATTGCAAGTACGATTTTTGATAACAAGATGCAAAACCAAGCCAAAAATGGTGATTTTGCAGTGTTGTACCGTACCAATGCACAATCCCGTTCTATTGAAGATGCTTTGAGAAAACGAGGCCTAGAATATCGTATTTATGGCGGCTTATCATTTTATCAGCGTAAAGAAATCAAAGATGTACTTTCGTATTTACGGCTTATTATAAACCCTTCAGATGAAGAAGCCTTGAAGCGTATTATTAATTTCCCAGGACGTGGAATTGGACAAACTACGGTAGATCGTTTAATTGTTTCTGCAAATGAACATAACAAAACTATTTTTGAAATTCTAAAACACCTTAATGAATTACCAATAAACATTAATGCAGGCACCAAAACTAAACTGCAAAACTTCACCACCATGATCGAAAGTTTTAAGGTGATGAGTCAGACCGCAAATGCCTTTGATTTAGCAGAGCATGTTTGTAAAGCTACGGGATTGATTCAAGAGTTTAAAAAAGATGGCACTCCAGAAGGTATTAATCGTATGGAAAACATCGAAGAATTGCTGAACGGTATTAAAGATTTTGTTGAAGGTCAACAAGAACTTGCGGATTCTACGGGATCGATAGCGGAGTTTTTAGAAGATGTAGCGCTTGCTACGGATTTAGATAATGAAGAAGGTGACGACAGCGATAAAGTTGCACTTATGACCATTCACTTAGCAAAAGGCTTAGAGTTTGAGTATGTCTTTATTGTGGGCTTAGAGGAAGATTTGTTTCCGAGTGCTATGAGTATGAATACTCGAGATGAACTTGAAGAAGAACGCCGTTTGTTTTATGTCGCTTTGACACGTGCCGAAAAACAAGCCTACCTAACCTATGCCCTATCCCGTTACCGTTGGGGGAAACTTGTAGATTCAGAGCCAAGCCGATTTATTGAAGAAATAGATGAACAATATCTAGAAATTGTAACTCCAAAAGAAGAACGGCGTTTCAATCCCATGTTAAGCGCCGATATTTTTGGAGATATCGATACTAATACGGTGCGTTACAAAAAGCCTGCTTACATGAAAAAGAAACCAAAGCCCGCTGAGAAATTTAAACTATCTACGCCAAAAAACTTAAAAAAAATTAGTGACACAAAATCATCGTCTAACATCCTTGATACTAAACTAATTGTTGGAGATACTGTAAATCATCAACGGTTTGGAAAAGGAACGGTATTGAGTATTGAAGGAAAAGCCGCAGATTTGAAAGCAGAAATTAAATTTGAAAATGGCGGAAGTAAAAAGCTTTTACTTCGATTTGCGAAACTTGAAATTCTATCGTAAATCAAAACGACTATGGCAGAACTTCTCAAAATATATCCTGAAAACCCTAATCCAAAAGCAATACAAAACGTTGTGGATGTGCTTAAAAAGGGTGGGCTAATTATCTATCCAACTGATACAGTGTATGGATTGGGTTGTGATATTACCAATGTTAAAGCCTTGGATCGAATCGCCAAAATAAAGGGGGTTAAATTAGAGCGCTCTAACTTCTCTTTTATCTGTCATGATTTAAGTAATTTGAGCGATTATGTGACCCAAATCGAAACCCCCATATTTAAACTTTTGAAACGAACACTTCCTGGACCCTATACGTTTATTCTTCCGGGAGCAAATTCTTTGCCCTATCCTTTCAAGAAAAAGAAGACTGTTGGAATTCGTATTCCTGATAATTCTATAGCTTTGAATATTGTTGAAGCATTAGGCAACCCTATTGTCTCGACATCAATTCATGACGAAGATGCTATTTTGGAGTACACTACAGATCCCGAATTGATACATGAAAAATGGAGTTCTAAGGTTGATTTGGTTATTGATGGCGGATATGGCGACAACCAGCCTTCAACTGTTTTGGAAGTCAAGGGATCTGAAATTACTATTGTTAGAGAAGGAAAAGGAAGTATTGATATATTTTAATTACGAATTATTAGGCGCTGATCGCAAACGATATGAGCAAGGTTGATGAATTTATTGAAGTAAAGGGTGCTAGAGTACACAATTTGAAAAACATTGATGTAAAGATACCACGTGACCAGCTAGTTGTAGTTACAGGGCTCTCTGGAAGTGGTAAATCTTCACTGGCATTTGATACTATCTACGCAGAAGGTCAACGACGTTACATTGAAACATTTTCTGCTTATGCACGTCAGTTTTTAGGAAGTTTAGAGCGTCCAGATGTTGATAAAATTGATGGGTTATCCCCAGTAATTGCGATTGAACAAAAGACAACTAGTAAGTCGCCACGCTCCACAGTTGGAACTATTACCGAAATTTATGATTTTTTAAGACTCCTATTTGCAAGAGGAGCTGATGCCTATAGTTATAACACAAATGAAAAAATGGTGAGTTATAACGATGAACAAATCAAAGCCCTTATTCTTGAATCTTTTCAGGGAAAACGTATTTCGATTTTAGCACCGGTTATTCGCTCAAGAAAAGGACATTATAGAGAGCTTTTTGAACAGATTGCAAAACAAGGCTTTGTAAAAGTCAGAACAGATGGGGTGATTGTTGAGATATCTAAAGGAATGAAGCTTGATCGTTATAAAACGCACGACATCGAAATTGTTATTGACAGGCTTAAAATTGATAGCAGCACACAAGCTACAAGTAGACTAAGTGAAAGCATAAATACGGCGATGTATCACGGGGAAAATATACTGATGGTCATTGATGAAGACAGCAAAGAAGTCCGTTATTTTAGTCGTGATTTGATGTGTCCAACTTCTGGAATCTCCTACCCAAACCCAGAGCCTAATAACTTCTCATTTAACTCTCCAAAAGGTGCATGTTCGGATTGTAGTGGAATTGGAACGCTTTATAAAGTTAATGAATCAAAAATTATTCCTGATAAGTCACTATCCATAAAAAATGGGGGGTTGGCTCCTCAAGGCGCTCATAAAGATTCATGGATATTTAAACAATTAGAGCTCATTGCACAGCGCTATAAATTTAAACTTTCAGATCCTATATCAACGATTCCCAAAGAAGCCTTAGAAATTATATTATATGGCGGCAAAGATGATTTTTCAGTGAATAGTAAAACTTTAGGAGTTTCACGAAATTATGTTATAAATTTTGAAGGGATTGCAAATTTTATAGAAAGTCAATACAAAAATGCCGACTCCACTTCAATTAAGCGCTGGGCTAAAAACTATATGGACAAAATTAAATGCCCAACTTGTGAAGGCTCACGACTTAAAAAAGAATCCTTATACTTTAAAGTTAACGCTAAAAACATTACCGAACTATCTCACATGGATGTTGTAGATTTAGTCAACTGGTTTAAGGAATTACCAGAATATTTGTCGGATAGTCAGAATCAAATATCAAAAGAAATTATAAAAGAAATATCTACCAGACTTCAGTTTCTATTAGATGTTGGATTGGATTATTTAACAATTGAGAGAAGTTCTAAATCGCTTTCTGGAGGGGAAGCCCAACGCATTCGATTGGCTACACAAATAGGATCTCAACTTGTAGGAGTATTATATATTCTAGATGAGCCTAGTATAGGTTTACATCAGCGTGATAATGAAAAACTAATCAAATCTTTAATTGCATTAAGAGATGTTGGAAATTCAATAATTGTAGTAGAACATGATAAAGATATGATTGAACAAGCCGATCATGTCATCGATATTGGACCCAAAGCAGGGAAACATGGAGGAGAAATCATTAGTCAAGGTACACCAAAAGAGTTATTGAATAGTAGAACGGTCACAGCAGATTATTTAAGTGGCATAAAAAAAATTGAAGTTCCAAAAACACGGCGACCTGGAAATGGTAAATTTTTAGAACTAACAGGCTGTACTGGAAATAACCTTAAAAATGTTTCCATAAAACTTCCCTTAGCCAAAATGATAGGGATAACAGGCGTTTCTGGAAGCGGGAAATCGACCTTAATTAACGAAACGCTATACCCTATTTTAAATAATCATTATTTTAATGGGGTTATGACCCCTATGCCCTATAAATCAATTAAAGGGTTAGAGCACCTCGATAAAGTCATCGACATAAATCAATCTCCTATTGGACGCACACCACGAAGTAACCCTGCGACATATACTGGAGTTTTTGGAGAAATTAGAGCCTTATTTGCCAAAATTCCTGAAGCAATGATTCGAGGCTATAAATTGGGCCGATTCAGTTTTAATGTCGTTGGTGGGCGTTGCGAAACATGTAAAGGTGGTGGGCTTAGAGTCATTGAAATGAATTTTCTTCCAGATGTATATGTAGAATGTGAATCCTGTCAAGGAAAACGATTTAATAGAGAAACTTTAGAAATCCGATATAAAGGGAAATCGATTAGTGATGTCTTGGAAATGACTATCGATGAAAGTGTAGATTTCTTTGAAATGATCCCAAAAATACACAGAAAATTAAAAACTATTAAAGAAGTTGGTTTAGGTTATATTACTCTTGGTCAACAAAGTACAACACTCTCTGGAGGAGAAGCCCAACGTATAAAATTAGCCTCAGAATTAAGTAAACGCGATACGGGAAATACAATTTATATTTTAGATGAGCCTACAACTGGTCTTCATTTTGAAGATATTCGCGTGTTGATGGACGTTCTTAATAAATTGGTAGATAAAGGAAATACGGTTATTATTATCGAACATAATTTAGATGTTATTAAAACTGTAGATTACATTATAGATATCGGCCCTGAGGGTGGTAAAGGCGGAGGAGAAATTATTGTTAAAGGTACTCCTGAAACAATTATAAAAAACAAATCAAGTCATACGGCTCGGTTTTTAAAAAAAGAATTACATTAGTAGGCATTAAAAAAAATGAATTATGGGGCCGGAACAGAAACACAAAAGATGGAATGAAATAAAAACAAATGACTCGTGGGCGATATTTAAAATCATGGGAGAGTTTGTGAATGGGTTTGAAAAGATGAGCAGAATTGGGCCATGTGTTTCAATTTTTGGATCAGCAAGAACCCCAACAGATGATGCCTATTATAAATTATCTACAGAAGTCGCTAGTGCTATTGTTGATGCTGGATATGGCGTCATTACAGGCGGTGGTCCTGGAATTATGGAAGCTGGAAATAAAGGTGCCCATCTTGCTGGAGGAACTTCTGTAGGCCTAAATATTGAACTTCCTTTCGAGCAACACAACAACCCTTATATTGATGACGATAAAAGTTTAGATTTTGATTACTTTTTTGTGAGAAAAGTGATGTTTGTCAAATATTCTCAAGGCATCGTTGTGATGCCTGGTGGATTTGGAACTTTAGATGAATTGTTTGAAGCAATTACTTTAATCCAAACTAAGAAAATTGAAAAATTTCCAGTGATTTTAGTGGGTACACATTTTTGGAATGGGTTACTTGAATGGATCAAAGCCACACTTTTAGAAAAATTTGAAACTATTAGTGCAAAAGATTTAGACTTAATTCACGTTGTAGACACATCTGAAGAAGTCATTAGTATTCTTAATAATTTCTATAACGAATATAAATTAAGTCCAAATTTTTAATAAATTTTCATTGCACTCAAAAGCTATTAATTCTACAAAACGAAATTGTTGTACCTAAGACTGATATTTAAGCCCCTTTTTAGCCTTATTATTTTTGGAAATTTGTGTTCTGTTTTTGGACAACAAACGATGCAAATTGAGGCGTTCTTGAATGAAGATAATCATACAATATCGATCAAACAACGCATCCATTATCAAAACACTTCAAAGGAGGACTTAAGTGAATTATATTTTAACGACTGGACCTCTAGTTTCAGTAGTCCTACAACTCCATTAGCTAACCGATTTGTAGAAGAGTTTAACGGAGATTTACTAGCGGTTAAAGCTAAAGATCGTGGATATACTAAAATTAGATCTATTCAAAATTTAAGGAATGACTCTCTTAATTATACCTACTTAGAGCAGCATCCTGACCTGTTTAAAGTAACCCTAGATTCAATTCTAAAACCTGATGCAATCACAACTTTAGTTTTTGATTATACAATTCAAATCCAAAACGATAAGTTTACGGGCTATGGTGTCACTAAAAATGGAGAATTCAACTTGAATTACTGGTATTTTACTCCAGCAGTATATGAAGCTTCTCAATGGAAATTATACAGTAACAAGAACCTTAATGATTATTATACTCCTGAATCTACTATAAAGCTAACTATTACTGTTCCTGAGTATTTCGATATAGCCTCTGAGTTAAATTTAGACGCTAAACAAACACAACAGCAAAAAAGCACCTATACTTTTACAGGTGAAAACCGAACCGACAGTCGCTTGTATATTTCTAAAACTCCTTTTTTAAAGGTTAATTTTGAAAACTTAACTATTATTACTAACGATAATGAGTCCGTATTGAGTTCTACGGAACAGATTATTATACTTGATAAAGTTAAAACTTTTATTGAAGCAGAACTTGCAAACTATCCACACGAAAATGTATTAATTACAACCTTAGATTTAGATAAATATCCTATTTATGGTCTCAATATTCTACCCGATTTTTTGTCCCCATTTTCCAAGCAGTTCAAATATGAGATTACCCTTGTAAAAAATATGTTACGCTTGTATTTGGATCGCCATTTAGGCATGAATCCTCGAGAAGAACATTGGCTACAATCTGGTTTTGAGAACATTCTATTGATGAAGTATGTCGAAAAACATTACAAAGATGAAAAATTAATTGGAAGTTTGTCAGATATTTGGGGCTTGCGATCCTATAATTTAGCCAAATTAAAGTTTAATGATCAGTATCATTTAACCTATTTACATATGATCAGAACGGGGCGAGATCAAGCCCTAAATACACCAAAAGATCAGCTTTTAAAATTTAATGCCAACTTATCAAGCAAATACAAAGCAGCTAAGGGACTATTGTATCTTGAAAATCGTATTCAGGGTTCAACTATAGAAGAGTGGATAAAAGAGTTTATTTTTAATCCAAATCAGCCCCATAAAACTACTGAGGATTTTAAAACGTATTTAAAAACTAAAACCTCAAAAGATATAGATTGGTTTTTTGATTCATTCCTTACCAACACCAAACAAGTAGATTACAAAATCACCTCCATAGAAAACACTAAAGATTCGATATATTTTACTGTAAAAAACACAAAAAGTGGGCAACGACCGGTATCTCTTTTTATGTTAAAAGATGGTGAAATCATTTCAAAACAGTGGTTGAGTGGAATTAAAAACGAAAAGAAGTTTGTAGTTGCAAATAATCAAGCAGACCATTTAGTGCTTAATTACGATCAAAAAGTACCTGAGTTTGATTTGAGAAATAATTGGAAATCTGCAAACGGAAAATCTCTTTTAACCAAACCCTTACAGGTTCGACTGTTCAAAGACTTTGAATCTCCGCATGATCATCAGTTGTATTTTTTACCTATAGTTGAGTTTCAAAACATTTATGACGGCGTCGATTTGGGGCTTAACTTCAACAACAAAGGCATTTTAAGTAAACCTTTTATATTTGGAATTACTCCTACATTCAGTACACGTTCTAGAGCTTTAACGGGTTCTGTTCAATTACAATATACAAACTTCTTTGAAGATCAAAACCTATACAATATAAAATATGGAGTATCTGTATCGCGCTCGAGTTTTGCGAAAAATGCTTTTGTTACAAAGACGGTCCCCTACTTGAGTTTCAATTTTAGAAATGCTTATGATTTGAGGTCAAATGCTTTTAAGAAACTTAATATAAGATATGTTGGTATTGAAAAAGATTTTACGACCTCTGAAACGTCTGAATCAACAAGGCCACCCTATCAAATATTTAATATCAGGTATTTAAATTCTTATAATGGCTTTAAAAAATATAAACAATGGTTTTTAGACACTCAATTTTCTAGTGATTTCGGAAAGCTTTCATTTGACTTTGAAGTGAGACGTCGTACCAATAAAAATCAGTTTTATAACTTAAGATTTTATGCAGGGGCATTTTTATATTCTAAAATTCCAGCGGGAGAGCAAAATTTTGATTTTGCTTTAGATCGACCAACAGATTATTTGTTTGATTATAATTATTTAGGCCAATTTGAATCGAGTGGAATATTTAGTCAACAACTCATTATTGCTGAAGGTGGCTTCAGATCAAAATTAGATACTGCTTTTGCTAATCAGTGGTTGACCACATTAAATGCCAGTGCGTCTATTTGGAAATTTATACAAGCCTACGGCGATATTGGTTTTCTTAAAAATAAAGGCAATACACCCTTATTCGTTTATGACGCTGGAATTCGTTTAAATTTAATAACGGATTATTTTGAAATCCACTTCCCTTTCTATTCAAACCTGGGTTGGGAAATTGCTCAACCAAATTATAGTGATAACATACGATTTATTTTTACGGCTGATCCTCAGGCTCTGTTAGGGTTATTCCGAAGAGAATGGTTCTAATTTTCAAAAAATCAAAGTCTCTATTTTGGATTCATAAACACTCGTTTTCGAAATTTCATTTGTGTAAGCTTTACTATTTTTGCAGTAATTAATTATAATTGTAAAGCATAGGACATCGCCTTGAAATATTTTATATTTGCACCACAAAAGAAATAGTTTACAATGCAGATTAAAAATGACCTTACTAAAGATATTACATTTGAGGACTTCAAAGCAGAAGTACTTAATGATTATACTATAGCGGTCACTAGTAGAGAATGCAGCTTACTGGGAAGGCGAGAAGTTTTAACAGGAAAGGCAAAGTTTGGTATTTTTGGTGATGGAAAGGAGCTTCCACAATTAGCTTGGGCTAAGGCATTTCAAAATGGCGATTTTAGATCTGGATATTATAGAGATCAAACCTTTATGATGGCTATTGGAAAACTCAGTATTGAGGAGTTTTTTGCCGGTTTATATGGAAATACAGATATTAATCAGGATCCTATGAGTGCAGGTCGTCAGATGGGAGGCCATTTTACAACTCATTCATTAGATGATAATTATAACTGGAAAAATTTAACACAACAAAAAAATTCAAGTTCAGATATTTCGCCTACTGGGGCTCAAATGCCTCGACTATTAGGTTTAGCGCAAGCTTCAAAAGTGTATCGAAATCTAAACGATATTGATGCAGAAAAATTTTCAAATTCAGGTAATGAAGTCGCTTGGGGAACTATTGGAAATGCGAGTACTAGCGAAGGTGTGTTTTTTGAAACTATTAATGCTGCCGGCGTACTTCAAGTTCCCATGGTGATTAGTGTTTGGGATGATGATTACGGAATTTCTGTTCCTGCAAAACACCAAACAACAAAAGAAAATATTTCTGAAATTTTAAAAGGGTTTCAAAGAGATTCAGAACATGAGGGCTACGAAATATTACGAGTCAAAGGATGGGATTATGTAGAACTTATTAATACCTATCAAAAAGCCAGTCAATTATCGAGAACAGATCACATACCTGTTTTAATTCATGTTAATGAGCTCACACAACCACAAGGGCATTCTACTTCGGGATCTCATGAAAGATATAAAACGACTGAGCGTTTAAAATGGGAACAATCAAATGACTGTAACCTAAAATTTAGAGACTGGATTATTTCTAATAATATTGCCACTGAAGATGAAATTACAGCTATTGATCGAAATTTAAAAAAGAAGGTAAGAGAAGGCAAAATAAATGCGTGGAAAAAATTCTCTGAGCCTATTCTTAAAGAAAAGCAAGAGGTTATAAATCTTATACAATCTGCTGCAAAACCTTCAGTTCAAAGCGTTTTTATCACCAAAATAGTCTCACAATTAGAAAGTATTAATGAACCCTTACAAAAAGATATTCTGAGTACAGCTCGAAATGTATTAAAATATCTTGTTCATGAAAAATCAGCAGCAAAAGACGCATTAGTAGCATGGATTAATTCCTATTTTGAAAAAATTCAACCGAAATACAGTTCGCTTTTATATAGCGAATCTGCTTCAAGAGCGACAAATATTTCTGAAGTTCTTCCTACTTTTAATAGCACTTCAAAATTAGTTGATGGTCGCGTTATTTTAAGAGATAATTTTGATAAAGTTTTAAACAAATATCCAGAAGTATTAATTTTTGGAGAAGATACGGGAACAATTGGAGATGTAAATCAAGGCTTGGAAGGTTTACAAGAAAAGTATGGAGAGTTAAGAGTTTCAGATACTGGAATTCGTGAAGCGACTATTATTGGGCAAGGTATTGGAATGGCGTTACGTGGTTTGAGACCAATAGCCGAAATTCAATACCTCGATTATATGCTCTATGCGCTTCAAATCATAAGTGATGATTTATCGACATTGCATTACCGTACTTTAGGGAAACAAAAAGCCCCATTAATTATTCGAACTCGTGGGCATCGTTTAGAAGGGATATGGCATTCTGGATCACAGCTCGGAGGTATTCTTAATCTTATCAGAGGTGTGTTTGTATTGGTGCCTAGAAATATGACAAAAGCAGCAGGGTTCTATAATACACTGTTAGAAAGTGATCAAGCTGCGATGGTTGTAGAATGCTTAAATGGCTACAGATTAAAAGAAAAAGAACCCTCGAATTTGGGTGAATTCAAAACTCCAGTAGGGATTATTGAAACGATCAAATACGGAGCAGATCTTACGATTGTCTCTTATGGATCTACCCTACGCGTCGTTGAGCACGCTGCAAAAGAATTACTTGAAGTTGATATCGATGTTGAAATCATTGATATTCAATCTTTAATTCCTTTTGATCTTCAAAAAGAGATTTCTAAAAGTATCAAAAAAACAAACCGTTTGCTTATTGTCGATGAAGATGTTCCTGGAGGCGCTTCTGCATATATACTAAATGAAATATTACAACAT
>Ga0209137_1002220_pt1 | contig 17377 bp, 17 predicted proteins | sample SaaInl5LU_22_DNA_FD_184642 | JGI IMG/M metagenome (GOLD analysis project Ga0209137, IMG submission 184642) | Marine microbial communities from expanding oxygen minimum zones in the Saanich Inlet - ESP_105LU_22_DNA (SPAdes) (version 2) | ecosystem: Environmental > Aquatic > Marine > Intertidal... | reverse complement strand
TATAAGAATAAACTCAGTTAACTCTTAAGCAAAGCCCCAATGTGACCGACGTCACATTTTAATATAAAACCCTTAAACTCTCGCGGCCAAACGATCGGCGAGCCCAATGTAGGTGCTAGGCTGAAGCTTGAGCAGAGCCTCTTTTGCCTCGTGAGGAATCTCGAGATGCTGAATGAAGTCAGCCATTACCTCAGCATCTATGGTCTTTCCACGAGTCAGCTCTTTCAACTTTTCATATGGCTTTTCAATGCCGTAGCGACGCATTACGGTCTGAATAGGCTCGGCTAATACCTCCCAAGCCTTATCTAAGTCTGCCGCAATAACGGCGTGGTTAACCTCAAGCTTGCCCAAACCTTTGAGTGTAGCTGCCAATGCAATAGAGGTGTACGCGAAGCCAACCCCCATGTTCCGAAGCACCGTAGAGTCGGTTAAGTCGCGCTGCCAGCGGCTAACCGGCAGCTTTTGCGCCATGTGAGAAAAAACGGCATTAGCCAGGCCTAAATTACCCTCTGAGTTTTCAAAATCGATGGGGTTTACTTTGTGTGGCATGGTCGATGAGCCTATTTCGCCGGCAATGGTTTTTTGCTTGAAGTAGCCATTCGAGATATAGGCCCAGATATCACGGTCCAAATCCAACACTATGGTGTTGTAGCGAGCCAGGGCATCGAACAATTCCGCCATATAATCGTGAGGTTCAATTTGGGTGGTATAGGCGTTCCACTGTACGCCCAAGCCCTCGACAAACTCCTTTGAAATTGCTTCCCAATCAAGTTCGGGGTAAGCGCTGACATGAGCGTTGTAGTTTCCTACGGCGCCGTTAAATTTTCCCAACATAGGGACTGCTTGGATTTGCTCGAGCTGGCGTTCCAGCCGCGCGACGACGTTGGCAAATTCTTTACCCAGTGTGCTTGGAGACGCCGTCTGCCCATGAGTGCGTGATAGCATTGGGACAGTAACGTTGTCTGCACACAGAACCTTTAAGGCCTCGAGCACTGCCCGCTGCTGAGGCATTAACACCTCGTGTAAACCATCTTTTAGCATCAGTGCATGCGAAAGATTGTTAATGTCCTCACTTGTGCACGCGAAATGAACAAACTCGGTGGCGGAGTGCAAGGCAGGCCTCGCTGTGAGTTTATCTTTAATAAAGTACTCAACCGCCTTTACATCGTGATTAGTGGTACTTTCGGTACGCTTAATGGTTTCGGCATCAGCGATCGAAAAGTCATCCGCTATTGCACTCAGGTAAGCATAATCGAGATCAGAGAAAACGGGCACCTCGGCGATCCCCTCATGCCGCGACATAAACTCTAGCCAGCGCACTTCCACTAAGACCCGTCGCTTAATCAGGCCGAACTCGCTAAATACGTCGCTGTAAGCTGCAGTTTTAGAGCGGTAGCGTCCGTCAATGGGGGTGACTGCCGTTAGTGCATCAAGAGTAGACATAAAAATTCCTAAACTTATTGAGAGTGTAAAATGCTGAGTTGGCTGGCACGCTGTGCTATTTTGCTCCGCTGCAGGACTAAACGCCAGCGCGTACCGCCAAGCTGCCGCCACAGAAAAGCCGATCGAATACCCGCGAGCAACAAAGCTCGAATTTGATCTGCGTAATGCTCCTGCCCTAGGTATTCACTATTGCCCGTGACTTTGATCCTGAAACTTAGCTGACTAAGCGTATCTTGATAAATACCCGCCAGGTTATGAGTCAGTGATCTTGGACTGTCGCTAAAGTGCTCAGCTTTGAATGCGGCGTGTTCTAGACGGGTGCGTACGGTAGCCTGCATCTTGGTGTCGGCGTGGAATTTTCGTTCAAGATGAAGAATGCCGAACACATATTTTAGGGTATTGCTCAGCTCTGGGGTTGGCGATTTACCCATTGCGCTTTCAAGGGTCTGTAGACCCAGACGAACACCGCTCAAACCCTGGTAAATTCCCGCGGTATCGGTTGCATCGAATTGAAACAAAGACAGAATCGAAGAGCTCATAAAGGCGGCCGGGCACTGCCCATTGGCGGCGATTCGATCCACAAGTCTTGCGCACTGAGCCACACCGGCTAAGGCAATGACTTGATCGTCGAATCGACTCATGCGGCCTCCGCAATGACACCACCACCGAGGCAGCGATTTCCATCGTAAAACACAGCGGACTGCCCAGGAGTAATGGCTCGTTGCGGCTGCTGAAAATTGACCTCTAATGTGTCTCCTTCACGCCTCACGTTGCATGCCTGGTCTTGCTGGCGATAGCGGATTTTTGCCGAACAAGTGAAGGCTTGAGGTGGTGGTGAGCCAATCCAAAAAGGATCCACCACCGTGAGTCTATCTTTGAACAAAGCCTTGTGCTGATTACCTTGCGCTACGATCAGCCTGTTTTGCTCAAGATCTTTGCCCACCACGTACCATGGAGCATCACCGAAGTCTTTGGTGCCACCTATTCCAAGACCCTGTCGCTGGCCTATGGTATGGTACATGAGCCCCTGATGAACGCCGAGCTCCTCGCCGCTAACGGCGAAGATCTTACCTGGTTGCGCGGGCAAATAGGTCGCCAAAAACTCAGCAAAGCGACGCTCACCAATGAAACAAATACCGGTGGAGTCTTTTTTGTCAAACGTAGGAAGGCCTGCAACTCTGGCACGCTCTCGCACCTCAGGCTTTAGCATATCACCCAGCGGAAAGAGTGTTTTCGACAACGCCTGGTGTGACACTTGATGCAGAAAATAGCTTTGATCTTTATTTGGATCACAACCTTTTAACAGAGTACTTAACCCATTTGCGTCGTGGCCTGTCTTCGCGTAATGGCCGGTTGCGATTTTGTCGGCGCCCAAGGTCAAGGCGTAGTCTAAAAAGGCTTTAAATTTGATTTCTTTATTGCACAGTATATCTGGGTTTGGTGTTCGTCCAGCACGATATTCGGTAAGAAAATAGGCAAAGACTCTATCCCAGTACGCGCGAGCAAAGTTTGCGCCATGCAAGACAATGCCCAGTTCAGCGGCGACAGCAGAGGCGTCGGCGAAATCCTGCATGGCAGTGCAGTATTCAGTATCGTCGTCCTCATCCCAGTTTTTCATGAACAAGCCTTCGACCTCATATCCCTGCTCAAGCAGACACAACGCGGCGACAGAGGAGTCTACACCTCCTGATAACCCAACAATGACTTTTTGCCTACGACTCATAGTATGCCAACATGCTGATAGGGTAGCTCTCGCCAGACTGATACCGCTGGATGCTATCCAGTACCATAGGGCTGCGAAGTCTAGCAGATTCTGCCCATATTTGCTCGAAACTCATCCACAACACTCGGTGAATATCAGAGTCTATCTGGGCCTCTAAATCACAGTGCTCTAGGCGAGCAGCCAGAGTAATTCGGCAATAGGTGTCTGGTCGCGTTTTTGGACGATAAAGCCCAACGCTTAGCACGGCCGTGGGGCTCACGGTACAACCCGTTTCTTCCAGCGTCTCGCGCTTAGCACCCGCAATAATCGATTCACCCACTTCCAAGTGACCAGCGGGCTGGTTGTAGACCATTTGCAACGATTGTTTATCGCGCTCCTCCACCATTAAAAAATGATTGTCGTGGCGCACAACAGTCGCCACGGTCACTCGAAATGATGCCATAGTTACGCTCCTCTGGTCGGTTTCACCGGTTTTCGCTGATTCGGTGGAAGCCTTGGTTTCGATTCTGCCAAGCGCATGAGTGGGGCGGGAACACGCACTCGACGATACTGACCGGGAAGCAGGCCGCCTAGCTCGAACGGACCTGCCTTATGACGAATCAGCCGTAAAGTTGGGTAGCCCACGTGTGCAGTCATTCTTCGTATTTGACGATTGCGACCTTCCTGTAAACCCACCTCGATCCAGGACGTGGGAACCTTAGCGCGATAGCGCACTGGTGGCGATCTCTCCCACACGTCGGGTGGCTCAATCGCCTGAACTCGGGCTGGCTTAGTAGGCCCATCTTTTAAGCAAATACCTGCCGCGAGCTGACCAATAGCAAGCACGTCGATGAGTCCCTCGACTTGAACATAGTAATATTTCCAGGTTTTGTGTTTGGGCGAGGTCAGGTAGGCCTGTAACTGTCCGTGCGAGGTCAAGACCAGTAATCCCTCCGAATCTGAATCCAGTCGACCCGCAACGCGATACTCGGGTGCGCTGAGTATATCCGATAGACCACGCTTTTCACCCTCTGAGGTGAATTGCGACAGCATATTCATAGGTTTATTGAGCAAAATAAGGTCATCCATAGGCGGACTATGATATCATCACCGCGCCTAAGCGGTTCGCGTTCGCGATCAATTGTTTTAAATTTTTTTACGGAGTTAGCTATGGGATACAAACACATTCAGGTGCCTGCCGAGGGGCAAGCCATCACTGTCAATGAAGATCACAGCCTGAACGTCCCCAACAATCCAATTATTCCTTACATCGAAGGCGATGGTATTGGGGTTGATATCAGCCCAGTTATGATCGACGTAGTCGATGCCGCCGTCGCTAAAGCCTATGGCGGCGAGAAGAAAATTTCTTGGATGGAAATTTATACCGGCGAGAAAGCGGCCGAATTGTACGATGGCGACTGGTTCCCAGAAGAGACTTTAGACGCCATCAAAGCATACTCGGTCTCTATCAAGGGACCATTGACCACGCCAGTGGGCGGTGGCTTCCGCTCTTTGAATGTCGCGTTGCGCCAAGAATTAGACCTTTACACTTGCCTCCGTCCGGTTCGCTGGTTCGAAGGTGTGCCGTCACCTGTGAAAGATCCGGGTGCATGTAACATGGTGATTTTCCGCGAGAACTCAGAAGACATCTATGCCGGTGTCGAATACCAAGCAGGAACACCGGAGGCCGAAAAAGTAGTCGATTTTCTGTTAAACGAAATGGGGGTCACGAAAATCCGTTTCCCTCAGAATGTCGGAATCGGCATCAAACCAGTATCGAAAGAGGGTACCGAGCGTCTGGTACGTAAGGCCATTCAATACGCGATAGACCAAGATCTGCCGTCAGTGACCCTGGTACACAAAGGGAACATCATGAAGTTTACCGAGGGCGCGTTTCGCGACTGGGGTTACGCTCTAGCGCAAAATGAATTCGGTGGCGAATTGTTAGACGGTGGCCCATGGGTTTCGGTTAAGAACCCGAACAATGGCAAGGAAATCGTCATTAAAGATGTCATCGCCGACGCCATGTTACAGCAGATTTTGACTCGTCCTGCGGAATACAGCGTGGTCGCAACATTGAACCTTAACGGTGACTACCTGTCTGACGCCCTAGCGGCTCAGGTCGGGGGTATTGGTATTGCTCCTGGCGCTAACCTTAGCGACACGGTTGCACTGTTCGAGGCAACGCACGGAACGGCGCCAAAATACGCAGGACAAGACAAAGTAAACCCCGGGTCATTGATACTATCCGCCGAAATGATGCTGCGTCACATGGGCTGGAATGAGGCTGCAGATCTAATCATTGACGGTATGAATGGTGCAATCCAAGCAAAAACCGTAACCTATGATTTTGAGCGGCTCATGGATGGCGCCACGCTGCTAAGCTGCTCAGAGTTCGGTCAGAAAATCATCGCAGAAATGTAATTTCTCACGCACTACAAGCCCGCGCGCTGTTGAGCCAGTTGCTCTTACCTCAGCGACGCGGGTTTTTTTATGTCTGGTGCTACGCCCTTGTTTTTTTCTGATTCAGCCACAGATAGACTATAGATCTCTGCGAGCGTGGCCAACATGCTCTATAATGTCGTCAGTCAACGTGGTACCAAAAACTCATGAGTGAGCACAACCCGCAACATTACGACGAAGGCACTGGGCTCGCCGTAGCACCAAGCAAGCCCGCCTTAAAAAAACCACCTCTTTACAGAGTGGTGTTAATGAACGACGACTACACACCAATGGAGTTTGTCGTGTTGGTGCTAGAACAGTTTTTTCGAATGAATCGAGAAAAGGCCACGCAAGTCATGTTAGCGGTTCACACACAAGGTAAAGGCGTGTGTGGGATTTATCCCCGTGATGTTGCGGAAACCAAAGCCTACGAAGTCAACGAGTTTTCCCGTGAGAACCAGCACCCTCTGCTGTGCGAAGTGGAACCCTTGAGCGATGAAGAATCATAGAGGATGTGGCAATGTTAAATAAGGCATTAGAAGTCAGCTTGAACGAGGCCTTCAGAGCAGCGCAGGCAAAGCACCACGAGTATCTCACGGTAGAACATCTTCTATTGGCTATGCTCGATAACCCAGACGCAGCCATAGTACTTAAGCATTGCGGAGCTGACAGCGACGCCTTGCGGGCAGATTTAGTCGAGTTCATCGATTCGACCACCCCTCTGATGGAAGACAGTTCGAACGAGCAGCTTGATACTCATCCTACCTTGGGGTTTCAGCGGGTGATTCAACGCGCTGTATTTCATGTGCAAAGCTCGGGCAAAGACGAAGTCAGTGGCGCCAACATTTTGGTCGCGATTTTCAGTGAGCAGGAAAGCCAAGCCGTTTATTACTTAAAAACTCAAAACGTTTCGCGTTTAGATGTCGTCAATTACATCACGCACGGTGTCTCTAAGATCGAAGACGCCACCGAAGACAACGCAGAGCAGTCAGTCAATACAGAGAATCAGGAAGAAGGGGGGGAAGGCAACCCCCTGGCGAATTTCGCGACAGACCTAAATGTAAAAGCGGGCCAGGGTGACATTGATCCATTAATCGGTCGCGCCCACGAAGTCGAACGTTTAGCTCAAGTACTGGCTCGCAGACGCAAAAATAATCCGCTGTTGGTGGGCGAGTCTGGCGTTGGAAAAACGGCGATTGTAGAAGGTCTGGCGAAACTGATTCACGACGGAGACGCGCCTGAGGTACTGGCAAACAGCACCGTTTACTCGCTTGACATGGGGGCCTTACTGGCGGGCACAAAGTACCGTGGGGACTTCGAAAAGCGGTTCAAAGGGTTACTAAAAGAGCTATCTAAGCGCGAAGGCGCCATTCTTTTTATCGATGAAATACACACCATTATTGGAGCGGGGGCAGCCTCTGGTGGCGTAATGGATGCTAGCAATCTACTGAAGCCTTTGCTTACTTCAGGCAAGTTGCGTTGTGTGGGTTCGACCACTTACGCAGAGTACCGAGGCATTTTCGACAAGGATAAAGCACTGAGTCGTCGTTTCCAAAAAATCGACGTCACCGAGCCATCGCCCGACGATACCTACAAAATCCTGAAAGGCCTTAAATCGCGATTTGAGGAACATCACAACGTCCGCTACACCGACAAAGCCCTGCGAGTTGCAACCGATCTCGCGGCGCGGTATATCACCGACCGTTTTTTGCCCGACAAAGCCATTGATGTGATCGACGAGGCGGGCGCTTATCAGCAGTTGCTTCCAAAATCCAAACGCAAAAAACAGATCGGCGTCGCCGATATTGAGGCCATCGTCGCCAAAATAGCGAGAATTCCGCCAAAATCGGTAAGTCGAGACGACAAATCGGTTCTAGAAAAGCTCGAAAGCAACCTTAAGATGGTGGTGTTTGGGCAAGATCGGGCAGTATCCGAGTTAAGCTCGGCCATCAAGTTAGCGCGTGCAGGGCTGAAATCCGAACAAAAACCGATCGGCAGCTTCCTATTAGCAGGACCAACGGGCGTCGGCAAAACCGAGGTAACGCGACAGCTCGCTACCATGCTGGGACTCGAGCTTATCCGCTTCGATATGAGTGAGTACATGGAGAGGCATACGGTGTCTCGGCTCATTGGAGCGCCTCCTGGTTACGTGGGCTTTGATCAAGGGGGACTATTGACAGATGCGGTAACCAAGCATCCTCACGCGGTCGTGTTGCTGGACGAGATTGAAAAAGCACACCCAGAAGTCTTCAACTTGTTACTGCAGGTAATGGATCATGGCTCGTTAACAGACAACAATGGACGCAAGTCTGATTTCCGCAACGTGATTCTCGTAATGACCACCAATGCCGGAGCAGAGCGCATTAGCCGGCGTTCGATTGGCTTTACACAGCAAGACCATCGCACCGACGGAATGGAAGCGATTAATCGTTTATTCACACCCGAGTTCCGAAACCGTCTCGACAGCATCGTAAACTTCGAACCCCTAGGAGAAGATGTTATCCTTACCGTTGTCGACAAGTTTTTGACCGAGCTTCAAGGCCAGCTCGACGATAAGCGAGTACAGCTCGACGTTGACGAGGATGCACGCCTTTGGCTAGTTGAGAAAGGCTACGACTTACACATGGGTGCGCGTCCCATGGCCCGCGTTATTCAGGAGTACATTAAGAAGCCCCTAGCGGAACTCGTTCTGTTCGGTGCTTTAGCGAGCTCTGGTGGAAGCGTGCGAGTCGGCGTAAACGAGGCAGGTGACGCCCTTGTGTTACTGGTAGAGACGTCAGAGTCCAACGAACCGGCATTGGAGTCCTTGAGCTAAGCTCAAGGCTTGATCATCTCTCTCGGTAGGTGATGCGTCCTTTGGTCAGGTCGTAAGGGGTTAACTCGACCCGAACCTTATCGCCCGTTAGGATGCGAATGTAGTGCTTTCGCATTTTACCACTGATGTGTGCCGTCACAACGTGGCCGTTCTCGAGTTTCACTCGGAACGTGGTATTGGGGAGCGTGTCAACGACCTCGCCATCCATTTCAATCTGGTCTTCTTTAGCCATGCACCCTAAGCTCTTGCTGAAATCGGAGCGCATTTTGCCTGATCTGTGGGCATAACGCCACTAAAAAACAAAAATAGAACTCACGCTTCAAGCCGCGCCCATTCGCCTTGGTCTAGCAACTCAATGGGCTTGTACTGGATTTTGTAATCCATCTTTCGACAATTTTGAACCCAATACCCTAAGTACACGAAGGGCAACTGGAGCTGTCTAGCCAGTTCTATCTGCCATAAAATTACAAATTTACCCAGGCTCCTCGCATCATCTGCAGGGTCGAAGAATGTGTAAATCGCCGAAAAGCCATCATTCAAATGATCAACAACGGCAACGGCCTTGACCTCATTCCCCAAGCTAAAGCAATAGTACCGAGTAAAATCCCATGCTTGACCCAGAAAAGACTGAAATTGCTCGATACTCGGCGGGTACATGTCACCGTCGTGGTGACGAGCACAAATATAGCGCTCGTAGAGTGGATAGGTTTGCTGGGCGTTTAATTCGGTAAGACTCTGCACGCGAAGATCGGCATTACGCTTAAGCACGCGCTTTTGATTGCGACTTGGAATAAAGTCCGCCACCGGTATACGCGCAGGAACGCATGCTTGACATCCCGCGCAATGAGGCTTGTACATGTGTAGTCCCGAGCGTCGAAAACCCATACGAGAAAGCGAGGTATATAAGTTCTGATCAACGTCCTGCTTCGGATCGACAAACAGTGTGGTCGCCTCTTTACCCAGCAAGTAACTGCATTCGTGTGGATAGGTCGTGAATACTTTCAAGTGATGTAACGATGAACTCACGCTAAGTCCTGTGTCTGCTCGGGTAAACGCCACTGAGATTGATCAATATCAGAGTGAACATTTTGACCAAGTATGTTTTCGAAGTCTAGTCGTGACAAGAGGGTTGCGCCCATGTTCATCAAATGAGGGTTTTCAACTTGTCCATCGATCAAGACTACGCCAGAGTTCGAGCAGACATGAGACAAGGCAATAAGCGCCATTTTTGAACCATCGGCCGAGCGACTGAACATAGACTCCCCGAAAAATACTTTGCCGACCCGAACGCCATACAAACCACCAACAAGATCAGAGCCCGCCCACACTTCTATAGAATGCGCGTATCCCAGGTTATGCAAGTCTGTATAGGCATACATGAGTTCAGGCAAAATCCACGTATTATCGCGTCGGCCATCGACCACCGAGCAATAGTGAATAACGTCTCCAAATGCCTTGTTCAAGCTCAGGGTATAGGGCTTTCGCAGCCGCTTTCTTAATGATTTTGAGGGGGCAATCCGATTAGGGAAGAGTACACACCTGGGTTCTGGGGTCCACCAAAGAATGGGTTCGTTGAACGAGTACCAAGGGAAAATACCGCGCGAATAGGCATGCACTAGCCGAGCAGGGCTCAGGTCTCCCCCCATTGCAAGCAATCCCGGGGGATCCGCTAGCGCCTGATGGGTCGGAGGAAAACCAAAAGCATCCACCGACTATTGATCGTCTAGGAAACGTTCTGCATCGAGTGCAGCCATACACCCGAATCCGGCAGACGTAATGGCTTGGCGGTAAACGTGATCAGCAACGTCACCGGCCGCGAACACACCTGGAACACTCGTCGCGCTGGCATTCCCAGCCGTTCCAGAGTGAATGCGTAAATAACCGCCCTCCATATCAAGCTGACCCGCAAAAATATCCGTGTTCGGCTTGTGACCAATGGCAATGAAAACGCCTGAAACCTCAATCGTTTGTTCCACCTCAGAATCGGTAGCTTTCAATCTTAAGCCCGTTACGCCTTGTTCGTCGCCCAGAACCTCCTCTAATTGATGGTTCCATACGATCTTAATACGACCTTCTGCTTCTCGCGCGAACAGTTTATCTTGCATAATTTTTTCCGCACGTAGACTATCGCGTCGGTGCACGAGTGTAACTTCTGATGCAATGTTCGAGAGGTATAAGGCCTCTTCTACCGCTGTATTACCGCCACCCACAACCGCGACTTTTTGATTGCGATAGAAGAACCCATCACAGGTCGCACAGGCCGACACACCTTTGCCCATGAAGGCCGTCTCACTGGGCAGGCCTAAATACTGGGCACTGGCGCCCGTAGCAATAATTAAAGCATCGCAGGTGTACACATTGGAACCTTCCAAGCGAAAGGGGCGTTGCTGTAAATCAACTCGTTCAATGTGGTCAAAGACTACTTCAGTGTCAAACCTCTGTGCATGCTCTAACATGTCGGTCATTAGCTGGGGGCCCTGTAGGCCCTCGGCGCCCGCGGGCCAGTTTTCAACCTCGGTGGTCGTGGTTAACTGTCCCCCTTGTTGCATACCGGTGATCACAAGTGGGGAAAGATTGGCTCGAGCAGCATATATTGCCGCGGTATATCCAGCAGGGCCCGAGCCCAAAATAATGACCTTACGATGTTCTGACATGACGATTCCAAAGCTGTAATGACGAGCGCGTAAGTCTAGTGTAAACCACTCGATTGAGCAAAGGATGACGAAGGATAACGGTTGGGCTTTTACTGAACCGAACTCTCGGGATACTATAGCCCTATGTCATCCAACAATACTGTAAATAACCGCCTTCAAGAGGGCGTTTTAATTGGCGTTACGGCAAGCTGTATTTACTTGCTCATTGCCTTGTTCTCGTACAACGCTGATGATCCTGCTTGGTCAACCTCGGGCATGAACGACCGCACCTTAAACGCTGCGGGCGTGTTTGGTGCCTATTTGGCCGATATTAGCTTTTCGGTGGTGGGTTACTGGGCCTTTGGTGTGCCTATTCTATTGGCCGTCAAAGCACTGCAATTGATCTTGGAACGTCATCGAGACAGCGAGCGTTGGCGCGAGTTGGTGGCTCTGCGTAGCCTAGGCCTAGCGCTTATTGTAGCCTCCGGCTGTGCTCTGGCGGCATTAAACCAAGAGGGTGCGTCGAACTTACCTCAGGGTTCAGGCGGCATTGTGGGACTCATGGTGGGGCAAGCTTTCAATTCTTGGTTTTCTGGGCTAGGTGCTCGTGTCTTACTAGTCGCAAGTTTCTTATTTGGTGTCAGTATTTTTACCGGTCTTAGCTGGCTGAAAGTCATGGACACATTGGGCAAATGGGCGATCAAGTTCTCGAGCGCAAGCTGGCATTGGTGTCACTACCGCCTGAGCCTCATCCGTGAAAAACGGGCCAAAGCGCGTGCGCAACACTCTCGCAAGATTGAGATCCAGCAGCATGTCGAGACCCAAAAGTTACGCACCCCGCCAAAAATCAAGGCACCGAGCAAACCGGTTGAAAAGAGCGAGCGAGCAGAAAAAGAGAAGCAGGTGAATTTGTTTCAGGACATTGCCCCAGTGGGAGACGTGCCAGCCTTAGAATTGTTAGATCCAGCAACCCACGACCCCAATAAAGGATACAGTAAAGAAGCTCTGGAGGGCTTGTCGCGCTTATTGGAGCTTAAGTTAAAAGATTTTGGAATTGTCGCAGAAGTGGTGGCAGTGTATCCGGGCCCAGTAATCACACGTTTCGAAATTCAGCCGGCCGCCGGAGTGAAAGTATCTAGAATTTCAAATTTAGCCAAGGACTTAGCGCGAAGCCTTGCGGTAATTAGCGTACGGGTTGTCGAGGTTATTCCTGGCAAATCCGTCGTGGGCATTGAGATCCCTAACGAAGATCGTGAAATAGTAAATTTTAGAGAAGTGCTATCTTCAAGGGCCTTTGACACCGCCAAGTCGCCACTCACCCTCGCGCTGGGACATGATATTTCTGGACTTCCTGTGGTTGCAGACCTGGCGAAAATGCCGCACCTGCTGGTTGCAGGTACCACGGGCTCGGGTAAGTCGGTGGGTGTGAATGCGATGCTTTTGAGTTTACTCTACAAGTGCACGCCAAATGATGTTCGACTCCTGCTGGTCGACCCCAAAATGCTTGAGCTGTCAGTGTACGATGGTATACCGCACTTGCTGACGCCTGTTATTACTGACATGAAAGATGCAGCCAATGGTTTGCGGTGGTGCGTAGCCGAGATGGAACGCCGCTATAAAGTTATGGCCTCTCTTGGTGTCCGAAATTTGAGTGGTTACAATCGCAAGATTATAGACGCACAGCGCGCGGGCGAAACACTGACCGATCCCACGTGGCGACCCAGTAGTGACGTGATGTTCACCGATCAAGAGCAGGTGGCTCCACCACTAGAACACCTGCCATCTATTGTTGTGGTCATCGACGAATTTGCCGACATGATCATGATTGTGGGAAAGAAAGTTGAGGAGCTGATTGCCCGTATCGCCCAAAAAGCTCGGGCGGCGGGCATCCATCTCATTTTGGCCACCCAAAGACCTTCCGTTGACGTCATAACGGGCTTAATCAAAGCCAACGTCCCAACGCGAATTGCGTTTCAGGTTTCCTCCCGCATTGACAGCCGAACAATCCTAGATCAAGGAGGGGCAGAGCAGCTACTGGGGCACGGTGACATGCTGTATTTGCCCCCCGGCTCGGGTCTGCCGACCCGGGTGCATGGCGCATTTTGTTCCGACGATGAAGTCCACAGAGTCGTTGCCGACTGGAAAAAACGTGGCAAGCCCGATTATATCGAAGGCTTATTGGAGGAGGGGGGTAACACCCCGGTCACTGCACAAGAGCTGCAAAGTAACGGTGGCGACGACCCTGAAGCTGATCCGTTGTATGACGAAGCCGTGCACTTTGTGCTTGAATCTCGTCGTGCGTCTATTTCCTCCGTACAGCGAAAATTGCGAATTGGCTACAACCGTGCCGCTCGCCTTATTGAAGCCATGGAAGCCGCTGGGGTCGTCTCTACTATGGGCCACAATGGACAACGTGACGTGCTCGCGCCGCCCCCGGTCGACCTCTGATGCGCTTGCTCTTCGTTGTTGCTTTAATAGCGCTGTGTTGGCAACCATCGGCTCAATCATCGGAGTCGACGCTCGAACGGTGGCTCACCTGGCATGGGCTAAGCGGCAGGTTTACGCAACGCGAATACGACGCCAATCTAAACTTAAGCCGAACCAGTCAAGGGACTATGATCTTGCAGCGCCCCGACTCTGCTTTGTGGCAATTACTCGAACCCGATCCTCAGACTTTTTACGTCACGCAGCAGGGAGTCTGGCACTACGACCCATGGCTAGAGGTGGCAACTTTTCACAGCATACAAGACCGCGATGAAAATCAAGCTGCCTTGTCTCTGTTCAGCAATAATAAGGACGCTCTCGAAGAGCAATACACCATTACCGAAGAAAATAATACCTTGCGGTTCGAGCCTAGGCGCACAGACAGCCAAGTTCAAAGCGTGTTATTAGTATTAACAGACCAAGGTTACCCGCAGCGCCTCGAACTTGAAACAACCCTAGGGCACCAGACCGTAATCGACATAGAGTCAACTGTACCCGGTAAATTTGCGGCATCTGTGTTTGAGTTTTCGCCCCCTCTGGGCACTGAAATTCAGTAAATTGTGAAGGCCTTTAGTCGGAACTTTCCCTCAAACAAGGTACAATACCGCGTTTGAGGAAACCTAGGGTGTCGGTGTGGACTGGCGAATATTGATGGTGATTATGCTAGGCGGCGGACTTGGCGCAGGCTCCCGAGCATTGCTTGGCCACTGGGTTGCTCAAAATTTTGCATCCAACTTCCCTTTTGCCACCTTTACGATCAACGTCCTAGGCTCATTTTGCATCGGAGTTGTGAGTGTTGTTCTCGCGGATCGGCTTGTGCAAACTGACTGGCTGCGCTTGTTCTTAATGACCGGAGTACTGGGCGGATTTACCACTTTTTCAACATTCTCTTTGGAAGCTGTACATCTTATTGAACACGGTCGGACTGCGCTCGCCGCTGTTTATATTGCTGCATCGGTTGTAGTCTGCGTAGGCGCCGCCTTGGCAGGAATTTACGCCGCACGAACTCTTAGTTAACTGCTGGAATATTATGTTAGATCTTAAGTACATACGTAACAATTTAGAGGAAGTCGTGGCGAAATTGGCCGTCAAGGGCTTTGTGTTCGATCGCGCGGGATTTGAACAGCTCGATGCCGCTCGCAAGCAGGCGGATGTCAGTGCTCAAGATCTGCAAGCACAACGAAAGCAAGCATCAAAAAAAATCGGCGGCTTAGTGGCATCTGGAAAAACGGTAGACGAGGCGAAAGCAGAAGTCAGTTCCGTACTCGCTGTTATTGACGGGCAACTCGGGACGGCTACTCACGAGGCAAAAGACATTCAAGCAGCCCTTGAGTCAATGCTGCTAGCAACACCTAATCTACCGAGCGATGACGTACCTCCGGGCGTCAGTGAAGACGACAACCTAGAAATACTGCGCTGGGGTGAGCCTCGAGCCTTTGATTTTGAACCAAAGGACCACGTTGACCTAGGCGAGGCATTAGGGCAGCTAAGCCAAGACCAAGGTGCCAAAATCGCTGGTTCACGCTTTACCGTGCTTCATTCAAGCCTAGCGCGGTTGCATCGGGCGCTGACGCAGTTCATGTTAGATACGCATACTGAACAGCACAACTATCAAGAAGTTTACGTGCCCTATATTGTTAACGCGACTTCACTGCAAGGCACTGGACAGCTACCTAAGTTCGAAGAGGATTTATTTAAGGTAGTTGCGGATCAAGCGTTCTATTTAACACCGACTGCTGAAGTACCGGTCACGAACCTTGTGCGCGACGATATTCTATCGGCTGAGCAAATTGAGGGTGGTTTAAAATTTGCGTGTCACACGCCTTGTTTTCGCAGCGAGGCGGGCGCCTCGGGGCGCGACACGCGAGGTATGATTCGGCAACATCAGTTCGAAAAGGTCGAATTAGTGCAGATCGTAAAACCGACAGAGTCCGACGCCGCATTGGAAGCGCTTACCGGCCACGCTGAAACGATCCTTCAGGCCTTAGGATTGCCGTATCGCAAAGTCTTACTCTGCGGTGGAGACTTAGGTTTCTCGGCTCAAAAGACTTATGATCTAGAGGTTTGGCTACCGGGTCAAAGCGCCTACCGCGAAATTTCATCGTGTTCAAATTTTGGGGACTATCAGGCGCGGCGCCTGCAGGCTCGTTGGCGCAACCCCGAAACCGGCAAACCCGAGCTGGTACACACGCTGAATGGCTCTGGTTTGGCGGTAGGTCGAACCTTGGTCGCAGTGCTTGAAAATTTCCAGCAGCAAGATGGGTCAATTAAAGTGCCTACCGCGCTCGTACCGTACATGAATGGCACAGAGACAATAGCGAGATAAGCGAGTGGAATATTTGCCTCTAGCCTTTAAAGTCGAGGCGTCGAACGTTTTACTGGTTGGCGCGGGGCCTGTCGCGGCACGTAAAGCCATCCTATTGAAACGTGCGGGGGCTCACCTCAGCGTAGTCGCACCAACCATCTGCCCAGAATTACAATTGTTGCTAACAGCCGCCGACCGCTACTACGATCGTGAGGTTCTGCCAGGCGACCTAGAGGGTAAGCAACTCGTAGTGGCAGCAACGTCAGATAACGGCGTGCATCGGTGGCTTGCTGAGCTGGCTAAGCAGCGTAATCTTCCAATCAACGTTGTAGATGAGCCCGAGCTGTGTTCGTTCATATTCCCCGCCATTGTCGATCGCAATCCGATCCTGATTGGTATATCTAGCAGTGGACAAAGCCCTGTATTGGCGCGCTTGCTACGAAAACGTCTCGAAGCCTGGCTGCCAACTAACTACGGTAAGCTCGCGCGATTTGTCGGTGCGCTGCGCGATCGTGTCAAAACCGTACTCAAAACAGAGACGGAACGGCGGCTCTACTATGAGACACTGGTCGAAAGCGAAGCCGCAGAGGCGGTGCTGAATGGCAATCTTGAGAGCGCCGAGCGGTTTGCGCATGACCTGTTATCGGGCAGCGATCAGAGCCGCGGAGACGTGGCGTTGATCGGAGCAGGCCCCGGCGATCCCGATCTACTGACTTTTAAGGCTTTGCGCTTGTTGCAGCGGGCAGACGTGGTTTTGTACGATCGTTTGGTATCGTCGGAAATCTTAGATCTGGCGCGTCGTGATGCGCAGCGTATTTATGTTGGAAAGCGCCGTCATCAGCATGCCCTTGCCCAGGTCGACATTAATAAAACCCTACTCGACCTGGCTCAACAAGGTCAGAAAGTGGTCAGATTGAAAGGCGGAGATCCTTTCATTTTTGGTCGGGGTGGTGAGGAGCTCGAGTTGCTTGCCGACCACGGTGTGCCTTTTCAAGTCGTACCCGGTATTACCTCTGCGGCTGGCGCAGCCAGTTACGCGGGCATTCCATTAACCCACAGGGATTACGCACAATCGGTTCGTTTTGTGCCAGGCTACCTAAAAGAAGATACGCCGGTCATGAGTCTGGCCGATTGTGGGACCGAAGACGAAACCCTAGTCGTCTACATGGGCCTAAAAGCACTGGACAGCGTGGTGACTCGATTAATTGCAGCGGGCCGAGATCCTCTGACCCCCATAGCGTTAGTAGAAAATGCCACCTTGCCATCGCAACGGGTGCTCGTCGGCAATTTAACCGACATTGTAGAAAAAGCAAGCCGCAGCTCTTGGGACGGCCCAACTCTAATCTTGGTCGGGCATGTCATTAAGCTGCATCAAAAGCTCAGTTGGTTTAACCAGCCTAAACTCCAAATTATTACCTAATGCCCGGTGCTGCTAGCATAGGTTCTTGCGCAAACAAAAGGGCGTCGGTAATCACTTGCGCGGACTCTAGCAGCAAGGCATCGTGTTCGGTATCGATAGGGTCTGAGGGTTCAGGAGCTTCACCTTGGTCTTC